>Ga0209040_10002544_pt1 | contig 14251 bp, 13 predicted proteins | sample BogFormECP12_OM3_FD_188240 | JGI IMG/M metagenome (GOLD analysis project Ga0209040, IMG submission 188240) | Bog forest soil microbial communities from Calvert Island, British Columbia, Canada - ECP12_OM3 (SPAdes) (version 2) | ecosystem: Environmental > Aquatic > Freshwater > Wetlands > Bog ...
ATCTCGACGCCCTTGCCGAGAAACACCATCCCGCGGGTGATGATGTGCGGGTTGGCCAGCTTGAACTTCAGCAGCCGCCAGTAGCGCACCAAATACCAGGGGGTCCACGCGCGGTTGGCCAGCACCCACTTCAGCGAGGCCAGCGTGAGGAACTTGGCCTGGCGTGGATCGCGCAGTCGTTGTCCACGCCAGCGGCGGTGGAACGGCGCATTCCACATGGACGTCATGGCCGCACAGCCTACGCGAGCCGCCGCGGGTTACCCTCACCTGTACTCGATCGCTGCGCATACCGAAACGCCCTGCGAAAGGATCTGGGAAACCGAGGTGCACGCCCGACATCCCCAATGTCCCCGGAGGCTGCGGCGTTGGTCTTCTACGGTGCTTGCGGCGGTGCTCACGCTAGCGTTTGGCGGTTGCGGCAACACCGACTCGTGGGTTGACGCGTCGGCCGCGCAAGGCTGGTCCGCGCAATACGGCGACGCCTCCAACAGCAGCTACACGAACACGGCCGGCGCCACCAAGCTGTCGCTGCAGTGGACGCGGTCGGTCAAGGGAAGCCTGGCCGTCGGGCCTGCGCTGAGCGGACGCGGTTGGCTCGCACTGAACGCGCAAACACAGGCCGGATGTTCGCTGATGGAGTGGGAGAACAACGACAACGGCCGGCAACGCTGGTGTGTCCGGCTGGTCCAGGGCGGCGGCTTCGGCGGTCCGCTGTTCGACGGCTTCGACAATCTCTACGTCGGGCAGCCGGGGGCAATCCTCTCGTTTCCCCCGACTCAGTGGACGCGCTGGCGCAAGCCGGTGATCGGGATGCCCTCTACACCGCGGTTTCTGGGAGGCGGCCACCTTCTGGTCAGCACCCACCTGGGGCAGGTGCTGGTTTTCGACGCCCATCGCGGCGAGGTGGTCGGCAGTCCGGTGGACCTGGTGGACGGCGTCGACCCCGCCGACGCGACGCGCGGGTTGGCCGATTGCGAGCCGGCAGGGCAGGGCTGCCCGGTCGCGGCCGCGCCCGCCTTCTCGGCGGCCAACGGCACCGTGGTGCTCGGCGTGTGGCAGCCGGGCGCTCCCGGCGCGGGACTGGTCGGGCTGAAGTACCACGCGGGGCAGACCGAGCTCGTCCGCGAGTGGACCAGCGACGCCGTCAGCGCCGGAGTACTGGCCAGTCCGGTGTTGTCCGCCGACGGGTCGACCGTCTACGTCAACGGCCGTGATCAACGGCTGTGGGCGCTGCACGCCGCCGACGGGAAAACCAAATGGTCGGTGCCGCTCGGGTTCCTGGCGCAAACGCCGCCCGCGGTCACCCCGCAGGGCCTGATCGTGTCAGGCGGAGGTCCCGGCACCCGGCTGGCGGCGGTCCGGGATGCCGGTGACCATGCCGAGCAAATCTGGCGACGTGACGACGTCACTCCCCTGTCGACATCGAGCCTGGCCGGCACCGGCGTCGGCTACACCGTCGCCAACGGTCCACCCAAAGACGGCGCACCCGGTATGTCGCTGTTGGTCTTCGATCCGACCAACGGGCATACGATCAACAGCTATCCGATTCCCGCGGCCACCGGATATCCCGTCGGGGTGTCGATAGCCAACGACCGCCGGGTGGTGACCGCCACCAGCGACGGCCAGGTCTACGGTTTCGCGCCGGCGTAACCACCCATAATTGCTTCGTGCCGAGCCGGGCGTCGGACATCGCCCTCACCATCGTCCTGCTGATGGTTCACGCATTCTTGTGGGCGGCGACGGTGGCGTTGCTGGGCCTGCTGGTCATGGGCACCGACTCGTGCGGTTACCAGCGGTGCGGCGATCCGGCCTGGATCGGCCGGGCCATGTGGTTGGGGCTTGGGGCCGGCGCCGCCATTTTCATTGCCGACCTCGTCGTGGCCGTCAGTCGCCTCGCACGCCTCCGGGTGGCCTTCTTCGTACCGGTTATCGGTTGTGCGGCGCAGCTGGCGCTGGCCATCGGTGCTGCGGCGGTGGAATCGCTGGCCGGCCCGGCCTCGTAGCGGTCTAGATGGCCAGCGGCGGGATGGCGTTGCGCGGTACCTGGGCTTGGGCCGGACCGGCAAACGCCGGGAGCATCTCACCCGGGGCGAAGTAGAAGATCAGCTGGTCGTCGGTGATGGCGAAATTCTCGTAGTGGGACGGGTCGTGACCGGTCGAGGGCAATATCGCAGCACCCAGTGCGTTTTGGCGCTGTAGGTCGCGTTGCACGATCGGGAAGATGCTGTCCAGTGGCGTGGTGCCGGGCGCGAACAGGTTGTCGAAGGTGATGGGCTGCAAGGTCGCGAGGTTGTAGTTGAAGGCCTTGTACCACGTCGAGGGATGCGATCCGCCGAGGTCTTGGAAAAACTTCAGGACAACGCTGCGGGTGTTGTGCGGCGGTTGGCCGGAGGTGTGTTGTTCGGTGGTGGCCTCCATTTGGTAGGGCTGATCGCGCCCCCCGGAGCTCTGAGCGACGTTGACGAAGCCATCGCGGTTCTGCGTGATGTAGTCGGTCAGCGCCTGTTCGTCGGGATAGTCGACGGGAAAAGTCATGGTGAGCGTGTACGTGGGGGGCGAGGCGTGCACCCGGCAGGTCTGCGGATCCACCATGGTGCCGCCCAAGCCGACGCACGTCGGCGGCTCGGCGGCGGCCCGCCAGCCCACCAAGACCACCAGGACCGCCGTAGCCAGCACGGCGGCCGCCATCAGAAAACGCATCGTCGGATTGTCCTCGCAGACAGTAAGAGCCGCCCCAGGGTGACCGCCGCCAGCGTACCCGGCACTATCGCGAGGGACGGCAAACGTAGGCCGTCGCATGACTGGCGGGCCCTGACCCTATGCGGGTGATCACCACCGACAGGGGTTGGCTGCCGCGCAGCCGCAGCCGTCGCCGCAGCGCGTCGGGATCCACCCCGACACCGCGGACCAGGATCTCCAGCGCCCCGCAGTCCAGCGCTGACAGTGCCTGCCTTAGCCGGCGCTCATCGAACGCCAGCTGCTCGAGCACCTCGAAGCCCCGGATCGCCGGCGGCAGCCGGTCTCCGGACAGGTAAGCGATGGCGGGGTCGAGTTGCCACAGTCCGTGCCGCGCCCCGTAGTGGCGTACCAGCCCGGCCCGGACCACGGCGCCGTCGGGGTCGACGATCCATCGGCCGGCGGGCCGCGCCGGGCAGTCGTCGGGCTCCGCATCAGTGATCTGTTCGCCGGCATCGAGGACCCCGAGAATGCTGGCTCGACGGCGCACACCCGGCCCCGCCAAACCGGCCGACCACAGGCATGCTTCCCGCACCGAGCCGCGGTATGACGTCACCTCGACTTCGCCGTCGAAACCGACGCGGCGCAACTGATCGAAATCTAGTCCGGGAGCGCACTTTACGACGAGATCCCGGCCGCTGTAGCAATCCATTAACTGACCGAGGCCGGGCTGATAGTCGTCTGGTCTGAAGCGCCGCTGCCCGTCGCGGCGACGCGCCGGGTCGACGACGACCACCGTGTCCCGGGTCACCGGATGCAGCGCGTCGGCGCGGCACAGGTCGGCGGTCGACCCCAGGTTGTGGCGCGCCATCGCCAGCCGCACCGGGTCGATGTCGCTGCCCACCGCTTGGATGCCCGAGGCGAGCAGCGCGGCCAGTTCGGTGCCGATGGAACAGGTCGCGTCGTGCACGAGGTGGCCGGCGAGCCGACTGGCGCGGTGCAGGGCGACCGGCGCCGTGGTGGCTTGCTGCAGTGCCTCGCCGCTGAACAGCCAGCCGGAGACCCCCAGCTCACCGAGCTTCTCGGCGGCGCGGCGGCGCAGCAGCGTGGTCTCCACCAGCACCGGCGCCCGGTCGCCGAATCGGGCGCGCGCCGCGGCGATATCGGCAATCCGGGTGGTGTCCGTCAGCTCGAATTCCGCGACCGCTGCAAGCGCCGCGGCGCCCGATTCCGACCGCAGGTAACTGACGTCGTCCGTGCTGAAGTCGACGCCAGTATCACCCCTGCTCAGGACGGCTTGACCCCGGTGATGATCACGTTGTAGAACCAGCCCTTCGGCGCCAGGTGCCGCCAGATGTTGGCGTCCACCCAGCTCAGCGTTTTCCAGCTGCTGAAGGCGAACTTCGCCCAGCCCCAGCCCAGGCGCTCGGGCGGAACCGCGCATTCGAACGTGCGAAGCGGCCAGCCCAGCATCGCGGCGGTGAACTCTTCGGTGGCGGTCGCGACCTCGAGCGCGCCGGCGTTGGTCGCCAATCGCTCCAGGTCCTCGGGCGTGAAGGTGTGCAGGTCGACCATGGCCTCCAGCGCCGCGACCCGAGAGGACTCATCAAGCTCGGACTGCGGACGCCGCCAGCCGCCCAGACCCGGCAGCTTGGTGCCGTTGGTGATGACCCGCCAGGTCAGGGTGGACAAGGTGCGGGCGTAAACGTCGCCGACAGTGGTGGGCTCGCCGGCGAACACGAACCGGCCACCCGGCCGCAGCACCCGGATCACCTCGCGCAGCGACAGCTCGACGTCGGGAATGTGATGCAGCACCGCGTGCCCGACCACCAAGTCGAAGGTGTCGTCGTCATACGGGATGCCCTCGGCGTCGGCGACCCGGCCGTCGATGTCCAGCCCCAGCGACTTCCCGTTGCGGGTCGCGACCTTGACCATGCCGGGTGACAGGTCGGTGACCGATCCGCGCCGTGCCACGCCGGCCTGGATCAAGTTGAGCAGGAAAAACCCTGTCCCGCAACCCAATTCCAGGGCACGCCCGTAGGGCAGCCCGGCGATGACTTCATCGGGCACGATGGCGTCGAACCTGCCCCGGGCGTAGTCCACGCAACGCTGATCGTAGGAGATCGACCACTTCTCGTCGTAGGTCTCGGCTTCCCAGTCGTGGTAGAGCACCTGGGCGAGCTTGCTGTCGTGTCGGGCGGCTTCCACCTGCTCGGCTGTGACGTGCGGCGTCGCAGCTTTCGAACTCGTCATGCAGGGCAGCCTAACGGCCGTGTCGGCCGGGGTTGTCGGCACCGTCCGGCGACTCAGTCGTGATCGGCGGCGAAGACCTCGACATAGCGGCGGCCTTCGGCGACGACGCGTTCGGCTTGTTCCAGCTCGAAGACGTCGTTGATGCCGGCTTTGGCGGCGGCCAACGCATGCCGCGGGCCGTTGAGAAAGCGCCGCGCCCACGCCGCGGCTGCGTCGTACACGTCGTCGGGGGCCACCAAGTCGTCGACCAGGCCTAGCGCCAAGGCTTCCTCGGCGTCGATGAATCGCCCGCTGAACACCAGCTCCTTCGCCCTGCTCGCGCCCGCCGCGCGGGTCAGCCGGGCCATCCCGCCGCCGCCGGGGATCAGGCCGGCCAGGATCTCGGTCGCGCCGAACTTCACGTTGTCGCCGCTGACCCGCCAGTCGGCGGCCAGGGCCAGCGTGAGGCCGGCGCCCAGGGCGTACCCGGTGATCGCGGCGACGGTCGGCTTCGGGATGGCGGCGACGGCATCGACGGCTTCGCGACGGACCCGGGCCGCGGTCGCGGCCTCCGCTGCGGTCAGTGTCTGCAGCTCGGGCATGTCGTCGCCGGCGGAGAAAATCTCGTGGCCGCCGAACAGGATCACCGCGGCGACGTCGTCGCGGCGCCCCAGCTCGGCCGCCGCGGCGGTGATCTCCCGGTAAACCTGGCGGGTCATGGCGTTGGTGGGCGGTCGCGAGACAAGCAACATGGCCAGGCCGGCATCCTGCGAGCCGTCACTGACCACGATGCTGACGAACTCGCTCATCGGGCCTCATAACGGCTCATAACGGCCAGCCCATAAATCCACCTGATTCGCGCGCCTGGTGGTACCGGTCGGAGTCGAAGAACTCAAACACCCAGTTGTCGCCCCGCATCTCCAGGATGGGTTGCACCGGCACGATCTGGCGCTCGACGGCCAGCACATCGGCGACCGTGCGGCCGGCCAGCGCGTCCAATTGCGTCCAGGTCGGCGGCAGCAAGACATTACGCCCGGCCGCGAAGTCAGCGATGGCGTCCTGTGGTAACACCCACTCGGCACGATCGGATTCGGTGTTGTCGCCGTCGGCCCGCTGACCTTCCGGCAGGGCCCCCACAAAAAAATAGGTGTCGTAGCGGCGAGTGCGCTCGGCCTCCGGGGTGACCCAGTTCGCCCACGGCCGCAGCAGGTCGGACCGCAGCACCAGGTTTTCCCGGCGCAGGAAGTCAGCGAAAGACAGCGTCCGATCGGCCAGCGCGGAGCGGGAGTCGCTATACACCGAGGCATCACCGACGATGCCGTCAGGATCGTCGGCCGGTCCGGCGAACAGCACCCCCGATTCCTCGAAGGTCTCGCGGGCCGCAGCGCAGACCAGCGCCTCGGCCAGGCCGGGTTCGATGCCGAACCGCCGCGCCCACCACTCCGGTGACGGCCCGGCCCACGCGATGTCGGCGTTGCGGTCGCGGTCGTCAACGCCGCCGCCGGGAAACACCATCACCCCGGCGGCGAAATCCATCGCAGAGTGCCGGCGCATCAGGAACACGGTTAAGCTGGCCAGGCCGTCGCGGACCAGCATCACGGTCGCCGCCGGTCGGGGTGTCAGGGGTGTCTGGGGTGTCGAGGGCTCGCGTGGTGTATTCACTCCTGCCTCCGGTGGGCTGCGCGGGCACGAACCCGCCGCGCGAAATATCGCCCGTCGACGACGTCCAGCGCGATCTCCTGCCCGAACGCAGTGGACAGGTTTTCGGCGGTCAGCACGTTGGGCAACAAACCCGAGGCGACCACCTGGGCCTCCGAAAGCAGCAGGCAGTGGCTGAAGCCGGGCGGAACCTCCTCCACGTGGTGGGTGACCAGGACCAGCGCGGGCGCGTCGGGGTCAGCGGCCAGATCGGTCAGGCGGGCCACCAATTCCTCGCGGCCGCCGAGGTCCAGACCGGCGGCCGGCTCGTCCAGCAACAGCAGTTCCGGGTCGGTCATCAGGGCACGGGCGATCAGCACTCGCTTGCGCTCACCTTCGGACAGCGTCCCGTAGGTGCGGTCGGCGAGGTGCTCGGCACCCAGGCTCTCCAGCATGTCGATCGCCCGTTGGTAGTCGACGTCGTCGTAGCGCTCCCGCCACCGGCCCATCACCCCATAGCCGGCCGAGACGACCAGGTCGCGCACCACCTCATCGGTGGGCACCCGCTGCGCCAGAACCGAGGAACTCAGCCCGATGCGGGCCCGCAACTCGCTGACATCGACCCGGCCCAGGCGCTCACCGAGCACATAGGCGACGCCCGTTGACGGGTGTTCAGCCGCCGCGGCGATGCGCAGCAGAGACGTCTTGCCGGCCCCGTTGGGGCCGATGATCACCCATCGTTCGTCGAGTTCGACCGCCCAATCCACCGGCCCGACCAGCACGCGCCCACCGCGTCGCAGCGACACATTCCTGAAGTCGACCAGCAGATCGGGGTCCGCTGCGTCGCTTCCGGTTTCGAACACTCGATCATCGTGCCGTACCGCAACGCCGCAACGGTTGCCGGGTCACCCACCTCTCGCGAGCAGACGCAGAATCGCACAAAATCGGAGATTTTGATGCGATTCTGCGTCTGCTCGCGCCACCTCCCGGCACTCTTACTCAGGCGGGATCTCGACGCGCCGCACCACGCCGTCGACCGCATCGGCCGCCTCGATCTCGCCGCGTGTCACGCCCAGCAGAAACAGCACTGTGTCCAGGTATGGATGGCTCAACGACGCGTCCGCGACCTCACGCAACGCCGGCTTGGCGTTGAATGCAATTCCCAGCCCTGCCGCCGCCAGCATGTCGATGTCGTTGGCGCCGTCGCCGACCGCGACGGTCTGCTCCATCGGTACGCCCGCCTGCGCGGCGAAGTCCCGCAGCGCCTTGGCTTTGCCGGGCCGATCGATGATCGGGCCGACGACCCGGCCGGTGAGTACGCCGTCGACGATCTCGAGCTCGTTGGCGGCGACGAAGTCCAGCATCAGCTCGTGCGCGAGCGGATCGATGATCCGCCGGAAACCTCCGGAGACCACACCGCAGCGATAACCCAGCCGGCGCAGCGTGCGCAGCGTGGTCCGGGCACCGGGCATCAGCTCCAACTGGTCGGCGACCTCGTCGATGACCGTGGCGGGCAGGCCCGCCAACGTGGCCACCCGCTGCTCTAATGACTCCGCGAAATCCAGCTCACCGCGCATCGCGGCCTCGGTGATCGCCGCGACCGTCCCCTGCGCGCCGGCGCGGGCCGCCAGCATCTCGATGACCTCCCCCTGGACGAGGGTCGAATCGACGTCGAAGACGATGAGCCGCTTGGCGCGCCGGGCAATGCCGTAGTCCTCGAGTGCCACGTCGACACCCTCGTCGCCGGCTAGCCGTGTCAGCGCGGTTTGCAGCTGGCCATCGGCGCCCGGCGGCACCGAGACCCGCAACTCCAGGCCGGTGACCGGATAGTCGGAGACACCACGGATCAGGTCGATGTTGACTCCGAGAGCGGCCACCTCGCGGGCCACCGCGCCGAATGCCCGGGCGGTGATCGGCCTGCCCAGCACCACAATGGTGTGGGTCGACGGCTCCCGGATGATCGGCACGTCGTCGCTGCGCTCGATCGTGACGTCGAGGCCTACCCGGTGGACGGCGGCCTCGACGTCGTCTTGTAACGCGCTGCCGTCAGCTACTTCCGGCGTGCAGGACACCAGCACACCCAGTGTGAGCCGGCCCCGGATTACCACCTGTTCGACGTTGAGCAGCTCGACTCCATGCCGGGACAGCACCTCGAAGAGCGCCGACGTCACACCTGGCTGATCCACGCCGGTGACGGTGATGAGCACCGACACCTTGGGTGGTGTGCTCACTCCTGAAGTGCCCCGCTGCCGCCCAGCCGGTAGGGCTGCATCAGCTCGCAGTCACCTTGGCGGGCTCGTCGTGCGTACGCCCGACGTGGGATTCGGCGCGCATTCGTTCCACCATGTGCGGGTAGTGCAGCTCGAACGCCGGGCGCTCCGAGCGGATCCGGGGCAGCTCGGTGAAGTTGTGCCGCGGCGGTGGGCAACTCGTGGCCCACTCCAGCGAATTGCCGTACCCCCACGGGTCGTCGACGGTGACGACCTCGCCGTAGCGCCAGCTCTTGAAGACGTTCCACGCGAACGGAAACATCGACGCACCCAGGATGAAGGCGCCGATCGTCGAGACGACGTTCAGACCCTGGAAGCCGTCGGTAGGCAGGTAGTCGGCGTAACGGCGCGGCATACCTTCGTCGCCCAACCAGTGCTGCACCAGGAACGTGGTGTGAAAGCCGATGAACGTGAGCCAGAAGTGCAGCTTGCCCAGCCGCTCATCGAGCAGCCGTCCGGTCATCTTCGGGAACCAGAAGTAGATTCCGGCGAACGTGGCGAACACGATGGTGCCGAACAGCACGTAGTGGAAGTGCGCGACGACGAAGTAACTGTCGGTGACGTGGAAGTCCAGCGGTGGGCTGGCCAGCAGGACGCCGGTCAGACCACCCAGCAGGAAGGTGACCATGAAGCCGACCGAGAACAGCATCGGCGTCTCAAAAGTCAACTGGCCCTTCCACATTGTGCCGATCCAGTTGAAGAACTTGATCCCGGTCGGCACCGCGATCAGATATGTCATGAACGAAAAGAAGGGCAGCAGAACGGCTCCGGTGGCGAACATGTGGTGCGCCCACACCGCGACCGACAGCGCGGCGATCGACAGCGTCGCGTACACCAGCGTGGTGTATCCGAAGATCGGCTTGCGCGAAAAGACCGGGAAGATCTCCGAGACGATCCCGAAGAACGGCAGCGCGATGATGTAGACCTCGGGGTGACCGAAGAACCAGAACAGGTGCTGCCACAACAGAACTCCGCCGTTGGAAGCGTCGTAGACGTGGGCCCCAAGATGGCGGTCGGCGGCCAGGCCGAACAGCGCGGCGGTGAGCAGTGGGAACGCGATCAGCACCAGGATGGACGTCACCAGGATGTTCCAGGTGAAGATCGGCATCCGGAACATCGTCATCCCGGGCGCGCGCATGCAGACCACGGTGGTGATCATGTTGACCCCGCCCAGGATGGTGCCCAGACCGGCGACGATCAATCCCATGATCCACAGGTCGCCGCCGGGACCGGGCGAGTGGATGGCGTCGGTCAACGGGGTGTATGCGGTCCATCCGAAGTCGGCGGCGCCGCCCGGGCAGATGAAACCGGCCGCTCCGATCGTGGCGCCGAACAGGAACAGCCAGAACGACAAGGCGTTCAGTCGGGGGAATGCGACGTCGGGTGCGCCGATCTGCAGCGGCAGCACCAAATTGGCGAAGCCGAACACGATCGGGGTGGCGTAGAACAGCAACATGATCGTGCCGTGCATGGTGAACAGCTGGTTGAACTGCTCATTCGACAGGAACTGCAGACCGGGCGCGGCCAACTCGGTACGCATCAGCAGTGCCAGCAGGCCGCCGATGAAAAAGAAGCTAATGCACGCGACGCAATACATGATGCCGATCATTTTGTGATCGGTCGTGGTGATCAGCTTGTAGACGAGGTTCCCTTTGGGACCGGTCCGGGGTGGGTACGGACGGACGGCGTCGAGTTCTCCCAGCGGGGGCGCTTCGGCTGTCAACAGCTCCTCCAAACATCCATCCCCGGACAGGGACCGGGAAAGGGGCGGGTACCCATAACTGAGTGGAATCTTAGCCCCCGATCACGTCCGCGGCAGGCCTGGTCCTACAAACTGTCGTAAATGCCTGCCCGGTGTCGGCGGGTCGTTTCGGCAGCGGGCTCCGAACTGGCCAGATGTTACCGTCGAACGCGTGCTATTCGGCTGGACGCGACCCAGATTGGCCGCGGCCGCGGTAGCCATATTGACGATGGTTGCGTGCGGCGCTTGCGGCTCCGATCAACCCCCCAAAGCGTCGCGATCGCTGGTCACCCCAACCACCCAGATCGCGGGCGCCGGGGTGCTGGGAAACGATCGCAAGCCCGATGACTCGTGCGCGCGGGACGCAAGCGCCGCCGATCCCGGCCCCCCGACCCGGCCGGCCCACAACACTGCGGGAGTCAGCCCGGACGTGGTCCAGGTGCCGGCCGAGCCACAGCGCATCGTGGCGCTCTCCGGTGATCAGCTCGACGCGCTGTGCGCACTTGGCCTGCAATCCCGGGTGGTCGCGGCCGCACTGCCGGACGGCTCGACGAGTCAGCCTCCGTACCTGGGTAACGCGGTGCACGGCCTGCCCGGCGTCGGCACCCGAAGCAATCCCGACCTGAAGGCCATCGCGGCCGTGCACCCGGATCTCATCCTGGGCTCGGTAGCGCTGACGCCGAAGTTATATCCCCAGCTGGCGGCGATCGCCCCGACGGTGTTCACCGCGGCACCGGGCGCGGCCTGGGAAGACAACCTTCGCGGCGTCGGGGCCGCCACCGCGCGCGGCGCTGCGGTGGACGCACTGATCACCGGCTTCTCCCAACGAGCCACCCAGATCGGGGCCACCCATGACGCGGCCCACTTCCAGGCATCGATCGTCCAGCTGACCACCAACACCATGCGGGTCTACGGCGCCGACAACTTCCCGGCCAGCGTGCTCAGCATGGTCGGGGTGGACCGGCCGGCGGCCCAGCGGTTCACCGACAAGGCGTATATCGAGATGGGCACCACCGACGCGGACCTTGCGAAGTCGCCGAATTTCTCCGCCGCCGACGCCGACATCATCTACGTGTACTGCGCCTCACCCGCCGCTGCGGACCGGGCCGCCACCATCTTCGACAGCGACCCGTGGCGCAAGCTGTCCGCCAACCGCGACAACCGGGTCTTCGTCGTCAACGACGAGATATGGCAGACCGGCGAAGGCGTGATCGCCGCCCGTGGCATTGTCGACGACCTGCGCTGGGTCAACGCCGCGATTAACTAGTCATCCGAAGTCGTGTGTCGGATCACAAGCGGGAATAACCAGCTCGCGGAACGCGGCTTTAGCTACGGCGTCATAAGCTGACGTTTGGCTCTCCAGCAGCCCCGCCGTGGGCAAGAACCGTACCCTGGCTAAGCTTTTGTAGAACGCAACTAGACCGCAGAAGGATTTGCATGAGCACCGTTTCCGCGTACGCCGCCACCTCGGCGACCGAACCGCTGACCAAGACCGCCATCACCCGCCGCGACCCCGGCCCGCACGACGTGGCATTCGACATCAAGTTCGCCGGGATCTGCCACTCCGACATCCACACCGTGAAAGCTGAGTGGGGCCAACCGAATTACCCCCTCGTCCCTGGTCACGAGATCGCCGGCGTGGTGACGGAGGTAGGCTCTGAGGTCACCAAGCACAACGTCGGCGACCGCGTCGGCGTGGGCTGCATGGTGGACTCCTGCGGTGTATGCAGCAGCTGCGTGGCCGGACTCGAGCAGTACTGCAAGCCGGGAGCGACCTTCACTTACAACTCGATCGGCAAAGACGGCCAATCGACACAGGGTGGCTACAGCCAAGCGATCGTCGTCGACGAGAACTTCGTAGTGCGCATCCCCGACGCGCTGCCACTAGACGCCGCGGCGCCGTTGCTGTGCGCGGGCATCACCCTGTATTCACCGCTGCGGCACTGGGGTGCCGGGCCTAGCAAGCGGGTCGCGGTGATTGGCCTCGGTGGACTCGGGCACATGGGCGTCAAGCTCGGCGCGGCGATGGGCGCTGAGGTAACCGTGTTCTCGCAGTCATTGAAGAAGATGGAGGACGGGCTGCGCCTGGGCGCCAGCAACTACTACGCGACAGCCGACCCCGAGACCTTCCGCAAACTTCGCGGCAGCTTCGATCTGATCCTGAATACCGTCTCGGCGAACCTGAATCTCGGCGACTACCTGAACCTGCTCGACGTCGACGGCACGCTCGTCGAGCTCGGCATACCCGAGCACCCCATGGAGGTGCCGGCATTCCCGCTGGCCCTGATGCGGCGCAGCCTGTCCGGGTCGAACATCGGCGGGATCGCCGAGACGCAGGACATGCTGAACTTCTGCGCCGAGCACGGCGTGAGGCCCGAAATCGAGCTCATCGAGCCGGATTACATCAACGAAGCCTACGAACGCGTCCTGGCCAGCGACGTCCGCTACCGCTTCGTCATCGACATCTCAAGCCTCTGACGCACCTCGAGACGACGCAATCTCTTGGGCTGCCTCTCCGTCTTCATCACCGGGAATACACTCGCGGACGTCGATGCCGGCCAGCGGCCAACCGGCGGCGGCCAGTGTAGCGGCCACCCGTTGGATGTTGTCCCGCCCGGGATCGACGTTGGTCGTCTTGGAGATGAACGCAGAGATCTCGTCGCGGTTGATCGCGCCGTGGTCATGGGTCTGGTGCTTCGTGATGATGTTGTGTACCACTTCTTCGAGCTGGTCCTCGGTCAGTGGTGTGCTCTTAAGCAGGGCGAATAACGCCACCTGGTCCGGCCCGGGGACGCCCTGGGGGTACCCGACGTCCAGCCAACGGATCACTGACTTGAGAAATTTGGCGTGCTTGTGGGAAGCGTGGGTTGAAGTCACGTCCTAAGTCTTAACGGTGGGGCGCTTGAGGGGCGTCGCACCAGGCACACAATTCATACGCCGTTCATGACCAGAACATCTCGTGCTAGAGATCCCAATCTTCATCCTCAGCGACGAACATCGTGCTCGCCGGGCTGCGGGCGTATTGGCCTCCCTGTAAACAACGAAATAACTGGCAGCGGTCGCGGATGGCCCCCAACCCTCGATTTTCGGCGGGGCAGTCGCTCACGGGTTGGGTGGTGGCGGCGGAGTCCATCGCTTGCCATCCGTTGACCATCCGCACGGCAGGTAGTGCCACTGTGGTGGCTGGTCGGCAAATGTCAGGCACTTCGGTGCACCCGGCGGTGGCGTGGGAGCCGGCGATTGCGTGTCGGCGTGAGCGACAGCCCCGCTGAGCGTCAAAACCCCAACGGCCATCAATGTCACTGCTGATTTCCGCATCGGAGACTCGGCAAGTGTTAAGGCCAACCAATATGAATGCTAGTCGTCCGCCTCTGCCTGAGACCTTGAGAGTTCCTGCCAAATCGGAAGCCACGACCGTTACGAAGACCCGTCAGAAAAGCTCGCGTAACCAATTGTTATATGTCATGCGGCCAGGAGGGCGGTTGAGTACACAGCCGAGGACGGCTACCGTTTCGTGCCCGAAACCCGCGCCTGACATCTGCTATGACTACGCGGGCACTCCAACAGCTGCATTGCGCGAGTGCGTAATTCGCTCGACCACCGAGTCCACAGCGGATCGCAGGCCGGGCACGAACGCCTTCCACTGCATCGTGCAGCCGGCATGTCCCGCATCGACGGTCACGGTATGCGCGTC
>Ga0209040_10002546_pt1 | contig 14248 bp, 11 predicted proteins | sample BogFormECP12_OM3_FD_188240 | JGI IMG/M metagenome (GOLD analysis project Ga0209040, IMG submission 188240) | Bog forest soil microbial communities from Calvert Island, British Columbia, Canada - ECP12_OM3 (SPAdes) (version 2) | ecosystem: Environmental > Aquatic > Freshwater > Wetlands > Bog ...
CGTATCTGCGCTGACCTGGATCCCGAGCCTGCGCATCAAGCGTTGGCCGGGACGTCCTCCGAGGGCACGCCCTACTGCGGCGATGATCTCGCCGGATCCCTTGGTCTGTTGTGCGTATGGGGCGCAAACCTTGGAGAGTGGTTCGGTGAAGATTCGCCGCTCGCACACAGCGTTCCGGCAACGCCAGCGACCCAGGTGCAGCCTGTGTCGATGAACTGTGGGTCGTCGATCCGGAAGGAGAACTTACACATCGGACCGTAGCATCATCTTTATGGTCGGCCGAGAAGTGATCCCATCTGCCTTAGCGGTTTAATACGATCGCAGAATATTTTGAAAGTCGCGAGGAGGGGAACAGCCAACAGAGTACCGGCTACGCCCCAAAGGTAAGACCAAAGCGGAAAAGTCAACAGGATGGCGATGGGGTTTAAGACTAACCAGCGCCCCAGAAACAGCGGCGTCGCCAGATTCCCCTCGATCATTGCACATAAGAGATACGCGAGAGGTGGCAAAAGGGCGTACCAGGCCGAGTCGAAATGAATCAGCGAAACGAGCGTCATGGCAACGATACCACCTGTCGCTCCGACGAAGGGAATGTAATGGAGCAAAAATGCGGCGACGCCCCAAAGCAATGGATGGGGCAACCCGAGGAAGCCAACGACAATCCAGACACTCAATCCCAAAGCAGCATTGATTAGCGTCACTGAAGTAAAATAACGTGCCGCGGTTTGTTCGATTTCCGAAGCGATTTCTACCACGTTTTGCTTCTCAGACACCCCCGGAACCATGTCGACGAGCTTTTTAAGCAGTCGGGCTCCGTACAACAAAAGAAAGAACGCGAGCACGTGAACAATGATAAACATCGAGAGAAATTTCGGTGCATTCTTCGTAGCAATCTCCACAAAGCTCGGGTGGCGAATGCTTACCTGAGGAATCTTGCCCGGATTCAACCAACCATCTATTCGGTCAATCGACGGCGAACTTTTCTGGACAGCTTGAAGCATTGGCATCAAACGTTCCTGAATGTGGTCGAGATAGCGCGGCAACTCAGGTTCAAATCTTGCCAATGAGACAGAAAGTGCGGCAAACAGGCAGATCAAGAGAAATAAAAAACTAAGCGTACTAAGCAGGGGTGCCCAAAAGTTTGAAAAGCCGATTTTCTTTAGCCATCTTGTGGCAGGCGTTAGCAGGAAGCCGAGAAAACTTGCAAGCACGATCGGAAGAAAAAGGTCTACAGCTACCTTTAGGACATAGAAACAAGCAAAGACGAACAATCCGATGACGGCGATCGCGAACCAGAGGTTGACCAATTTCTTTTGTCGTCGCTCAGGGTTGTCGTTTGAATGGGTGGTATGGGCAAGATGACTCATGGGTCTTTGTTTCCGAAGGTTTGCGTCGCGTGTGAATTGAAGCAAGGAAGTACAGATGTGAAATGCCATAATCGGGAAGAGAAATAGTCTTCCACGAAGGTTGCAATTAGATGCTACCGACTTCTTACACTACTCATCGGGTAGCGCGCCTTCACTCAGGTATTCGTCTAATCCTTCTGAACGATTTTCCATCAAATATCACACTCCCGCATGGATTGCCGGCCGCCGTTGCGCATTAGGTTCCGCCTTGCGCAGAACTTCCCGGGTCACGGGGGCGACGTCACCCTCACCGCTAAGAACATAGTGGACAAGGTAAAGAAGCGGGTTTCCCTCCGTCCAGTTGAAGTATGCGTGCGGTACTTTCTCCTTGTCATCCCGTAAGTACAGGAGAAATCCGGCAATGGCGTTAGCCACTGCAGCGCTCTCACCGCGGAGAACACGGTGACGACCAACCTCGAAGCCGTGGATGTTTAAGTCGGTGGAAAAATCGCTCGCGTCGCGCACGTAGATCTCCAAAAAGACAATCGGCTCATTCGAGGGAATATTATTATCCTCGCGTTGATCCCGCTCCCGGATACTATATTCAGCGTCATCACACCGTCGCGGTTGGTTGGCGATGATCCGCAGCTCGCCTTGAACATCCATTTCGTTTATGAAACGCTGTGCCTCGCTATCCAGTGTGATCTTCCCGATACGCAGTTCCGTCGTGCGCCAAACGCGCGAGACTAGCGAACTCAAGACAATAGCGGCGATGAAGAAAGCGCCAATTTTGAGGCCATCGGGGCGCTCGGTAACGTTGACCAAGGTCGTGTAGACAAACACCAGCGTTACCACGGCGAAGCAGAAACCCTTTACTGGACGAGCATTCCGCCATACCGACAGGGTCACGGCAACCGCAGCAGAAGTCATAAGGACGAGCACGCCCGTCGCATACGCGCCGCCTTGCGCATCAACGTTCGCGTTGAAGAGCAATGTCAGCGCAAAGCCGATCGCTATATAGATCAGCACCAAAGGCCGCGTAGCGCGCGTCCATTCGGGTGCCATCCCATAACGCGGCAAGTAGCGCGGCACAATGTTTAGAAGCCCTGCCATTGCCGAGGCTCCGGCAAACCAGAGTATGGCGATGGTGGAAAGATCATAGGCTGTCCCAAACCCGTCACCAAGAAATTGGTGTGCCAGATAAGCGAGGGCGCGTCCATTAGCCGGCCCAGCGGGCTCGCCATTCGCCCCGCCGGCACGGAACGCGTCGGCTGGGATCAGTAGCGTAGTAATCAGTGCAGTACTCAACAGGAAGAGGCTCATAATCAGCGCGGCAGTAAAAAGTAAATGGTGTGTGTTCCGAATCTTGCCGGCTGGACTGAGCTCTTCGTCGGCCGGCCCTCCCTTAACTAGAGGCATCATCGACACACCGGTCTCAAAACCAGATAGCCCAAGCGCCAATTTCGGAAATAAAAGAAGACTTAAACCGATCATCCCTAGCGGGCTACCATGCGCGGAGAACAGCGCAGTCTTCCAATCCGCAAACACACGCGGATCAGCTGCAATGTGCTGTAGCCCAATTATAACGACGATTAGATTTAGTGCCAAATACGCGCCCACCAAAGCGACGGCGATCCCGATTGCCTCTTTAAATCCCTTCAGAAACACCGCTCCGAGCAGCGCGACCAGCAACAACGTGATTGGCACCGCTTGCCCTTGGAAGCAACGAGGCACAAAAGGGTTCTGAATTAAGTGCGCACTCGCATCCGCTGCCGACAAGGTGATCGTGATCATGAAGTCAGTCGATGCGAATCCTAAGAGAGTCAGTACGAAAAGTTTTCCTTTCCACCACGTTAGTAGGTGCTCAAGCATCGCAATTGAGCCTTCTCCATGCGTACTTTGATTGGCGACGTGCCGGTGAATAGGCAGGGCCCCGAACAGAGTCAATATGACAAGCACTAGCGTAGCCAACGGCGACAGGATGCCGGCGGCCACAAAGGCGATGCCCGGCTGATAACCAAGTGTGGAAAAATAATCCACACCTGTTAAACACATCACCTTCCACCAAGGGTGGACGGTCTCCTTCTCTTCGGTGTGAGGCCCTTGGGTGCCTTTAACCTCCAAGCCCGCGAACAACCAGCGTTTGAATGGATGAGCAGGCGCCTGATCGGCACCGGGATCGATCACAACCGTTTTAGCCACAACTAGGAATTCTCGTATTAGCCGGCGACCGTACTCCGCTCCCTTACCGGCAGGTTGCTCAGCAGTCGACCGGGCGAACTCAAAGCCTCGCTCCCCGAGCCTTGTCTTTTGAATTTTCTCTGCAACCGCCCGTTGCGTTCGCTATTTCATTCAAGTGCTCATCGCCCGGATGATTCCAAGGCAACGGTTTCTCAGCAGATGAATCAAATGTCTCGTCCATTGTTTCGGTTGCTTTTTTGGGGAGCGATCATCTACGCAACGAAATGCCCAGCAGAGGCCCGAGTCCAGGATACCGGCGGGATAGATTTCCAGTCCACCGGCCGATTTCTTTTCCGCAATTTCGTTCTTTATGCCTGAGTTCGACGGACGATGTTTAGCCGGACGTACAAAAGCTAGAACCCATTAGCGAAATAAAAGGCGAACATGCCTTAAAATACAAAGCGTCTTACAACGTAGACAAAGGATCATTTTGGCGGTTCTGTCGCCGCCGTGGAAGTGCTCAATCATTGCACGTAGTCCCCAAACTCCGCTCACCGGGACAACCACGGCCCAGGTGGCTGGCGAAATAGCAGGTATTCTTTGCGCCGAAACACCCCTTGTAGAGACGTTGAAAAGGAGAAGCCATGCCTGACTCGCACGACCGCACCGAAAAATCCGATGCCACTAACGCCCAAGAGAAAATGCGCGCGGCTCTCGAACGGAGCGTCGCGGAAGTCAAAACTCCTGCCCAAGCGAGACGCACGCTGGATTCCCTCGAGAAGACCGCAGGAGATTTGCGCGAAGATGATGTCGCGTGCGCGAAAGAGGATGCCGGGGAGATCCCAGTAGCCGCGCATGCGGCCGACGTGATCGCATCCGCAGCTGCCCAGTCCGCGCATGCGGCACCCAGTGAAAAATCGATCGTCGATAATTCCGTCACTCAGGCGTTTGGCGGGGGAGCAGAATCCGATCGGACTTCCTCGGACACGCGTCGGGGCCGCTGCCACTTGCGCTATGAACTATTTAAGCGGCTCGGTCCGCTGCAGGCAGTAGATACTTTCGTTTTCGTCCAGATCAACCAACTTCCGCACAGGAAGTTATCGGATCGCTTCCTGACTCGCCTGAGCTGGGTGATGACTAGTGGCGCCGGCTGGCTCCTATTCCTCTTACTGGCAACGCTCGTGGACCCTCAGCGTGGTTGGAAAACGACGCGAGCTGTGGCGCCTGCCCTTTGGTTGGCTACCGCAACCGTCGAGCATCCGATCAAAAAGTGGTTTCGCCGCCGTCGACCCTTTATCTCCTTGATCGAGGCAATCATCGTGGGCCGCAAACCGGGCAGCTATTCCTTTCCCTCGGGCCACAGCGCCGCGGCATTTGCTGGCGCGCTGTTGCTAGCGCGAGAATATCCTGCCAGTTCTCGCGGCTTCTTCGGGCTAGCATCGCTGGTGGCTCTTTCGCGCATCTATCTGGGCGTGCATTATCCCGGCGATGTCCTCAGCGGTTCGCTATTGGGGATGGTGTTGGCGGGAATCTACTCGCGCCTCTTGCGCAGGGTGGGCGTCGCGCAAGAGTAAGCACTTCGAAGAAGAGGGCGGGCGAAAAATGGGATCCCGAAGCCTCCCGCGCCTGATGTTCCAGGATCTGGCGGCCGGAACCCCGGTAAGTAGCGCAGAATCAGTTCCTGATTGACGGTCAACGCGGCCTCAAGCCGCGCCACCTTTAGGAGCGTTTTGCCAATCTTGCAAACTGGCTCCGGAAGCCAGTTCTCTCGGAAAACAACGTTTGGCTACCGCGCATGGATTCGAACCATGAATAACGCCTCCAAAGGGCGTATGTCTATCTTTGTAACTAACCGAAGTTAAGTTGTTTACATTTTACATTTTGGATTATCGAACTTTTATTGAACTGATTTTTTCGGGCAACCGAAGCGCCACATCTCTCGCGAATCAACACCAGTGAAAATCATCTTCGACCGATCCGCTTTCCACGACCATTTGGACCTGCTCAAGGACAGCCGGTTGCGACAACTGACGCAGGATTGCAAGATCACCATCTACCACACAGTAGAGTTTTTGGATGAGACGCTTCGCATGGCCGACTCCGCGAGGCCGGGCCGAAAAAACAAGCTCAAGCTGCAGTGGCCATTTTTACAATCCATCTGCAACGGAGGCTGGTTTAGGCCACTCCTTTTCGGACCACCAAATTTGAAGTCCGTCTGCGACGAAGAACTTGACGAGAGCGCAAAGGATCGCGGCTGGGCACTCGTACCCTCTCCATATCGCAGCGACGTTGAAGCAAAAGTGACCAGATTCCTTGAAGGATCGGGACCGCTTCCAGAATTGATTAGCTCGCGACCGATATATGACCAAATTGCGCAAATAAAGAAGCAGAATATAGTTACGCGTTTCAAGCTTCGGAGCGAGCAAGACTTGCCGGAAGATGTAACCTTCGCACAGTATCACCAGGCAAACTTTTTCGACGCCGCACGGCTCCTCATTCATCGGCTTCGTCACCCTGATCAAGCCCAGATTTCGCCTGCTCTTTTCGATCAGCCTGACGCTACATTCGATGCCTGGAAGCGCGATTGCACAAAATTCCCTCACTTCACCGCCTTCGTGGGATTCTTCATTTACAGCCTCTACGACGCGGAAAAGAATCAAAATTCGCCTCTAGATCGAAACTGGCAGGGCGATGCGGAGCAATTGTGCTTCCTCGTGGACGTTGACGCGATGGTCTCGTCCGACCTCAGATTCATGAAAGAGGCGTTCGAGGCTTTGTGGCAACCCAGCCAGAAACACTTCTTCACTCCCGAAGAATTTGTCGCCTTTCTCTCGCAACTCTAAGGGAACGTTTCAAAATCAAACGGATCGCCAACGGCCTTGAAAGGTCGAGGCAGGAGTAACGGAGCGTTGTTGTTCGGCAAAACGGATAACGACCCAACAACTACTGCTCCACTGCATTGGTATCTGTTTGCTTCGGTTCGAGTCTACTTTGCCACCTCTCACATTTTACATGGTCGCGTCATTGGACGACAAATCTGCGTTTGGTGCCCTTGGTGCAACAAGGAACACAATTATAGGTGGTTATCCGAATTCAGAAACCGACCAAAAGGGCGCTTTTCTCATTGTTGTGGAGAGGGTCGCCCTTTCAATTACCTCCTGGCAGGTGGACCTTCTGGCAGTGCTTTGTTCTCGGGCAGGACGTCCGTTATATGGCATCGGTCGTGACGAGCGGAATGCCACCTGCTTGGCGTCTGGAAAGTCTCGGACGTACTGAGAGCCTCCAGTAAAGTGCTGGCTGTCACAACGTACGCGCTTACTCCCTGGGCGGCGAGCCGTCCTACAATCTCTTGGCGATCAGACTCTTTCCGACCTCGGTTGGAGCGTCAATGGCGGCGTTCCTACGGTAATGCCAGTGGTAGTGATCGTATTTAAGATGTGTGTTCGGGCGTCACGAGGAGTGCCGAGGAAGAGTGGGCGCTCATGCACGGAATTACTCTTGAGCGTGAAACTCGATGGTTTGTGGTGGTGGATTGCGGTAGGCGGGGCGTTTCAAAGAAAGTTACGCCCCACTAAATACAGGGGATTAGTGAGGTCGAGATGACCGAGGAAAGGGCGCAAAAAGAATTATCGCGTTCTAAGTATGTATAAGGGAATATTTCTATGAAACTCTCTTTTCCAGAGGTCGCGACCTCACTTCTAACATTGACCGTTGCCGAAGCCGCAGTCGTTCTGCGGACAGACATCAAAACCATTCGCCACTTATTAAGGAAGGGCGTCTGCAGGCGACTCGCTTCGGCGACAAATCCACCAGAGTCCGTCTCTCGGTTTTAGAGCGATTCCTCGATGATAATACAGTGAAAGTAGGGTAACCAATTGCGAATCCCCGCTGAAATCAACCAATGGGATAAGTCTCAGACGGTTGACTATTACATCGACAACCTAAAGTGGACATTGGTGCCCTTGAAACAGGGCACCAAGGAACATCTCTATAATGAGGCGAAGGCGATGCGCCTCAAACCGGAGGAGCTTCGCAAGGATCTGGGTAATGGATCAAACATCGGGCTCTATCCTGGTGGTGACCTTGTTGCCATCGACCTAGACAGCAAGGCGGATCAAGGAGAAAGTGTTCGCAGGTTCCTGGCGGGCGCGGGTCCCAGAGTACAAAGCATCCCACGTGAACGAACACAAGGAGGAGTACACCTATCTACGGATCCGAGACCTTCCTGAGTTCCCCGGCGTGCGAAAGCTGGTGAATGATAAAGTCACCTCCAAGGTGTCGGGAGAGATGTTCTTGCACTCCCAATCATACATTGTCATTTCCCCGAGTGTTCATGAGTCGGGGCACATTTATAGTTGGGAAGTGTTCGGGGACATTCCGATCTGGTCTTGGGGAGAATTCACCAGTGAATTCGGTGAATTCCTCCCCGAGAAGGAAGCCACCAAGAGCAAGCGCGGGCGGGAGAGTGATGAAGAGAAGCGCACGCGGAAATGGAAGGGTGATCTGCGCAGTCTCGATCTGGAAGCTCTCCTTAAAGAGGCTGGACTATTCAAAGAGGTTGATTCAAAGGACCCCGCCAAGTTCATCATTCGCTGTCCGTTCGAAGCGGAGCATTCCAAGACAGAGGACAAAGGGACGGCGGCGTGGTCTCCCCACGACGAAAAGTGGCCAGCCTTCAACTGTTTTCACACTCATTGTGCAGGACGGAAAGCTCTCGATTATCTTGAGCAGATCGAGAGAGACCACCCTGGAATTGTTGATAAGCACTGCGCGGAGAAGTGGACCTATGAAAAGGGTTCTGCTGATCGCCACGGTCGCGTGAAGGTCAATCTTCCGCAGGCGGGTGAGCAGGAAAAAGGGGAATTCGTCGCTGATGTGGCTAAAGCTCTCGCTGATAAGGAATTCTGGTTCACGTCCAACAAGCGGGTGACGCGGATCGACAAAACGATTGAAATTTGGACGAATGCAGAGGGGGTAGAGGTTGAAGGACGGGAACGATTGACGATCTTCCCAGTGAGTCCATCGGAGGCTGAGAGCACACTCGGTATCCACGTCTGCACCGGCACCACCCATTGGATGGAGGAAGATGGTAGGAAAGTTAAGCAGTTCGTGCGTCACTCGATGGACAACACGACCGCGAAGATGTTGCTGTCGGCACCAGGACTCATCGACAACCTGCCACGCATCGACCGCGTGCTGGATGTCACGGTCCCAATTTCCGTCGGCGGTGGGGTGTGGACCACACCCAAGCGCGGCTATAATCCAGATCTGCGGTTGCTTCTCGACGCCGACTTCAAGTTGAGAGAGATGCCTCTGGATGAAGCTCTCGCGATGTTGAATGACATCGTGCGGGATTTCCCCTTTGCCGACGACCAATCACGCACTCACTGGTGGGCTCGGTTAATCACGCCGATGTGCCGGGGAATAATGGGATTTGGCGCTAAAGTTCCCCTTTGGATGTTTCTGGGGAACCGCATGAGAGCGGGGAAGGATTATCTCAACGGAGTAGCGCAGACTCTGTACTATGGGAACTCCTACGAAGATCCCGCGATCCCTAAAGGTGACAGCGAAGAGACTCGCAAGAGAATCACCACCGCGTTGTCAGCAGGTCGGAGATCAATTCACGTCGCCAATCAACAAGATTATCTGGAAGATGCCGCCTTCATCGCGGCGATCACGTCGCCTGTGGTTTGCGACCGACGATTGGGAAGCAACGACGCTTCGGCGCAGTTAGAATTTCGGAATGAATTGGAGTTCTCCATGTCTGGCAACGTCGGATTGCAGTGGCGGGAAGATCTCACTCCGCGCATGCGGGTGATTGGTCTCTCATACTACGAGGAAGATGCCAACTCCCGAAAATTCCATTACCCCGATCTGCACGGGTATGTGAAGGAGAACCGAGAAGCTCTTCTCAGCGCAGTATACACGCTGTTGTTGAATTGGAAGAAGCAAGGATGCCCTGCGGGGGGAACCTTCACTTCGTTTCCTATCTGGGCTCGGGTAGTCGGGGGAGTCCTGCAAGCAGCCAGATTGGGGGATTGCACTGAGCCTTGGGAGGGAGAAGAAGTTACCGGTGATGCGAGATAATTGGCAATGCGGGATCTGTACGCAGCCGGACACGAAAAGTTTGGGGAAAGGTGGGTAGGGATGGCAAGTGTGGCCGCGCTGGTCACAAATACAGACGGTAAAAACAACGAAGTATCGGATTTTTGGAATGGGATGGAAACGGTCAAAGATCGGAAGGATTTCGGTCGTGACTTAAACACCTACAAGGGGAGATGGCTCAGTGGGGTGAGGATGTTGGTTGACAGTCCTAGCAAACGAATCTGCCGTGCCCGAATAATGTTTACTAAGGACGCCTCCTCTGATCCGGGAGGTAAGAGGGCAGATTCTTCCACAAATAAGACAAATGGTGATTCCGTGCAAAAAACACGGCTTTCAGACCTCCAAGCTAGGTGCACTACCTCTCCTGACCCAGATAATGTGGTTAACTTGGTTAAAGTGGTTACGTTTTCGGATCGGAAATCCTCAGACGATGTGAATAAAAATTCTCAAAAACAAAATGAAATTCTCTCCCGAGAATTTTCAACCCCAAAACGTAACCTCTTTAACCACTTTAACCACATTACCAACCTGGACGGACTCACTGAAGCTCTCACCCACCTTGTAAATGGGGCGGAAGACTCCCCTCTCTACCTGGACATTGAGACAACAGGTCTCGATCCGCGTAAATCCACCATTCGCCTGCTGACCCTTTCAGCGGGTGACGGGAAGGTCTTCATCATCGACCTGGACAGGGTCTACTTTCCAGATCGACTGAAGACCCTATTGGAACACCGCACCATCGTCGGGCAAAACCTCCTATTTGACTCCGCATTCCTGAAACACCACTTCAAGCTGAACATCACCAAGACTTGGGACACGATGATCGCCGGTCGCCTGCTGTCGGCGGGCGTCATGGAAGAGGTTGACGGAACTCCCCGCCCGCTGAAGAACGACCTCTCCTCTCTCCTGAAGCGCTACTGCGGCACCGAATTGGGGGAAGACCTCTCTAAATCCGATTGGTCCCAGCCAGAGCTGACTGACGCTCAACTGAAGTACGCAGCTGAAGACATCACATTCCTGCCTCAACTCAAGAAGGCGCTAGAGGAAGCAATCGAGAAGGAGTTCGATGCACCCAGCGGCAAGGTAACGCTTGCGGATTTATTCGCCGGGCGCAACCAATTGGTTATCTACCACTTCATGTTCGGACCCGATTGGCAGGAGGGCTGCCCAAGCTGCTCGTTCGTGTCCGACCATATCGACGGCGCGCTCCCACACCTGGCAGCCCGCGACGTCACGATGGTGACAGTCTCACGGGCGCCGCTGGCCAAAATAGAGGCGTTCAAAAAACGGATGGGCTGGCGCTTCAATTGGGTGTCGTCCTACGGCGGCGATTTCAACGCTGACTTCTACGTGTCGTTCACTAAGGAGGAGATAGCGCAGGGCAAGGTAAACTACAACTACACGATGCAGGAGTTCCCCAGCGCGGAGGCGCCGGGTCTCAGCGTCTTCTACAAGGACGCCGCCGGCGGGGTCTTCCATACGTACTCCACCTACGGGCGCGGCGTCGAGCTACTCATGGGCACCTACAGGATCCTTGACCTGGTGCCCAAGGGCCGCGACGAAGACCACCTGGGCTTCCCGATGGAATGGGTCCGGTACCATGATCGTTATGGCACCCACGAGTTCGCCGACGCGGACAAACCCTATCGGCCCGAGACGGAGTCGCCATCGTCCGTGTCCTGCGGCTGTGGATCGGCGGAGGCGCGCGCGTGAACGCTCGCCACTGCTGCCAGATCAAGACGCGAGCCGGCGACAACGCTCGGCGGCCCGCGTCGCGGTTGCGCCGGGGCGGGGAGATCGCTGGCTGGATCGTTCCGACCGCTATCCTGGCACTGCTTCCCAAGTGTCCCGCATGTGTCGCGGCGTATGTGGCCCTCGCGACCGGCATCGGGATCTCTTTGCCGACCGCCACGTACCTGCGGGCAATTCTTGTGGTATTGTGCGTGGCGTCACTGGTTTTCATTACTGCAAAACGACTGCGGAGTTTAATTGCGCGGGGAGTCAGCCAGCAGTGACGAGCCTCAGACTTGGTGCACTAGTACTAGGAATAAAACCAAAGAAATTTTCAACAACAACTTGATCCTCTGATTTGGAGACGCTTTGCCGGTCGCGACCATATGGGGAAATACACCAATCAAAAGGATCGGCAGGGCTGCTGAAGGGCCCATCAGGTCGGCGATCTCCTGTCCGTTCACACAGAGGCAATTCTATAGGGGAGACTCGAATGGATCGCGGGCATTTATTCGAGTATTCAGCGCGATAGGCTAGATGGCGGGAGAGGAACGGATTTTCAAAAAAACCACCACTCGATCAAAAGCGCCAGGGCGAGCAAAGCAGCCGAAATAACTTCCAGATTGAATCTCCGCATTCGCCTCTCGTACGCCTGCGCCCAACTGCCCTCTCCGCCGCTCACTGAGGTCCGTCTCGTCGTGCCGACCAAGCCGATTCTCATTTGTGATAACTCTCGCCCGTTGAATCAGCTTCTCCTATACTTTTTTCGATGGAATAGCGTTGCCTTTAAGTATGGCGAAGGATGGTTCGAAGGGCTTTGCAACGCTAAGGGACGCCCCGCCACGATCTACATTGCCCCCACGGATTGTTTTTTATTCGTCCAGGTGGAACGCTGTGACAGCGTTTTCATTACTCGTGAAATGTATTGAGGATGCTGAGGCACATTAAATTGACGAAAGAAGACATCAATCTTCTGCGCCCAGGTTTGCTTGCCGACGAATAATTGGATCGACGAGAATACTAATTGGGAGTTCGGTACCGTTTACTCGCCCGCGCATCCAGTTCGTTGTTTTTCCACGATTTGGGTCCAAGTGGACGGACACAATAGAGAAAGTCTTCAAATTCAGCGTCGGTCTGGTGCATGTTTTTATACAATTCGCGAGTAACTCTAATCCTAAAACCACACGGTCTCCGGCGGCATTGAAAGTCGCCGGTACTCGGCGTCCATTCCCAAACCGCCCCATAGCCGAAGGCCGGTGGTATCAAGGCGTCGCATCGCAGGAGAACTACAAAAGGAATTTTATTCCGCAACGCGATTTAACGCGCTAGTGTCACGGAACACGCGCTTGCTCGTGAAACGGGACAACAGAATGACAGGCGCTGGCCGATTTCGCACCACTCGGTGGAGCGTGGTGTTGCTTTCGGCTCAAATTGGGGCCAAAGGACGGTTAGGTCCATGAGCGCGGAGCCCCAACACACCTGTCCGAGTTGCGGTAACGAGTTTTCTGGAGCGATGGAATTCTGTCCGGTATGCTTGCTTCGCAAGGCTCTTGCTGGCGGGGTTGATTCCGGCGAGTCTTCTTTCGAGGAAGCGGTCAAGCCGACGCCGGAACAGGCGGTGCAACGATTTGAGCATTATGAACTGATGACGGGCGAAGACGGTACCCCTGTCGAGTTGGGTCGCGGTGCGATGGGTGTCACGTACAAAGCGTTCGACGTGGATCTTCACTGTCCTGTGACGCTGAAGGTCATCAGCGAGCGATACCTCGGTGATGAATCGGCGCGGCTTCGTTTTCTACGTGAAGCCCGCGCAGCGGCGAGGCTTCGGCATTCAAACGTTGCCTCGGTGTTGCACCTGGGCAGAACTGGGAGCAGTTACTTCTATGCGATGGAGTTTGTGGAGGGGGAAACGCTCGAAAAACTCATCAAGCGCTCAGGCCGACTGGACGTAAAACTGGCGTTGGAAATTACAACGCAGGTGGCTGCTGGATTGGCCGCAGTCCACGAACAGAACCTTGTCCACCGAGATATCAAGCCAACAAACATCATGGTGAGGTTGAAGGAGGAACGAAGCGTAACGGCGAAAATTATCGACCTCGGCCTGGCGAAGACACTAGACGAATCGGCTTCCGAAGCGGGGATTTCATCGCCCGGGGCATTTGTCGGGACACCCGAGTTTGCGAGTCCCGAGCAATTTGGGGGCGTTGGCGTGGACATCCGGTCGGATATGTACTCGCTTGGGGTAGCGCTCTGGGTAATGGTGACTGGCCAAACACCATTCCGAGGTCCTTCCGCTGAGGTGATGCATCAGCATCAGCACACGCCCTTACCGCTTGAGCGACTCAAAGATGTTCCACAGCCGCTCGTCGTTCTCCTTGAGAAACTCCTTCAGAAAGATCCGGCACAGCGATTCCAGACTCCGAACGAGCTGCTGAAGGCGATACCGACGATAACAGCAGCTATCGAAGCTCGGCGTAGAATCACTCGTCAGAGCCTCCTGAAGATCCCCCCTACCGCTTCGGGTGTCGGAACTCGCAAGCCGCCAGCAAGACTTGCACCGAAGAAGATTTCAGTAGCGAGATTACCCGTTACCGGAAGTGATGTATTTGGTCGAGAGGACGATATCGCTTTTCTGGATCGTGCATGGGCAAAGCAGGATGTCAACGTCGTTACAATCGTTGCCTGGGCTGGGGTTGGAAAATCGACGCTCGTTAACCATTGGCTTAGGCGGATGGCTGCTAGACATTATCGTTCTGCGGAACTCGTTTTTGGCTGGTCATTCTACCGACAGGGGAGCAGTGGAGGTACTTCGTCCGCAGATGAATTTCTGGATGCGGCTCTTAACTGGTTTGGAGATCCAGATCCACGGATCGGAACGGCGTGGG
>Ga0209040_10002547_pt1 | contig 14241 bp, 12 predicted proteins | sample BogFormECP12_OM3_FD_188240 | JGI IMG/M metagenome (GOLD analysis project Ga0209040, IMG submission 188240) | Bog forest soil microbial communities from Calvert Island, British Columbia, Canada - ECP12_OM3 (SPAdes) (version 2) | ecosystem: Environmental > Aquatic > Freshwater > Wetlands > Bog ...
GGCAGCGATCCGTCACGGACCGCGTGGTAGACGTGGTCGTTGAGCTGATCCTGCACAATCCGGTGGACCAGCGCCCGTCCCGCCATCCCGCGGATGCGTTCGCTGTCGGCCTGCCCGACCGCCCGGGCGAGTGCGACGTAGTCGACGGGCCTGTCGGTGACGCCTTCACTGCCGATTCCGCTGGCGAACTCCGACCCGCCGCCAACCGCGCGCCGCTCGTGGTAAAGCTGGCGAGACGCTACCTGCCAGCCGTTGTTCACCTCGCCGACGACCGCATCGTCGCCCACCTCGAGGCCGTCGAAGAACTCCTCGCAGAACTCGTTCGACCCGTTGACCTGCCTGATGCGGCGCAACGTTATTCCCGGGCTGTCGATGGGCACCAGGAACATCGTCAGGCCCTCGTGCTTGGGTACATCCCAGTTCGTTCGGGCCAGAAGTAGCCCGTAGTCGGCGGCGAATGCGCTGGTGCTCCACGTTTTTGCGCCGTTGATCACCCATTTGTCACCTCGGTGGTCGGCCCGGGTGATGACGCCGGCCAGATCCGATCCGCCGCTGGGTTCCGACAGCAGCTGCACGAGCACCTCTTCGCCCCGCAGCGCCGCAGAAACGTGTTGGCGGTTTTGCGCGTCGCTGCCGGTGTCGAGGATCGTCGCGCAACAGATCGTGAAGGTGGGTGTGTTGAGGATGATCGGCATCTCGTAGCCGACCGTCTCGGCGTCGAACGCCTTCTGGTATTCGAGGCTCAATCCCAGGCCGCCGGACTCGCGCGGGAAGCAGATGCCGGCGAATCCGCCCTCGTAGAGACGCTTCTGGAGTTCTCGGGCTCGTTGCCAGGCGGACCCGCTGCCGCGGTCGGCCACGGGCGGATCGGCCGGGTCGATGCCGGGCATGTTCTCGGCCAGCCACGCCCTGGCCCGGGCGGCGAATTCCGACGGGGTCTCGCTCATGAGGCGGAGTCGATCTGGTTCGTCAGCTCGTACACGCGTACGTTGTGCTCTTCAGGCGTGCCGAACATGGCGCGATACAACGCGACCCGGCGCAGATACAAGTGCAGGTCGTGTTCCCATGTCACACCGATTCCGCCGTGCAGCTGGATGCAGTCCTGCACCATCGGTGCGGCCTTCTCACCGACGTAGGACTTCGCCACACTGACCGAGATCGCCGCGCGCGGCATGCGTGAGGCGACGTCCGCCACGGCCGCACGGGCGGTGGCCCGGCATGCCTCCAGCCACATCTTCATGTCGGCGAAACGGTGCTTGAGCGCCTGATACGACACCAGCGGACGGCCGAAGGTGTAACGGTCGAATGCCCACTGGAGGGTGAACCCGAGCACGGTGTCGAGAATGCCGACGACCTCGGCGCACTGCAGCACCTGGGCGATCTGGCTCTGCCGCTCGACAAGTGCCGCGGTCTGCCCCGCGGTTCCCACCACGGCGGCCGCATCGATCTGGACGCCGTCGAAGCGCACCCGGGCATAGCGCTTCACCAGGTCGAGCGATCGTTGCGGTTCGATCCGGATCCCGGGACTGTCGGCGGGCACCAGGAACTGCCGGATCGCGCCCTCGCAACGGGCAACCACCAAGAAAAGCCCGCTTTGCGCGCCCGCCTCGACGCGATCCTTGACGCCGGCGAGGCGGTAACCGGTTGCCGTCGGCGTTGCCGTGAGCTCGGCCCGGAGCGGCGCCCATGGCTTGCCGGGCTCGTAGACCGCCCAGGACGCGACGACATCGCCTGCTATCAGCGACTCGATCGTCGTTGCGTGCCGCCGGCTTTCGGCTGCATCGACGAGGCCGGCCAACACGATGCTCACCGGGTGCAGTGGCCCAGGCGCGACGGTGCGGCCGATCTGCTCGGCGAGGGCCGCCAGGTCGTCGACGCCGTTACCGGAGACGCTGCCACCGCCAAGTTCCTCGGGCACCAACAGGCCTGCCCAGCCGAGCTCGGCGGCGCGCCGCCACCAGTCCGGCTCGAAGGAAACACCGGCGTGGTGCAGCTCGCGCACCCGGCTCAGCGATGCTTCCTTTTCCAGGAATGCCTGGGCCGTGGAACCGAAGAGCAACGCCTCCGGCGAGGCGGCTTCGGTCACGCGGGAACCGGGCTGGGAATCTTGAACAGATTCATCATGTTGCCGCCCATGATCTTCGCCTGGTCGTCGTCGGGCAGGTCGGCGAGCTCGTCGACGAAGGTGATGGGATCCTTCAGGCCCTCGGGATGCGGCCAGTCGGAACCGAACACCACCCGGTCGGTGCCGACCATCCTGGCGATGTCGACGACCCTGTCCTCCCAGAACGGGCTGATGTAGACGCAGCGCTTGAACGCCTCGACCGGATCCTCGACGAAAGAGTGCGGCATCTTCGCGTACACGCTCTTGAACTGCTTGAACAGGTACGGCACCCAGTCGGCGCCGTTCTCGATCGACAAGATCCGCAGGTCCGGGTTGCGCGACAGGGCGCCGTGGCAGACGAGCGCGCTCATCGCGTCCTCGATCGGGCGCTTGCCCATCGCGACCATCCGGAAGGCGGTGGGCTTGAACGGCAGGAATTCGTCGCCCGGCTCCCACACGTTGAGGAACTCGGCGTATCCACTGTCGGACGCGTGCATCGACACGGGGATGCCGGCCTTGATGCAGGCCTGCCAGAACGGATCGAACTCCTCGAAGCCGAACGACCGGGTGCCGCGGTACCCGGGAACCGGCGCCGGACGCACCAGCACCGTGCGGGCGCCGCGGTCCAGGCACCACTGCAGCTCTTCGAGGGCCCGGTCGACGATCGGCAGCGTGACCACCGGCGTGGCGAAGATGCGGCCCTCGTAGTCGAAGGTCCAGGTCTCATACATCCACTCGTTGAGCGCATGGATCACGTCGTGGATGAGCTCCGGATCGTCCTTCATCCGCTCCTCGACCAGGCTGGCCAGCGTGGGGAACATCAGCGCGTAGTCGATGCCGAGCTCGTTCATGACCTCCAGCCGCGGCCCGGGCTCGCGGAAGGCGGGGATGGCCTTCATCGGCTCGCCCATCACCTCGCGGTAGGACTTGCCGCCGCTGCCGTGGCGGAAATAGTCCTCCTGGGCCCCCGGCCGCGCCACCACCTCGAAGGTGGGGTTGGGGATGTAATCACTGATGTGGCCGCGGACCACGATCTTGGTGCGGCCGCGAACCTGGACGTAGTCGATGACGTGCTTGCGTTTGTCCGGCAGGAACTTGGTCAGCGCCTCCTGCGGCTCATACATGTGGTTGTCGGCGTCGAACACCGGGAAGGACAGCTCGCGTGACGGCATGGTGACCTCCTTGAGGGTCTCAGTTGAGCCCGAAGCGGTAATGACGTTACCACTCTTGTAGCAGCGAAAACGAGGCCTGCGCAAGTTGCGGTTGTCACACCGTTGCCGAAGAGGTTCTCCGAAACGGAGAACCCGCTCGTCAGCCACGTGATTTGTCGCTTTCCAGTCCGCGTACGCAGAACTCGTAGATGTGCCCGCTGTCGATCGGGACACCGTTGAGCTCGGCGCCCAGCATGCGCAGGCGCATGGCGCCCAGCACCGTCTGCATGATCAGCGCGGCCGCGGTCTCCACGTCGAGGTCGGGGCGGAACGCTCCCTCGGAGATGCCCCGATCGAGAATCTCGCGGATCAGTTGGTGCAGCGGCGACAGAACCCTGGCGTACTCACGGGGCAGGCTCTCGGCGAGATGGTCGTTGTAGAACGTCAAACCCCTGTTGATGCCCTCTTGCGTGCTCGAGTGTGCCGGCGCGCAGATCCGGTCGATCAGTACACGGAGCGCCGCCGCGCCGGGTAGCTCCGCCGTTTCGTCGCTCCATCGCTTCGTCGACTCGGCCATGATCTTGTCGATCAGGGCGAGCAGCAGTTCGTCCTTGGTCGCGAATAGCTGGTAGAACCCCCTCAGCGACGTCTTCGATCGCTCGACGACCTCGAGCACGGTGAAGTCGGTTCGCCCCGTCTCGCCGAGGATTTCCAGCGCCGACTTCATGAAGCGGTCCGTGCGGGACTCCGCCTTGCGCCGGGCAGCGTCCAGCGATTGCTCCACCGCCCGCTGCCGCAGGCTTCCGCCGGTATCCGCCGGCTCGTTCGATGTCGGGGCCATGGGGAACATCCTCCCGGTCGCGCCCAGCTGCTCGTTGAGCTTGGAGAACGACGTTACCGGTATAGCAGAGCCAGAAGCCGTCGTGCGGCTACTGTGTTGGACCGACAGGCGGCGCGGTCGACCGTGCGGGTGGGCGAGGGGCATCCCGCGGTCGCCGGACAACGGAGAGGCTGAACGAACATGACACAGTGGTCAGTGACCGGGCTGCTCGCGCTGTTCGACGTGCAACCCGACGGAGGGGACCGCTTCACCGGTCAGACCGGCATCGCCGGTGAGGACGAGCGGCAGGTGGTGGAGGGCACCCAGGTGCTGGCACAGGCGATCGTCGCCGCGGCGAAACGGTTTCCCGACAAGTCGGTGCGCTCGGCGCATGCGGTGTTCGCCCGCGCGGTCACCGTGGGGCCGCCGGTCGAATTCGACATCGACGTCCTACACGAGGGCCGCTCGATGGCCACCGCCATCGTCGCCGCGCAGCAGAACGGTCGGCGCTGCATCACGGTGACGGTGCTGGCCGACGTGCCCTCAGACGACGTGATCCGTCACAACCTCCCGCGCCCGGACGTCGCCGCCCCCGCCGACTCGAACTCCTCGCCGATGCCGATGATCGGGCGCGAACTGCGGCTCGTCGACGTGGTTGACGTCAACAGTCCCGACGAGGTCGGGCCGCCAGAACTCTACGCGTGGCTGCACTACGACCCGATCCCGCAGCGCGACGATTTGGCCAAGGCGCTGATCGCCTATTTCACCGGCCACCTCGGGATCTCGACGACGATGCGCGCGCACGAAGGCATCGGCACCGCGCAGTCCCACCTGACGGTGTCGACCGCGCCGATGACCGTCACGGTCAGCTTCCACGAACCGGTGCGGTGGCACGGCTGGCTGCTGTACTCGCACGAGAGCACCCAGGTCGGTGCCGGCATGTCCTTCGTGCGGGGCACGGTGCACACGGAGGAGGGGGACCTCATCGCGTCCTTCTCCCAGGATGCGCTCATCCGTCCGCTGCGAACCAGCGACACGGCCATCGCGGCGAAGTCCCGGCTCTAGGTCAGATCTTCAGATAGCCCTTGTCGGCAGGGATCTGGGCCGCTGTCACCAACGAGGACGCATCACCGGCGAGCCACACGACGATGTCGGAGATCAGGTCGGGGTCGGCCAGCGAGTCGGTGGGCAGCGCCCCGGGCGAGAAACTGTGGATGTAGTTCGGGTGTTCCTGGAAAACCTTGTACATCGACACGTCGTTGCCCATCGGGGTGTCGGTGCCGTACGGGTGCACGGAGTTCACCCGGATCCCGAACTCGCCCAGCTCGACCGCCAGCGAGTTGGTCAGCCCCACGACACCGAACTTGCTCGCACAGTAGTGGCCGCAGCCGGGAACCGCCTTGATTCCGGCGGCCGAGCTGACGGTGATGATCGACCCGCCGTTCCCGGCTTCGATCATGGGCGGCACCACGGCCTTGATCGTGTTCCACAACCCGGTGAGGTTGATGTCCAGGGTGTCGTGCCACTGTCGTGCCGAAATCTCCCAGAGCCGGCCCCAATTCAGCACACCGGCATTCGCCACGACGATATCGAGGCGACCGAACTCTTCGAGCGCATCGGACACCACGCGCTGCTGGCCGACGGCGTCGCGGACGTCGACGCGGTCGGCCAGGATCTTGCGTGCCTCGCCTTCGACCAGGCTCACCGTCTCGGCAAGGTCTTCCGGCTGCGAGGGCGGGTACCCGTTGTGTTCGGCGACGGGCCCGCAGGCGTCGATCGCGACGATGTCGGCGCCCGCGCGGGCGAGCCGCACACAGTGCGACCGACCCTGCCCGCGGGCGGCGCCCGTCACATACGCCACCTTGCCCGCAAGGGGGCGATCGGTATTGGTCATGCCGGGCAGCTCCTTATGGTCGATGGTCGCGCGGTCGGTCGGCCGTGACATCGCCGGACAGTGCCGAGGACAGCACCTCAAGACCCAACCCGCCGAGATCGAGTGCGCGCCGGTGAAACTCCTTCAAAGACACACCGTCGGCGAGCATCTCATCGCGGAGTCGCTGCCAGATGCGCTGGCCCACAGCGTAGGAGGGGGCCTGGCCGGGCCAACCCAGATACCGGTCGAGCTCGAAGCGCAGCGTTTCCTCCGCCTGCGCGCAATGGGTGCGCAGAAACGCCCATGCCCGGCCGGCGTCCCATATCCCGCCGTCGGGAGCGGTCAGCCCGCAGTGCACACCGATGTCGATCACCACGCGGGCGGCGCGAAACCGTTGTGCGTCCAGCATGCCCATTCGCTCACCCGGGTCGCCGAGATAACCGAACTCGGCCATCAGCCGCTCGGCGTACAACGCCCAGCCCTCGCCGTGCCCGGACACCCAGCAGCCGAGCCGGCGCCAGCGGTTCAGCACGTCGGCCAGCACGACTGCGCGGCCGATCTGCAGGTGATGGCCCGGCACACCCTCGTGATACACCGTGGTGGTCTCCTGCCAGGTGTGAAACGTCGTGACCCCCGGAGGCACCGACCACCACATCCGGCCCGGGCGGCTCAAGTCCTCCGACGGGCCGGTGTAGTAGATCCCGCCGGTCTGCGTCGGCGCGATCCGGCACTCGAGCCGCCGCAGCGGTTCGGCGATGTCGAAATGCGTGCCCGCCAGCGTGTCCACCGCGCGGTCGGACAGCTGCTGCATCCAGGCCCGCAGCGCCGCGGTTCCCTCGACGGTGTACCGGGGCTCGGCGTCGAGCCTGCGCATCGCCTCGGCCACCGTGGAGCCCGGATAGAGCCGCTCCGCGATCGACTCCTGCTCGGCCACGATTTCTTTCAGCCGGCCGAGGCCCCACTCATAGGTTTCGTCGAGGTCGACCGCCGCGCCCAGAAACGCGCGCGACAGCACCCGGTACGCGTCGCGGCCGAATGCGTCGTCGTCACGGGCACGGGGTCCGATCTCGTCGCGCAGCACCGTCGCGAGCCGGCGGTAGGCGTCGGCCGCGGCGGTCGCGGCGTTGGTCAATTCGCCGCACAGATGCGGCGGGGCAGGTTTGACGAGGCCGGCGAACAGCTGCTGAATGCGGCGTGCCTGCTCGATGCCGCGGGCCACCTGCCGCGCGGCCGGGGGGTGTCCACCCGCGACGGCCGCACGCAGACCGTCGGCGTAACTCTCCGCGCCACGGGGAACCGCCGCCAGCCGACGCCGGATCACCGCCCAGTCGTCGTGGGTGTCCGTCGGCATCAGGTCGAACACGTCGCGCATCGACTGCAACGGCGAGGCGATCACGTTGAGCTCGCCGAGATCCAGCCCGGCGTCGTGCATTTCGATCGCCACGCCGAGTCGCTCGCGCATCGCCGCGATCGTCACGCGGTCGACGTCGTCGACGGGTGCCACACCGGCCAGTTCGCGCAGCGCCGCGCGCGCCGCCGCGGCGCGGGCGGCCGCCGCGCCGGGGGAGTAGTCGGTGATGCCCTCGTCGTGGCCGGCGACGCCGAGTTCCGTAGCGGCGCAGGGGTCGAGCGCGGCAAACGTTTCGAGGTAGCGCTCGGCTACGGCGTCGACCGGGGTCCTGGCTCTACCCAAGGTTGGCGGCGTTGTAGGTGTCGCACTGCTTCGGATCACCGGTCTGGTAACCCACCGTGAACCAGTGCTGGCGCTCCGCCGACGACCCGTGCGTCCATTGTTCGGGGTTGATCCGGCCGGTCGCCTGCTTCTGGATCCGGTCGTCACCCACCGACGCGGCCGCCGACAGCGCGTCGGCGATGTCCTTGTCGCTCAACGGCTCCAGGTAGGGGACACCGGTGCTCTGCTGCCTGGTGACGGCGGCGTAATGCGCCCACACACCGGCGTAGCAATCGGCCTGCAACTCGGTGCGCACACCGTTGCCCGTCGCGCCCTGCGCGCCCTGCTGCGCGCGGCCCAAAACGCCGAGCAGGTTCTGCACGTGGTGGCCGTACTCGTGGGCGACGACGTACTCCTGTGCGAGCGGCCCGCCGCTGGAACCGAATTGGTCGACGAGCACCTTGAAGAAGCCGGTGTCGAAGTACGCGGTGCGGTCGACCGGGCAGTAGAACGGCCCGACCGACGTGTCGGCGGGTCCGCAACCGGTGTTCACGTAATCGGTGAACAGCCGCATCTGCGGGCGGGTGTAGCCGGGAAGAAGCTGCGACCACACCCCGTCCACCGAGTTGCCCGTGGCCACCACCCGGCACTGCACGTACTTGTTCGCGTCGGCACCGGTCTTGCACATACTGATGTCGACCCCGGGTCCCGCCGCCTGCTGGGGCACGGCGGCTTGCTGGCTGAGGACGTTGCCGGGATCGACGCCCAGCAACAGCGCGATCACCACGATCACCAGCCCGCCGATACCGCCGCCGATCGCGATGCCGCGGCCACCGCGCCCTCCGCTGGTCGACGTGGTGCTCGTGTCGATCCGCATGCCCTCGTTGAACGTCATCGCATTCGCTCCATCGCTTCGCTGTTCGGGCTGCTACCGGCCGTCCCCAGCTTCCCACACTACGATTCCGGCGTGGCCGTGGATGTCGAACTTCCCACCGTCGTCCACACGACGTGCGGTGCGGTACGCGGCACCACCGAGGGCGGCGTCGGCGTATGGCGCGGGGTGCCCTACGCCGAGCAGCCCGTCGGCGGGCGCCGGTTCCTGGCGCCCGCCGCACCGCAGGCGTGGACCGGGGTCCGCGACGCCACTCGGCACGGTCCGCTGCCGCCGCAGGGCAAGTCGTTCGTCGGCGGCGGCCGCGACGATCCGAAGGCGCGCGATGAGGCCTGCCTGACGCTCACGGTGTGGTCGCCGAACACCGGTGGGGCGCTGCCGGTGATGGTGTGGATTCCCGGCGGCGCGTTCGTGTTCGGCGCCGGGCAGTTCCAGCTCTACAACGGGTCGCGGCTGGCAGCCAACGGTGACGTCGTGGTGGTCAACGTGACCTACCGCATCGGGGTTTTCGGGGGTCTCGAGCTGAGCGCGCTGGGCGACGGGTTCGACGACAACCTGGCCCTGCGCGACCAGATCGCCGCGCTGCACTGGGTGCGCGACAACATCGCGTCGTTCGGCGGTGATCCGAGCCGCGTCACGGTGTTCGGCGAGTCGGCCGGGGCCACGTCGGTGCTGGCGTTGCTGGCAAGCCCGGCGGGCACCGGACTCTTCAGCCGGGCGATCGCACAGAGCCCGGCGCTGCCGCTGATCGCCGACCACGAGGTGCGGGCCCGGCGCGCCCACGACTTCCTGCGTGAGCTCGGCGTCGCAGCGGCTGAGGTGAAGGCGTTGCCGGAGCGATGGCTAAGGCACGCCGCGGGCCGGCTTCAGCTGCGCAGCGCCGCGAGCACACCCACGTTGGCCTACGGGCTCACGTACGGCGTCGACCTGCTGCCGCGCCATCCGATCGCCGCCGCCCGTGCCGGCGAGCTGGCCCGACTGCCGCTCATCGTCGGAACGAACAGCCACGAAGCGACGATGTTCGCGTGGTCCAAGCCGCCGATGCTGCCGACCACACCCGCGTCGATCGACGCGTATTTCGACCGCGTGGCGCCGGACGCGCGCGACCGCGTGGTTGCCGCGTATCCGGACTATCCGCGGCGGCGGGCGGCGATCGCCGTCGGCTCCGACGTGATGTTCGGCGGCCCGACATGGGCGTTCGCCGACGCGTACAGCGCCACGGCGCCGACCCACTGCTATCGCTTCGACCACGTCGGCCTGAGCCTGCGGGCCCTCGGCCTCGGCGCCACCCACGGCAGCGAGATCGTTCACGTCCACCACAGCTACGGCTCGTTTCTGGGCCGGAAGCTGCATCCGCTGGGACGCCGTGTGCAGCCGTCGGTGGGCAGGCGCATGCAGCGCGCGTGGCTGGACTTCGCGCACGACGGCACCGTGCAGGACTGGCCGCACTACGACGTCCCCCGGCGAGCCACCCGCGTCATCCGCTCGACGCGCGACGTCGTCGTCGACGACCCCGACCACGACCGCCGCGTGGCCTGGGCCGAGGTGTACTGAGCCTCAGCCGGGCCCGTCGCTCGCGGCGGCGAGGAGCGGCACGACAACCTCGCTGATCGGCACCGGCAGGCCGTGGATGCGTGCCTTGCGGACGATCACACCGTTGCGGACATCCCACTCCAGCGGCCGCTGCGCCTCACGATCGACCAGCATCGAGGTACCCATGTCGTCGGGAGCACGGCGGAACATGTCAACCATCTCCTCGACCGCGCGGTCGTCGAGGTCGGCGCCTTCGGCGCGGGCCACCGCGAGGCATTCTCGCAGGTAGGACCGCGCAAGCGCCGCGATGTCGTCGCGCCGGAACATGCCCGAGCGTCGGCCCGTGAGCACCTCGAGCCCCGCCAGCGCGTTGACCAGCAGCTTGCGCCACGCCTCCGTGGTGAAGTCGGCCGCCCTGGTAACGACGCAGCCGGCCGCACCCAGGACGCCGGCGACGAACACGGCGGACGCGGGCAGCGTCACCCGGGGCTCCCCACGCAGCCGCACCCAGCCGCCGGGCTGCGTCTCCGCCGGGAACCAGACGATTCCCGGCACGACCGTGGAGCGGGGGCAGTGCGGCTGCACCTGATCTACCTGCTCGACCCCGTTCTGCAGCACGCATACGGTGGTGTTCTCGTCACACAGCACCGCCAGCCAGCGGGCCGCCTCGTCGTTCTGGGTCGCCTTTACGGCGAGCAGCACGAGATCGACGGGCCCGCTCAACTCGGCGGGGTCGGTGTGCACCGGCCCGCCGACGATGATCGGATCGCTGCCGTCGGGCCGAACATCGAGGTGGTCCCGGAACGTGCGACCGCACAGGACGACGGAATAGCCGGCGGTGTGCAGGCGGGCCGCCACCGTCGACCCGACGGCGCCGGGCCCCACCACCGCGATGCTCGTGCCCAATGAACGGTCTTCGCGCGAGCGCTCATCCACGAGCGCCAAGCTACCGCTGTTTCGGCGCATCTAGACTGGGCAGTCGTCTTCATCAAGTTATCGGCAGGGAGTTTTTGTGCTGCGCAGTCACGCCGCCGGTTCGTTGCGGGCCGCCGACGCCGGACAGAAGGTGACGTTGGCCGGGTGGGTCGCGCGTCGGCGTGACCACGGCGGCCTCATCTTCATCGACCTGCGCGACGCGTCCGGGGTGTCGCAGGTGGTGTTCCGCGAACCCGATGTGCTGGCTCACGCGCACCGCCTGCGGGCCGAGTTCTGCGTCGCGGTCGAGGGCGTTGTCGAGATCCGGCCCGAGGGCAACGAGAACCCCGAGCTGCCGACGGGCGACATCGAGGTCAACGCCACGTCGCTGACCGTGCTCGGTGAAAGCGCCCCGCTGCCGTTTCAGCTCGACGAGCCGGCGGGGGAGGAGGCGCGGCTGAAGTACCGGTACCTGGACCTGCGCCGCGAAGGTCCGGGATCGGCGATCCGGTTGCGCTCCAAGGTCAGTGCCGCCGCGCGAGAGGTGTTGGGCAGGCACGACTTCGTCGAGATCGAGACCCCGACGCTGACGCGCTCGACACCGGAGGGGGCCCGCGACTTCCTGGTGCCCGCCCGGCTGCAGCCCGGCGACTTCTACGCGCTGCCGCAGAGCCCGCAGCTGTTCAAGCAGCTGCTGATGGTGGCAGGCATGGAACGCTACTACCAGATCGCGCGCTGCTATCGCGACGAGGACTTCCGCGCCGATCGCCAGCCGGAGTTCACCCAGCTCGACATGGAGATGAGCTTCGTCGACGCAGAGGACGTGGTCGCGATCTCCGAGGAGGTCCTGGCCGCGCTGTGGGCGTTGATCGGCTACGAGCTGCCCCGGCCGATACCGCGGATCAGCTACGCGGAGGCCATGCGGCGGTTCGGATCCGACAAACCAGACATGCGCTTCGGCCTGGAACTGGTCGAGTGCACAGACTTCTTCAAGGACACGACATTCCGGGTGTTTCAGGCGCCGTACGTCGGTGGGGTCGTTATGCCGGGCGGTGCGTCGCAGCCGCGGCGCAGCCTGGACGGGTGGCAGGAATGGGCCAAGCAGCGCGGTCACCGCGGGCTGGCCTATGTCCTGGTGAACGACGACGGGACGCTCGGCGGCCCGGTGGCCAAGAACCTGACCGACGCCGAACGCGAGGGCCTGGCCGCCCATGTCGGCGCGAACCCCGGTGACTGCATCTTCTTCTCGGCCGGGCCACCGAAGTCGTCCCGTGCGCTGCTGGGGGCGGCCCGCACCGAGATCGCCCGCCGGCTCGACCTGATCGACCCCGACGCGTGGGCGTTCGTCTGGGTGGTTGACCCGCCGCTATTCGAGCCGGCCGACGAGGCCGCCGCGCACGGCGAGGTCGCCGTGGGCCATGGCGCGTGGACGGCGGTCCACCATGCGTTCACCGCGCCGAAGACCGAGTGGGAAGACAAGCTCGAGGCGGATCCCGGTGCGGTGCCGGCCGACGCTTACGACATCGTCTGCAATGGCCATGAGATCGGCGGCGGCTCGATTCGTATCCATCGCCGCGGCACCCAGGAACGGGTGTTCGCGATCATGGGCATCGGCCCGGAAGAGGCGCAGGAGAAGTTCGGTTTCCTGCTGACGGCCTTCCAATACGGGGCACCGCCGCACGGCGGGATCGCGTTCGGCTGGGACCGGATCACCGCACTTCTGGCCCGGACGGATTCGATCCGGGAGGTGATCGCGTTCCCGAAGACCGGCGGCGGAGTGGACCCGCTGACGGACGCGCCGGCGCCGATCACCGAGCAGCAGCGCAAGGAGTCAGGCATCGACGCCAAACGGGAGAAGGGTGAGCGGAAATGAGCGAACAGCCGAACCTGGGCGAGCTCAAGGGGTTCAACACCAGGATCGTCGACGAATTCCGGGCCAACGGCGGCAAGGTCGGTGGCCCGTTCGAGGGTGCGGACCTGTTGCTGCTGAGAACGACCGGCGCGAAGTCCGGCCAGCAACGGGTGAATCCGCTGGCGTATCAGCGGGTCGACGGCAAGCTGCTGATCATCGGCTCGTTCCGCGGCGCCGACGTCAACCCCGCGTGGGTGCACAACCTGCGCGCCGACCAGCGGGCGCACATCGAGATCGGCACCGACGCGTACGATGTGGTGGCCCGGGAGCTGACACCCGACGAGCGCGACGAGGCCTGGGCTCAGATCGTTGCTGCGGCACCGGGTTTCGGCGAATATCAGGAGAAGACGAGCCGCGTCATCCCGCTCTTCGAGCTACAGCGGGCCTAGGCCATTTCGGCGCGCGGAGATCAAAGCCGCTCGATGATCGCGGCGTTGGCCATGCCGCGGCCTTCGCACCTCGTCTGCAACCCGTAGCGGCCGCCGCGCTGCGCTCGCTTGCCTGTTGACGCACATCAGGCGTTCAACTGGGCCGGTTGATAGATCTCGTCGGCGGCTACCGGGGCGACGCGAGTTCGGCCGCGACCGCGTCGATCCCTTGCTGCGCGACGTTGAGGTCCACCCGGCCGTCGGGGGTGGAGTACGGGCCGATGTAGCGTTCGTAGTGCCGCTGCGCTTCGTCACGCGTGAGCCGGTTGAGAAACGAGGCGATGTAGTCGACGGCCAGGCTGGGTTGTTCGGAAAGGGTCCGCAGCGCCCGCTGGTTGGCCGGCACCAGCGCCTGCGGCGCGGGGCTGTCCAGCGGGATATGGACAGGGTCCACCGCGACGCCCACGGTGGGGATTTGGAAGTGATCACCGACCCAGGCCAGCAGGTGAAACCCTTCTTCCTCGGCGACCACCCGAAACCCCCGCTCCGCGAGGACCAGCGCGGTCGCGGCACCGATTCCCGGCTGGCTGCGGTGATCACCGCAACACGACCCATCAGCGTTATCTCCGTCCCTATCTACTGTCCGGTAGCTTGCCGATCTGTGACAGTTCCCTGACGGCCAGACGGCGGGACGATCTCGAAGTCATCGAACACCGAAAAGCTGTCAAGACGACGTGTGCTGGCAGGCCCGAACGCTACCCCTGCGATACACCTCGTCAAAGGGTGCCAGCGGAGGGTTATGGTGCGGCATCGACATGTGCGTCGGGGTCCCGCCCAATGGCGGAACGCTGATACATCCACTAGGAGGAAAGATAGCCATGGGTGATGACGACGTGCGGGTGGCGCTGCGGCGCCACTGGGCGGCCTCCGACGCCAACGACTTTGCGACGGAGCACCAAATCTACCGAGCTGATGCAGTTCTCGAGTATCCGCAATCGGGC
>Ga0209040_10002548_pt1 | contig 14235 bp, 12 predicted proteins | sample BogFormECP12_OM3_FD_188240 | JGI IMG/M metagenome (GOLD analysis project Ga0209040, IMG submission 188240) | Bog forest soil microbial communities from Calvert Island, British Columbia, Canada - ECP12_OM3 (SPAdes) (version 2) | ecosystem: Environmental > Aquatic > Freshwater > Wetlands > Bog ...
AAGCACTGGAGCGACTGGAAGCACTGGAGCGACTGGAAGCACTGGAGCGACTGGAAGCACTGGAGCGACTGGAAGCACTGGAGCGACTGGAAGCACTGGAGCGACTGGATTGACCGGCGCCACCGGCAACGACGGCGCGACCGGAGCCACGGGTGCAACGGGCGCCACCGGCAACGACGGTGCAACTGGTCTGACCGGAGCCACAGGCGCCACCGGCAACGACGGAGCTACGGGTGCAACGGGAGCGACCGGCAACGACGGAGCTACGGGTGTAACGGGAGCGACCGGCAACGACGGTGCGACCGGAGCCACGGGTGCAACCGGAGCGACCGGCAACGACGGGGCTACGGGCGCGACTGGTGCAACTGGAGCCACGGGCGCCACCGGCAATGACGGCGCGACTGGAGCCACGGGCGCCACCGGCACGACTGGAGCCACGGGCGCGACCGGAGCAACTGGCGCGACTGGAGCGACCGGCGCCACCGGCAACGACGGCGCGACTGGAGCGACCGGCGCAACGGGCAACGACGGCGCGACTGGAGCGACCGGCGCGACTGGAGCGACCGGCGCAACCGGCGCGACTGGAGCTACCGGCGCGACTGGAGCTACCGGCGCGACTGGAGCTACCGGCGCGACTGGAGCTACCGGCAACGACGGTGCAACGGGCGCGACTGGAGCGACCGGCGCAACTGGAGCGACTGGAGCAACCGGCAACGACGGTGCAACTGGAGCGACTGGAGCGACCGGCAACGACGGTGCAACTGGAGCGACTGGAGCGACCGGCAACGACGGTGCAACTGGAGCGACTGGAGCTACCGGCAACGACGGTGCAACGGGCGCGACTGGAGCTACCGGAGCGACCGGCAACGACGGTGCGACCGGAGCCACGGGTGCAACCGGAGCGACCGGCAACGACGGGGCTACGGGCGCGACTGGTGCAACGGGAGCAACTGGGTCTACCGGTGCAACCGGAGCGACTGGGGCTACAGGCAACGACGGAGCAACTGGGTCTACCGGTGCGACTGGGGCTACAGGCAATGACGGAGCGACAGGCGCAACCGGTGCAACGGGAGCGACAGGCGCAACCGGTGCAACGGGAGCGACAGGCGCAACCGGTGCAACAGGAAGCACGGGCGCAACGGGAGCGACAGGAAGCACGGGCGCGACGGGTGCGACAGGAAGCACGGGCGCGACGGGTGCGACAGGCGCAACTGGAGCGACTGGAGCGACGGGTGCAACTGGAGCGACTGGAGCGACGGGTGCAACTGGAGCGACGGGTGTAACTGGGGCAACTGGAGCGACTGGAGCAACTGGAGCGACGGGCGCAACCGGAGCGACCGGTGCTACGGGATCGGGCGCAACAGGAGCAACCGGTGCAACCGGTGCAACTGGAGCTGGTGGCACACCGTTCTTCGACAACGCTGTCGCTCGTCGAACGACGACGACCGGTTTCTATCGTCGCAACGGTCAGACCAACAACGGCCCGGGTGTCATCCACACCGCCGTACCGAATATCCCCGCACTCGTCGATGGCACGGGGAGTAACCCTACGCAGAGCATCTTCTACGCGCTGCTGGCCGGCGCCGGCATGACAATCATCGGCGACAACATCTACGTAACAGGCAACGACGGTGGAGGCGGGACTGCAAACAACGGCGCGCTCTACGGCTTCAACCGTCTGACTTTGCAGAGCCTCACAGCGCTCAACACACCAATCTTCCGATATGGCGGCGTGACGCAACCGACCGCCGAGTGTCCGTTCGCTCTTGTCAGCACTCGAACGAACATCGCAGGCGCAAACATCGACTACCTCTTCGCCGCTACCAACCTCACCGTGTACCTCGGTACAATCGTAGGCGGCGTGTACACCGCCGTGTACGCGACGTCGCTGGCTGGTCTGGGTCTGCCTTTCAGCTCGAATTATGCGGGTGCGATCCAAGCGACGTGCCTCAACCAGTCGCTCGCCGGGGTCGATCCGACGACGCCGCCCTGGTTCGCGTTCCAGGGTTCTGACGGGAATCTCTACTCGGTTTCGCCGACAGGCACGATCACGCTGGCCTTCACTAAGTCTGCATCGCACATCTTCCAGAACCTCACGGTCGACGACGACGGCTTCGTGTGGGCAGTCGAGAACGGCGGTGGCTCGACGTTGCTTCACAAGCTCTCGGTCAACTACACAACGGGCGTCTTTACGAACGTATCTACGGTAGCGTTGACCAGCGGCAACAACCTCACTTCGTACGACGTAAAGAGCGACGGACGTTCTATCTGCGTACTTTCAGCCGGCCCGGCGAGCGACGACACAATCGAGGTTGTCGATCGCATCGGTCTCACAGTCTCGCGCATCATTGTGATTCCGGGAACGCCTTCAGGACCCATCAACCTGGGCTTCCCAACGCGCATGGCCTTCGATGGAACGTCCATGTGGGTCGCAATCGGCGTCGCAGGCACCAGCGACGGCAATCTCCATGTCTACTCTATGCAGACCGAATCCGGCGAAGTGCTCATGGATCTGGGGCCGTTCAATCCTGGCGGCAACAATCAAGAGCAGCGACACATCATCGTCGCAGATGACGGAACGGTAATCACATCGACGCTTAGCGGCGCTAGCAGCCTCGCGCTCGTGTACACGAGCACCAACGTTCCGACCGAACACGTGCGAAACTTGATCGCCGACCAGGGCGTGTACATCGGTAGCGCTGCCATCTACAGCGGCACCGGCAGCCCGAACGGTGCTGTGGTCGGAAATCTCGGTGATCTCTACCTGAACATCGCCGGAGGCGCGGCAACCACTCTCTGGGTAAAGGAATCCGGGGTGAACACCAATACGGGCTGGGTCGGCAAGTAGCGCGTGGACGCTCGCGGATACAACGGTTACGTCAACTGGGCGCTCTACGCGGTGCTCGGCCGCATGGCCGAAGCCGACGGGATCATGGAGCAGTACGGGCCGGACATCTACGACGTCGTTCGGTACTTCCAGAAGAAGCGCCCACCCACCATCCGGTGCCTCTTTCGCGGTGTCCTTGTCGAACCCGAAGTCATCGTGGCGAGCACGCTCCCACCAGAACCTCGAGTCACATTCGTGTCGTTCTCGGAGGACAGAAACGTCGCCTGCTGGTTTGCAGACGTCGAATCGTTCGTGAGCGGCTACGTCAAGCAGCAGCGTCCGCGCGTCGAAGGGTTCGTCATCGAGCACACACCGAAGCTCGAGGACATCCTCTTCCACTATTCGTGGGGTCTGGCGTTCCCGCTACCGGACGGACGCAGAGCACCTCTCAGCGTCTTCGCGCAAATGCATTCTGACATCGACGTGCGGCAGTTCGACTGGAACCTGCGCACACAGAAAGAGGTCATCCTCAAGCCATTCGCACGAGCGCTGCCAGTCACGCCGCACGCAGACTGGAGCTGTCCGCCGTCTGAGGAGCTCGACAATCGCTTCGTACCACCCGCGTTTCGGTGATGTGGTAGAGGTCTCTCAGGCGCGGAACGACAAGGAAGCCACGGAGAGAATGCTGGCGGATTACCTGCCTGGAGCTTGTGTGCCTGATCTGGTGCGCCTAGCTCGTTTTGCGAAGACGGCGGTACCGCGCCAGCATCCTCTCGAGAGCGACATGGTCTACAGAGACCGGCTCATCCGAGCCATTCTGCGTGGCTGCCAGCGCACTACACCGCGAGTCCGGCGCGTCGCAACTGTGCGCGCAGGTTCCGTGAAGCGCGCCAGTCGCTCGGTGTACCGCCCGCGAAGACCACGTTGCCCTGCGGCGACTGGAACTTGATGTGACCGCCCTTGGTCGGCGTGACGGACCATCCCTGCGCGAGTGCGGCAGCAACGAGCGGCCGGAAGTCAGGATGGATGGGAGGGTTCTCGTACATCTTCGGAGGCTTTGGCGTCGTGCGGCCCATGAGCGCGAGGCCGCCGAGAAAGCCTCCGATCGTGAGAGCCAGAGCGGCTCCAGACAGCGCTAGCAGTCCGAAGTGCGACGAGTCTTCCTCACCCGATACGGGCTGCGGCGTGCACACGCCGGCCATGCACGTAAGCGTTGGAACACCCGGCTGACGCAGCTCTGGCAAGGTCAGCACGCCTTCGTGGCTGACGAGATGTGCCAGTGCTGGATCAGTCAGCACGTCATGCATGTCGGTCTGTTGACCATCAACAGTGCACGTACGATTCACGAACCAACCTACCTGGCTGTAGTCGATGTGAGATCGATCATGTGCCCAGCCTTGGCCTTGGATCACGCGACCGAGCTGCGGCTTGAGCGGGAAGCTCACGCATGCTTCGGTGCCGATGCCTTGGTACGTCGTGCCCGAAGTCGGGATCACGAAGAAGCCGTAGTTCATCGCTTTGCCCGGATGCGCGAGCAGTGAGTTGCCGATGGCCCACGTCTTCTGACACACGACGATGCCCGGCAGCGCGTTGACGAGCTCCGCGTCGAGGTTCGCGGACGCCTTCACCATGGCGGCGCTCGTCGATGCGATTGGCAGGATGACGGGCGCAATCGTTGCGCTGCGCGCAAGCCACGCCAGATCCATCATCTTCGGTGTCGGAAGGAGTGCTCCGATCACGTCGGCGAGTTGTTGCTGCAACGTCGCGCTCACGTTGATGAATGTGTCCGCAACGCGGATGGGTAGCGCGCTGAAGAGAAACTGAATGGTGTGCGTTCCATCCGTAGCCGTCACAGGTGTCCATGTGATGCCGAACTCTCCTGCAACCACGGCGTCAAGAACGGCTATCCCGTACGACGGGTCCAGCAGATTCGTGGGCCACTGCATGTCCGTAGGCTACAACGATGAGGCCATGTCGAGCGACCCCAAGGACAGCGGGTTCGAGGAAGAGCCGCCTACGTTGGTGACGTGTCTTGCGTGCGGAGGAGAGTGGCAACGTGATCATGATGCGGCCAGCACGTACCAACACATCACATGTCCGTGGTGCACGCAGGGCTCGATGAGCACCGATCAGGTCGCAGCTTGGAAAGCGTGGCGCGAGCGCAACAAGTCGCAGCCCTAGCCGTAGGGCTCTGCTATACATGCCTTATGCAGATCAAGCAGACCGTCACGCGGGAGGTCGAAGAGATCGTCTCGACCACGTGCAACGCTTGCGGCGAGACCAAGCCTGACACGACCCACGTCCACGCGAGCGGCGGGTATGACTCTACGGCGCTCTTCGACATGCAGCACTACGAGTTCGATCTCTGCGAAGAGTGCCTCGTTGCTGTCATGATGGGCCTCAAGATCCCGCCGCTGGTCACGGGCGAGAGTTGGGGTGACGCGCCTCTCACGTGGGAGAACGACCGGGCTCAGTTCAAGAAGAGCCATGAACGTTCGGCGGCTCAAGAGCAGGCCGAACACGCTGCCCAAGAAGCCGGCGTCTGCGGTCGTCGCGTACGAGACGCCAAGGGTCAGTACAGCGACAAGCTCTGCGGCGCCCAACCAGCGATGCGCGTCAATTTCGACGGGCGCGGGTTCGAACCCGTGTGTCTATCCCACGGCGTCGACGCCTACACCTCGCGTTACGCGCTCATCGAGCGCGACGGCGTGACCTCGAGCTTCAGTGACCGTTCACGCATCGGCAACACGTACCTGCGAGCGCTTCTGGAAAACAAGCCGCCGCTCATCGAGCGCGACATCCGACCCGACCAGAAGACGAGTGACCATGTGCGTACCATCTGCGTCGCGACGTGCTTCCCGCTGCTCATGCAGCCGAAGTGGGCATTCATCGCGATGCGTGAGCTCCACCGACTCACCGACGCAGCCCCACAACCCGTGAGGCAGTGGACCAACCATCGTCTGCCGCATCGCTTTGCGCCGGGCGACGAAGTTGCCACACTCGCGAACGCGTGGCTCGCTTGGGGTCGCGATCAGGGCTTCCTCGAAGCAACGGCTCACGGCTTCATCGGCTGCAACGCCACGTGTCTGTGGACCGAAGAGGACACGCGCGACAGCGAAGACGACGTCTAGTAGTGCTTGGCACCCGAGAACTCCTTGAACTTGCGTCCCAGGAACTTCTTGAGGCGCGGAGTGCTCTTGGTGATGCCTTCCCACATCGAGTAGGCCGTACGTGAGTCCGTGCTGTAGCCGTATTTCTGCGCCCACGCCTCGAACGAACCGTCACCCGACTCTTCGAGGCTGCGCGCTTCCCGGCACATGCTGTAGAGCACGTCGGCCGCACGCGGCTCGTAGCCCGGCGTGCCGAAGAACGGCGTCTTCATGCGCCGAGTTCGGTACTTCATGGTCACTTCCCAAGCGTTCATTTGCTGCATCGTCGGCGACGGTGCGCGCACAGCGCTTGGCTTCGCATCGATCGTGATCGCTTCCTTCGCTACGAGACGCTCGAGCTCAGTGGCCATGCGCCACGTATAGCAGAAGCCTACTCGTCCTGGAAGTTTCGTTCACGACCGGCGCTGCATCAACTGCGAACGCAGTTCACGCCGTACGTTGTCCTCGTAGGCTTGGCGAGCGTGCTTGTGCTCGATGTAGCTTCGACCCACGGTGAACGCCAGGGTGAAGAGAGAGGTCGCGAGGAACACGCTCTCGACAATCTGGAGCGTCGACCAGGACTGATTGGGTTGCATCGTGGGAGTCTCCGCAGCGCACGGCGTGGGCGACGTCGGGATGTAGACCGTCGCTCCGTGGAAACACCCGTAGATGATATTGCCTTGCGCGTCGTGTGACCACGGGTGCGGATCGACCCGCACGATGAGCGGCTGACCGCCCACGCAGATCGTCTCCATGTACCCGAACGGTTGGCTCGAGTGAAACGCAAGCTGGGTCGCGAGCTGCACGACAGACGCCGGCGGCGTACCGTCCACAGATTCATTCCAGACGCGGTAGCCAGTCGGCGGCGGCGGCGTCGTGGGGCAGGCCCCGAGCATGAAACTGATTCTACACGCCCGGCAGCGAGGACGTGTTGACCACGAAGACCTTCTCGTCGGACGTGGGTGTGAGCGTGATGGGGTTCATCGAGCTGTTGCTCAGAATGAAGCGCCAGCGCGGACCGTTGTCATTGGACGGCCAGTCGTTCGGCGTAGTCGTGGCGTCCCAAGACGCGAGAACAGTGAAGCCGACTGTCGTGAAGGCCGCAGCCGCCTGCGCGAGTGTGGCTGGAGCGGCTGCCGGCGACGAGCTCACGAACCACACATCTCCCGGATTGGCCGTGACGTTGCCCGTCGAATCGGGTGCCACCGGCTGGGACGAGATGGGAATCGTCTGCGCTACCGGGACCGGTCCCGTGGGGCAGCTCATCACCGTCACGACGATGCCCATCTGCTGCATGTCGCTCGCGACGGACGAACCGTTGATGAGACCTGTCAGGATGTCACTGCGGTACGGCCAGAGAACCTGCAAGCGCGCGTGCACCATGCCGTCTGTCGGCATCGGCCAATCGCTCGGCATGGGCGTGTTCGCCGGGTAGCTGTAGGGACCTTCTGTGGCGCCGCTGACTGGGACCGCCGGAAGCCAGATGCCCTCGATCGTGATCCCACTCGGGATCTTCGAGAGCATCTGCTGCACGGTCTGCTGAAACGCTTGCTGGGTCGCCGGGTAGGACCCGGCGATCAGCGCTTGAGGCACCGCGACGTCGATGCGGTAGTGCCCCGGCTGCCCCAGTGCCCCGAGGCTCTGCGCTGCCCATGGCTGGCCACATGACGGCGAAGCTGTCGAGCTGCTTCGCGTCGCCGCATACGCCACGCTACCGACCAGCAGAACTCCGAGACCTGCGACGAGCGCCATCCCGCCGGGCGTGTGCCAGAACGGCTTTGGAGGAGTCGCCGGGATTACCGGTGCCGACGGTGCCGATGGTGTCGTTGACGGTACCGGTTTCGCGTCGGGATTCGGGTGGAGGTGGCGCATGCACCGAATCTACCCGTCTCCTGTGCAGGTGTCACTCCCGCCGACGCCTCTACTCCGTGGCTTCCTTGTCGAACCCGCTCACTCCTGCGGGAGCGTGAAAGGATGCTTCTCCCACCACTTGCGAGCGAACTCGAGGCGCTTGAAGCTCTTCGGACATTCGTCACCCCACTCGCCGGTGTACGCGCAGATGTTCACGAACTTCGATGCGCGAAGTGCTCCGTGAATCAAGTGCCAAGCCGTGCGAGCTGCGAGCAGACGATTGTCGGTTCCGCGAATCGTTTCCTTCGTCGCGAAGTTGCCGAAGCCCTTCGGGAGCTTGCTGTCGGCCTCGATGAGCTTCTGGATCTCTTCGGAGTTGACCTGTTCGCCGTTCCACAGGTTCATCGATTCGCGACCGGTCTTCTTCGCGTCGAGGAGCACGATCCCTTGATCGGCATGGATTTGCCACATCGAGGTCGCCAGAATCATGCGAAGGCGTCTCGATCCGTCGCACGTGCCGCCGATGCCTGTGAGATGTCGACCCTCTTCGGTCTTCTCTTGCCAGTCGAAATCGTTGCAGCGGCCGTCGTCCACGTACTCGCGGAAGCGTGACTCCATGAACGCAAGCGACAGCACGAGCTCCGCCATGTGCGCGTTGAGCGTGTCATTCTGAAACGCACTGTCTTCGACCATCGCTGCCTGCGCGACGTCATTGGCGATGCTGTGAAAGCGGTCACGCACGTGATCGACCGTCTCTCGCTCGACGCGCTCCCACGCTTCGCACTTGGTCGGAGCCTCTGTGCAGTCCGGTAGCGGAACCCACTTGAGCATCGAGTCTTCGAGGTACTGGACGAGGAGCTGGTTCGGTTCGGGCTCGGCTGCGAGTGCAGGCTCCGCGACTTCGGTAGGAGCTGAGGGTTTCACGGTAGCCAGCTCCACACCCACTGCCGGTTGTACGAACTTCTCTTCAGCCGGCGAAGAACGCGCAGGCATCCACACGAGAAGTGCGGCTGTACCGACAACGAGTGCGAGGACGATCAGTGTGGTTCGTTTCGTCATGGCGCCGTTTATGGCCGTGCTCCGAGCGTGATGCAAGCAAGATCGTCTCGAGGTCTGCATTACATGCGTAGTGCAACATCTCGAAGACCACGCGAGTGTTTTCGTTCGACAAGAAAAAGCCTGCACTACACGTCATCGAAATCGTTGCGGTTTGCTCACTCCCTTAGCCTTGCGACGCGAGCCGCAAAGCGATACAAGTGTGAACGAAGCTCTACATCCAACCGTCAACGCGTCGGGTTCGACAAGGGAGCTACGGAGAGGCATGAGCCGCGCAACGGACCGAGTTAGCTTCGCCGCGCAGACCTATCCGCTTCCTCGTCAAGGAGGTGGTGGAGGAGGTACTGGACCGACCGGTCCGACAGGCGCAACTGGAGCTCCGGGAGGGTCGACGGGTAACACCGGACCCACGGGCGCAACAGGCGCGACAGGCGCAACAGGCGCGACGGGGAGCGGTTCTACGGGCGCAACAGGCGGTACCGGAGCTACTGGAGCGACTGGAAGTGGGACTACCGGGTCGACGGGCGCAACGGGTGCAACGGGCGGTACTGGGGCGACAGGAAATACCGGCTCGACGGGTGCGACAGGCACGAACGGTTCGACAGGCACTACGGGAAGTACGGGCGCTACCGGTGCGACGGGCTCTACGGGCTCAACTGGAGCAACGGGCGCAACAGGTAGTGGCGCGACCGGATCGACAGGAAGCACCGGCGCTACAGGATCGACTGGAAGCACCGGCGCAACTGGATCGACGGGAGCGATGGGAGCAACTGGAGGCACTGGTGACACGGGAGCGACCGGCGCTACCGGTGCAACCGGGTCGACCGGAGCAACAGGAGACACCGGCGCGACGGGAGCGACTGGAGCCGGTACGACCGGAGCCACTGGACCTACTGGCGCAACAGGATCGACTGGTGCAACCGGCGCGACTGGAAGCACTGGACCCACGGGAGCGACAGGATCGACAGGCGCGACCGGAGTGACCGGATCCACGGGCGCGACCGGAGTGACGGGCGCGACAGGATCGACAGGCGCGACTGGCGCAACAGGATCGACTGGACCCACGGGCGCGACTGGAACTACGGGCGCGACCGGAGCGACTGGACCCACGGGCAACACTGGAGCGACTGGAGTCACGGGCGCGACTGGAGCAACTGGTGCGACCGGAGCAACAGGCGGGTCAGCAAACCCCGGCTGGTACGGCGACGGATCGGACGGCAGTTTCACGGCTGACGGCGTCACGCCAATGCCGGGCGCGACGCTCACGAGTGGCGTCTACTTCCTCACGCGCGACGTGTTCTTCGTCAACCTGACGATGAACATGCCGTCGGACAACGTCGGCATCGCGACGCAAGGCTTCCGCATCTTCTGCAACGGAACGCTCACGACGTCGCTCGGGCATGGACTCATTGCCAATCCAGGTAGCAACGCAAACGGTACGAATCCCGGAGGTAACGGGACTACGAACGTCCTCGGTGCAGGTGTTGCCGGAAGCCAGGCCGCGCAAGCGGGTAGCTCAGTCATCAACTCGCTCGGTGGCAACGGCGGCGCGGGCGGAGGCACAGCACCCGGAGCAGGAGGCGTTGCAACTCCACCCGCTGCGGGCATCTCGACTCCGCGCTCGATCGAAGAAGCGTTGACCGGCTTCAACTTCATGGCCGGTCTTCCGACCGCAAACCCCACCGGTGAGATCGTCGACACCAAGTTCACGAACAACGCTGCCACCACCGCACTCCCTGCGGGCACACCAGCCTCCCTTCTTACAGGCGGGCTTCCGCTCCAGATCACAGTGAACGCTGGTGACAAGCTCGCCGTGTGGGGCAAAGCGGACATGGGGCCGAATGGCACCGGAGCCGCGTCGTCGATCGATCTGTTCATCGCGATCGACAACGTCACAGAAGGACCTTCGCAGAGCTTCACATCGCTTCCGGCAGGTGATGGTCCCTTCGGTTCCTCGTCCATGTTCTTGACGGCCGCACTGACTGCCGGGGTGCATGCAGTCGATCTGCGCGCACTCTCGAACCAAGCATCTCAGAGCGTCAGCGGCGCGCAGCTCATGGTGCAGAGAATCGCACCGCTCAGCGCTTCGGCTCCGATCTTGGAAACGATCCAGGGTGGTGCTGGTGGCGGCGGTGGCAACAGCTCAATAGTGGCGCCCATCGGTGCCGGCGGTGGTGGTGGCGGCGGTGTGATGGTCATCGCCGCACACACGATCACCGGCAATGGGACGATCGAAGCCGATGGCGGTGTTGGCGGCAACGACGCAACCGCACCGGGCGGAGGTGGTGGCGGCGGTGGAGTCATCTACCTCGTCTTCAACACGAGTACGTACACCGGCTCGATTCACGCCAATGGTGGCGCGGGCGGTACAGGTTCGGGCGGAGCAAACGGTGCTGCCGGAAGTCCGGGTACCGTCGTTCAGATCCAAGCACCAGGCTGAGAAGAGGAGTCATGAGCCGAGCAACCGATCGAGTCAGCTTCGCTGCCCAGACCTACCCGCTGCCTCGACAAGGCGGTGGAGGTGGATCGACAGGAGCTACGGGTGCAACGGGTGCGACCGGAGCTCCCGGTGGCGTGACGGGCAACACAGGCGCCACGGGCGCAACCGGCGGTACCGGAGCCACAGGCGCAACGGGATCGACGGGTGCAACTGGAGCGACAGGCGCTACAGGCGCAACTGGATCGACCGGCGGCACCGGTGCGACTGGTGCGGGATCAACCGGTGCAACAGGCGCAACCGGAGCTACCGGTGCAACAGGCAATGATGGAGCTACGGGACCGACCGGCGCAACGGGTGCCGGAGCCACCGGCGCTACGGGTGCAACGGGCAACGATGGCGCTACAGGTGCAACGGGTGCGACTGGGGCAACCGGCACTACGGGCGCAACGGGCAACGACGGTGCGACCGGACCTACAGGATCGACGGGTGCAACCGGACCCACGGGCGCGACCGGTATCGTCGTCACCGATTCCGGTGTGGGAGCGACCGGAGCGACAGGCAACACGGGCGTTACGTTGAACAACGTCACGCCGACAGTGGTCGTTGCCGAAGCAGCAAGCGTCACTGTCGCTCCGGGTCAGAAGGTCATCATCTGGACCAGCGTCGAGTACGCCGTCACATCGGATGGCAGCAACCAGAACGTCACGCAGACCATCACCGACCAAACGTTGGTCCCGATCTACGACTTCGTCATTGCGACCGCACTTCAAGGAGGAAGCACGGGTGAAGTCCCGAGCGCCACGGTTGTTGCTCGAGTCGTCGAGCTGACGGGTCTGGTCGGTACGTTCACCTTCCAGGTACTCGCAATCGTCAGCGGCGTGACTCCAATCGCTTTCGCAAACAACGCCAGCATCGTCGTCATGGTGGTCTCGGAGTGAGCCCGATCACCCACAACCGTTCTGAGGTCTGATCATCATGAGCCGAGCCACCGATCGAGTCAGCTTCGCTGCCCAAACCTACCCGCTGCCGCGAACGCTGGGAGCGACAGGTGCAACCGGTCCTGCGGGTGGTCCGACAGGACCCACCGGATCGACAGGAGCGACTGGCGCTACAGGCGCAACCGGATCAGGCGCGACAGGTGCGACCGGAGCAACGGGAGCAACTGGACCCTCTGGCGGACCTCCGGGGCCGACTGGATCCACCGGAGCTACGGGTGCAACGGGCGCAACCGGTGCTACCGGCGCTACTGGCTCGGGAGCAACAGGATCAACCGGTGCTACTGGAGCGACCGGACCTTCTGGCGGACCTCCGGGACCGACAGGTGCAACAGGCACTACCGGAGCAACAGGCGCAACCGGAGCAACTGGAGCAACCGGTGCAACGGGTACCGGCGCAACGGGAGCGACAGGAGCCACCGGAGTAACCGGTCCTACCGGCGCGACAGGTGCAGGCACTACGGGTCCGACGGGAGCGACCGGAGGGCTCATCGCAACGGCATCGGCACTGGGCGTAACGGGGCCAGTCACCGGCGGTTCTCTGGTCACAACAGACATCAGCTACATCGCAGGCCCCGGTGAAGATCTCATCGTTTGGGGCGCGTGGCGATTCGATAACGGCACCGGAGCACCCATCACTATCGAAGTGGAAGTCGACGTCACAGGTCAGGCTTCGCAAGTCGTCGAGTCAGTGGTTCAGCCAGGCAATGCCGAAACGGTTCCCTACGCATACCGCTACTCGGGTGTCAGCGGAGCCATCACGGTTCACGTGACCGCGTTCCCGTCCGCTCCTGGCCTGACCATCGTCCCGGGTGGCGGCACCAGCACCGTCATCATGCGCACGTCGGTCTGAGGCTCGAGTTCGACAAGGGAGCCACGGAGATAGACCATGAGCCGCGCTACCGATCGCGTCAGCTTTGCTGCTCAGACCTATCCGCTCCCTCGGCAGGGAGGTAGCGGAGGAGGTAGTACGGGGCCGACTGGACCTACTGGAGCAACCGGAGCTCCTGGCGGATCGACAGGCAACACCGGGCCGACTGGTGCGACGGGTGCAACGGGTGCGACCGGCAGCACAGGTGCGACCGGCAGTACGGGTGCAACCGGAGCAACTGGAGCAACGGGCAACACCGGCAGCACAGGCGCGACTGGATCAGGATCGACAGGCGCCACCGGCGCGACTGGAAGCACGGGTGCCGCTGGGGCGACGGGTAGTACAGGAGCTACCGGCGCAACCGGAGCGACTGGAAGCACTGGTGCGACTGGCGGCACAGGTGCGACCGGAGCAACGGGCGCGACAGGCGCGACTGGCGGCACAGGTGCGACTGGAGCGACTGGAAGCACTGGTGCGACTGGCGGCACAGGTGCGACCGGAGCAACGGGCGCGACAGGCGCGACTGGCGGCACAGGTGCGACTGGAGCAACGGGCGCGACAGGCGCGACTGGCGGCACAGGTGCGACTGGAGCAACGGGCGCGACAGGTGCAGGCAGCACAGGTGCAACGGGTGCGACCGGAAGCACGGGTGCGACCGGAAGCACGGGTGCAACGGGCAACGATGGTGCGACCGGAAGCACGGGTGCGACCGGAAGCACGGGTGCGACCGGAAGCACGGGTGCGACCGGAAGCACGGGTGCGACCGGAAGCACGGGTGCGACTGGATCAACCGGAGCTACAGGAGCGACTGGTTCTGGCGCAACGGGTGCGACGGGTGCGACCGGAGCGACTGGCGGCACAGGTGCGACTGGAGTAACGGGCGCAACCGGAGCTGGCGCGACTGGAGCAACCGGAGGTACTGGAGCGACAGGTGCAACGGGCAACGATGGTGCGACTGGAAGCACTGGTGCGACTGGAAGCACTGGTGCGACTGGAAGCACTGGTGCGACTGGAAGCACTGGTGCGACTGGAAGCACTGGTGCGAC
>Ga0209040_10002549_pt1 | contig 14234 bp, 12 predicted proteins | sample BogFormECP12_OM3_FD_188240 | JGI IMG/M metagenome (GOLD analysis project Ga0209040, IMG submission 188240) | Bog forest soil microbial communities from Calvert Island, British Columbia, Canada - ECP12_OM3 (SPAdes) (version 2) | ecosystem: Environmental > Aquatic > Freshwater > Wetlands > Bog ...
ACCCAATAGGCCAAAACGGGGATCCGGTTCAAGTACCCCCAGCGGTTCGTGGATTTCCGGTTCGGTGGTTGGTCCCGAAAGCGCTTGAGACCGCCTCACCCGCACATCCCGGCTCGTGAGATACATGACAAGCTCTAAGGCTTCACGAGGATGAGCTGAGAATCGGGAAACTGCCAAACCACTGCCTCCCAAAGTACCCGCGCCGCTCGTCTTGCCCCCAGGCAGCAGGGTTACGTCGAACTTGTCTCGGATTGGCGATCCTGTCGCCTGGCTGCCGGCGTAGGCTATCGTCCAATTCCGCATGAACGCTGCGTCGCCCGCGATCCAAACGTTTTGCGCGTCCCACTCTTTGTATGTCACCACGCTGGGTGGGGAGATGGAACCCACCCAATGGGCTGCCCTTTGCCATGCCCTGATCGCCTGCGGATTATTCACGCTGATCGTCTTATCTTCCTCGATGATCCGTCCGCCGCCCTCGGAGGCCTGCCATTCCAGCGCATTGCAGGTCAAGCCTTCGGCAGCTGCCCCTTGCCATACAAAGCCCCAAAAATCTTCCTTGCCTTGGGCTCGTTCGCCCGCCTGAATCCGAGTCGCCATGGTCTCCAACTCATCCCAGGTTCTTGGCGGCGCGCGATATCCATACTGCCGCAGAAGGTCGGTGCGATAATACAGAAGCCCGAGATTCACGCGATACGGCATAGCCACCAACTTGTTATCCACAGTGTAGGCAGCGACGATCGCCGGAAAATCGCTGGCGACTTCCTTGGCGAAATATGGCTTGAGATCGGTGAAATATTCGTTCAGAATCCCCGGCCAGATTACATCGATGCTATACACGTCAGGACTCGACGCGCCCATTTTGAGTAACTCTTGCCGCAAAGCCAGCTGTTCCCGGGTCGACTCAGGAGAGGGAGGGAAGTTGACTTGGATTCCTGTTTCCCGGGTGAATTGCTGCAACTCCTGCTTGTACTCCTCGACGTACTGCTTGCTCACGAACTGCTGGTCCACAAAAGTCAAAGTCACTCTGCTCGGTTCACGAACAGATGACCCGGTGCAAGCTTCCAGAAGCAAAAGAAGGAATACCATGCAAACCGGACGCCCCGCCTTACCGGAATTCGACCACGCAGGGCACAGACGGCGAATTCCGTGTGCTACTACCACTTGAGTCTTCATTGTCAGCATGACCAGTTGAAGCAATGCCCTTTACTGCAGCCGCTTCCGACGCAGTCTTTTCGTGCACCAACACGGAGTGCACTGCCTGCATGTAAACCTTGCTCACGTCCTCATATTTCTTATCGGTGACGTTCGAAGGACGCAAAACCACACCGCTGCGGAACGCTTGACTCAATATCGGCAAAGAATATCCCAATTGCGAAGGCAACAGCCGCAATGGGAAGAATGGAGAAAACGGCCTTTCCTGACGAAGTCGCTTGACGCGGCATCCAGGCTCTGCCTCCGTTTTCTCACTAAACCTGCCTTAGTCTACACCGGGGGTTAGCAGCTCGTTCGGGGAGACCATGACCCGATCAGATACCGCACGACAGACCATTCCATTTTCTCGTTGAAGGCACCTTCTTGTTGAAGGCACCTTTCTTTTCCAACTGCGCCGGCTGGCATTGGCGTCGTTGAATTGATTGCCCTTGCGATAAGCAAGCACCGTGGCGCCCAGGCAAAGAGAAAGCGGTGGAACGGTGAGAATCACAATCTCAGTATTGGCGCCTGGGCCGCGCAACGACTAATCGGGCGTCCAACCCAGGAATTCCTCGTGGCCTTTGAAGATCCTGTGCAACGGGGTTTCCGTCCGCTGTTGGCTTGCAGGCTCATGTTCGCTGGTCTCCGAGACGGCCTGCCCCGCCGAGGGCACGGGAGTATCGAGAGCGCCACTTCTGGAGGCTTCACGAGAAGCCTCCTCCGATGTTAGGACCCGCAATTCCGTCGTACGCTCCTTTAAACTCGTGAACAAGACCTCTCCTCATGGTCACCCGTTAAGGTAGAGCGGCACTCCGGGTCACATTCGGCCACTGTTCGCCACAGGCTCCTTCCAACTGCCCGGGACCCGGTGTGTCGTAGCAAGTAACGCCGGAGACGGTTTCTGTCCTAAATGACCCCTTTCCCCGGTGAATGCCGCGCATCAGGGTGAAGGTCAGAAATTAAGAGCCTCCCGGGAGGACTAAGATGAAGAACCTGCGAGTAGCAAAGTTGGCAGCGGCGCTGTTAGTACTGGCCGATCTGAACTTGGTTGTTCCAAGCGCTTTGGGCTGGCAACGACAACAGACGCCTCATCAGGCTCAGTCCCTGGCACAGCAAAAGCAACAGAAAGAGGAAGCCCGGCTGGATCGCAGCCGCACGTCTGACTGGCCGCAAGCCAACGGAGCAACGAGTGGCGCTGGTCCTAAGGTGAAAGCTGCGAGCGATACCCGGATGGTGCCAACTGACCGCGAGCGCTTCTACACCAGTTCCTACGCCGACGACATTACCGAAGGCGATGTAACTCTGGGTGAAGATCCGGTGGTACGCCAAGCTGCCCTCGATGCGCTGGGCAACATGAACGGCACAGTGCTGGCCATCGATCCGACGAGTGGACGGGTTTTGGCCATGGTGAATCAAAAGCTTGCGCTCGCAGGCGGTGCGCAGCCCTGTTCGACTATCAAATTGTCGGTCGCGTTGGCGGCGTTGAGCGAAGGTATCATGACCAAAGAAACCGAAGTCAGGCTCGGAGCAAACTATGAAATGAATCTCACGACGGCTCTGGCCCACTCTAACAACCAGTATTTTGAGGCGCTGGGGCGTCAGTTGGGTTTCGAGAAAGTCAGCTCTTATGCTCACCAATACGGCCTCGGCGAGTTAGCTGGGTTCAACATTTCCGGCGAGCAAGCCGGGATTTATCCGGCGGAAGAGATCCCATCGAAGCTCGGCGGCGTCGGCAAAATGTGCAGCTTTGGCGAGGGTATTTCGATGACTCCGCTGCAACTCGGCGCCCTGGTCTCCGCAATCGCCAACGGCGGTACTCTCTATTACCTACAGCATCCGACCAGCCCGGAAGAGGCCGCCAATTTCCAGCCAATCGTTAAGCGGCAACTCGATATCGCCCCGCTTATTGGCGAGATTTCCGACGGGATGGCAGGAGCCGTAACCTACGGCACCGCGCGCCGGCTGCGGACCAATTTCCACGAAGCAGAGGTTCTCGGGAAAACGGGAACCTGTTCTCGCGCTGGCACCCGCTTCGGGTGGTTTGCTTCCTATGCCAATACCGATGCGGGACGCATCGTGGTTGTTGTCTTCCTGCAAGGCGGCCGGCCCACGTTTGGTCCCAAAGCAGCTGAGATAGCGGGCAGGATGTACCGTCATCTATACGACCGCAAGTTTTTCCTGGTAAAGCCAACTTCAGCGGCCATCACCGCGACGGCGAAGCCGATGAGAGCGATGCAGTAGTTCGACAGGTGGCAGGGTTCTCGACTCTTCAGCCTGCACCATGGGTTGCGTCGTTCGTCCTCGCTCTTGAGGTAGGATTGCCGACCACAGGATGATGGTTTTCCAGAGTCGGGATGCCGAGCTTAACCCGATGTCGCCTTACGCGGCTCCCCAGAGCAGTCTGCGCATGTGTCACCGGCACTGGATTGAGGCACGCGCAGCTCCCAGTTAGCCCGCACCGTCTTCAAGGTCGGGCGAGCACATTGAGTTGTTTCAATCAAACGTCGAGTCTTTGAAGTGCCGGGGATTGGCTGGGAGAGTGAGAGGCACGCCATCACCTACTAGTTTTCGTGGTCACTGCATTGCGCTTTCAGTTTTCGTCATTCCGCATGTGGCAGAGTCCGGCGTTTTCCAGGGAATCGCGAGCCATTTGGCCTGCACGTCCAAAAAGTGTTGGACCGTCATTGTTGTCTTCACTCCCGCCCAGCGAGGGGCGGCTTCTGCAGGCTGAGCCGCCATTTGCAGGATACGGCCCCGCAATGCGATCGGGGTGTAGTGGCGGGGCGGAACCGTGCGGTTGGGATCAAATGCGAGAATTTTGGCTGACATGGCGGCTCTCCTCCCCAGTGTTTTCGGTGCTCACTCTGTAGCGCGACGTTGGAGACGGAAAGAGGTCACGGACGTGAGATTGGTGTGCAATGAAGGAACACCGCGGACCAGGGAGTTGGGACCCATCCGCGATAGCTTACGTATTGAGCGTTCTTGGTGATTGCAGGTGCAGGAACCGCGCCGAGGGATTCCGCCCAAGTTGGATTCTTGGAGCGAGGGTGCAGAAGGATTTGAAAGCGCTCTTTCCTAGTTTCCCGGGACTTGCTGAACCTAATCGCCAAATCCATTCAGAATGAGAGGTGTTGGGCTGGGTGCTCCGCTCAGAATCAGCTGCACGAAGGAGCTGCGCGTACCCGTGCTTAAGGGTGTGAAGGTTACGCTGATCGTGCAATGCGCGCCCGGGCCAATGGTTGTGCCGCAGGTATTCGTTGAGTTGAAATCCTTGGCGTTGCCGCCGGAGATCGAGACTTTCGAGACGCTCGCGCTCTCGGACGTGTTGTTGGTCGCCGTGATTACGATGGGCTGACTGGTCACTCCAACCGTTTCGGACGGGAAGTTCAACACAGTATTGGGGACGAGCACGATACTGGTGCCTACGCTGAGGCTTAACTTGAGAGTGGCATCGGTGGCCAGCGGGGCCGCGAGGGGGTTATCGCTGCCATCCACGCCAACCAGGGGTGGAACCTCGCTCACCATGATGAAGTAGGTCTTACCGGCTGAGGCGCTGAAGTTTACGATTGCGCCCTGGGTGTTGATCGTCGTGGTTGGGGGATCGTCGTTGCAGGCGATGGTGGTGGGAGAAGACGGGGAACCGGTGAACACATACACTCCCGTGTCATACCGGCTGCCTTGAGTGCTGACCTGGTAGTTATTGCTGGCGGCAGGCGCGAACTTGTACCACACGCTGCGAAATACGCGATTCGCACTCGTAGACCAGGAATCGCTACAAGGAGTGCCAGCATCGGGCGCGGTCGGGTCCTGGGGAATTGGGTCGCTTTGTGGATCGACCTCTCCTCCAGCGCCGGTTCCGCTGAGGATTTCACTCGGGTTTGCGGCCGATGTGTTGATGAAGCTATGAAATGGCACTTTTGAGATGTTAATCGCGTTGGCAAAAAGATCATTTGTAGCTGCCGGCGCCGTCTCCAGAACCAGGCCCCCAGCGGTCAAGGTATTGTTTGAAGCATCTTTCACGGTTGCCAGGAAATTGGATTCGGCAAACGAAGTTGGTGCCAGCGAATTTGAGTTGTGGTACTTGTCGATATTCTTGAATTCCGAGGGAAAGCCGCTAACCACCAGGTCAAGAGTCCCCCCCGGACTAAACTGACTGAAATCCCATCGAGTGGTCGTGACATCGGCCCAGTCGATTCCAGCGGGCTCCAGGGCTGAAGGGAAGTCGTTCGGGTTTAGAAGTGGGCTCGACATACAAAAAGAAATTACAGTTGGAAACATCGGGTCACAGGGTACGTAGGCAGCGTTGTTGAGCCTGGTGCCGATGACGAGAGACTCAAGAGTCATACCGCTCTGACCCGAGAACTGAACCTGAAAAATCGTTTGCTTCGAGCCGGCAATGGGACTCGCACCATCTCCGCGTTCCCAGAGGGCGGGAGTCACGGTGACCGTGAAACCCGTTCCAGAAAGGACCACGGTCCTTTTGGGATAAACGGCCGGCGGGTTCGGTTTATTGGGATCGCTGGTTGGGATGCACCCGGAGGGCGGAGAAAAACTGCCATCGAGCGGCGCAAAGAAGGGCGTCGCCAGCGAGTTTGGACATAGCGGTGATCCCGGCGGCAGAGTACCGACGCCATCCTTCGAACTCGAAACATCGGCACGGCGAACCGCATACAGCGGAAGCGCTGCCAAAATGCAAGAAATCAGGGTGCCCGCGATGACACTGAGCTTTAGCATGCGCACAGCCTTCCTTGGGGGGTTATCTTTGACGGGTAAAAGGTCCGGCCAAACGGGGTCCAACACTTGTACGGGGTTTGCTACGTTTCGTCAAGAGACGAAGGACTCCGGTCAGATAGTCTTGCAGTGCGCAATGCTTCTTACACCCGGACGCGGGCTGTCCGGTTGGCGAGCAGTTTGAATCCTGCTTGCTCCGCGCGTTTGCGGATCGACAAGAGCGCCCGATTGCGAGGTCCGGAGGAAGCCTGCCCAGGGGCCTGAAGTTCTAACAGGAGTAGCTCCGCTTCCAGGGCTGCGAAGTTACGTCCGGCCTGTTTTGCTTCGGAGGGCATCGTCTGGAGTTGCTGGACCGCGGCGGTCATATCGCCGGCCGCTGCCAGATACCTCGCGAGACTCATGCGGTTCTCAAAGCTCGTATCCCGATCCTGACTTGCGATGGTGTGGATGCGGTCGGCATACGGTTTGGCGTCCGGCAACTTGTGCTCGGCCACGAGCACCCGCAAAAGTATTGAATCGGCCATCGATTCGAGATCCGGATCCTGGACTTCCCGAAGCTTCTCGAGCCCATCGCGGGCCTGGCGCTCCGCCTCGGCAAGGCGGTTGCGCTCCAGGTTGACCTGAGCCAGAGAAACGGAGCCGGAAGCTACTCCGCCCTGGTCCTTCTGGGCCATGCTGATCTGGATGGCTTCCCGGTACGACCCTTCGGCGGCGTCGAGTTCGGCGCGATGATACTGCAGGTCGCCCATATTAAAAAGACAGGTTGCCAGGGCGGCGGGGTCACCGATCTTCCGCCGCAATTTCAGCACCTGTTCGTAAGCGGCGAGTGCGCCACCGGAGTCAGTTTCCGACTGATACTCCGCTAGATTGCTGAGAGATGTGGCTTCGATGACGATATTTCCGAGTTGCCGGGCAATAGCCAAAGCGCTGCGGACTTCCTCCTCTGCTGGCGCGCCATGGCCTTCGGCAAAAAGTACCTGGCCTTTCAAAATGCGTGCCAGCGCCTCGTTCTCCTTATCATGGATGGAACCGGCCACCCGAAGGGCTTCATTAACGTAGTCCCCTGCAAGCTCGGGCTTTCCCATCCTAACCAAGGCCACGGCGGCGTTCACGTTGGCTCCAGCCAAGTCCTTCTGCGCACCCGCGGCTCGATGAATCTCGATAATCTTATCGAACAATTGCTTGGCTTCAGCATAACGGCCACGGTCCGAGAGCCATGTAGCCACGTCGTTGAGCGCGACAGCGGCGCTGACGTTATCGCCAAATGCCGAGAATATAGTCTGGGCCTGGTTGCATGCCGCCAGCGCCTCTGCCACATGACCCAGGTTACGGTGTGCCCAGCAGACCTCTAGTTCCGCGTTGGCCTGCATCATGCGTGCATTGCGCTTCTGCGCTTCGGTCAGAGCCAGCTGGGCAAATCCCAGTTCAGCAGGAAAATTATTCATCGCTCCAAAGACTTTCGCCCGGGTGATTTCGATGCGGGGATCGGTGTTCATGGGTGGCCGAAGTGTGGCGAGTTGATTCAATGTATCGAGGGCAGCTTGGGGCCGTGACCCCTCGAGTTGAGCATTGGCCAGCTGAAGGCCATAATTCAGCTTTTGATAATGCGGAAAAAGCAAGCTGTAGTCCTTGATAGCCATATCCCAACTCTGAGTCATCTGCTCCGAGCGACCTTGGGCGAGGACGATGTACTCAAAGGGAAGCAGTGTTTGCTGGGCGAGTTCTGCGGCCTTCCTGGCCTCCTCGGCTGCTTCGGGATCATGCTTAAGGTGTGACCAGGTATCGGCCAGCGCGGAATGAATCGCGACGTTGCGGGGTTCTAACTCCACGGCCTGTTTCAAAAGATCCAGCGCTGATGGGGCGTCGAGGGAGCGCAGCTTGTCGAGCGCTCCGAAATACAGCCTGCGTGCTTCGCGATTGCTGGGATACAGGTTCTGAACTTGTGAAACTTCCCCTTCAGGGAGGCGAGCCGTTCCGAGTTTTACCAGAAGATCGGCGGTGACTTCGGTGAAGAGTTTGCTGTACTCCGACTCCTTGCCGGTGCCGTGGAAGGTGCCGATAGTCGCTCCGGCCGGGTCTTCGAGGCGTAAGTCGAGCGTGAGACTCTTCTCCGGAGACTGGCTGGCAATCGAGTAGCTGCCGAGAAGGAGATAGCTGGCGCCAACTGCCTGGCGTACCTCCGCGAGGTTCTCGCCTTCCAGGCTCTGGGCTGGCGGAATGGAGAGTTCGGTGCGAATTCTGGCCAGTTCGTCAGTCGAGACCGTTTGAATGCCTTTCGACGCGTCCAGATCGGCCGTCAGCGTTTCGGTCAGATCCGTAGCCAGCCAGTCGTAAGCCGTATCTCCGGAATTGTTTTTGAAGCCGGCGACGGCAACGAGGGGCTCCAAGCGGGGATGCATGGTCCGCCATGTGTAGCCGCCTGCCGCAACCAGCAAAGCGATGATCATCGCTGACACCCACCGGTTTAGCGTGATGGTGGTGCGGGACTTCCGGGCCGTGACAGGCTGCGGAATATCTTCAGCGAGGGCAGTAGCGACCTCGCGCGCGCTCGGGAAGCGCTTGGCGGGGTCGCGTTCCAGGCAGCGAAGTATGGCCGATTCACAGGCAGCGCTCAGCTCAGGAGCGAAGGTTCGCGGAGGCGTCGGTGCTTCCGACAAACGCTTCATCGCCGCCGACATCGGCGTGTCCCCCCGGAAAGGACGCCGGCCCGTCAGCATTTCGTAGATCACCAACCCGAGCGCATAAATGTCCGATGCAGCGGCGACCGCCCGCCCTTCAATCTGCTCCGGCGACATATAGGCCGGCGTTCCCAATAAGCCGTGACCGGTGAAAAAGGAAACGGTTTCGTCCGAGGTCACCGACCGCAGCGCGAGACCGAAGTCGGTCACCACCGCCCGCCAGCACTCCTGTCCTGCCTCACGAACCAGCACGACGTTTCCAGGTTTGAAATCCCGGTGCGTGATTCCGGCATCGTGCGCTGCCGCGAGGGCGGAGGCCATCTGCTGGATAAACGGGAGAGCCTCGGTTATAGGCATGCGATGCTGACGGGAGAGTCGCTCGGCCAGAGTCTCGCCGCTCAGAAATTCCATGCTGACGAAGACAATCTCTTCGTCGCTATCGGTCGCGGGGAATGTAGACCGGAAGATGTCGAAGATGCGGCAGACATTGGGATGAGTCACTTTGCGAGCGAGCTGCACCTCGCGCTTGAAGCGGGCGACAGCATTGGGTTCGCGCAACGCTTCCCGCCGGATGGTCTTGATCGCCAGGCGTTCGTGCAGTTCGAGGTCATTGGCCTCATAGACTTCGCCCATGCCGCCGCTCGCTATGAAGCGAACGACTCTGAACCGGGATGCGAGCAGGTCTCCTTCTTTGAAGCGTTGCCTGGGCTTGGGACCTTCGTCTGGCCGCGCCTCGAGCACCGGGCTTGACAGGAAAGTGCCGGCTTCATGGAATTCCGCCAGCAGTCTTCCTACTTCTGCGCGAATTGCGGGATCAGCAGCATTGGCTTCGATGAAGGCTTGACGAGCTCCCGGCGCAAGCTCCAGGGCGGCATCGAAGAGGACTTTGACGCTTTCCCACTTCTCAGCAGGGATCTCCATGGGCCTCTTTTAGTGCTCTGTGGAGCCACGCTATTGTGAAGCTCCAATCGCGCTTGACGGTCTCGTAAGAGGTTGTCGTAAACTCGGCGGTCTTCTCAACGACCGCAGAAAGAGCGGTGTCCTGCGTGCGACTGGCCGATAATTCTACCTCAAGTGCATCATTCTTCGCGCATCTGGTTTCATGTGGAAGCTGGCCCTTGGCCGTAGTGAAAAACATTCCGTTTGCCAGTCATGACCCCATCCTTCGCAGTTCGTCGCATTACTGATTGAAGGCAGAAAACGGAGAAATAAAATCTCCCGGCTCCGCCCCAATCACCGAGACGGCCACACGGTCTTCAGTGAACAAATCTTGAAGGAAAAGGAGAACGAAAATGAAGAAAACTACATTGGTGTTTGCTGCATATCTCACGCTGGCCACTTTGGCATTCGGAGCAGTTCAAATAGCAGTCTCCGGCATCGGCGTGGGTTTCGCCAGCGACCAGGGCACGGCCGACCAGTTCGCTGACCAGCAGGCCAGCAGCAACATGCAAATGGAGTGCATGGCGGGTGTGCTTGTCGGTTCAATCAAGAATGGTGACCAGTGCGCGAATCTGGGAAGCGACGACAATCCAAACTACATGTGCACTGTGACCTACGTGGGAACTTGCCGGGTCGGTCGATGACCAACAATCTGAATAAGGCTTTGGCCGTTGAGCCGCTTTCATTCAACGGCCAATACTATGAAGCCCTCGGCGAAAAAACAGCTCAAAATCTTTTACCGTCTGTGAATTATCCGGCGACGTCGCCATGGTCAATTTTCAAGTCTCCGTGAAGCCAAGCCTTGGCCATGCTCCAGTCCCGCTTGACCGTTTTGGGTGAGATTCCCAATACTTCAGCGGTCTGTTCAACAGTCAAGCCGCCAAAGAAGCGAAGTTCCACGATCTTGCTCTGCCTGGGATCGAGCTTGGCCAGCCGTTCCAGGGACTGATCCAGTTTTACCAGCTCCGACGACTGTTCGGGAGCGAACACGAGATGGTCCTCAAGAGGGACCGGCTTCAAGCCTCCACCCCGCTTGTCGCGCAGATGCCCGCGCGCGTGATCGATCAGGATGCGTCGCATCATCTGGGCTGCGATCCCGAAAAAGTGTGCCCGGCCCTGCCAATCTACCGAACGCTGCTTGACCAGCTTCAGATAGGCCTCATGCACCAGCGCGGTTGGCTGCAGCGTGTGGTCGCTGCGCTCGCGCCGCATGTAGCCACCCGCGAGCCGGCGTAACTCGTCGTAGACCAGCGGAATGAGCTTGGCCGCGGCTCCCTCATTGCCCTCGGTCAGCTTTGTAAGCAGGACGGTCACATCTTCGCGCGCGGGATCCTCCATGCTCTGACCCAAACCTCTCACCTTCATCGGTCGGCCATTGTAATCCATTTCCTACACAGGATCACTGATTTGCAAAACGAAGACCCGGGTGTTGCCTGGCATTCAGCGCTGCCGATGTTCGTGACCCCTTTTTTGGGTAGCCGTCGCGGATCCGAGTGAGGAGGGTTCAACCGCGAGTTGTGCGGTTGGAAGGGCCTCCAAACCTATACAAAAATCGGAGGCCGTTTATGACATCCCACAAGAAAGTTGTTTTCCTGGTTCTTCTCTCGTCGCTGGCGTTGACAGCAGCAAATCCCAGCCAAGCTCAGCAGAGGTCAACTTTATCCTTCCCAAAACCCAGTTACACGCCCCCTCCTGCTCCCCGCCCAGCGCCGCAACCTCAATACCACTCGGCGCCGCAGCAGCAGACACGATCGGCTCCTGAACCTCAAAACCACCCGGCGCCGCAGCCGACGCCGCAACGTCAGCCGCAGCCCGCAGCTCAGCCGCAATCGCGGACTTCGTCCGCACCTACGCAGAAGCCAGCACAACCGCGCGAACAAGCGCGTCAACCAGAAGCACAGCCGAAGCAACAGCAGAAGGAACGGGCCAATCAGCAAAAGGAACAACAGAAACAACAGCAGACGGGACAGAAGGAACAGGCTCGTCAGCAGATGGAACAAAAGAAGCAACAGCAGAAACAGCAGAAAGAGCAACAGAAGAAGCTGCAGAAGCAACAGAAAGAAGAAGCGCGCCGGCAAAAGGAAGTGCAGAAGGAGCAGAAAAACAAGAAGGGCACGGGACCCTCTCCCGCTTCTTCTAACAGTAGCCCTACCCCGCGATCCTCGTCGACTTCAACAGCCAAGGGTGCGGCGACCGGAGCAGCGTCGGGGAAGATGCGGAAGGATTCGGTGTTGACGCCGAGAGAGTCGCAAGCTGCGATTCGACGGATCAACTCCGCGCGGTCCAGCATGAGCGGAATCAACCGCAGGCCCCTGCCTGCCGGTGACGTAACGCTCCATTCGAATGGGCGTATGACGCTGAAGGCTGCAGACGGCCGGCAGTACGGAGTCCGCGCCAACGGCACCATCGCCTCTTACAGCAATCGGGAGAAGACGGTCAGCTTCGACAAGCGCGGCAAGATCAGCTCGATCCATACCGCAACTCTGGACGTCCATCACGGAGCGAATGGCCAGCGCACGATCGTCAGCCGGCGAGCCGATGGGAGCAAAGTTGTGAGCACCGGTATGCACAGCGGCTACGTGGAGCGCAGCGCGGTCGCGAACAACAGGACCTACATTCAGCGGACCACGGTCATGAATCAGCGCGTCTACACCAGCACCTTTGTCGCAAACGGTCACGGTAGCCTGGTGCTGGCGGGTTTTGTTCCACCCGTCTACTTTGCTCCGGGATTCTACGGCTGGGCTTACTATCCCTGGACCGCACCCATAGCCTTCCGCTGGGGATGGTTTGGCTCACCTTGGTACCTGGGCCCGAACCCTTATTTCGTGGCGTCTTCCTTGTACCCGAGCGCGGCATTCTGGCTGACCGACTATATGATCGGTGAGACCTTGGCCACCGCTTATCAACTGGATCACGATTCTGCCATGCTCGACGAAAATGCTGACGTGGCAGACTCCTATGCTGCCGACATGTCGGTCGATGACTCCGATTCGAGTTCTGGGCAAGCAGAGACCATTGAAGCCGAGGAGACTACGCCAATCACCCCGGAGATCAAGGCAGCAATCGCGGAAGAAGTAAAGCAAGAACTGGCGAATGACAACGCCCAGGCGGCCAACCCCAGTCAGGCCAGCTTCGACGTGCTGCCTTCCGTACTCCGCACCCCAAATCACGTGTTTGTGGTTTCGAACGATCTCGATGTGACGACCACAGATCAACAGTTGTGCGGACTGCAAGCAGGAGACATGCTGCAGCTGATTTCAGCGGCAGCAAGCGACTCCAGCTTCGCGCAGTTGCGCGTGGCCAGCAGCAAGCGCCGGGATTGTCCTGCGGGGACCGTGGTAAGCCTATCGCTGCCCGATCTTCAGGAAATGCAGAACAATTTCCAGGCCCAGGTGGAATCGGGTTTGGGGTTACTGCGAAACGAACAAGGTCGAGACGGTTTGCCTGGAGCGCCGCCGGACGTGGTGGCCGCTCCGCCGCGTCCGGTCATGGCTGGTCTGGTGCCACTGTCGGCAGCGGACTCGTCGGCTATGCTCGATCAACAAAAAGCGCAGGCGGACCAAGTCGAGGCGCAGGCCGTAACATTGGCCTTCTAAACAGGAAAGAAAAAAAAGGCAGCATCCTATCGGGATGCTGCCTTTTCTCTTCTCGCGCCGGAACCGATCATGGTAAGATCTTGGAGAGGTCGTCCTCCTATGTATCTCCGGCTGGCTTTTTGGACTGTGGCGATGGCATATGTTTCCTTCCTCTTTGCGCGCGGCGACGGCCATTCGTCGCCCGGTACCATGCTGACTGCGGCATTTCTCGGAGCTTTGTTGGGCTTTGCCCTCGGGGGAATGTTCGCCAACCGGGTTAAGCGTAAACAGAGTCTGAGCCGTTAGCGGCTCTTGTCGCAATCCTTCGTGCCTCCGCTCAAGCAGAATCCTTGGCTCGAGATGGCATGTAAGTGAGCGCGTCCGGCACGCCGGTGCTATTTACCTTTGCCGGGTGTCGAATCTAGCCTGTCATTGAACAGCACGTGAACGAAGAGAGGGCTTGTTCATCGCTGTTCACCACACTTCAAGCTTGCGTCCCAGATGTTCGAATCTGGGACGCTTTTTTGTAACACGTGGCAGGTTCGTCGCAGGGCAAACTAGGCCACCTCGAATCCGTTAGATTGGGTAGAGGAGTTGACCACCGGGTGTACAATTTGCGCTACTGTCAATTGCACCGATTTTAGGGCAACTTTGGACCGTCACTTCAGGAAGCGGGGAGGGTGGGACCATGGATCGATCCGCTAGGCTGCATTTAGTTGGTAGGATTACCTATTACGTGGGGTGGATCGCGCTGCTGTGCGGTGGGCTGGTGCATTTCAATATAGCCCGGGCTTTTTTTGTTTCGATCAACCTTACGCAGCGAAATCTGTTCGAGGTAAGTATAGCTAGCTTCGTCATCTGCATGGCGTCGGAGGTTCGTGCTGTCGCCACGGGCGAAAAAGAGATAGTTAAGCGGCAAGCCGTCGCCTAGGAAGCTTTGTCAGCGGATCACCACCGGCAATCTAAGACGCAGCTTGGCCACTTTTGGCAGGCGCTGCCCGCAAGCATGGCAAGCGTCAAGTTGATTGGAAAAGAGCGAAGGCTCAATCGAGCCCGGTAGTCTTGTGTTGAGGACAAAGACGCTGGGAAGAAAGGAGCCTTCGCAGATGATGATTATAGG
>Ga0209040_10002551_pt1 | contig 14216 bp, 13 predicted proteins | sample BogFormECP12_OM3_FD_188240 | JGI IMG/M metagenome (GOLD analysis project Ga0209040, IMG submission 188240) | Bog forest soil microbial communities from Calvert Island, British Columbia, Canada - ECP12_OM3 (SPAdes) (version 2) | ecosystem: Environmental > Aquatic > Freshwater > Wetlands > Bog ...
CGCCGCGGCCTTGATCGCCTTCTGCAGCTTCTCGAAAGCCCGCACTTCGATCTGGCGCACCCGTTCGCGCGAGATGCCGTATTGCTGCGACAGATCCTCTAGGGTGGTCGGGTTATCGCGCAGGCGCCGTTCGGTCAGGATGTGGCGTTCGCGGTCATTGAGGTGGGTCATCGCCTTTTCGAGCAGATCGCGGCGCAACCCGAGCTCTTGCCTTTCACCCAATCGGGTCTCCTGGCTTTCGCTTTCATCGACGAGCCAATCTTGCCATTCGCCCTCACTGTCGCTTCTGAGCGGCGCATTCAGCGAATGGTCCGGGCTCGCCAGCCGGCGGTTCATGCTGACGACATCGGCCTCGGGGACATCGAGCTCGGTCGCGATCTTCTTCAAATTCTCGGGCGAGAGGTCGCCTTCCTCCATCGCCTGCAGCTGACCCTTCAGTTTGCGCAAATTGAAGAACAGTTTTTTCTGCGCCGCCGTGGTGCCCATTTTGACGAGCGACCAGGAGTGCAGAATGTATTCCTGGATTGCGGCCCGAATCCACCACATCGCGTAGGTCGCCAGACGGAAGCCGCGATCCGGATCGAAGCGCTTGACCGCCTGCATCATGCCCACATTACCCTCGGAGATCAGCTCCGAGAGCGGCAGGCCGTAGCCGCGATAACCCATGGCGATCTTGGCGACGAGCCGCAAATGGCTGGTCACCAGCCGGTGGGCCGCTTCGGGGTCCTCGTGCTCTTTCCAACGCTTGGCGAGCATGTATTCCTGCTCGGGCTCGAGCATCGGAAACTTGCGGATCTCCTGAAGATACCGCGTCAGGTTTCCTTCCGCGGAGATGGAAGGTACCGAAAGGGTGGCCATTGACGATCATTGCTCCGAGTTGGCGATAGTGAAACGCTGGAGTGGGCGCTTCGATCCCTTGCAAAAAAACCGCCCTTGAACCCTACTAAGATAGTCGGACTTTGTCCAGTTTAAAGTCGCTCTAAATTGGCCGTGAGTTCGCGAAGGTCGGCGGGCAGCGGGCTCTCGAACACCAGAGGCCGGAAGTCGGCCGGGTGGGTGAAGCCGAGGAGGCACGCGTGCAGAGCCTGACGCGAAAAGGCGACGATCCCCGCGCCGGCTGTGCCAGCGCGGGCGACGATGCGCCCGGCGCGCGTGCCGTACAGCGGATCGCCGATCAGCGGGTAGCCACAATGGGCGAGATGGACCCGTATCTGATGCGTCCGGCCGGTGCCGAGACGGCATTCGACGAGTGCCGCCCGGTCCTGGAACGAGCGCTCGACACGATAGCGCGTGACCGCCCGTTTTCCTCGGTCTTGCCCGACGACGGCCATCTTCTTTCGGTTGACGGGGCTGCGGCCGATGTTCGCAGCAATCTCGCCGGCGGGCGGAGTCGGCACCCCCCAAACGAACGCGACATAGGCGCGGTCGATCCGGCGCAGGGCAAAGTCGCGTGAAAGGGCCTGATGCGCCGCTTCGGTCTTGGCGACGACCATTAACCCGCTCGTGTCCTTGTCGAGACGATGCACAATCCCCGGCCGACGAACCCCGCCGATCCCGGACAGGCTCGCGCCGCAATGGCTGAGGAGGGCGTTGACGAGGGTGCCGTCCGGGTTCCCCGGCGCCGGGTGGACAACCAGCCCTGCGGGCTTGTCGATGACGATCAGGTGTGAATCCTCAAAACGGATATCGAGCGGCATCGGCTGCCCAGCCGGCGCTGGATCTTCAATCTCGGGGAGAATTACGACGAAATTCTGGCCGCAGCGGACCCGCAGCGCAGGGTCTCGCAACGCCGTCCCTTCGCAAGTGACACGGCCGGCTTCGATCAGCCTTTTGAGCCGCGTTCGCGACAGTGCCGGCAGATTGACGGCGAGCGCACGATCGAGGCGCTGCCCGGCCTCGCCGGCCCCGGTACGAACGGTAGCCGCGGCGACGCCGGGAGCGCTCGGTGCAGCTGTCACGACCAGGCCTTCCCGTCGTATGAGCAGCCTAATCGTTCGACCCTGAAACGAATGCGCGCTCTCAAGATCCTAGTGGCGGTAATGGGCGTCATGCTGATCGGCGGTTTCGCGATATTGGTCGCGGTCATCGCCGGCAGGTTGGGGCGCGGCGGCAGCGCGGCTCGCTCCTTTGCCGCCACGCCGATCGATATCCCGCGTGATGCTCGAATAGAGGCAATGACGGCGGGGACGGACCGCCTCGTCCTCGATCTGGTGCTACCTGAAGGCCGGCGACAGCTCGTCGTCATTGATTTAGGTACGGGCACTCGCCTCGGCACGATCGAGCTGCGCACGGCGCCGTGATAACCGCCAATCTTTCGCCGATTCGGCATTGCGCGGGACCATGTTCGCCGCGGCCAGGCCGCCACCCAGATTTTTGCGCCATTGCATGAACAGTTGCGCGGGCCCGGAAAACTCATCTTGAAAGCCGTGCTGAATATTCCGAACTTCTCGCGGACGCGCGCTGTTGGTCCAGGCGGGACCTGATCACGAGCAATTATGCACTCCTCGCAGCCTCAGGCTCCAACGGCCGATTGTCGCAACGACATCGCGCCGAGTGACCGCGCCGCGTCTCGTCCCGATCGCCCCGTCGGCCGGCTCCGATGCCGGGTGGCGCCGGCTTTGGGAGAGGCAGCCTATCGGCGGTTCCTCACAACAGGAAGCCGCCTTTTTTGATGTTCAAGGAATCGGGGACAGTGGGTATGAGCAAGAAGGCGAACGGTACGAGGCCCCCTATCAAGCCTCACCCGGCCCGCACCGACCTACCAGATACCGATTGCGACGGCGCGGAGCAGGGCAGGCGAATCGGGGCCCGTACCTTAGGTCCCGTATCGGATCTCGAGCGCCATCTTCCCTCGGACTGGTGGCGCACCTTGTTCAACTCGCTCTATCTCGAAACCGATGGTGACGTGATCGAGAACGATCGCAACACCGGCGACGAGGTCGACTTGCTGATCCGCACTGTCGGGCTCGAGCGGAACGACCGCATTTTGGATTTGTGCTGCGGGCAAGGCCGCCATTCGCTCGAACTCGCCCAGCGCGGCTTTCCTCACGTCACCGGGCTCGACCGCTCTCGGTATCTGATCCGCCTCGCCCGCAAACGCGCCAAGCAGCGGAACCTGCAGCTCTCGTTCCACGAGGGCGACGCGCGGCGCTTTCGCCTCGGCGAAGGCGAGTTTCATTGTGTCTGTCTATTGGGCAACTCATTCGGTTATTTCGAGCGGCCCGAGGACGACCTCGCCGTGCTCGAAGCGGTCAGCCGCGCTCTCGCCTCCGGCGGTTCGCTCGTTATGGATTTGATGGATGGCGAGTGGATGCGGTGCCATTTCGATCCACGGTCGTGGGAGTGGATCGACCAGAACCATTTCGTCTGCCGCGAGCGAGATCTCGCCGAAGATGGCGATCGTCTGATCAGCCGCGAGGTCGTGGTTCATGCCGAGCGCGGCGTGATCGCCGATCAATTCTATGCCGAGCGGCTCTATTCGAAAGAGCGTCTCGAGGTGCTGCTGACCGGCGCGGGTTTCACCAATGTCCGCTTTCATCCGCTCGTGGCACCGGATTCCTGCCGCAACCAGGATCTCGGCATGGTGGCACACCGGCTTTTCCTGACCTGCGAGGCGCCGCGCCGGGCCCGGCGGCTGCCGCGCCGTGCTGCTCTATTTTCCGATGTCGCCGTGGTTCTCGGTGATCCGCGCCTCCCCGACCCGGTCAAGCGTGACGGGCGCTGGAACAACGAGGATATCGAGACCATCGAGCGGCTCAAAGCGGCGTTGCACGAGCTACCCGATTATCGCTTTCGGTTTCTCGACAATCACGCTTCGCTTTACGCTGAATTGCGGACGAATCGCCCGCACTTTGTTCTGAACTTCTGTGACGAAGGTTTTAACAACGACGCTTTCATGGAAATGCACGTGCCGGCGCTCTTGGAGATGCTTGACATTCCTTATAGTGGTGCGGGACCCACCTGCCTTGGTCTGTGCTACAACAAGTCACTGGTTCGCGGTGTCGCGCAAGCAATCGACGTTCCGGTACCGGCAGAGACCTATTTCAATTCCGATGATCTGGCTGCGACGATTCCGTCGGTGTTCCCGGCTCTGATCAAGCCGAATTTCGGCGACTCCTCGATCGGCATTACCAAAGATGCTGTGGTCCACACTTGGGAAGAGGCGATCACCTGCCTCGGCCGGTTGCGCGAAGAGATGCCGCGCTGCCCGATCCTGATCCAGGAATTTCTGACCGGACCCGAATACACTGTCGGCATCATCGGCAACCCCGGGCTCGGCTACCGCGTGCTGCCCCCACTCGAAGTCGACTATTCGCGCCTAGCCCCGGCGCTGCCACGGCTTCTCCCCTACGAGTCGAAGTGGATCCCGGACTCACCCTACTGGTCGCAGATCAGCTATCGCGAAGCGCGGCTCGACGAGGAAACGCGCCGTAAGATGATCGACTACGCGAACATTCTGTTTGAGCGGCTCGGCTGCCGCGACTATGCGCGCTTCGATTTTCGCGGAGATGCCGAAGGCGAGGTAAGGCTTCTCGAAGTCAATCCGAACCCGGGCTGGTGCTGGGACGGCAAGCTCAACCTGATGGCCGAGATGGCCGGCCTGCGCTATTCGGAACTGTTGAAGCTGATCATCGAGGCCGCGCAGGAGCGCGTCGCAACGCAGCTCCCGGGCCTCGTCATCCCGTTCGCCGAACGCCGCTCGCAGCATCTCGCTATCCGCCGCGGCTGAGGAGAAACCGTCGCTGACGGCCGGCTGATGGTGCCGGCCTACAACGGACAGGGAGTTGAATTAACGTAGGTCGTCGTCAGGGCGTCATCAGACTGTCATTTTTTAGAATTTCCCCTTGCGCTGCCGGCGGATAAGCGTATCTATCGGGGTCTCGACGCACTCGCACGTGCCTATGGCCCATGGTGGTTATGCAACGACGTAACGCGTCCTTTTTGGTCATCCGGCCGCACGGCCGGTCCCGAGAGGGAGGTCGGTATGGTTGCTATCCGACTCAGGGGCGTGGTGCCCTGCCCTGACGCCAATCTTCGCGGAACGCGTCTGCGCGGGCGGGGTAACCGGGTCATCGACCCGAGCAGTTTGAGCTAAGCCACAAAACCGGCCGAGACCGCCTCGAGAGGGCGGCTCGGCTTTGTTTCGGTTCGCGTTCGGTCGAACCGAGGCGGCGCCAGCGGATCCATCCGCATCTGACGCGGTCTCGGGCCTCTTCCGCAACACGATTGCGCTCAGCCGCCTCGCGCGAAGGATGACCCTGAATATGACTGAAAGGATCACGCGCTTTCTCGCCGAAAATCGTCCCGAAACACCGTGCCTCGTCGTCGATCTCGACGTGATTGCCGAGGCGTACGATCTGCTGCGCTGGTACTTGCCGCTCGCCCGCGTCTACTACGCCGTGAAGGCGAACCCGGCGCCGCAGATCGTCGCAATGCTCGAGCGCAAGGGCGCCAATTTCGACGTGGCGAGCCGCGGCGAAATCGAACTCTGCCTCGCCAACGGTGTCTCTGCCGACCGGTTGTCCTTCGGCAACACGATAAAGAAGGAAAAAGACATCTCCTTCGCCCATCGGGCGGGGCTGCGGCTGTTCGCCTTCGACAGTGCTTTCGAGCTCGCCAAACTGGCGCGGGCGGCGCCCGGTGCACGAGTCTTCTGCCGCATCCTCGTTAGCTGCGAAGGTGCCGATTGGCCCTTGTCGCGCAAATTCGGCTGCGCTCCGGAGATGGCGGTAGAGCTGCTGCGCCAAGCCCGCGACCTCGGCCTCGACCCCTATGGCGTCTCCTTTCATGTTGGTTCGCAACAGACCGATCTCGGACAGTGGGACGGTGCGATCGGGAGCGCCGCGCGGATGTTTTCACTGCTCGCGGCGGCGGATATCGAGCTACGTATGGTTAATATCGGCGGCGGGTTCCCGGCGCATTATTGCGGCGACGTACCGGCGATCGATGGCTATGCCCGGGCGGTGATGGCCGCCATCACTAAGCATTTCGGCAACCGTCTGCCGGAGATCATCATCGAGCCGGGGCGCTCTCTGGTCGGCGACGCCGGCATCATCCAGAGCGAGGTCGTGCTGATCGCTGAAAAGGGTGGCGACGATGATCGGCGCTGGGTCTATCTCGACGTCGGCAAATTCAACGGGCTTGCCGAGACGATGGACGAGAGTATCAAGTACCGCATCGCGACGCCCGGCCGCGGCGGCGCGGCAGGGCTGGTCGTCCTCGCGGGCCCGACCTGCGACAGCGCCGACATCCTCTACGAGCGGACCGAATACCGGCTGCCGCTCGGCCTCGCGATCGGCGACAAGGTCGAGATCCTGGCGACCGGCGCCTATACCGCGAGCTATGCATCGGTCGGGTTCAACGGCTTTTCGCCGATCCGGACCTATTGCATCTGACGGGAGGGTCGCAGCGCGACGGTCGTCGAAGCGCTGGCGACCTCCTGCCTCAACTTTCTCAGCATCGCGTCGGCGAAGCTGTCGAAATTCCGCGCGGCGACGACGAAGGCCGCCGGGCCGCCAATCACGTTGTTGCGATAATAGCTTTCGAGCCAGGGCTCCTCGGTCAGGATCGCAAGCCCGTTGATCGCGGTCCCGGCGGCCACGATGCGGTCGCGCGCCGCCGCCGGCGGTAGCCCGATATTGGCCATCCCATCCCCGGAGATGTCGATCACCCGACGTGCGGCCGGCTCCGGCAAACGATCGAAAGCTGCCGCGGCTGCCAGCAGCGCAGGGCCGATCGCGGTCAGTCCGTCCGAGCTCCGCCGGTTCGCCCGCACAGCGGCGGCGAAGGCAGCAGCACTCGGAGCGTCGGCGACCCGCGTCCAGTCGACGGTGACCGCGATCTTGTCGGGGTCGGACCACTCGAGGACGAGCACCTCGATCCCGCCGGGGACGGCTGATATCGCGTCGACGAGGTGCCGGTTGGTAAAGGCGCACGCGATCCCGTCATGCTGCAGCAAATAGGAATCCGCCGTGACACTCGCCGAGACATCGACGGCGAGCACGAGGGCGAGTGCCGCCCCCGCCGCCGGGACCGTCTCGACCAACAGGGCAGTCAGCAGGGCGATCCCGACCGCGAACATGCGGTTGACTCTACTGCCGAGCGCTTTGCAAAACTACAAGCCCACTCTATGCCGAGATGGGGATAGACGATGAAGAGCATCCTCGCGGTCGGTATCGGCTTGGCCCTCGGTTTCGCCGTGCTGACGGCCGGCGCGGCGACCAAGCCGCCGGCTCAAAAGGCGGCCCCGGCTTGCGCGGCAATCGTGTTTCGTCCGGTGCCCTCCGGGATGACCGACGGCGAGCAGCAGGCCGGCGTGTACAAGTCGCGCCATGCGCGGCTTGAGCTGCGCGCCGTGGTCAAGCAGGGAGAGCCGGTGGATTATTTTGTGGTCGCGGGTGGCAAGCACCTGGTCGCCGCGCCGGCAAGCCTGCCCGAGACGGCCGCGAGTTGCGCCGCCGCCAAGAAGATGCCGGCGCCCGGAACGCCCGCCTCGTCTTGCACCGGTCAACGCTTCACGGTCGTCATCGCCCATGCCGGGAATGAGCGTTTCGCGCTGCTCTACGGGCTCGATGGATCCACTTGGCGCTTCTGTACCGCAGGAACCTTCTGACGAGCCGTCGAAGCATCGGGATGCGTGCTGCGTCAGGATGTGATCCTGAGCAGTTGCTCAGCGGTTGGTCACGGGAGAGGGCTGGTCCGGGAATGAGGTCCGGATGCGATCCGGCGATCCCGGCCCGGATCGGCCTTTGCGCACGCCGCGCGGGCCCGGACCTGCGTTTCTCTTCACAAGAATCGTGCCAACAGCGCTTGCGGCCCGCGCGCGGGCGCTCCTAGGATGAACCAGCCTCGGATACGAAAGGATCGCGATGCCACACATCACCACCGATGACGGCGTCCACCTCTATTACGAGGAGGCCGGTTCGGGTACGCCGATCGTCTTCGTTCACGAGTTCGCCGACGACTACCGCGGCTTCGAACCGCAAGTGCGCTATTTCGCCCGACGCTATCGCTGCATCGCGTACAACGCCCGCGGCTACCCGCCATCCGACGTGCCGGAGGATGCCACCCGCTATTCGCAAGATCGCGCCCGCGACGATATCCGCGCCGTGCTCGACGCGCTCGGGGTCGTCAAAGCGCACGTTGTCGGCGTTTCGATGGGCGGTTTTGCTACGCTCCATTTCGGCTTGGCCTATCCCGACCGAGCCTCCTCGCTTGTCGTGGCCGGATGCGGCTACGGCGCCGAGCCGGGCAAACGCCAGCAGTTCCACGACGAAACGGCCAAGACAGCGGCGCTGATCGAAAGCGCGGGCATGAAGATCGCTGCGCAGACCTATGGGATTGGTCCGACCCGGGTGCAGTTCCAGAACAAGGACCCCCGCGGCTGGGCCGAGTTTGCCGCCCGCCTTGCCGAGCATTCGACTCCGGGCTCGGCAAAGACGATGCGCGGCGTGCAGGCGCGCCGGCCCTCGCTGTGGGATCTCTCCGACCGGATGCACAACCTCGATCTGCCGACTTTGATCATGAGCGGCGACGAGGACGACCCCTGCCTCGAACCGGGCCTGCTGATGAAGCGGGCCATTCCGACCGCGGCGCTGGTCATCTTCCCAAATACCGGGCACGCGCTCAACCTCGAAGAGCCGGATCTCTTCAATCGCAGCTGCGCCGAGTTCTTTCACCAGGTCGAGAGCGGCCGGTGGCCGCGGCGCGATCCACGTTCACAGACCGGCTCGATCCTCGGCGTGAGGTGAGCCAAAGGTGCTCCAATCGGAACCGGAATTTACCCTCGGCATCGAGGAGGAGTATTTCCTCGTCGACCGCACGACCCGCGATGTCGTCGGCGATCCGCCGCCCGAAATGCTGGCCGAGTGCGAGGCATTGCTCGCCGGGCAGGTGAGCCCGGAGTTTCTGCGCTCGCAGATAGAGGTCGGAACCCGGGTCTGCGCCAGCCTCGGCGAGGCCCGCGCCGACCTGCGACGGCTACGCGCGACCGTCGCCGGGGTGACGGCGCGTCACGGTCTGGCGCCGGTCGCCGCGGCGACGCACCCCTTTGCCCGCTGGGACGCGCAGAAGACCACCGAGCGCAGCCGCTATGCGAGCTTGCGCGACGATCTGCAAGGGGTCGGGCGTCGGCTGGCGATCTGCGGCCTGCATGTTCATATCGGCATCCCCGAGGACGAGCTGCGCATCGATCTATTGAACCAAGCCTCCTATTTCCTGCCGCATCTCTTGGCATTGTCGACTTCCTCGCCGTTCTGGCAAGGCGAGAACACCGGGCTCAAATCCTATCGACTGGCCGTCTTCGACGAGCTGCCCCGCACTGGGACCCCCGAACGGTTTGCCAGCTGGGGCGAGTACCGGCGTCACGTCGACATCCTGGTCGCTGCCGGGCTGATCGAGGACGCAACCAAACTGTGGTGGGATCTGCGGCCGAGCGCCCGCTTTCCGACGCTCGAAATGCGCATCACCGACAGCTGCACAACGCTCGACGACTCGCTGTCGATCGCCGCGCTGTTCCGCTGCCTCTTGCGCATGCTGTGGCGGTTGAAGCGCGAGAACCAGCGCTGGCGGATCTACGCGCGGATGCTGATCGACGAGAACCGCTGGCGGGCGCAGCGCTATGGCTCCGACCAGGGCCTCGTCGATTTCGGCCGCGGCGCGATCTTTCCCTACGCCGAGCTGCTCGACGAGATGCTGGCGCTCGTCGAGCCGGATGCGCGTCATTTTGGCTGCCTCGACGAGGTGTTTCAGGCGCACGAGATCCTCGCCCGCGGAACGAGCGCGCATCGCCAGCTCGCGGTCTTCGACCACGCGCTCACCGCCGGTGCGACGCGTGCTGCGGCGCTCGCCGCCGTCGTCGATTGGCTGGTCGCCGAAACCGTGCGAGGGCTGTAGGTACTCGGCGCCGACCCAAATACAACGAAAATCGCGGTCCGATGCCCGAACAAACCCGTTTCGCGGTCGAAAAGAACGCGTCGGATTAGTCCGTTAGATGCGAATTTCGTTACCCGTGGAGCAACGAATTCAAGGTCGAACGAACAACGAAATCGGCCGGGCCAGCAGGGAGCGAAAACAACGGCGACCCCCGAACGGGTCCCTAGCTGTTAGCGAACTCGTCCATGGCCGCTCGCCCGCCGTCTTGGAACCCCCGCATGATCGGGTTCTCCTGAGGCAACGACTGGGCGACGAACACCGCGGCGTAGACGACGCCGTATGCCAGGACGTAGGAGCCGGTGTAGACCATCCGCGAGATGCTCTCCAGCGCGGTGGCACCCATCTCGCTCGCCGACTGCTTCATTTTAACGGCATGCTCCGAAGCTGTCGTCGCGGCATCCCGCATCGCCGCGGCGACCGCCTGCAGCGCGGCCTCTTCGCCCGTGGTGGTCTGGGCTGCCGTGCCAGCTGCCATGGATCGCTCCTGATCTTGCTTCGGGGCCGCGCTAGCCGCGGAAACTAGCACGGGCTTGCTCGAACCGGCAAGCGAACCGGGGCTTGGATAGGTTTGTCGCAGAGCCTTTCGGTACAGATCTCGGGTGCGCGACTATTGCCGTTGGAAAGCCGACACCTTAACATGGTTCCGATCCCGGGGGACGGTTGCCTGATCAGAGGTCATGTGGTGCCGAAATGACTCGATGCGTGATCTTGTCTTGTGCAGTGGGCTGGATTTTCGCCGCAATGCCGGCATCCGCGGCTCCTCAATATGCACAATACTATCCGCCACCGCCGGGTTATGGGCGGCCGCCCTGCTATGCGGTTACGCGGGGGCCACTCAACGGAGCGGCTCGGGGTGCGGCCGGCGGAGCGCTATTAGGAGCAATCGGCGGAAATGCCGGGCGCGGCGCCGCGATAGGAGCGGGTGTCGGTGCGATCGGCGGTGCCGTCCGTCGCGGCACGGCACGCAGCTCGGGCTATTGCTACTGACGTCGGCCGTGCGATCCCCTATCGAGCAGAGGCGAGCGATGAACACCAGGTTCGTTCCCGGGCTTTTGGTGCTCTGGCTCGCCGCGTGCGCGCCGCAATCACCGGAACCGATGCAGGCCTCGGCAGCTCCTCCTCCGGCGCCCGCTCCCGCGGCGGCAATCCCCCCGCCTGGCCCATCCGAGGCCCAAATTGGTCCGGGGAGGAGTTGGGATGTCGAGCGGGTACGCTGCTCCGACCTGCTCGGCGCAGCCGACGACGATCGCGCCGCCGCAGCGATGTTCTATTACGGCTATCTGGCCGCCAAGGCGGGCATTCGCGTCATTGACGTCAGCAAGATCGATGACAATGTCGGCAAAGTGATGAACCAATGTGCTGCGACGCCGAACCTCACGGTTCCACAAGCCTTCCGCCAGGCGCTCCGCCCGCGCCGTGCAGCGAGCTGATGCTGCGGGTCCCGTCGATCGGGTGAAAGGAGCGCGTGAAGCTCTTTCCGATCGTCGGCGCGGCCGCCGGTTTGGCGTTGATCGGGGCATTCGTCGCCCATTTCGGTGCCGATGCGGTCGTCCGGTCGCTCCTCGCCATCGGCTGGGGCGGGTTCGCCGCAATCTGCTCGATCCACTTGGCGCTGATCGCCGTCATGGGGATCGCTTGGCGAGCACTTGTGCCGGACACGCCCGCCTGGGTCTTTGTGTGGGGTCGTTTGATCCGCGACGCGGGCTCGGAGTTGCTGCCGCTGTCCCAGATGGGCGGGTGCGTCCTCGGCGTTCGGGTGGTGAGCCTGGCGGGGATACCGGGTGCCGTCGCCACCGCGAGCACGATCGTCGACCTCAGCCTCGAATTCTTCGCCAAGCTCGCCTATGCGGCGCTCGGCCTCGTTCTGCTCGTCCATTTGCGGCCCGATTTGCGGGTCGCGTTGCCGATCGCGATCGGCGTCACCGTGGCCGGCCTGATCGCGATCGCGTTCGTGGTCGTCCAGCGGCACGGCTTCGATCTGTTCGATCGTTTCGCCCGCACGCTCGGCCGCGGCTGGGCCGATCGGACGGCCGCCGGGGCCGCCTCGGTTCATATGGAGCTCGGCCGCATCTACCGGCTCAAGCCCGGTCTGTGGGTTGGCTTTCTTCTCCATCTCGCCTGCTGGGTCGCCAGCGCGCTGGAGGTCTGGATCGCGCTCTACCTCGCCGGCATCCCGCTCGATTTCGCAGCGGTCCTGGTGATCGAGAGCCTGGTCTATGCGATCCGCACCGTCGCCTTTGCGGTCCCCAACGCGGCCGGCGTACAGGAAGGGGCCTATATTCTGCTGGGTGCTGCCTTCGGGCTTACGCCGGAGATGGCGCTCGCGCTTTCGCTGCTGAAGCGGGCGCGCGATTTGGCGATCGGCCTGCCCGCCCTCGCCGCGTGGCAGGCCCTCGAGGGCGGGCGCTTGTGGCGCCGCCTCGCCCCCGGCCCCGCGCGTTCCCGATCGTGATGCCGGTCGGCACAGTGGGAGAAGATCATCTGGACAGAGCACGAGCAATGGCCAAACTACCTGTCAACGAGCCCCAGCCGAGCCCGCGCCACCACGAGTTTTTTCGATGAACACTCCTGACAAGACGGTCTTCCTCGTCGATGTCGACAACACATTGCTCGACAATGACCGCATCCAGGCCGACCTGAAGCGGCATCTCGAACGCGAATTCGGCTCGGCGTGTCGCGACCGCTACTGGGCAATCCTAGAACAGTTGTTCACCGAGCTGGGCTACCGAGATTATCTCGGCGCCCTGCAACGCTATCGGGTGGAGCATCCCAAGGACATCCACCTGCTGTCGATGTCGTCGTATCTGGTGGACTACCCGTTCGCCAATCGGCTCTACCCAGGATCGCTCGACGTGATCGAGCGGTTACGCGGCTGGGGCCCGACGGTCATCCTGTCTGACGGCGATGTCGTCTTCCAGCCGCGCAAGGTCGAGCGCTCCGGCATTTTCGAGGCGGTCGACGGCCATGTGCTGATCTACATTCACAAGGAAGAGGAACTCGACGACGTCGAGTTGCGTTATCCGGCGGGCCATTACGTTTTGGTGGACGACAAGCCGCGCATTCTGGCCACGGTCAAGAAGGCGTGGGGCGACCGTGTGACCACGGTGCTGCCGCGGCAGGGCCAGTTTGCCCATGCCCCGGACGCCGCCTCGTATCAACCCGCTGCCGACCTGACGGTCGAGCGCATCGGCGAGCTTCTCGCCTATGATTTCGGCGATTTCAAAGCACCTCGATGAATATCGTGATCTGAAAGGAGGTCACCCATGCAACTCGGAATGATCGGCCTCGGCCGAATGGGCGCGAACATGGTGCGGCGGCTTCTCAAGGGAGGCCATCAGTGTGTCGTGTTCGACATGTCGCCGGCTGCGGTAAAGGAGTTGGCGGCGGAAAGAGCGGTCGGAAGCTCTTCGCTGGCCGACCTCGTCAAACAGCTGGAGAAGCCGCGGGCGGTCTGGCTAATGGTACCGGCGGCCGTCGTCGACAAGACCATCGCCGACCTGCTGCCGTCGCTCGAAAGCGGCGACATTCTGATCGACGGCGGCAATTCCTACTACATCGACGACATCCGCCGGGCCAAGGAGCTGTCGCCGAATGGGATCCACTATGTCGATGTCGGGACCAGCGGGGGTGTGTGGGGCCTGAAGCGCGGCTACTGCATGATGATCGGCGGCGAGATCGACGTCGTGAAGCATCTCGACCCGATCTTCGCGACGCTCGCTCCCGGAAAGGGAGACATCCCGCGCACACCGGGACGCGAGAGGATCGGCGGCACCGCCGAACAGGGCTACCTGCATTGCGGACCGAACGGTGCCGGGCATTTTGTCAAGATGGTGCACAACGGCATCGAGTACGGCGTCATGGCCGCCTATGCCGAGGGACTTGGCGTGCTGCGCTCAGCCAATGTCGGCAAGCAAACGCATGCGGCCGACGCGGAGACGACACCGCTGCGCGATCCCGAGCATTACCAATACGACTTCAACCTGCCCGACATCACCGAACTGTGGCGGCGCGGCAGTGTAATCGCCTCGTGGCTCTTGGACCTGACCGCGAGTGCCCTCAGTAAAGACCACGCGCTCTCCAATTTCGCCGGCCGCGTTTCGGATTCGGGTGAGGGGCGCTGGACGATCAAGGCGGCGATCGACGAGGCGGTCCCGGCGCACGTCCTGACGGCGGCACTCTACGAGCGCTTCAGCTCGCGCGGCGAGGCCGACTTCGCGAACCGGGTGCTGTCGGCGATGCGGTACGAGTTCGGCGGGCACGTCGAGAAACCGACCGGGTAGACG
>Ga0209040_10002554_pt1 | contig 14200 bp, 10 predicted proteins | sample BogFormECP12_OM3_FD_188240 | JGI IMG/M metagenome (GOLD analysis project Ga0209040, IMG submission 188240) | Bog forest soil microbial communities from Calvert Island, British Columbia, Canada - ECP12_OM3 (SPAdes) (version 2) | ecosystem: Environmental > Aquatic > Freshwater > Wetlands > Bog ...
CTGTCCCACATTCGACGCCTGCCCCACTCGACGCCCGCCCCACATTCGACGCCTGTCCCACATTCGACGCCTGTCCCACATTCGACGCCTGTCTAACCCCGAACGTCAGTGAGGGGATGAGCGCAGGTTCGCAAGCCGCCCCTCGCGCGGGTAAACAACCCGCGGCAGGTTGACAACCCGCCCCACTCGACGCCCCGTACGTCAGTGAGGGATGAGCGCGATTCGCAAAGGGATTTGGGCTAACTCCACGTCCCCCGCGGTCATATGCACCTAACCGAAAATTCTCCCGCCCTCGTACTGGCAGTTAGGTCTAGTTTATCTTCCAATTTCCCCTCGGGCAAAATAAAGTTCCGGTGGTTCTGTACGCAGAAAAGATTGTAATATTGGCTGGAACAGAGTACAACTGGAAAGTACATGAGCACCGCGGTGGATCGCCAGGCGCAATCGATAGAAACGTTCGACACGGCGGTGCAGGCGCTCGATATAATCTGCAGCGAGGAGAAGCTCGAATTCATCCTGGATGAAATCGAGCGCTGGGTCGAAGGCCAGATTCCGGAAGCGCAATGTTTTATTTATCGCCCGCTGGGAGACTGTGACCTCGGCGCGGCGGACTCCTTCGTCTGTCCCATCAAAGGCAGCACCTACAAACTTTGCATCCACTTTTCCGAGGCCGGCGCAAACTCAGACCCGCATCAAAGACTGGACGAGCACAGCGGGGTAGCCGCCTTCGCCGCGGGGATCGCTGCCATCGCGATCCGCCAGCAGAAGCTGCTGGCTCGCATGGAAGAGGAAACCCGGCACGATGCTCTCACCGGTATGCTCAACCGGCGTGCCTTTCAGGAAGAGTTGGAGGCTGCGATCCGCTCCGCCCGTTTGCCTTCCTCAAAAACATTATCCGGAAAACTGACAGTGTTGTTTATCGGTCTTGACCGCTTTAAGCAGGTGAACGATTTGTATGGGCACGCCGCCGGAGACCAGTTGCTCGAGGAGGTCGCGCGCCGGTTGCGCAACCAGCTAAACGATGGCGAATGCGCCGCCCGCATTGGGGGCGACGAGTTCGCTTTGGTCTTGCGGGGTCCCCGGGACCAGCAGGAATGCGAACGCGCCGCTGTTCTGGTTCTGGAATCGTTGCGCGCTCCTTTTCAAATATGCGGCCAAACACTCGCGATTACCGCCAGTTGCGGCGTCAGTCTGTTTCCGGACCATTCACCCACGGCGCCAGAACTTCTGGTAGCGGCGGGCAAAGCCATGACCCACGTCAAGAGGCATGGCCGCAACCATGTCTCGGTGTTTGCGTCCGCCAATCAGGGACACATTTCCGAGCGCTTGCATCTCGAACACGGGCTTGGCCTGGCTCTGGGCAACCACGAATTTCAACTGGTCTATCAACCGCTGGTCAACATGGAAGGGAGGCTGAACGGTGTGGAGGCCCTGCTCTCCTGGAATCACCCGCGGCGTGGACGCATCGCCCCGAAGGATTTTATACCGGTCGCGGAAGAGACCGGCTTGATCGTGCCGATCGGCACATGGGTTCTGCGGGAAGCGTGTGCGCAGGGCACCCGGTGGCTCGATAGCGGACTCGCGAACCTCTCGGTTTCGGTCAATGTCTCGGCGGTCCAATTTGGCCGCGCCGATTTCGTCGATATGGTTGCGGCGGTGTTGGAAACCAGCCGGTTTCCTCCCCAGCGCCTCGAACTCGAAGTGACTGAAAGTTTCGTCATGCAGGATGTGGAAGCCGCCAGCCTGCGCATGGCCTCGCTCCGCAAGCTGGGCATCCGCATCGCCATTGACGACTTTGGCACCGGATACTCTTCGCTCAGCTACCTCAGCCGCCTGCCAGTGGATTCCCTCAAGATCGACCAATCCTTTGTACGGAACATGCAGGATCCTTCGGGATCGCTGCCCGTGGTGCAGTCGATCGTCCGGCTGGCTCACAATTTGAATCTCACGGTAGTGGCGGAGGGCGTCGAGACAGTGCAGGAACTCGATCTCCTTCGTTTGGTTGGGTGCGACCAGGTTCAGGGCTATTTGTATGGCGCGGCTCTCAATGAGCAGGGCGTGGAAGCGCTGCTTCGCAACCCCGGCCGTGCGCTACCAGTGGCAAGCGCTGCTAATTAATTGGCTATTTCTGAACCATGTACCCTGACGTTCGGTCAGGCAGTCAGCAGCATAAATGTCACTTAGTTTTCGGTCAGGACCGTTGTGGCGCACGCACTCCTGCGTGCCGCGTCGGCACTCGTGCCGACGCTTGCTTCGGGTTTGGCGCCCTTGGAGTGACGTGCCGTTCCGAGGCAAAAGAACATATGTCTTTTAAAATGTCCGCGCGCGAAAAAACTAAGCGGCATTGGGCTTTAGCCTGTGCTATTCACTGTCTCTTCCGTAGCACTTGGCCAGCACATTTTACGCATCGCTCGCTCTGTGGGGCCGTCCCCCCTGGACGGCGGCCGACGCCCACGTCGGCCTTATTAACTCCGGATGCCGCCCTTCCTTATTCGCTGTCGCCGCCGACCTTCAGCACCGATAAGAACGCTTCCTGCGGAATCTCCACGCGCCCCACCCGCTTCATCCGCCGCTTGCCTTCTTTCTGTTTCTCGAGCAGCTTGCGCTTGCGGCTGATATCGCCGCCGTAGCACTTGGCCAGCACATTCTTGCGCATGGCCGGAATCGTTTCACGCGCGATCACCTTCGCGCCGATAGCCGCTTGCAGCGCCACTTCAAACATCTGCCGCGGGATCAGTTTGCGCAGGCGCTCAATCAGCATCTTGCCGCGCTCGTAAGCGAAATCCTTGTGTACGATGATCGACAGCGCATCCACCGGTTCGCCCGCGACGAGAACGTCTAGCTTCACCAGAGGCGAGGCGCGATTGCCGGACAAATGGTAGTCGAGCGAGGCATATCCGCGCGAGGCGGATTTCAACCGGTCGTAAAAATCGAGCACGATTTCATTCAGCGGCAGCTCGTACACCAGCATCACGCGCCCACTGCCAATATATTCAAACTTTTTCTGATTGCCGCGCTTCTCTTCCAGCAGTTTCAGAATCTCACCGACATACTCTTCCCGCGTGATCACCGTGGCATCGATGATCGGCTCTTCGATTTTTGAGATATCGGCCGGATTGGGGAATTTGGTCGGGTTATAGACCTCGATCACTTCGTTCGCCAGCGTGGTGATTTTATAGCGCACGCCCGGCGCCGTGGTGATCAGGTCGATCTCAAACTCGCGTTCCAGCCGCTCCTGCACGATCTCCAGATGCAGCAGGCCGAGAAAGCCGCACCGAAAGCCGAAGCCCAGCGCGGCCGAGTTTTCCGGCTCAAAGTTGAAAGCGCTGTCGTTGAGACGGAGCTTTTCCAGCGCTTCCCGCAATCGGCCGTGCTCATGCGACTCCACCGGATAAAGCCCGGCGAACACCATCGGCTTGATTTCCTGAAATCCCGGCAACGGCTCGGCGGGCCGGTCGAGTTCGGTGATCGTATCGCCGATTTGAGCGTCCGACACCGTCTTGATGTTGGCGAACAGAAAACCCACTTCGCCGGCCGAAAGCTCTTCGCAAGGTATCGGCTTGGGCGACTGATAGCCCAGCCCCTCTACTTCAAACGTGCGCCCACTTGAAGTCAGACCTATTTTTTGTCCCAACCGCAGCGTGCCTTCGACCACGCGGGTGAGAATAATCACGCCGCGATAGGCGTCGAACCAGGAATCGAAAATCAATGCCTGCAGCGGAGCGTCCGGCGAACCCTTGGGCGGAGGCACGCGGTGCACCACCTCTTCCAGGATCTCCTTGATGCCGACTCCATTTTTCGCGCTGGCCAGAATGGCATTGTGCGCGGGCAGGCCTATCAACTGTTCGATCTGCTCCCGGATGCGCTCCGGCTCGGCGCTAGGAAGGTCGATTTTGTTGATCACTGGAATGATTTCCAGATCGTGATTGAGCGCCAGGTACGTGTTGGCCAGCGTCTGGGCTTCCACGCCTTGCGAAGCATCTACCACCAGCAGCGCGCCTTCACAAGCCTGCAGGCTGCGCGACACTTCGTAGGTAAAATCGACGTGCCCGGGAGTATCGATCAGGTTGAGCTGATATAACTCGCCGTCATCGGCCCGGTATAGCAGCCGCACCGCATGAGCCTTGATGGTGATACCGCGCTCGCGCTCCAGATCCATGGAATCGAGAACCTGCGCCATCATTTCGCGCTGGGACAGCGCGCCGGTGGTCTCGAGCAGGCGGTCGGCCAACGTCGACTTGCCATGGTCGATATGCGCAATGATGGAAAAGTTCCGGATGTGGCTGGGATCCATGCGGTAGAATGGGGCGTTTAACTCTTCATTATCCCATGTCTGTTCCCACGGAAGGCGGACTCAACGCCCAAGGCTTGCGATTTGCGATTGTCGTGGCGCGCTTCAACGCGTTTATCACCGACCGCTTATTGGCCGGAGCGTGCGACGTGCTGGCCCGCTCCGGCGCCAATCCGGACGACGTGGAGATCGTCAAGGTTCCCGGCGGATGGGAACTGCCTTTGGCCGCGAGAGTGTTGGCGCAGCAGAAGCGGCACGACGCCATCATCGCGTTGGGCGCGGTGATTCGCGGGGACACGCCACACTTCGACTACGTGGCCGGACATGCGGCCGCTGGGCTGGCCGCGGTGCAACAGGACACCGGAATTCCGGTCGCCTTTGGCGTCCTCACCACCAACACCGTGGAGCAGGCGATCGACCGGGCTGGCGCCAAAGCCGGCAACAAAGGCGCGGATGCCGCCCTGACTGCGATCGAGATGGCGAATTTGTTGCGGCGTTTGCGCGCATAAGCTCCTCGAATGCCGAATGTGATACAGTCGATTTCATGCGTTTTTAGGGAGGTCAAATGAGAATTCTCCGGCTCGCTTTTCCAATCATGCTGTGGACGGTTGCTGCGCATGCGCAGGTAATCCCCGGCAGGTACATAGTTGAACTCACCGGCGCCCCGCTGGGCGCGGAGGTGAGAACCAAAGGCCGGGCGGCTTTGCGCGACAAGGCTGCGCAGATTCAAACCGAGCAGGCGCGCGTCCGGCCGCTGATTGAGCGGCATCGAGCCAAGGTGCTGTCGTCCATGGACAGCCTGTTCGATGCGCTGATTATCACCGCGCCCGATTCCGAGGCTGCGGCGATCGCCGCGATTCCGGGCGTCAAGAAAGTCTATCCGGTTTATCAGTACACGGTAGATCTCGATCATGCCTTGCCCATTCACAATGTGCCGGATGCCTGGAACAATATTCTCGGCGGTCAGGCCAGGGCCGGCGCCGGCATCAAGATCGCGATCCTCGACACCGGCATATCGCCCAAACTTCCGGCTTTCCAGGATTCCACGCTCATAGTTCCGCCGGGGTTTCCCTTGGCGTCTTCCACGGCCAACATGGCGCTGACCACCAACAAAATTATCGTGGCGCGCAGTTATGAAAACATCTATATGGAATCAACCCCCGATGATGCCCAGGATCGCTATGGTCACGGCACGATGGTGGCCATGTGCGCGGCCGGCGAGACGGTCGCAGGTCCGTACGCCACCATCACCGGCGTGGCGCCAAAAGCGTGGATCGGCGGATACAAGATCGTGGCGGGCAATAGTGGCAACGCTAGCGACGACGTGATCTTGAAAGCCATGGACGACGCGCTCGGCGATCGCATGGACGTCATCAATTTGAGCTTTGGATCCCCCTTCCAATTCCCTCCCCCGCCTGACTCGGCTGACGCGATCGCGATCGCTCGCCTGACCAGCTTTGGAATTGTTTTTGTCACTTCGGCCGGCAATAGCGGTCCAGGTCTGAACACCATGGGCGGCTTTGCCTCCACCGCGAGTTCCATCGCCGTGGGCGCAATACAAAACAGCCGGTTTCTCGCCGGTTCGGTTTCAGTGGCGGGTGGCACTCCTTATCAAGCCTATCCAGGCAGCCTATCGTCCAATACCGCGACGCTTTCCGCCCCCCTGTTGGATGTAGCCACTCTTGATCCCACCGCTCTGGCCTGTTCTCCGCTCGCGGCAGGCAGCGCCACCGGTCAAATCGTTCTGATTTCCCGCGGGACTTGCACGTTCCAAACCAAGCTGAACGACGCGCAAGCCGGCGGCGCCATCGGCGCCATCATCTACGCCGCGGCTTCGGCGCCCGCCATCTTCGCCGCCAGTGCTGGAACCGCAACATTGCCGTTAGCCACCGTCAGCCACGCCGATGGTCTGTCGATTCAAGCCGCCATCGCGAAGGCCAGCGCGCCGCCCATGGCGACAATCGTGTTCAACGGAGTTTCCTATCCCGAAGCCTTCAATACGCTCGCGTCCTTCAGCAGCCAGGGACCCAACTATGACCTCACCATCAAGCCGGACCTGAGCGCCGTCGGAACGGATCTCTATATGGCGGCGGAAACCCTGGATCCCACCGGACCGTTGTATTCCTCGACCGGCTTCCTTTCCGCGTCTGGCACCAGTTTCTCCTCTCCTCTCGTGGCCGGCGCGGTTGCCGTGGTTCGCAGTTTTCGCCCCTTTTTGACCGTGGATCAATACCGGTCGCTGATTATCAACTCGGCGACGCCTTTTTCCCGTTCTACCGATGGCTGGGTCGAGCGTGTGCAGAGGACGGGAGCGGGGTACTTGAACCTCGATACGGCCTTGCAGAATTCTGTCACCAGTTATCCCACCTCCATCAGCTTCGGCGTGGGTAACGGCACGTTGGGAGGAGCAAGCACCGGTGACTTCAATCAATTGACCCTGACCAACGTCGGAACGACCCCGGACACATTTACAGTTTCCGCGATCCCCTACGACGGCGCGCCGCCGGTCCAGTTCGGCACCGATTCCACGGGCGATGACGCTGCCAGCACTCAGGCGGTAACCATGGCGCCAGGACAGACGAAGACGATTTACGTCTTCTGGACCACCTCGAATCCCCTCGCTCCTGGAGAGTATCAGGGCTTAGTCTCTATCCAACCCAGTAAATCGACCAACTCGGCTAACGTGCCTTATTGGTACGGCGTCCCGCCGTATGTGCCCTACTCCCTGTTCGAATTGAACGGGACTCCCGCCTCCGACAAGGTCGGCTCAGTGGAACCTCTGTATTTTCGCGTCACCGATTCGATTGGTTATCCGATCACCGATGACGCGACGCTGGCGTTCCAAAGCAAGGTTGTTTCCGGCGGCGGTTCCATCGCGCTCACCGAAGACCTGTTCTTTCCCAACCTGCGCCTGATCCTGTTCACGTTGGGACCAAATCCCGGCGCCAACACCTACCAATTTGCGTTCGGCAATTTGGGAGTGTTTCAGGTGACCATCACCGGGACCGCGGGAAGCGGAAACAGCGTGACGCCGCGGGTTCGCTCATTGCATGGACAAGTGCTGGCGGTCGAGTAGCTGAATCAGGCGGCGGATCGCCGATGCAAGCGAGGCGCCCGCCAGGGCGCCTCAGCACAGGCTGAAGCCTGTGCTACGAGGCAGCCAAGGTGGCACGGACTTTGGTCTGTGCAGAAAATGTACAAACTCCAGGAGGCGCTGGCTGGGGCGCCTCGGGTTCACTTGCTTCCTACTGGCCGGTCTACATCAACATGTTGGGAAAGACGGCGCGGCGTGGGACGCGCCCAGAGGCGTCTTGAAAAATCGGCCTCTGGAATCTAGCCCTGAACGTAAGTGAGGGGACCGCGTGCCGATCCCCTCACTTACGTTCGGGGCTAGACAGACGGTTGATCGAATAGCGTTGGGTGGCACAGGATCGAAAAACGGTCGCACTCCGTTTCGTTCTTGCCCTGTGCGCCGCGACGCTCGTTAGTCAGGCGGCGCCTGGCGCGGCGATATCCTCGACGTTCTCTAAGTCCAGAGGCGGGCCCGGCGGCGCCGTGATGGCATCCATCATTTTGAAGAGAGCCTCGCGCTCGGCTTTCTGCGAAACGAAAGGTTGCTTGGGTTTTGCGAGCCGTTCGCGCTGGAGTTTCTTGAGCGTTTCTAGCGACTTGAAGAAGGCGCGTTCGTAGCCGGTGGCGTAACGATGGAGCAGAGCAAGTAGCTGGGTGTCGAGCTTCACGGACTCGAAGGCCTCGTCCTGCCGGCGGCGGACGCGCTCCAGGCGCCAGTGAGCTTGGGCCATTTCTTCGACCAGCAACTTCTCGGTGGGCGTGACGGGATCATGTTCTTTGAGCAGAGCGCGACGGAGAAATTGAAATTGGGCAGGGTCTTCGCCGGGGAGAACGACCATTTTCGAGGTTAGTCCATGAGACATGGCGTTCATGGAGGAAGCGGCTTTGCCTTCGGCAGTACGTGGACCGGTTTGCATGGGTTGAGTCCTTTCGCTATGACGATAGCAGGCGAGGGGTGAAAAACGGCTCCGCGGGGATGGCGGAATTCGACGTAAGTCTTGACGGGGGTGGGGTTGGGAGAATTTTCGAGAGCTGTGACCGGTCTTTTTTTGGCATTCCAGGAACTTTCTGGCTGGAGGCGGTGTCCTAGTCGAAGTGGACGCCTGTTCATCCGAAGGTCCCGGTGCTTGAGGCGAGACAATTAACCAAGTCTTATTCGTCGGTGACCGCCGTCAAGGATGTGGGGTTTTCGCTCTCCGCGGGGCAAGTGTTGGGTTGCCTGGGCCCAAATGGATCAGGCAAGAGCACCACGGTGAAGATGTTGATCGGGCTGCTGGAACCAACGCGGGGAACGGTCTTATTCAAGGGCCGGAATATCCAGGAAGACCTCGCCGGCTTTAGAAAATGCCTGGGCTACGTGCCCGAAGAACCTAACCTCTATCCTTACTTGAGCGGCCGCGAATACCTGGAGCTGGTGGGAACGCTCCGTGGGATGCCTCGTTCGAGCCTGAAGCGAAAGATGGATGCATTGCTCGATCTGTTCTCGCTGCATTCGCACAGGCATGCCTCGATTGCTTCCTACTCGAAGGGAATGCGGCAGCGTATCCTGCTGATCGCGGCGCTGATGGACGACCCGAAATTGTTGATCTTCGACGAACCTCTCTCGGGTCTCGATGTGACGACCGCCCTGGTTTTGAAAAACTTGATCAAGACGCTGGGACAGCAAGGAAAGGCAGTATTCTATTGCTCACACGTTCTGGAGGTCGTGGAGCAGGTGTGCTCCCACCTTCTGATCCTGCGCAAGGGCGACGTGCTGGCGTATGACACAACCGACGCTATTCAAAATGACATGGAGCACTCTTCCCTGGAGCGGACCTTTATGCATTTGGTCGAGGAAGTGGACACTGTCAAAATCGCGCGAGACATCGCCGGCGTAATGAGCGCCGGGTGACCGTTCCGCGTCCGCATTCCCGAGGGCCTTTCCTGCGTCTTGTTCAGCTGTTCGCCGGCCGGGTCTTCCACGGAAGTAACGATTCCGCGGAAGGGGAAGTGGACGTCAGTATCGGGCTGGCCCTAGCTCTCTTGGCCCTGCCTGGCGGTTTCTACTCGATGCTGTTGTTCGAGAAGTACTCCTCATTGCTGCAATGGATGCGCGGCCAGCACGTCTTCGATCCACTCTCCGGGGCGCTTCCGGACGAATACTTTTTTATTGTGCTTTCGATGATGGTGACAGGGGCGGTGGCCGTATGGCGCTGGGATAGCGTCTTTCCCGATCGCCGCGACTATTCAAATCTGGTTCCGCTTCCCATCCCGATGCGGAATATTTTTCTCGCGAACATGGCGGCCATTCTTTTGCTGGCGATGCTGCTGGCGATTGACGTCAACGCAGTTTCCGCACTGTTGTTTCCGATCATCGTGAGCGCTTCGCAGAACGCATTCGGCTTCTTCGTCCGATTTGTCTGGGTGCACGCGGTGGTCGTAGGTCTGGCAAGCCTGTTCGGCTTCTTCGCGGTAATCGCAACCATCGGCGTGCTTTTGGTCGCACTGCCGCATGCGGCGTTCCGGAAGGCATCGCTTTACTTGCGAGGAACAATCATGGCGTGCCTGGTAGCAATGCTCGCGACCAGCTTCGCCGTTCCCTCCATGCTGGGGCGGTTGCCGGGAACCGCGGTTAGGTTCTTGCCTCCGGTGTGGTTCCTGGGTCTATGTCAATTGATTCGCGGCAAGGCGAGCCCGCCGCTGGCCTCACTGGGGCGGCTAGCTTTGATAGGTACAGCAAGCGTGGTGGTGGCCGCTATGGCGATTTACGCCGTCAGCTACCGGAGGCGTTTCATCCGAATTCCCGAAGCCGTGGATTCCACGCCGGCGCACGGTGGCCGGCGTTTTTCTTGGATTTATTATGTCCTTGACCTAACGATACTAAGGAGTCCGTTTCAGCGCGCCGGCTACCGATTCGCGATCAAAACTCTTTTGCGTAGCGAACGGCATGGTCTGCTGCTGGGAGGTTTTCTGGGTTTTGCCATCGTCACGGCTTCCCAACTCCTCTTCGCGTCGTATAACGGCAACCCGCTTGAGAAGCGTGGACTTCCATCGTCCGAAGTTCTAGCGATTCCATTGGTCCTGAGCTACTGCTCGATCCTCGCCGTTCGCTTTGCGTTTGACATTCCGAGCGAGCTGCCGGCCAATTGGGTGTTCCGGATGTGCGTAGACAAGGCCACGAATGAATGTGTTTCGCTGGCTCGCAAACTGATATTGATTCTGGCTCTTCCGGTGTTGGTGGCGGTCCTTCCGGTGTACGGATACCTGTGGGGTTGGCGGGTTGGAATCCCACATGCAGTCGTGGTCGCCGTTTGGTCGGTGCTCCTTACCGAAATACTGCTTCTCCGCTTTCGCAAGATTCCCTTCACGTGTACGTTTCCGCCCTTCCAGGATTCCGCGGTCCTGGCCGCGTTGTCCTACGTTCTCGGATTTTTTGTGTTCGTGATGCTGACTTCGACGCTGGAGCATCAGGCATTGTCAAATCCGGTTCGCGTGACGCCGCTCATCGCTATGGTTCTCATCGCGTGGTATGTCCGCTCGCGATTCCGTCAGGACAGAGAGGAAATCGACAAGGAACTCATTTTCGAAGAGCGCGGGCCAGCGCCATTTGCGCTGCTCGACTTGCGACGGGGAAGTTAAGAAAGCCTGCACGGAGCCGGACCAGGGGGTCCGGCGCGAACCGGGGGGTTCGCCCCACAAAGACCGGTCTCTACCCGAGCAGATTGCGGAACTTCGGCTGGTAGCCGGGGAACACGGCGCCGAGGTTCCGCTTGCCCAAATGGCCCGCTACCAGTTCGCCCAAAACGTCGCGGAAGTCGGTGGTCAGAGCGAGGTCGCGGCCTTCGTAGAGTTGGTCTTCCGCCAGGCCAGGCCATTCGCCGTAGATTTTGCCGCCGCGCACGGCGCCGCCGAATGCCAGCATATAGTTGGCATGTCCATGGTCGGTTCCGCGATTGCCGTTTTCGTGCGCGGTGCGGCCAAATTCGGACATGGTGACTACTGTGACGTCAGACATGCGGTCACCCAAGTCGCGGTAGAACGCGGCCAGCGATTGCGCAAAATCTTTGAGCGTATTGGCCATCTGGCCGTCCACGGGTTGTCCTCCGACTTGGTTGACGTGCGTGTCCCAACCGCCGATGTCCGTGAAAGCAACTTCGAGGCCGACCTCCGCCTTGATGAGCCGCGCGATCTGCTGCAAACTCTGCGAGAACTTGCCCTTCGGATATTCGACGCCCGCGGCCGGTGTGTAGGTTTGTTTCTGGATCGACTGCAGCATCTTCACCGCGTCGAACGTCTCCCGGCCGGTGCCATGCAGCGTGGTGTCGAGCGAGTTCTCGTACATGCTTTCAAACGTGGCCGAGCCGACGGCATTCTGGATTTGGAAGTCGTTCAAATTGCCGACCGCGATGGCGTTGTTCGGACCGCGCAACGTGCGCGCCAGGTTGGAGCCCACGCTCACAGCGCGCACCGGCGAGAGCTTGCCGGTTTCGTTCGGAAGCGCGCGGTTGAGCCAGCCTGCCGTGGTTGCCTTGAGACCCGGCGTGCCCGATTCCATGTAATCTTGTGCGTCGAAATGAGAGCGCGTGGGATCGGGCGAGCCGACCGCATCGACAATCGCCAGGCTATGCGAATCCCACATTGGCTTGAGCGGCGCCAGGGATGGATGCAAGCCGAAAAATCCGTCGAGGTTGACCACTGCGTTGGCGGGAATCCCAATCGACGGACGCAGGTCGTAATAGCGTTTTTCGCCATAGGGAACGATGACGTTCAGGCCGTCGACCGCGCCGCGCTGGAACACCGCCACCAGCACCTTCTTGCGTTTTCCGGGCGTCAGCCCGGAGGCATACACCGATCGCGACAGCCAGGCTGGCGCGGCGCCGACGCCGAATATCGCCAGCGCAGAGCCCTTCATGAATCCACGTCGAGTCGTCATTTTTGTTACCTTCTAGCGGCGCTGAAATTCCGGTGAGCCGATCACCAACCCAGCCACCATGGCTGGCGACGGGGCCTTGTCTTTCTGCTGTTCGTCGAGTGCCTTGGCAATCGCCGTTTGTGTGGGCACCGAAAGGTCGCGGAACAGCAGAATCCGCGCGATCTCTTTCGGGTCTGTGGAGAAGCGGGCCGCGTCCACCTTGACGCCCGCCACTTTGTTTTGAGCCAGGGCCAGAGCGAAATTCATTCGCCCGAGCAGCGCCGCCGAATTGACCCACTCGGCGTTGAGATTAGAGTAGCCGGTGGGCTCGAGTTTGCGATAGAGCGGTTCGCCCAGATTCGACACCTGATTGCTGAGAGCGAACGCGTCCGTCACGTCGCCATTCAGAGCGCGAACGGAGCTGGCCACCATTTCAAACGGCGTCTTCACCTTGGCTTGATAGGCGCCCTGCGACCAGAATTCTTTCTGGCTGAGCATGGTCTTCATCACTTCACGGATGTCCCCGCGCTTTTCGAGAAACGTCTTGGCCATCTTTTCGACCAGCGCCGGCGGAGGGTTGTCGGCCACAAAGCGCTGTGCCAGCTGCCGGGAGATGAACCGGGCAGTGGACGGATGCGCGGCCAGGATATCCAACACCCGCTCTCCATCGTTCTCACCGCCGCCGGCCGGTATTACGTGTCCCAGGACGATCTTCTCGCCCTTGTCGTGAACTTTGTCTTTGTAGATAAAGCCGCCGCCTTTGCGCGGTTCTTCAATGCTCCAACCGGTAAAGCAGCGGGCCACTTCAATGACATCGTGCTGGGTGTAGCCGCCGTTCACGCCCAGCGTGTGCAGTTCCATCAGTTCGCGGGCGTAGTTTTCATTGAGGCCGCGCTTGGGACGGTTGCCCTTGGCCTTGGCGTCGATGTCCGGGCGAACGGACTGAAAATTGTCCAGATAGAAGAGCATCGCCGGACTCTTGGCAGTGGCTTCCAGCAGGTCCCGGAAACGCCCCAGCACGTAAGGCCGGATGGACTCGCGCTCGTACGTAGGAATTTCAAAACGGTCTGCGCCTTTGTCGTAATTGACGTTGAAGTGATTGAACCAGAAATCGTCCAGTTCTTCGGCCAGTTGACGGTTGCTGTAAATGGCGCGTTCGAGTTTGGAAACCACCAGGTCGTAGGAAATCACCGCTTGCGGATTCTGCATCAGCAGCAGCTTTCGGCGGACTTCGGTGGACGCGGCATTGACCAGTTGGCCGCGCAGCTTGGGAGGAAGAGCGATGATCAGATCGTCAAGTTGTTCTCCCTGAAAGGAAGCTAGCAGCAAGCGTTTCTCGTCCAAGGTGCCGCTGTTCAGCGTCTTGATTTGGGCGGCGTCGAGCAGTTCCTCGAGTGGTTTCAGCGGTTCCATATCGGCATTGGGATCGGCGTTCTTATCGTCCTTCTTGGCCTTGTAGCGGGCGGCCAGACGCGTGACGCTGGCCCGGAGCAGCGGGTCTTCGGGCATCTTTTCCTTGCCCATGGCGATGGATCGAATAAGCTGCGGCGACGGATAATGCTGCACTACTTGCAGAGCGCTCATATCCAGCGAGGCCAGCGGTTTGAGCTTTTCCTCAAGAACCGGATTTTCGGGGATAGACTCGGGGTGAAGTTGGAGGTCGATCCATTTCTTCAAGCCCAACGCGCGAAGCTGTTCCACATCGCCGGGCCGAGGGCCGAAGGTGAGCCGGTCGAGGGCGTGGAGGATCTGCTCGTCTTTATCGAGCTTGGCGTGGAAAAGTTTGGCTTTGGCTTCGTCCGGCCCGGAAGCCGGAAAAGCAATTGTAGCCAGCGCCAGAAAGGCGGCAAGAGCGCGAAACTTCATCGGCGATAACCCTCACTACTATAAACGGATGACGCCGCTAGAAGTTTACCGCGAAAGAGACCTTAGTACGGTTGACTGCG
>Ga0209040_10002555_pt1 | contig 14198 bp, 16 predicted proteins | sample BogFormECP12_OM3_FD_188240 | JGI IMG/M metagenome (GOLD analysis project Ga0209040, IMG submission 188240) | Bog forest soil microbial communities from Calvert Island, British Columbia, Canada - ECP12_OM3 (SPAdes) (version 2) | ecosystem: Environmental > Aquatic > Freshwater > Wetlands > Bog ...
GCGGCTTCTTTTTCCGCGCCCGTCTTGGCCTGCGGAAATGCGCAGACTCCGCTCAGTAGAGCGAGAATCGCCAGGTTTTTCATCGGATAGCTCCTTGGGAAAGATGTCTGTACGGACACCGCAGCCTCTACGGAGAGGGAAGCGCCTATGTTGGAGAATTGTACTACTGGGCCGGAGTGAGGGTAGTGGGCCAGTTTCAGACTCTCAGGGCCACGGACCGTTGTAGTCAGGTCGCGAGATTCTCCAGACCAGTATTGGAATCCGGAACAGGTTGAGTGCCAGCGGAGACAGAAGGGCCGGAAACCACCACTTCAAGAACACGCTGTGGGGTGCCGTCTGGTGCGCCCGAAAACTCAATGCCATGGCAACTGGTCCGCAAGGAATCGCGGTAAGCACCTATGCTAAGGGATGCCCGTAAAGTTCCCAGGTAAGCGCGGGAATCGCAGCCGCAAAAATCGCCGCGATTGCGATGTAAGCGGCGCTCCTGTTCACGAATCGAGACTAGCCCAAAATCCAAAGTAGACCACTACCAAAGTCTGGGCCGGAGTCAAACGGGGCGGCGCTGGGCCAGGAACAGTTCCGCGGCCAGCGCTTCTTGCTCTTTATCCCCAGCCGCGCGCCATGCGGCGAACCGCTTTTGCCGCAATTCGTGCAACAGCTCATATTGCCGGCGGGCTTCGAGTAAGCGCGTGCGTTGTGCTTCGGCCAAGGATCGTTGTTCCTTTTCCCGTACCGCGATGGTTTGTTCGCGCTGGGTCAGGTGACGGCGGTAGTTGGCCAGCTGGATCATTTCGGCCGGGCAGCCTCGATCCACCGCGGCCTCGGCTTCCCGGCGCTCCGCCAGCACCCGCTCGCGTTCCGTCGCCACCGCGCGCAAAGCGGCGTTCAGGTTAGCCAGGCGCATTTCTTCCACGTCCACCTGCTCTTGCCGCCAGGCACGGACACGATCGAGGGAGAATGAGAAGCGCTTCATGACTTTTCCAAACCAGGCTTTTCTAAAGTAGGAGGAACTGCCTTCGCGCCCGCTCGCTTGCCGGAAGTCGCCCGAGCCAGAGCTTCCAGTTGCTCCAGTGTCTGGTCAAAGGGCGCATTGGCGTTGGCGTCCTGCTGGAGAAACTCGATAAGTTGTGGCCTCACCCGGATCGCGGCGTCCAGTTGGGGATTGGTGCCTCCGGCATAAGCGCCGAGATTGATCAGGTCTTCCGACCGCTGATACGCGGACATAGTTTCCCGCACTTTCTGCATGGCTTGCTTCTGTTCCGGACTCGCCAGGCGCGAGGCTAACCGGCTTACCGACTGCAGCACGTCTATGGCCGGATAGTGACCGGCTGCGCCTAACTCCCGGGACAGGATGATGTGTCCATCGAGAATGGCCCGGACAGCGTCGGAGATCGGCTCGTTAAAATCGTCCCCTTCCACCAGCACGGTAAAAAAACCCGTGATGGACCCTTTCTTAAAGCGCCCGGCCCGCTCAAAAATCTTGGGCAGGAGGTTGAATACCGAAGGCGTGTAGCCTTTTTGGCTGGGCGGCTCGCCCGCGGCTAGCCCGATCTCCCGCTGAGCCATAGCCAGCCGGGTAACCGAGTCGATCACCAACAGCACGTCTTTGCCTTGGTCGCGGAAATACTCGGAAATGGCCAGCGCCACAAAGGCCGCGCGAATGCGCAGCGGGGCCGGCCGGTCGGAAGTCGCGATCACCAGCACCGACCGTTTGAGACCCTCCGGCCCGAGTTCCTGCTCGATAAAATCGCGAACTTCGCGGTTGCGTTCGCCCACCAAGGCGATTACGCTCACGTCGGCGGAATTTTGTCTTGCCATGGTTCCGAGCAAGGTACTCTTACCCACGCCACTACCACCAAAAATTCCGATCCGCTGCCCTTTTCCAATGGTGAGAAGACTGTCGATGGCCCGAACTCCCGTGACCAGCATTTCGGTGATGGGCTCGCGATCGAGCGGGCCCGGCGGGGTCTTATAGATCAAATTGGAGCTGAGAGCACCGGAGCCGGGACCACTGGCGCCAAGGCCACCGGACTCCCAAGCCCGCAGAGGGCCCAGACCGTCCATGGGCTGGCCGAAGCCGTCCAATACCCGGCCTAGGAGTTCCGGGCCCACCGCGATCCGTGCGTCGTCCCGGCGCGCCGAGATCGTGTCGCCCAATTGCAGTCCGTCGGTCTCCTCGAGCGGCATGGATAGCACCCGGCCCTCCCGAAAGCCGATCACCTGCGTGCGGATCGTCCGGCCGTCCCGAGTCCGGATTTCACAAAAATCGCCGACCGCCGCCGCCGGACCCTTCGATTCGACCAACAAACCGATCATCTCCGTAATTTGCCCGGTCCATTGGAAGGTATCCATGCGCGCCAGCTTTTCCTGAAAGGCCTGAAGCGTCATGCATTCCTCCGCACCAGATCGGCAAATCCGCGCTCGATCTCAGCCAGTTGAGTTTCGACCGAAGCGTCCAACGAGCCAGAACTGGCCTCCAACACCAAAGCTCCGCGTTCCAGAGCTGTGTCGGCAATCAGCTCCACCCGCCGCGGAATGCCGATTTTCTCAATATGTTTCGCCAGCAACAGGGCGGTATCCGGATGAACGCGAATCCGGTGCAGTTCCCGCATGTCCAGACGCTCCAGCGCAGCCTTCAGCAGGCCTAACACGGCTTCCGGTTCGATGGTCAACTCCCGGTGCAGCACCCGGCGCGCGATCGCCAGCGAGAGCGCCACAATCTCCTGTTCCGCTTCATGGCGCATGCGCTGCCGCAGGCCCGTGACCTCTTCGATGCTCCGCGCCAGGCGGCTGGCCAAATCGGCAATCTGCGTCTGCGCCTGCGTGTGGGCCGCGGCTTCTCCTTCGTGCCGTCCTTGATCATGGGCTTGGCGGCAGCGCAGTTCCACCTGCGCCTCCATCTGCTGCCGCAGGGCTTCGCTAGGGGCCCCGTCTTTGCCGGCCGCCTTCGGCGCTTCAGGCGCCGTGCCGGGGTTGACTTTGCGCCACGTCATCGGCTGCACCAATTCGGCAATGCCGCGCTGCACCCTAGACGACATACCGCTCTCCAAGCATGCCCTGCAAACTAACGACTCCTTCCCTTTGCGGAAGGGGCTTCCCAGCCCCTTGCGGAAGGGGCTTCCCAGCCCCTTGCGGAAGGGGCTTCCCAGGATCGCCGGCGAAGAGACTCGGGAGTGTCGGGGCCTGGCCTGACAGATGGCCGGGCACGCAGCTAAACCAGTCGAAGATGGCATTCGCCCTGCATGAGCCAAAGCCTCTGAAGAGAAGAGCCCCCAAGTGCTTTCTAGGAAGTGGCACGGACTGTAGCCTCAACTCATTGACAGACTCGTTTCGCACACCGTTAGACGACATACTGCTCTCCGACCGTGCCCTTCAAACTGATAGTGCCTTCCGATTCCAGTTGCCGGACGATGGTGATGATTTGCTGTTGCGACGCTTCTACTTCCTTCAACTTGATGGGCCCTAACGACTCCATGTCTTCTTTCAACATCTCTCCACCACGCTGGGACATGGCGCCGAGAAAGTGGTCTTTCAACTGGTCGCTCACGCCTTTCAGCGCCACCGTGAGGATTTTACGGTCGATTCGCGACAGCACCTCCTTGATGGCGTTCTGATCCAGCAACAAGAGGTCTTCAAACACAAACATCAAGTGCCGGATGGTCTCGACCAGGCCGGCATCCGACTGCTCGATCTCGTCCAGAATTTCCTTGCTGGTGCCCGAATCCAGACGATTGAACATCTCTGAAACCGCCCGCACTCCGCCATACGATTCGCGGCTCAGTTCTCCCAGCGACTTTAACTTGGACCCGATGATCCCGGCGATTTTGGCGATGATCTCCGGGGAAATCTGATCCAGGTTGGCCATGCGGAGCGACACATCGGAGCGGATCTCGCCCGGCAGCGAGATCAGCAACGCCGCGGCCTGGGACGGATTGAGGTGCGAAAGAATCAGCGCGATGGTCTGCGGGTGCTCGTTGTGAATGAATTTGGCCAGCTGTTGCGGATCGGCTTTTTGCAGCGTATCGAAACTGGCCTGCTCCGATCCCAGCGACTTCATCAAGCGGTCAAACATCTTTACCGCGGCTTCCGCCCCAAAAGTGTTGATGAGCATTTTCTTCGCATAGTCCACGCCGCCGCGCAGCACGTAGTCATGCGCTACGGTCATCTCGTAGAATTCTTCCAGCACCCCCTCCGCTTGTTCGGTGCTGATGGAAGCCATCCGGGCCACCTCGCGGCCGATCTCTTCTACCTCGTCCTCTTCCAACTGCTTTAGAATTTCGGCGCTGGCATGATCGCCGATAATCACCATCAAAATGGCGGCTTTGCGAATTCCGGGCAAAGGCGGTCCCGCGGTTTCGATATTTGTAATCATCGCTTGTTGGGATCCGCAATCCAGCTACGCACCACGGCCGCGAACGCGGCGGCGTCTTTCTTCGATTGTTCAGTAATATGCTTGGTGAGTACCTCCGTCTTCTTAGTAGTTACCGGCGGCAGCTTGAGCGCGCTGAGCGCTTCCAATTCCTGCTGTCTCTTCAAACTCTCGCGCTCGGCCATTTGCGATTCGATCTGCTTGTTGATATCCGGCCCCGCGGGCGGGGCGGGGACCTCGGCCGGTCTTGCATCCACTTTGGCGCCGCGTTTACCCTTACCCCTGCGAAGCAGCACCATGACCACCGCCAACAGCAGCAGGACCGCGCCCGCGGCCGCCCCGGCGGCGATCAACACGGTTTTGTTCTTCAACAGATCGAGTAGCTGGTCCGGATGCGCCGGCGCGGGGTTCAAGATCTCCGCTACCGGCGGCGCCGCATTGAGAGTGGATTCAAACGGCAGACTATCCACCACCAGTTGATCGCCCCGTTCCGCCGAAAATCCGATCACCGCGACCAGCAGGTCATGGATGCGCTTCAGCGTGGCCGCCGATGGCGGCTCCACTACTTTCTTCGCTTTGGGTCCCGCGCCTTCCCAGCGGACGGTGTTGTCGATGAGCAGAGAGACCGATATCTTCCGAAGACTTCCTTGTGGCAGCTTGGTGTGCTTTACCACGCGGCTGGTTTGGTAGGCGATATTCTCCGTACGCCGGCTGACGCTGGTCGCTCCCGAGCCGGGGCGGGAAGTTGGGCGGGGTAGCGTGGACGCAGGTCCAGGGACACCCGAAGCCAGGTTGCCCCCGCTCGCGTCGTCGGTTCTTTGCGAGGTCACCATCACGGATTTCGAAGGATCAAACGTCTCCTCGCTCTGCTCCCCGCTCGTTAGGTCGCAATCGGCTAACACCGCTGCACGAAACTTATCGGCGCCCAACAGCGGCTCAAGAGTCGTGTTTATCTTCGCCAGCAAATCTTTTTCCACCTTCTGGCGATATTCCAGCGCCCCTTCGGACCCTTCGCCGTCCTCGGGCGTCCCGGCCCGGCGCGGCCGGCTGAGCACGTTGCCATTCATGTCCACCAGCGACACCGTTTCCGGCAGCAGTCCCTCCACGGCGCTGGCCGTCAGCTGGCAGATGGCGCTCACATTTTGCGGCGAGAGTTTCGCGCCCAGCCGCAGCTTCACCAGTACGCTCGCCTTCGCGGGCTGTTTGGATTCCAGGTAAATCGAGTCTTTGGGGAACGTTAAATGCACCCGTGCCAATTCGATTTCCGAGATCCCCATGATCGACCGTTCCAATTCCCCTTCGAGAGCCCGGTGATAGTTCACCTGCTCGGCAAAATCGCTGGTGTTGAAGTTCGTCTTGTCGAACAGTTCAAAGCCGATACGGCCACTGTGCGGAATGCCCGCGCCCGCCAGTTGCAACCGAACCTCGGCCACCCTGGCCGATGGCACCAGCACCGTCGTCCCGCCATCGCTCAGCCGCAGCTCCGTGCCGCTCTCGCGCACCTTCGCCACTACGGCTGAGGCGTCTTCCGGCGACAAACCTGTATAGAGAGGCTTGAAGTCCCGTTCGGTGTTCCAATGCGAGATGGCGGCGATTGCTCCAATAGCGGCGATTGCGCCCAGCAGCACCGTAATGCGCTGGGCCCAACTCAAACTCGCATAAAGTCGCTTCAACTGATCCATTTTCCAAGCGTCTAGCTTCCAGGGTTTGCTTCCCGCGTCTTGCTTCCAGATAGCCAGCGGCTGCTTGCGGCCTTACAACTGCATCTTCATGACTTCCTGATACGCGGCGATCACTTTGTTCCGCACCTGCATGAACAGGTCAAACTGCATCTCCGCTTTCTGCGCCACCAACGCAACCTGGTGCACCTCCGTGTCTTCTCCGGACAGAAACCGGTCCATCGCGGCGGAAGTTTGCTGCTGTCCGTTCTCCACTTGGCCGACCGCCTGGCTCAACAAGGCGCCGAAATCCGTCCCCGCCGGGCTAAACGAGCCAGCGCTCACTGGAACAATTTTGTCCACGGCCGGCGCGACAATTGGCTGGATAGGACCCATAGCCTTCACTTCAGTAAGTCACTACTTCAACAAAGCACTACTTCAATAAGTCAATCGAGTGGCTGATCATGTCCTTGATCGCGCTGATGGCTGCGATGTTGGCTTCAAACCCGCGCGAGGCACCGAGCAAATCCACCATGTCCGCGGAAGGGTCCACTCGCGGGAACGTGACATAGCCTTCCTTGTCCGCGTCGGGATGTCCCGGAATGTACCGCTTATTGCCGGGCAGCGGGTCCTCGATGATCTCGGATACTGCGACCCCGTTCACTCCAGCGGACATCTCGGTCTGAAAAACCGCCCCAAACGGCGAGCTCTGCGGCTCACTCGAGAACACCACATCCTTGCGTTTGTAAGGGCCTCCCTCGGGAGTTCGCGTGGTCTCGGAATTGGCCAGATTCTCCACCAGTAACTCCGCGCGCGTGCGTTGCGCGCTCATTCCGGAAGCGCTGACCGATAAGGTCGAAAAGAGGCTCATAGGCTATTTGCCCTCCGAGATCGCCGATTTCACCACCCGGACCTGGGCGCGGATCAGATTCGAAGCTACGTTGAACCGCATGGCGTTCTCAGCCAGCAAGCGCGCTTCCCGATCCATGTCCACGTTGTTGCCGTCGCTCCGCGCTTTCAAACCGGGCGTTTCGATTACATTCGGCGGACTCCCGGTGGTCAGACTCAGAAATTCGAATTGGAAGTCGATATCTTTCGCCTTGTACCCCGGCGTGTCGACATTGGCAATATTGGAGGCGACCAGTTTCTGCCGCGTGCTCAGCAGATCCAGGTAGCGCCCCAGCCGATCGGTAATGTCTTCCATCACCCCTCCGCTGAAGGCAACTCGGACACCAAACCCAACTTGTTCTTTTCACGTACCCAAACCACCGCTGCCAGGCAGGATTCCGTCGGCGGCCAATTTATCGGCGTTCCGAAACGAACCGGAATTCCGATTTGAAACCCCAGCCCTGGACCTAATCGGGACGGCGGATATATAGCGAGTTAAAGCGCGGGTTGAACAAGCGATCGGCGTCGGTGGAGAGCAGAACGCTCAACTCGTAGGCCGCCAGCATCGACCCGAGCGGAAAATGCAGAAAACTGAAGGCTGCCAGGATCACGCCCGCCATGCGCGCCCACGGGCGGAACTGCAGCAAGGCGATTCCCACAAGAATCATGGGTAACGCCAGCACGCCCATCACCGCCATCACCGCGGCCGTCGCAAACCCTTGCAACTCAGCGCTGAAATACGACGCTCCGTTGAACAACAGGAAGAAGGTCACGGCCACTAGCAGGCCCAACGCTCCCACTAAGATATTGAGCAAGCCAATTGCTCTGATATGCGATTCCAACCAATTTCCCAGCTTTCATTGTGTCATGTGCAATGCGTCATGCGTCAGGTGTAATGTGTCACGCGCCTTCGCGCTTGGAGCCATAGTGAACAAACTCTAATAGAAGGAAGGCTCAATTGCGCTAAACTGAGAGGTGAACGCGCCCAGGTAATACCTCAGGCCGAGCATGCGTAAGCAGTCTTTCAGTTTCCGAACTTTCCGATCGCAAGCCTTCGAATCCAGCTTGCCGGGAAATGCGCTATGATCACCGCCGCGCTGGCGTTCGCCGCCAGTTCCTCCACAAACCAACTGGTCAACTCGATTTTCGACGACACGTTTGGCGATATCCATCATCTCCAGCTCTTTGACTGGATGATTCTGATCCCGTACTTCGCCGTGTTGGTGGTGTTGTCGTGTTACGGCTGCCACCGGTTTGAAATGATTCGTGAGTACCGCAAGCATAAGCGGCGGATTCCGCTGGAAGCCCCGGGCCGATTTGCGCAGCTTCCCCGCGTCACCATCCAGCTTCCGCTCTTCAACGAACGCTACGTGGTCGAGCGCCTCATAGAATCCGTCAGCAAGGTGGATTACCCGCGCGAGCTTTTGCAGATACAGGTCTTGGACGACTCCACCGACGACACCCATCCCTTCACTGAGCGCCTGGTCGCCGAATACGCCGCCACCGGTCTGCCGATCGAGTACCTTCACCGCGGCAACCGCTCTGGCTTCAAAGCGGGCGCCCTGCAGGCAGGCATGCAATCGGCCAGCGGGGAGTTGATTGCCGTCTTCGACGCCGATTTTGTCATCCCAGCGGATTTCCTGATGCGCACCGTCCACTTCTTCGCCGACCCCCAGGTCGGCGTTGTGCAAACGCGCTGGACGTATCTCAACCGGCACTACAACCTGCTCACTGAAGTAGAAGCGATGCTGCTCGATGGCCACTTCATCGTCGAGCATGGCGCGCGTTCGGGCGCCGGGCTGTTTTTCAATTTCAACGGCACAGCGGGAATCCTCCGCGCTCGCATGATAGAAGATGCGGGCGGCTGGCAGCACGATACGCTCACCGAAGATACCGATCTCAGCTATCGCGCCCAATTGAAAGGCTGGCGTTTTGTCTACGTGCCCTCGATCGAATGCCCTTCGGAACTGCCGGTCGAGACTTACGGTTTTCAAGTGCAGCAGTCCCGCTGGGCCAAGGGTCTCACGCAAGTCGCCATCAAGCTGCTGCGCCGTATCTTGCAGTCCGATATTCCCTGGCGCAAGAAAGCCGAAGCCTGTTTTCACCTCACTCCCAACATCTCTTATCCTCTGATGCTGGTGGTTTCCGCGCTCACGCTGCCGGTGATGATCGTGCGTTTCTATATGGGCTGGTTCCAGATGGTGCTCATCGATCTGCCGCTGATCATCGCCTCCTTCTGGTCTATCTCGGCGTTCTATATCGTCGCGCAGCATGAGATCTTTCCCAAGGGATGGAAGCGGTCGCTCATCTTGATGCCGTCGTTGATGGCCGCCGGTGTGGCGCTCACCTTAAGCAACACCAAAGCCGTGCTGGAGGCGCTATTCGGCATTCAGAGCGGCTTCGTGCGCACACCCAAGTACGCCATCGGCGGCGAGTCCTCCAAGGTCAAGCGCACCAACAAGCAATACCGCCGGCGCAGCGGCTGGCTGCCGTATGCCGAACTGGCGATGGGCGCTTGGTTCGTGTACATGATCGAGTTCGCCATCGAGAGCTGGAACTTCCCCGCGATTCCGTTCCTGGCCTTGTTCGTCGCTGGCTACTGGTGGGCCGGCATCAGCACTCTCTGGCAGGAGTACCAAAGTAAGCTGCAATGGGAGCGCGCGCAACAGGTGGCGCCAGAGCGCGAACCCGCTTAACCGCCCGTCGTTATACGCTGCCAGTTTTTGTCGTAACGCCGGTGGCACTTGCCAAAGAGCGGTTGGCCTCTTCATATTGTGCCGCTGGCCCTGGCGCAGACTGCGTTTAGGGCCGAATAACATCGAACTGGGCAAACGACTACATCGAACTGCGTGCGAAGCAAGCCGCGGTCGGTGTCGCGTTGTCGCTCTTGACGTTTGGTCGCGGCCGCCGACAGCGGTAGCACGGTCAGGGTTGGGCCGGACGCCAAGCAATTAGTTTAGTACTTCGGTCCCTCCGACCCCGAGGAAGTTGACCCAATTCGCTAAATTGCCGCGAGTACCGGTTGCCCGGTAACACCCGGACCCAGATATTGCGCACCGCCAAATCCCAAGATCGGGTAGAAGATGAAGCCTAGGAATGCCAGGCCGATTCCGAACCCGGTACTCTTGCCGAAGTTCTTGGCCAATTCGATGGCCACCAGAATCATCACCACGAAATTGGCCAACGGAACGAAGAACAGGGCAATCCACCAGAGTGGTTTTCCAACAATCTTCAGCAGCACGACGAAGTTATAGACTGGAACAACTGCGGCCCATCCGGGCTGGCCTGCCTTCACAAAAACCTTCCACATCGAGGCGATCATTACCGCCATGACCAGCATCGCCATCACTACCGATATCCCACCACCCAACAGACTTGCCCCACCATCGCCACTATTCATAATTAAGGCCCCCCTTATTTTGGACCCCTCACTGAGAGCCCCGTCCGAATCCTGTCGCCAGCCGGTTGGCCGGCGAAGGATCGAAGTGACAAAGCCCTCTGGTTTCCGCTATCGCGGCAGCTTAGTCGGAGCCGAAGTTATCGAGATCTAAAACTATTGAAGATCGGCCCAGGCTTTGCCGTTCTTCGTGTGCAAAGTAACTTCCGAGATCTCCAACAGGTTTAGGTTCTCCCAGACCACGCTATTGCCCTTCTCATCCTCAATTCTCAAGTCCCAATGCGCAGCTTTTTCATGACGGTTGAACTTGATATTCAGACTTTCTCCGTCGGCCAACGTGTCCTGACCGAGAATGTCCTCGTCCCAATCGTCGGAGCTATGGGGGGCGATTTGAAGCTTGTGAATTTCCACGCCGGTCTTGTTGTGTAATGTGAAATCCTGTTCTCCCGCCACGGCCGGTGTAGCCGCTAGAAGCGCGATTCCCACGACGGCCATGAGACATAGCGTCGTCTGCTTAAGAATTGTCGTGTTGTTCAACATGTACGTTCTTATCGAACGCATCCAGCAAAACGTGAGGAGCGTTTTGCCGCTGAAGCGCATTTTCTCAGGTTCCAACCTATCGCCGCGCGACCGTTGGGCAATTGGCCCGATAACAGGCCCGCCTGTCGACTCTCAACAGAAGGGCGACTCTCAAATAGGTGTTGGCTATCGGCCGAATGCCTTATGTGCAGCGGCCATCAAGCCGCCAAAATCGAATTGCTTCACGACATCGGGACGAAGAGTCGCGAGCCCGGGATAGGGCGGGCGATGGCCTTTCGGAAGCTCATAGATGGTCCAGGGACCGGTGCTCCCCAACTCTTTCCTATTGGACAAATACCTGCGCCCGGGGCTGCCATTCGGCGCGACCAGGTAGTGAACTCCGTACCGGGCCAGCGAGTTCTCGGCTTCGGCATCAGACAGCTTGCCGGCGTAGAAATCCGCGACGAATTTGGCCTGTTGGTCGTAGGTAATTCCGAAAAGATCGTGGCTCGCCACGCTCGGCATGGGTGTGGTAGCCAGCCATGGCGCGGTTTCGAGCGGACCCATGATGAGCTGGTTCAACTGGGCGTTGTGGCGCAACCAATCGATCAGCGCGGGCTCCTCCCGCTTGGACACGGCGTTCAGCAGCAGCTCCGGTTGCGCCGCTCTGCCGTCGTTCCAGATTTGCCGATATAGAGTCCCGTAGCCGGGCAAACACAGCAGCAGTCCGGCCGCTGTCAGGGCACAGGCCGGGCGGGGATGATCCCGCAATAGAGCACGGACTTGGAAACGTCCCGCCAGCAAGCGGACCAGCAAAACGGCGACGACGTAAGGAAAGCCATCAAACATATGTAACTTGAATGGAATTCCGGGAACAAACAGCAGGGCGATGGTGGACAGAAACCAGGTGCGCAAGACTTCGTCACCGGGCGCCTGCAGGCGGAAGCGCATCAATAGAAGATAGACCACCAGCACTGTAGGCAATCCGAAGACGAGCGGCACCCACAGAACCGAGGGCGGCTGCCATTGATACAAGCGCGAAATGTCGCGCACCCATTCGCTTCGCGAGGTCTGGACGACGTAGGGTAATAAACCGAGGGCGGCGGCGCCGCCCACGACTGCGCCATTGCGAACCAAGACCACGAGCCGGCGTTCCCGCCAGGCAAGAATGGCGAATGAGGCGAGTGAGGCGCCGGTAATGACACAGACTTCCGTGGGATGAAAAAACCCGGCCAGAAACGCAACCATGGCGAGAAGAGTCAGGTCGCGTGAGCGGCGGTCTCGCACAAAGCGCGCGAGCAGACACAGCGCGAACAGGTTAGCAGCGGTTCCGAAAGACAACGTAAAAGTGTTGGAGACGCCGCCGCGCGTAAGGCCGTCCGCGGTTTCATAAGCGTACTCGACGAGCCCAATCCAAAAGAGCGGAACTTCCCGGCCCGCCAGATGCATCCAGCCCAGCGCAAGCAAGGGGAGCGGCAGGGCAGCGAAAATGGCGGCTGCCGCGGCGAACCGCTGGCGGCCAGTGCGACAAAAGGTCCAAATGACGGCCCCGAGCGCAAAAGCGGCCACGATATAGAACAGGAAGTGGAACGCCTGGAAACCCGCGACGGGAGACAGACCAAGCAGGTGCGAAAGCTTGCCCACGGTCAGCACCAGCGGCGACAAGAGCGCGTCGTCGCTAGCCCAAGGCGCGTCAAAATTCGGTAGCAGCCAATGGGTGGGCGCGAGTGTCATCCAAGTGAGGTAGATCGGGACGTCGAGATTAGAAAGGACGAAACGAGGAATATAGCCGGCCGGTGGCCGCAGCATGGCGCTCCAGACGGCAAGGTTGTTCACCACGAAGCAGAGCGGACCGAGGATTACGCTGAACAGGAATATGTTGCGAAGGCGAAGCCGGCTGGTTTTGGTCAGGTCGCTCAACGCGCAATCCTCAGTATTCCATCGGCGGGCGCTGAGGATGCTTTAGGCGTTGGGCACGGACCGAGAGAGGTCGCAGGCGCTCTTAGGCCCCGCTCACGCCACGGTCGCCAGGCTTTCCGCCCTTCGCCAGCAGTTCTCGAACAGGCCCTTCATGGCTTCCGCCATGGCAGGGTGCTCGAACACCACCGCGGTCCACGTTGGTTTGGTGATCACTGGGTCGAGCAGTGCCAGCAGCCCTTGGTGGCCGTCGAACACCGCCAATTTCATGGGAAGCGCCCCCGCTTGGCGAATCTCGACGCCCGCCGTGGCATAATCCTGCAACCGCTGGCGATGCGTGTCATCCAGGCTGTCCGATTCAATCAAAAGCCGGCAGGCCACGCCCCGCAGGCGGGCTTGCTTGACCAACTGCTCATCGAGCGGATCGACAGCATAGGGTGGACGGGAAAACTCCAGATACTCATGCACCACTGCCGAAAGCATGGCGCGATATTGCACGGCGGTCTGTCCGGGATCGGCTACGATGCGCAGATAGTCCAGAGTTCCGCGGCCGCCTTGGCCCTCCGAATAGGCGGAGGAAAGATCGTCCATCAGGCCGTCGGCCAGCCGGGATTGTTCCAACAACTCCTGCTGTAGACCTTGCGAGCGGCGAGTGAGATAGCTTGGCAAGGCCAAACCCGGCTCGACGGCCGAGAATAGCTTGGTCTTTTCTTGAATCACTTGAGCGAAGCCTTTTTCCACCAGGCTGTCGAGCACTTCATAGATTTTCTGGCGCGGGACGTGGGCGCGCGCCGCCAGTTCCAAAGCCTTGAAGCGCGGATGGCCGACCAGCACCAGATAGGAGCGTGCTTCATAGGCGTTGAGTCCCAATTGCTGCAACCGGCGCCAGAAGCGCTGAAATTCCATCTCCGGCAAGTCTCTGGTCATCATTGAACCTGTTGAAGCGGGATCGCGGTGCGATACGTCGAACCCGATAAGGGCTTTGTTGAAAATGTCTGGTCCAGACATGACCTGTAGAGCATATCAGAAGCACGTGCCCGCGGTGCTGCTAGAATCGCCTATAAGACCGGTACGGAAATTATGCCAGACCTTCCTTCCACTCTCGGTGCCCTCAAACAGTCGTCTTTTTCTTACGAGCGAATTGGCCAGCGCAGCGTCAAAGAAGAGCTGCGCCAAAACCTGATCTGCAAGCTACAGCGGAGAGAAGAGCTCTTTCCCGGTGTTGTCGGCTATGACGACACGGTGGTTCCGCAGATTGTAAACGCCGTGTTGTCGCGGCACAACTTCATTCTGCTCGGCCTGCGCGGGCAAGCCAAGACGCGCATCATCCGCATGCTGACCACGCTGCTGGATAGAGCGCTGCCGTATGTGGCGGGCTGCGAGATCCGCGACAATCCCTATGCCCCGATCTGCCGGCGCTGCCGCAACCTGATTGAAGAAAAAGGCGACG
>Ga0209040_10002557_pt1 | contig 14196 bp, 14 predicted proteins | sample BogFormECP12_OM3_FD_188240 | JGI IMG/M metagenome (GOLD analysis project Ga0209040, IMG submission 188240) | Bog forest soil microbial communities from Calvert Island, British Columbia, Canada - ECP12_OM3 (SPAdes) (version 2) | ecosystem: Environmental > Aquatic > Freshwater > Wetlands > Bog ...
GATGCCCAATAGTGCGGCCGCATCGTCGACCCGGCGGCGGATGTCGTCGCGCGCGAGGCCGCGGATGCGCAGGCCGTACGCCATGTTGTCGAACACGCTCATGTGCGGATAGAGCGCGTAGTTCTGGAACACCATGGCGATATCGCGTTGCGACGGGTCGAGATTGGTCACGTCGCGCCCATCGACCAGGACCCGGCCGGAGGTCGGACGTTCGAGGCCGGCAACTAGGCGCAGCAGGGTCGATTTGCCGCAGCCCGAGGCGCCGACGATCACCAGCATCTCGCCGTCGGCGAGCGCGAGGTCGATATCGTGCAGCACGTCGATCAGGCCGAAGCTCTTGCGCAGGCCGTGCAGTTCCAGGGTCGCCATGGCCGCCAGACTGCCACCGCCGCGACGGCAGCGGCAATCGCGGTTCGGTTACGGTCGGGCCAAATAAAGCCCGTTTCGCCACCTCGTGCTTGCCGCAGCCTTGAAGATCGATCGTGTCCTGTCCGCTGACGAAGCCCTCGATCAGCTCGGTCCCCCTGTCTGGACATTGTGGAACACGAACTTGTTTCAGTCGGCGCCTGACATCACTGTAGCCGAACCGATGCCTCCAACGGACATGTCCTTGGCAGAGCCGTCGAACTGAGCCTCATTGCCGGTGTCCAACAGATGGCTCTGGTCACCGAACGCGCGCAACACATAGCTGTCCCGCGGCGGAATAGGGTGCCGCCCCACTGCCAGCGAACAGGAACGTGCGCCGCGAGCTCGTCGAGCCGGCCGGTTGACCTTAGGTGAAGTTGCTGGTCGTCAGGTGCGTGATGTTATCGAAGGTGATCTTGGTGTTGTCGGACAGGGTGATGGTGACGCTGCTGCCGTTGGTCGTCTGGCCTGCCAGGGCGTTCATTTCCTCGGTCGCCCCGTAGCCAGTGAGCGTCATGAGCACCTGCGAGGCGTTGGTGAGGTTCTGGACAAGCTCGGTGCCGCCGGCCGCGCCGCTGATGAATTCGAACAGGTTGTGGGCACTTGCGATCGCGCTGACTGTAGCAGCTCCGGTGCCGGCAACGACGGTATTGTTCGCACCATTGCCGAAGATCTGGTCGGTGCCAGAGCCGCCGTAGAACGTGTCGCTGCCTGACGAGCCAATGCCGTCCAGCGTGGCGTTGCCGCCAGCGGCGTGCAACTCCTGCGCACTGCTGCCCGCGGCGAAGAGCTGGTCGTTGTTCCCGCCGCCGAACAGCGTGGCCGGGCCTGAGCCAGCCTGCAGGTAGTTGTTCCCCGCCGAGCCCCCGAACAGCAGTTCGGGTCCGTTGGACCCGAGCGACACCGTGTCGCTGCCCGTACCGCCGAACACGGTCAGACCGGCGCCGCCGCCAAGGAACAACAAATTGCTGGCAATGCCGTAGATCACGTCGGTTGCGCTGGGGTCGCTGGTGCCCACGGTCTCGCTGCCGGTGGACGCCGTGATCGTGTCGGCGCCGGCCGAGTCGATCAACGCGCTGCCGGTACCCAACCGGATCAAATTGTTGCCACCGCCGGGGCTTATGGTGTCGTTGCCGGAGCCCTGTGCAAAGATCGAGTCGTTACCGTTGCCTGTTGCGATCAGCCAGCCACCGGCATCGGTCGTGGGAATGCTGACGAAGTTGTTGCCTCCTCCGGCTGCCACCGTGCCGGAGCCGCCGGTAGCATAAAAGGTCAGATTGTCCTGCGCGCCCGACAGCACCCCCTCATTCGTATCGCCGCTGCCGAGAATGACACCGGTCGTCGCGGTATTGACGACGTCCTTGTAGCCGGGCGTCAGGCTTGTGACCGCCGAAAGACTTTGGATGTACTGGCCTGTCAAGCCGGTGGGCACCGGCGGGGGCGGGCCGTCCTTGTTGTCGGCCTGGAATATCGTGTTGTTGTCCACGCCCTGTCTGATCGAGTCGGCGATCCGCTGTGCCAGTGCGGCATTGGTCTTCGAGTCATACAGCAGGGATATCGTTGAACCGCTTGTGCCAGGGACTGTAACGATCGTTGCCATTGGATTCGCTCCAGATATTTTTTGACAGTCTCTGTTCGCCTATGGAAGCACCGCGGTCAGTTAGTTCGGCGCATCGGCTACAGCTCTGCTATTGTACCGATCAGGGAGTGGCGTTCACCAAGCATTGGGTCGCCCGTCTGAACCGCCTGGCGAGGCAGCCAGCCGACGGGCCGTGTCGGCATATGTCCATCGCGACAGACACACGGCTCTCAACTGAATACTCGCAGCCGCAATTGGGGATAGCGGAAAACCAATGTTCGGGCTCCTCGTTAGCAGGACGACCGCAGGCGCGGCCGCGCGGCATTCGCTCCGCGCTTCAGCAGATGTAGCAGCTCGGAGTTCCCTCACCGTCGGACCTCTTGTGGATCCGATCGCTGTCCTTTGCGACGATAGTACATGGAGTTACTGCAGCGAGGATTACGGGCACGTCAAAGCTATCGGTAAAGATTCGTTAAATATTGATGTAAGTGATGACAGCCTTGTTAAATATAGAAACCGCAGCGGAGAGGAGGCGCCGGCGCCGGTATACACCGACGCAGCTGGAGAACCGCAAAGTATACGCTGGCTACAACCGTGCCTTGTGCTGAGATGCGCGGCAATACACGTGATTGTGATCATTGGTAACAAAATCGCGCGAAGCGCGCGTATCTATGACGGTGCAGGCAAGCGCATGGTGGCGCGATCCGATGCCACGGCCATCCACGGCACTCTCCAGTCTTCCGGGCAGACGCCCGTTGGCGCAATCGCCGGACCCCTGGATCGCCGCAGCGCCGTCTGCCACGACAACGCAGTTCCGAACGTAGAAGTCCTATTGTCCGCGCCGCACCTCGGCCGCGTAGCTTAGCTGGCCGATGTCCTCCACCATATGCCTGATTTGCGCTGACGCCGCAAAATCATCGTGCCAGCGAGCGATATCCCGAGCAGTGCCAGTGTATTCGGCTCCGGCACCGTGAGGGACGCCACGAATCCGCGACGCACCCCGCCCGCGTCGATATAGTCTCCGACAAGATCACCGAGATCGTTGACGCCGAGGACCCGGGTGAACCGAAGTGCATGCGGATAATCGATGGTCGTGTATACGCCGCCCGCATCGACGAAGCCATGCGTTATACCGCCGGCGTCGATGAAGTAGCCGACGATGTCCCCGACGTTGTTGATGCCCGTGGCCGCGGTGACCCCGCCAGGGGGGGCGAGCGGGTCATCCAGCGTCATGGTGGACGCACCGATCGCGAGGAACCCATGGGTGCCTCTGGTGGTGCTGTCGGCATAGGAACCGACCACTGTGCCGGCGTCGTTGATGCCGGCATCCACGCCCACGCCGGTAAGCGGGCCTGCCGGAAGGGGCGGGGGCGCGTTGATGAGCGTCAAATTGCCGCCGAGGGGGAGCCCAGTCGCAACAAACCCAAAACTGGTGCCGTTGACGAAAGTGCCGACGAGCTGACCCTTCATGTTGATGCCGAATCCGCGGGTGGTCGTCCCGACGGTGCTGGGGACGTCGAACTGGGTGTACATGGTGCCATTCAGGACGAAGCCATGGCTATCGTTGAAGGAGCCGATGATCTCCCCGCCGCCGTTCACTCCGTTCGCATTCGTCGTAGTGACCGTCGTAGTGGCATCATGGAAGTCCAGTGTGGAGAAGACGCCGCCGATCAGGCTGAAACCGTGGGTGCCCGAGGCGTCCGTATAGGATCCCACCACCTCGCCGGTGTCGTTGATCCCTGAGGCCCTGAACAGGGTGCCAGTCGGACTGGTCAGGGTGGTGAAGTCGTACCCGGCCATGGCCGAGGGGCTGCCGATCAGCGTGGCAGCAATGGCGGCCAACAGCACTTTCGTATTCACCATGCTTCTCCTGACGGCGCGTGGTGTTACTTGACCGGCCCCCCGGCGCACCAAGTTGACTGGACCAGCGTTGTGCGGCGTCCGCAACCGCCGACGTGGCAACGCGCTCGTAATTTCAGCACCCGATTCATTCAATTCTCCGCTATCAAGGCGCCGCACGGCGGGGAGCGTTATCGCAACGTGAAACAACTGCGAATAGTCCGGTTTCGGGCCGCGCCTGTCACGCACAGCTCGGGTGGCAAGCGTGGCACGGCACCAGAGGCGAGGTGATTCCGAGATGCATCCGGACCTCGCGCGACGACTGCAGATCGACATACCGGCCGAAGATGCTGTCCAGTGCGTCCGGCTGATTGCCGCTCAGCTCGTGGGAGCAGTCGTGACAAAAATTGGTGGCGGCAAAATAACTGGACGCTGGTGCGGGTCGCGGTCGGCAACTGCCGGGCCGTGGCCGGCGAACTTCGCCAGGTGGTCGGCATCCCTCTGGTTGATGTGATCGGTCGCTTGCCGGTCGAATTCCGAAGATTCTAATCGATCGGCGGGACGTCGGCCAGCCGGGGGAGGGTTCGCCGGATTGCGTCGTCGTCCCGCGCTGAGGTAAACACGACGTGCCGCCATCGTGCGGGTGTAGTTCAATGGTAGAACGGCAGCTTCCCAAGCTGCATACGAGGGTTCGATTCCCTTCACCCGCTCCAGGTGGCGACCGCCGCTACATCGGCGGTGCGACGCCATCCTTGCCGACGGTGACGCGGCTCGCGGCCAGCTTGCCCTCGGCGTTCTTCGTCGCCCCGAACATCACCGGCGCGCCCGGCTTCAGATCGGCCCGTTCGGCAGGAGCGAAGGTCACGATCGGCACGCCGGGCGGCACCACGATCTTGTTGTTGCCGCCCTTGAACGACAGGCTGAGCTCGCGGCCCGACGTCGCGTCCACCGTCCCGGTGACGGTACCGTTCGTCATCATGCTCCCAGGCTCGAGATCCCATGGGTAGTAGCCCTCGCCGGCGCCGCGCATCGCCTCGGGGAACACCAGCACCTCGATCGCCCGCAGCTCGCCACCCGCGGCCGCTCTGGTGGCGATGCCGACATAGGCGTTCGGCTTGATGTCGGCGAGTTCGACCTTCTTCACCGTCGACACCGTCAGCGGGTCGTTCAGCAGGACATCGACCTTCGACCCCTCGCGCGTGTTGATGGTCAGGGTCTGGCCCTCCACCGCGGCGATGGTGCCGCGGATCCGGGTGGGCGGCGCGTTCTGCGCAAGGGCGGCGGTCGCGCACAGGCAGGCGGCCAGCGCAAGCGGTATCAGCCGTGCGAACATCATTCTCTCCCCTCTTGGTTGTCGTGGCTGCCGGGATGATGGGGACGATCCGGGTTTCTGGAAGGGGGCCTACCGTCTATGCTCGTGGTCGAGGGAGGATACCGATGGCACGCGCGAAATCCGAGGTCGTGATCCACCACAATCCGGCCTGCACCACGTCACGCGAGGTGCTGGGCATGATCCGGGACGCGGGCATCGAGCCGCGCGTGGTCGAGTACCTGAAGACGCCGCCCAGCGGGGTTGAGTTGCTCGATCTGCTGCGGCGGATGGGAATGACGCCGCGCCAACTGCTGCGCCGGCGCGGCACGCCGTACGGCGAACTCGGCCTGGACGATCCGTCCAGGTCGGACGAGGCGCTGATCGACGCGATCCTGGCGCATCCGATCCTGATGGAGCGGCCGGTGGTGGTCGGACCGCGCGGCGTCCGTCTATGCCGGCCGCCCGAGCGCGTGCACGAGGTACTGCCGGCGCGCTGAACCGGATGGCCGGCAAGCTGACCATCCCGGCGCTGCGCCGGCAGGCGGTGCTGGGTTCGCTGCCGCTGCCGACCACGCTGGCTCGCGCAATCAGCACCGCGGGGTTCGTACAGGCCGACCCGATCCGCGCGCCCGCCCGGGCACAGGACCTGATCCTGCGGCATCGCGTGACCGGTTATCGGGCGGGTGATCTGGAACGACGCTTCGCACGCGTCGGGCTGGAGGAGGATTTTCTCTACGCCTACGGCTTCATGCCACGGGAAACCCATCTGCTGCTGCACCCACGGGATCCCGCCAGTTCGGGGCGCTATCAGGTGCCGGGCCAGCTCGCCGCCGAGGTGCTGGCGTTCGTGCGCGACCGGGGGCCGACGCATCCGGTGGATCTAGAGGAGCGGTTCGGCCGCGAGCGGGCGGTGAACGGCTGGGGCGGCTTCTCCAAGGCGACCACGCGTGTGTTGCAGAGCCTGCACTATCATGGCCAGCTACGGGTCGCCGGACGGCGCGACGGCATCCGCGTCTATGAGGCGGCAATGCCGCATCCCGACCCGCTGGCGCCCGAGAAGCGCAGCCGACGGATCGCGCTGCTGGTGATCGGCATCCTGGCGCCGCTGGCCGAGCCGGGGCTGGCCGCCACATTCGGCCTGCTCGGCCGCGGCGCGCCAGGATTGGGCGGGTGGCGGCAGACAGTGACGGCACTGCTGGCCGCGGGCGAACTGGAGAGTGGCGAGGTGGACGGCGTCCGTTATCTCTGGCCGGTCGGCGGGGCGGGGCGGCGCGGCTCGCCGGATTCGGTGCGGCTGCTGGCGCCGTTCGACCCGATCGTGTGGGAGCGGCGGCGGTTTGAGCACCTATGGGGATGGGACTACCGGTTCGAGGCCTATACCAGGCCCGAGCAGCGCCGCTTCGGTTACTACGCGATGCCGCTGCTGTGGGGCTACGACATCATCGGCTGGGCCAATGTCAGCCTCAAGGACGGGCGGCTGGACGCGGATCTCGGCTTCGTCGGCGCGCGGCCGAGGGATCCCGCGTTCCGGCGCGGCCTGGACGCCGAGCTGGCGGCGATGGAAAGCTTCCTGACCTAGCCGGGAGACAAGCGATGCCGCCCAACATCGGATATCTGCTGCCAACCCGCGAGCAGATCATGGAGGGCCGGCCGGACGCGGCGTCGCTGCTGGCGCTGGCTGCGCGTGCCGAGGCGCTGGGCTACGACTCGGTCTGGGTCGGCGATTCGGTGCTGGCACGGCCGCGGCACGATCCTCTGACGCTGCTCGCCGGCGTGGCCGGCCGGGTTCCGCGGGTGGCGCTCGGCACTGCGGTGCTGTTGCCGGCACTGCGCAATCCCGTGCTGCTGGCGCACCAGGTGGCGACGCTGGATCAGGTCTCCGAGGGGCGCTTCATCCTCGGCGTCGGCATCGCCCGCGACTGCCGAACATCCGCGCCGAGTTCGCCGCCTGCGGCGTGCCGTTCGAGCAGCGCGTCGGGCGGATGATGGAGGGGCTACGCCTGTGCCGCGCGTTGTGGACCGGCGAGGCGGTGGACTGGGACGGGCGCTGGCCGGTCAAGGGCGGCGTGCTGGCGCCGGTCCCGCATCGGCCGGGTGGTCCACCGATCTGGATCGGCGGCAATACGCCGGCGAGCCTGGAGCGGGTGGGAAAATGGTTCGACGGCTGGTTCCCCAACGCCCCGGACCCGGCGGCATTCACCGAGCAGTGGCGCCATGTGCAGACGATTGCAGCGACCGTGGGGCGCGATGGGTCCAGCCTGTCGGCGGCCATGTATCTGACGCTCACCGTCGACGACGATGCGGACCGCGCGGCGGCGCGCATGGACGCGTTCCTGGAGGGCTATTACGGCGCACCGGCTGCCGTATTGCGTCAGCGCCAGGCGGTGTATTCCGGACCTGCGTCCGGTGTGGCATCGTGGCTGGACGGCTATGCACGGGCGGGCGCCACCGACCTCGTGCTGCGCTTTGCCGGCGAACCCGAACGCCACCTGGAGGCGCTGGCGAAGGTGCGCGCCTCACTCGGCTGGCACTAGACAGGAGGGCACATGAACGACAGCGTCCAATCCAGGCCGTCCGCCGCGGTCACCCCGGCGGGACTCAATCACCTCGTGCTCAACGTTCGCGACATCGCCGAATCGCACCGGTTCTGGACCGAGATGCTCGGCTTCCGCAAGGTGGGCGAGGTGCCAGCCGGCCTCGGCGGTGTGCGCCGCGGCGCCATGCACTTCTACAGCGGCGTGCGCGACGGCAAGGTGCACCATCACGATATCGCTCTGGTGGATACGCCCGATCTGGTGCAGCCGCAGGGTCCGAACCCGATCGGGCACGTGGCGATCGCGATGCCGGACCGCGAGTCCTGGCTGCGCCAGCTTGCCTTCCTGCAAAGCCGCGGCGTGCCGTTCGAACGCCGCGTCGAGCACGGCATGACGCACAGTCTGTATATCCGCGACCCGAACGGCTACAGCGTCGAGCTGCTGTACGAGTTGCCGCGCGAGACGTGGGAGGGCGACATCAACGCGGCGCTGAACCACTACGTGGCGCTGCCGACGGAGGGCGCAGCGGCGCTGGAGGATGAGGCGGAACATCCGGCGTTCGGGCGGTGAGAGCTCCGCTCAGACCACAATGACTGTATCGCTGTAGCGCGCGAGCCGGTCGTCGTGCGTTGTCAGCCGAAGCGGAACGGAGAGCGCCTGCCCGATCAGGAGGCGGTCGAACGGATCGGCATGCAGTCTCGGCAGCAGCTCGATCGCGACGACATGCGGGGGGAGGATATTCAGCAGTTCGTAGCCGGCCGCGCCGAAGTACCCCAGCGCTTCCCGTGCCGAGATGGGCATGTCGTTTGGACCACCGCGGGCCAGTGCATGCTTGATGGCAATCTCCCAGAGGCTGGCCACGCTGACCAGGACCTCGTTCGCCGGATCGACAATCAGTTCAGCGGCCTGGGCGGGCAGCCGGGCATCATCGGCGATCGCCCAGAGCGCGATGTGCGTGTCGAGCAGTAGCCTCACTCGACCGGGCCCGTGAAGAGGGCGGCGATCGCGGCCTCGTCGGCATCGATCGTATCCGGCACGGTGAACCTGCCCTTTGCGGCGCCCAGGCGCTTGCCGGTCTGGGCAGGCTTGATCGCCACCAGCCTTGCCGCCGGGCGGCCGTTGCGTGCGATGATGATCTCTGTCTCGGCGCCGGTTTCCACCGCTGCGACGAGACGCGAGAGGCTGGATTTGGCCTCCAGCATGTTGACGACGCGCATCGGCCCGTTCCTGGCTAAGTCTAGCCAAGATGGGATGGACGGGCCGGCAATCAAGGACAGCTGTCCGGCTGCGATCCAAGGCCCGTTACGGCGGGCCGGTGCAGGCAGGTTCCAGGGAGAGCGGCGGGGATGGCGCCGGCGGCGCGGAAAGCGCTTCCGTGAACTCACGCAGGGTAGCATGTGCCCGCTTGAACATGTCCGTGACGAAGCCAGCGAGGCTGCCGCCGTGCAGGATGATGGCCAGATGCAGTTCCCGCCACAGCGGATGGTCCGCCATGATGCCGAGATCGTGGCAGATGTCGGCGATGACCGCGCCGACCGGGCGATGGCGGATCTCGGCGGCGATCTGCTCCGGCGTCGGCAGGCGGGCCAGGCGGGGATCGGCCTCGGCAGGTTCCTGGGGTGCCTCGCGGGGGGCGCGCGGTGTGCGCGGCGGCGACGCGCGCGGCGGTTGGGGCTTCGGGTCCGGTCGGGCGGCGCTGCGCAGCAGCCTGGCCTCCAGCGCAGTGGCGCGGTGCAGCGCAAGCGTGATGCGCGACAGGATCAGCGCGATGTCGCTGGTGCCGAAGCGGCAACCGGTGAGGACAGGGTCGTTGCTGAGGCTGCGTTGCCCAACTGCGGCGGCGAGTTGCTTGCCGTGGTCGATGAGCTTGCGGACGAGGCCGAGCAGGCGCGCGAGGCAGCCGCGCCGATCCGTGCTCGCGGGCCAAGGAGCGGGCTGGGTGGTTGGACCGGGTGCGGTGGCCGCGGTGGACATGGACGGAACAAGAACACAAAGGGGCGACCGGTGTCAAGGAATTTTTTCACAACAATCGACGCGACCTTTGCGCCAGCGTCGCAGCCCGCTATGAGCGGCCGGGTTTGCGTTTAATCGGGCCGACCTGCGGGACGCGGACCGAGTCATACCATCCGCCCAATCAGATGAATGCTTCCATTAAGGGTTATCGGACGCCCCGAACGCCTGCCGGGCACGGACCGAGCGAGGCGTCCGGAGGCAGGGGTCCGGGGCGTCCGATAACCTATAACGAAAGCGGATATTCGCACCGGACCTGCGCGCTAGTGAAACTACTGACTGCTTTCTGCGATTCTTACGCTGCTCATGCGGCAGCGTCTCCTTGTGTCTGGACTTGGCACTGCGATTGTTGAGGCCGACGCGGGATTCTACAAGTGGGCTCGCGACTCGTCTCGAGTCGAAACGCACCAAGGAGATTAAAGCTGAAGGTTACACAGCATGTGGCCAGGGACGCAGCTGCCAACTGGACAGGCTGAGGCGGTAAGGCCCATTCTGCACGCGCGACAGTCCCTTGAGGTGCGACGATGGACGTCCGCGATTTCCTGCGCAGGCTGGGACTTCAGAAATACGAGGAAGCATTCCGCGACAACAGGATCGACATCCGGGTGTTGCCGCAGCTGACCGCCGAGGACCTCAAGGACCTGGGTGTAGCGTTGGTCGGCGACCGACGCCTTCTCCTTGAAGCGATTGCCGTGCTCCGTGAGCTACAGCCCCGGCGGTCAAGGCTAGTGGGGATGTTCCGCACGCCGCGCCGATGCCAGGTTTCCAAGCAGCGTCGGCCGTGGAGGCCGAGCGTCGACAGATCACCGTCATGTTCTGCGACCTGGTCGGGTCGACGGTGCTTTCCACTCGACTCGACCCCGAAGATCTTCGGGAGGTCATGGGCCGCTACCACGCCATGGTCGCGACGATTGTTGGACGGTTTGACGGCTTCGTGGCGCAATGCAGCGGCGACGGCGTGCTCGCGACGTTCGGATATCCGCACGCCCACGAAGACGACACCGAGCAGGCGGTGCGTGCGGGCCTAGCGCTGGTCGCAGCAGTTGGCGAACTTCAGGCGCCAGAACGCCTGCAGTTGCGCATAGGCATTGCCAGCGGGCTGGTGGTGAGCGATCTGACGAGGGACGGCTCCGCGCGTGGACAGACGATCGTCGGCGAGACACCAAACCTCGCCGCCAGGCTACAGACCCTGGCTGAGCCCGATACGATCGTGCTTGATGACAGCACGCGCCGGCAGATCGGAACACGGTTCGAGGTGCGTGATCTTGGGCCGCAGGCGCTGAAGGGTTTTGCCGAGCCGCAAAGCCTGTGGCGAGTGTTGGCAGAAAACCGCACGCTTGGCCGTTTCGAGACGCTGCGTTCCGGCACCACGCCGCTGGTCGGCCGCGACGAGGAGATAGAGCTGCTCCTGCGCCGCTGGACGCAGGCGAAGGCGGGCAGAGGACGGGTGGTGTTAATCTCCGGCGATCCAGGTGTGGGCAAATCGCGGCTCGCTGCGACGCTGGCCGAGCGGATCGCCGACCAACCGCGCGCCCGGCTGCGCTATTTCTGCTCGCCTCATCATCAGGACAGCGCGCTCTATCCGGTGATCTCGCAGATGGAACGTGCGGCCGGCTTCGCGCACGCGGACGGGCCGGCGGCCAGGCTGGCCAAGCTGCAAGCGCTGCTCGCCGCCACTGCGCCACCTATAGAAGATGTGGCGCTGATCGCGGAGCTGCACGCACTGCCGTCAGCGGATATCGCACCACCGCTTGAGCCCACGCCACAGCGCAAAAAGGAGAAGACGTTCGAGGCGCTGCTTCGTCAGGTTGATGGTCTGTCGCGGCAGCAGCCGGTGCTGATGGTGTTCGATGATATCCACTGGATCGACCCGAGTTCGCGCGAACTGCTCGACCGCACGATAGAGCGGGTCGCGGACTGGCCGGTGCTGCTGCTGGCGATGTTCCGCCCGGAATTTCTGCCGCCTTGGATCGGGCAACCGCATGTGACGACGCTGACGCTGACCCGGCTCGACCGGCGCGACACAGCGGCGCTGGTGGCAAACGTCGCCGGAAACGCGTCGCTGCCACCCGAGATCGTGGAGGGTATCACCGAGCGCGCCGACGGCGTGCCGCTGTTCGTCGAGGAGCTCACCAAGTCGGTGCTCGAGAGCGGCGCACAGGCACCCGCGTCGTTGTCCTCCCTGCCGCATCCGGCGCTGTCGGTGCCGGCGACTTTGCACGCTTCGCTAATAGCCCGTCTAGACCGACTGGGACCGGCCGCCAAGGACGTTGCACAAACCAGTGCGGCGATTGGCCGCGAGTTCGAATACGGGCTGTTGGCATTTGTCGCCGATCTAACGGAGCCGGAACTTCGCGACGCGCTCGATCGGCTGACGAATTCGGGCCTGTTGTTCGTCCGCGGCACGCCGCCAGAAGCCAGCTACATCTTCAAGCACGCGCTGGTGCGGGACGCGGCCTACGGTACATCGCTGCGCAGCCGGCGCCTGCTTCTGCACGGCCGTATTGTTACGACCCTCGAAGACCGCTTTCCGGAGATCGTGGCGGCGCAACCGGCACTGTTGGCCCAGCACTGCGCGGCTGCCGAGCTGGCGGAAAAGGCGGTGGCTTATTGGCTGAAGGCCGGTCGCCACGCGCTGGCCGGCTCGGCGATGACGGAAGCGATTGCACAGTTGCGAAAGGGGTTGGCCGTGCTGGCTGGTCTGCCGGACGGCCCGTGGCGCCGGCAACAAGAGCTGGATCTGCAAATCGCGCTTGGAGCGGCATTGAGTGCCTCGAAAGGCTATTCAGCAGCGGACGTGGGCGAGAGCCTCGCCCGAGCGCGCACACTGTCGGAGCAGATCGATCGCCCCGAGCGCCCGCTGCCGCTGATCGTCCGATTTACGTTTCATTCCGTGCGAGCCGAGCACAGGCTGGCGCTGTCGGTCGGCGAGCAATTCGAACAAATCGGCAAGGCGCGGAACGATGCCCCGGCGCAATTGCTGGGGCACCGCTTGCAAGGAGTAACCCGCTTATTTCTCGGAGAGTTCGTTGCCGCCCGCGCCCTCCTGGAGCGGTGTGTTGGCCTTGATGATCTAGCGCATCGAGGGGGACCGTCCGTCGATCCCTACGCTACGACGCTCACGTGGCTTGCCTTGACCCTGGCCATCCTGGGTTACATCGATCAGGCGCGGTCGCGGATGGACGAAGCGCTGTCGGAGGCCCGCCGGCTCAGACACGTCCATACGCTGACCCAAGCGCTCTCTGTAGCGAATTGCATCGACTGGCTCACCTGCTCGCCTATCAGGCACGCCGAAGAAGCTCTGGCTCTATCGACCGAGCACCGTTTTCCTTTTTATTTGGGGCTCTCACTGGCATTCCGCGGACGGTCATTGATCGTGCTCGGTCAAGCACGGGAAGCCTTAGTGCCGCTCACGGAGGGGCTGGCGGAATGGCGTGCTGGCGGGTGCCTTGCGTATACGCCGATGCTGATTACTTGGCTCGCCGAGGTCTACGCCATGCTCCCGCGGCCCGCTGAAGAATTGAACTGCCTCGCCGAGGCGGCACGGATCGTCGAGACCACAGACGAGCGTTTCCTTGAAGCTGAGTTGCTGTATCGGGTGCCGGGCAACCTACTGAAGGCCAAAGGCGATCAGTCCGGTGCCGAGCGACACTATCGTCAGGCCATCGCCGTTGGCGAACGGCAGGAGGCGAAGCTGTTCCAATTACGGGCATTGGTCAGCCTCGCTCGGCTCTGGCGCGACCAGGGCAAGCGCGCGGAAGCCCGTGATCTCCTTAGTCCGATCTACAACTGGTTCACCGAAGGTTTCGATACGTCGGTCCTGAAGGACGCGAAAGCGCTACTGGATGAGCTGGCCTGAGGGGTGGCGGCAGACTTCGTGTTTGAGTTCAAACAGCGGCAGCCAAGCGACAGCCGCAGGCGGCCCTTGCGCCGCTGCGGCGCACTCGGATCTCAGACTGCCCCGACCGGCGTGGGCGGCGTTACCCAGCAAACGCAGCGATGGCGTCGCGCGCACTTTCAATCCCCAGTGCCGGCCATATGATTGGCAGATCAAGTCCGGCCTCGCGGTAGGCGGCGATCCGATCGCGGCAACGTTCAACCGGGCCGAGCAAGCAAATGGCATCGAGCACCCGATCGCTCAACGCGTCGCCGCCGACACCTTGCTCGGCTTTGTCCGCTTCCGTATCGAAGCCGATTGCCCGCAGCAGGCGTTGAAAGAACGGCAGTCCGGTGAAGAGGCCAAAATTCGCCCGGGCGGCGGCCCGTAACGCATCGAGGTCCTTGCCGATGAACGTCGGCAGACCAAAGATGCGTTGCGGAATAACTGCTTCAACTGGCGCAGGGACGGCTCCCCCATCGTCATGGCCGGCGAAGGCCGGTTGGGCGCATGCGCGCACAACCCACGTCTTTCCTTGATGCCAGCAGCAAAGACGTGGATGGCGGGGCCAAGATGCTATGGGGGTGGGCGGTCGCAGCAGCATGTATCCTGCCGGTTGTCCAAAACCTGTAAGGAACGA
>Ga0209040_10002558_pt1 | contig 14196 bp, 12 predicted proteins | sample BogFormECP12_OM3_FD_188240 | JGI IMG/M metagenome (GOLD analysis project Ga0209040, IMG submission 188240) | Bog forest soil microbial communities from Calvert Island, British Columbia, Canada - ECP12_OM3 (SPAdes) (version 2) | ecosystem: Environmental > Aquatic > Freshwater > Wetlands > Bog ...
CGCGAGATCGGCGAGGTGCTCGGCGTGACCGAGTCGCGCGTCTCCCAGATGCACACGAAGGCCGTCCTGCGGCTGCGCTCGCGCATGCAGGAGGAGTCCTTCGACGACTGAGGGCTGGCGCACGGCGGGCGCCGGCGCTATGGTTGGCGGACAGCGGCACGGAGGAGGGATGAATGCGACCGGTCGAAGATCGGTCAACCGATGAGCGGTTTCCGGAGGACCGGATCCGCAACGTTGCCCTCGTTGGCCATCGCGGGGCCGGCAAGACCTCGCTGCACGAGGCGCTGCTGTATGAGGCCGGCGCGATCGGGCGCCTCGGCACCGTCCCCGCCGGCAGCACCGTGTCGGACTCCGACCCCGACGAGCAGGCGCGGCAGATGTCGATCTCCACGTCGCTCAGCTCGTTCACGTGGCAGGGACGCAAGATCAACCTGCTCGACACGCCCGGTGAGCAGAGCTTCGTGGCCGACGCGCTGGGAGCGCTGCGCGTCTGCGAGTCGGCCGTGTTCGTGATCAACGCCGTGATGGGGGTGGAGGTCAGCACCCGCCGTCTGTGGGCCCGCGCCGCCGAGCTGGATCTCGCGCGCATGCTGTTCGTCAACATGATCGACCGCGAGCGCGCCGACTTCTTCGCCGCGCTCGAGCAGCTGAAGGGCGCCTTCGGGGCCCATGCCGTGGCGACCGAGATCCCGATCGGCGCCGAGCACGATCTGCAGGGGGTGATCGATCTCGTCGACATGAAGGCCTTTCGCCAGGACTCCGCGGAGCGCGCGGGCTTCAGCGAGATACCGATCCCCCCCGCGCAGGAGGAGCTCGCGCAGGAGTACCGCGAGAAGCTCATGGACGAGGTCTGCGAAGTGTCCGACGCGCTGATGGAGCGCTACCTCGACGGCGACGCGATCTCCCACGCCGAGATCGTCGAAGCGCTCAAGGAGGGAACCAACCACGGGAGCATCTTCCCCGTCGTCTGCGGCGTGGCCACGCGCAACCTCGGCACCTCGCGCCTGCTCGATGCGATCGTCGAGGACCTACCCTCACCGGTCAAGCACGGTTCGCTGCTCGGCGATCACCGATCGGAGCCCGGCGCGGAGCCCGCGATCGAGCAGCCGGAGCTGCTCGCGTACGTGTTCAAGACGAGGGCCGATCCATTCGCCGGGCGGATCAACATGCTGCGCGTCTTCCAGGGCGTCATGCGAGCCGACAGCCAGGCGCTGAGCGGGGGCGCACACGCCAAGGAGCGGATCGGCCAGCTGCTCGTATTCGCCGGCAAGGAGGTCCGCCACGCGCGCGAGTTCGGAGCGGGTGACATCGGGGCCGTGGCAAAGCTCAAGCACACCCGTGCCGGCGACTGGCTGACCGCGCGGTCGGCGAACGGCTCGGAGGCGCCGGTCGCGATGGCGCCCCTCGACCTGCCCGCCCCGGTGATGGCGTTCGCGGTCGAGCCGAGGAGCAGGGGCGATGAGGAGAAGGTGCTCTCCTCGCTGCGCCGCCTGCAGGAGGAGGACCCCACGATAGAGGTGCATCGCGATTCCCAGACCGGCGAGCAGATCGTGGCCGGGCTCTCACAGGTCCACGTCGAGGTGATCGTCGATCGGCTGCGCGAGCGCTTCGGCGTGGAGGTCACGCTGAAGCCCCCGCGTGTGCCCTATCGAGAGACGATCCGCCGGCCCGCCGCCGCCCACGGCCGCCACAAGAAGCAGTCGGGCGGGCGCGGGCAGTTCGGCGACTGCCAGATCGCGATCGAGCCGCTCGGCGCGGAAGGCTTCGAGTTCGTCGATCAGATCAAGGGCGGGGTGATCCCGAGCGCGTTCATCCCCGCTGTCGAGCACGGCGTGCGCGAGGCGATGGCCGCCGGCGTGCTCGCCGGCTATCCGGTGCGCGGGGTGCGCGTGCGCCTGTTCGACGGCGCCCACCACTCGGTGGACTCCTCCGAGATCGCCTTCAAGCTCGCGGGCGCGCAGGCGATGCGCCAGGCCCTCGAGCACGCGGATCCGGTGCTGCTCGAGCCGGTCATGCTCGTCACCCTGTCCGTGCCCGAGGAGTGCGTCGGCGACGTGATCGGCGACCTCAACGGCCGGCGCGGCAGGCCACAGGGCATGGAAGCCGTGGGAGTGATGACGGAGATCAGGGCCGAGGTGCCGATGGCCGAGATGCTCGGCTACGCTCCCGATCTGCGCTCCATCACGCAGGGCCAGGGCGAGTACACGCTCGAGCTCCTGCACTACGAGGAGGTGCCCGGGCACCTGATGGCGGAGCTCATCGAGGACGCCGGCGCACAGCGCGCGGGCGCCCACGCGTAAGCGCAGCTGCGCGAGTCGCGGGCCGCGGGCGGCCCGGCTCAGATACTCTCCCCGGGCGATGGCAACACGGACGATCGTCACCTCGCAGCCCGATGTCGCGTGCGACGTGTGCACGCGGCGGCTACTTCGCGGCGAGCAGCCCGACGTGTTCCTGGCCGACGGCCGGCGCCGGCTGGTGTGCGAGCTGTGCGCGCCGCGCGCGATCCACGAGGGTTGGCTGCGAGAGTCAGAGCGCGCCGCCGTGAGCCTGCCGGCGCTGCGCCCGCGGCGGGGGCGCAGCCTGCTCGGCCGCCTGCGCCAGGTCGCCCGTCCGAGCGACGCCGCCGGTGAGCCCGCCGACGCCGTCGTACCCTACGAGCCCGAGGCCGGCGTCCCCGTCGCCGAGCCCTACGACTTCCTCGAGGACCCCACCGCCGCGGGCACCGCGCCGGTTCCCGCGCGCGCTCCCGCGCTGCCCGGCGCACCCGAGCCCGGCGCACCCGAGCTCCCCGGCGCGCCCGAGCTCCCCGGCGCGCCCGCGGAGGACCAGTTGCCGGCCGCGGCCTACGCCCAGGCCGGGGCCGACGGCGCGACATCGCGCCGCGCCGCGACGGCTCTCGATCTCGCGCTCGAGGCGTTCAATGCGAGCGAGCACCCTAGGCGCGTCCTCGGCGTCGCGCGCTCGCTGGGTGCACCCGAGGTGAGCGTTCGCTCGGCCGAGCATGCGCTCAGCGTCGTCGTGATCGTCGTCGCGTGGGAGCTCTGCTGGTACCGCTACAAGGTCGACGTCGACGAGCGCCCGCTCGAGGTGCTGCTCGTGGAGGAGGGCGCCGAGCTCGGCGAGCTCGCGCACGAGGATCGCGACGCGAACGCGCTGGCGCTGGAGTCGGGCGCGCTGCAGCTGGCCGGCGCCTAGGCCAGCCAGATCGCTCGCACCCCTTGCGCATCGGCGCGCGCAGAGTAAGATCGGCGGGGAGATGATCTACTGCGTGGTGCCCAAGCCGCTCGCCGATGAGCTCTACCCCAAGCTCCTCGAGCACTACAAGGACGAGCAGAACGTCACCGTGATCGTCGATCGCCGCGAGTTCGACCGCCGCGCCCGCTACGGGCGCTCGGGCGACCCCGCCTCGCCGGACGGACGCCAGCGGCGCATCGTGCGCGACCGCCGCCGGGCGCGTGTCGCCGGCGATCTCCCTCCGCTGGCACGCGCCTCCTGAGCCGACCTCCTCGTCGCGGGCCGCGCTGCATGATCCCGCCTCGATGAAGGTCATCGTCCATGTCGACGGCGGCGCCCGCGGGAATCCCGGCCCTGCGGCGGCCGCCTGTGTGATCACCACCCCGGGCGGCGAGCTCCGGGGCGAGCACACGCAGCTGCTGGGCGCGACGACGAACAACGTCGCCGAGTACCGCGCGCTGCTGCTGGGCCTGCGCCACGCGCGCGAGCTGGGCGCCACGGAGGTCGAGGTGGTGGGGGACTCCGAGCTGATCGCCAAGCAGGTGCAGGGCGTCTACAAGGTCAAGCACGCCGCCATGCGCCCGCTGCACGCCGAGGCCATGGGTGCGCTTGCGGGCTTCGAGCGGTGGTCGATCCGGACGGTTCCGCGTGCGCAGAACGCCGAGGCCGACGCGCTCGTCAACGCCGCGCTCGACGGTCAGCGAGCAGGGGCTTCAGGCTAGCCGCCGGCGCGCGCCGCTCAGCGCAGCGGCTGCGCGGATTTGGCGAGCGCGAACATCTGTGTGTTGGAGAGTTCCTCGAGCAGCGTGTTGGTCAGCCAGTAGAGCACGTCGCCCGAGCGCCAGCCGATCACGTGGATGTGCGCTCCGTCGTCCACGATCCGGTATGTCACGCCGTGGATCACCTGGGTGCGCGCGTGGGCGAACAGCGGTGGGTTCAGCCAGTCCGTTCCCTCGAAGTCGTAGTAGCCGCCGACCCGGCTCTGCTCCCACACGACCACATACGCGTGGTGCAGTTTGCCCTGCTGGTCATCGAGCGTGTAGGCGCGCGCCGTCTGCTGTTCGCTCTGCCCGCTCTGCAGGGCCGGGTAGAGCACACGGAAGGGCACCGAGACGGCCGCGTGGACGACTTCCTGCTCGCTCGCCGCCGAGGTCGGATAGAGGTTCAGCGCGCGCGCCGACGGCGCCGCGTGGTGGCTGGAGTGAGAGCCGTGGCGGCTGGCGGCCGCTTGCGGCACGCTCAGCTGTTCTTCGCCGTGCAGGAACTCCTGAAGCGTTTCGCGCTCCAGTTCCGGATTGGAGGTCACATAGTCGACGCCGTTGACCACGTCCTGTACGTTGGTCGTGCGGAACTTGACCTGGCGCAGCGGCTTTGACTGCGAGAAGGCGACGAGCTTGGAGAGCGTGATCAGCTCGCTTGCCGAGGCATGGAAGTTCGTGCTGATCGCGTGTCCGACGGCTTTGGCGACGCTGTCGATCTGGCCGAGCTCGTCGGAGGGGTTGATCTGCTCGCGCAGGTCACGCAGGAAGTCCTGCTGGCGGGCCACGCGCACGAAGTCGGAATCGGTGTGGCGGTAGCGCACGTAGTCGAGCGCGTTTTCGTAGCAGAGCTTCTGGTAGCCGGGCTGCAGGTCGATGCTCGTGTAGTCCGTTTCGGTGCTGCCGACGTTCTCGTTGTAGTAGCGGTGGTCAACGTTGACGTAGGCGCAGCCGAGCGTGTCGACCACCCTGATGAAGCCCGCGAAGTTCACGTCGACGATGCCGTTGAGCTTCAGTTCGGGGAACACTTCGCGCTCGATCGTCTCGGCGGCGAGCACCGTCCCCCCGGAAGTCCCGCCCAGCTTGCTGCCGATCGTGTACGCGGCGTTGACCTTTTCGTGGGGATAGAGCTGCCCGCCGGGTGCGGTGATGTTGACCATCAGGTCACGGGGGATCGACAGCACCGAGGTCTGGCCCTGTTCGGGGTCGAAGCGCACCAGCAGGATCGTGTCGCTGTGCGGCGGGTCTTCGCGGTCGAAGGCGTCCTTGGAGCCTTCGCGGCGGTCGGTGCCGAGGATCAGGAAGTTCTGCGGGCCTTCGTTGTATTCGGGGATGACCACGCCCTTGGGGGCGTGGATCTGGCTGAGCGCGGGGAAGACCTCATCGGCGAGCCCGCTGATCTTGTTCAGGGCAACCGTCGCCGTTGCGCCGGCGCTGAGTGCGACGATCAGCGCACCGGCGAGGAAGAAGCGCTTCCACATGCCCCACCACAGGGAGGGCGGCCTGTCCTCATTCATGGCATATCGGCGGGGGAGCAGCTCATAGGCGACAGGCACGGCGCCGTCCCCCCGGCCGGCGCGCCCGCGTAGAGCCTAGCGGGCCGATCGGCTCCCCCACGCCGGTATGACGGGTACGCTCGACGGCGTGCTCAGTGCCCGCAACCGGGAGCTCCTGGCGCTCATCCCCTCGGCGCTGCTGGTCACGGCCGGCTTCACGGCGATCTTCATCCAGGCCGAGAACAACTCGCCGGGCGCCTCGACGAACGTCACGCTCAACCACGCATCGAGCGTCTCGCTGACCTACGGAGCGCTGTTCCTCGGGCTGTGCCTGGCGGCGCATCTGGTGATCCGCTTCGCCCTGCCCTACGCCGACCCCTACCTGTTCCCGCTCGTGGCGGTGCTCGCGAGCGTGGGCATCGTGATGATCTACCGCATCGACCCCGTCCTCGCCCGCCAGCAGGCGCAGTGGATGGTGGTCGGCCTCGCGCTGTTCGCTGCGACGATCCTCGCGTTGCGCCGCCGGGGGGTCGGCGTGCTCGAGCGCTACCGCTACACGATCGCCGCCGTCGGCATCGGCATGACGGTGCTGCCGCGCGTGCCGGGCATCGGCGAGCAGGTCAACGGCGCCTATCTGGACATCCACGTCGGCAGCGTCTCATTCCAGCCGGCGGAGTTCGCGAAGGTCGCGATCGTGATCTTCCTCGCGAGCTACCTGCGCGACAATCGCCAGCTGCTGGTCACCGCGGGGCGGCGCGTGATGGGGCTGACGATCCCTCCGATGAAGCAGTTCGGGCCGATGCTGATCGTGTGGGGCGCCGCGATGGCGACGCTGCTGCTGACCAACGAGCTCGGCACCTCGCTGATGTTCTTCGGCGCCTTCGAGGCGCTGCTGTACGTGGCCACCGGCCGGTTCTCCTTCCCGCTGGTCGGGCTCGTGCTGTTCGCGCTCGGCGCGTGGTTCGTCACGAGCCACGTCAGCCACGTCGAGGCCCGCGTGCTGGCATGGGAACATCCCTTCGAGAGGTCGCTCTACGAACGGCAGGTGGGGGGGAGCTACCAGCTCGCCCAGTCACTTTTCGCCCAGGCGGACGGCGGTCTGCTGGGCACCGGTTTCGACCAGTCGCTGCTGCGTGCGCCCGGTCACGGCGCCCTGATCCTGCCGGTGCCCGAAAGCGACATGATCTACGCGGTCATCGTCAACGAGCTCGGCCTCGTGGGGGCCGCTGCCCTGCTGCTCGTCTACCTGCTGCTGGTGGCGCGCGGCCTGAAGACGGCCGTGCTCGCGCGCGACTCGTTCTCCAAGCTGCTGGCCACCGGCCTGTCGTTCATCGTGGCCCTGCAGGTGTTCGTGATCGTCGGCGGCGTCACCCGCGTGATACCGCTCACGGGCGTGACGCTGCCGTTCGTCGCCTACGGCGGGTCCTCGGTGGTGATGAACTTCGTGCTCGTGGCGCTGCTGCTCGTGATCTCCGACCGCGCGCGGCGCCCCTACGCCCGCGTACGCTGACCGGCTCCTCGCGCCGCGCGCAGGTGACGCGGGCGGGCCGTCGAAGACCATCGCGCAGATGCTGAGTTCGACGAGCAGCGACGCCAGGCCCCGTGTGTTCCTCCACGGGGGGCCGGCCGCGCGCCCCGGCGCCGGCCCCGGCCTGCTCGCCACGGGCTCGCTCGAGGACGATTTCTGCTCGGCCGCGGGGTTGCACCGGCGCCCCTGGCTCGAGCGCCTGCGCCGTGCGCTCGCGAGGGGGTCGTTCGTGCTGCACTTCCAGCCGATCGTCTCGCTCGCCGACGGTCGCGTCTCCCACTACGAGGCGCTGCTGCGCCTGGCCGACGAAGCCGACGGCAGCCTCGTCGCGCCCGGGCAGTTCCTGCCGGCGGCGGAGCGCTACGGACTGATCCGCGAGATCGACCGAATGGTGCTCACGCGCGTCGCCGCGCTGCTCGCCGGCGAGAGCCCGGGCGAGAACGGAGCCCGCGCGGCGAGCATCGCGATGAACGTCTCCGCCCTGTCGGTGTCCGACGGCGCGACGCTCGCGCACCTGCGCCGGCTGCTCGCGCTCGACGGGATCGACCCCTCGCGGCTGGTGATCGAGATCACCGAGACCGCCGCGATCTCCGACATGGCCAGGGCGAAGGTGTTCTGCGCGGGCGTGCAGGCGCTCGGCTGCGCGATCGCGCTCGACGACTTCGGCGCCGGCTTCGGCTCCTTCCAGTACCTCAAGCACCTGCCGTTCGACTACCTGAAGATCGACGGGGACTTCATCCACGCGCTGCCGCGCTCACACACCGATCAGCTCGTCGTGAAGGCGCTCGTGGGTGTCGTGAGGGGCCTCGGCAGGCAGACGATCGCCGAGTTCGTCGGCGACGCGCACACCCTGAGCATGTTGCGCGACTACGGCGTGGACTACGCGCAGGGCTTCGTCGTGGGGCGCCCGCAGCCGGGCCTCCCGTGGACCGCCTGGCGCCCCGACGCGCTCAGCCCGGCTGCGGGTACTGTCGTCGCATCGCGGCGTCCCAGGCCCGGTCGCTGAGCAGGCGGCGGGTCGTGACCAGCAGCTTTGCCGACGGCGTGATCGTGATCCGCGCGGGCGCCCGGCGGCGGCTGATCGCGCGCTCGATCACCTTCGCCACGCGCTCGGGGGGCCCGCCGAGCAGCCGCATCGGCCCCGTGTAGGCGCCGGCCGTCACCGCGCCGACCGTCGCGTTGAAGTGCGCATAGGGATCCTCGCCCGCGAAGGGCTCCACGTCGCTCATGCTCGCGCTCGCAGTCTCGCCGAACTCGGTCGTGATCAGCCCCGGCTCGAGCAGGATCACGTCGATGCCGAAGCCGCGCAGCTCGAAGCGCAGCGCGTCGGAGAGCGCCTCGAGGGCGTGCTTGGTGGCGTGATAGTGCCCCGCGCCGGGGAGCGTCAGCAGGCCGCCCATCGAGCCGACGTTGACGATCTTGCCCCAGCGCTGTCTGCGCATGCCCCCGAGCACGAGCTGGGTGAGGCGCACCGGGCCGAACACGTTGGTCTCGAACTGGCGGCGGACGGCGTCGAGCGGGACGCTCTCGATCGCGCCGCTCTGGCTGTAGCCGGCGTTGTTGATCAGCACGCCGACCGCCCCCTCGGCCTGCTCGACCGCTGCGACCGCTGCGACCATCGAATCCTCGTCGGTCACGTCGAGAGCCAGCGTGTGGATGCCCGCCTGCTCGAGATCCGCGATCGACTCCGGGCGCCGGGCGGACGCGTAGACGGTCCAGCCCGAGCGTGCCAGGCGCAGGGCGCTGGCGCGGCCGATCCCTGATGAGCAGCCGGTTATCAGCACCGCCTTGGAGGGCTCGGGCATGAGCCCAGCATAAGCGCTGCGCCCGCGCCACCTCCCCCGCCGGCGCCCCAGGCGCCCGCGGGCGAAGTGCCGAGCTCCCCGCTCCCGGGAACGCCCGTCGGCCCTGCTCGTCTATCGTAGGCGCCCAATGCGTGCCGTCACGTTCCAGGCGCCGGGCGTGGTGCTCGTGCAGGATGTCCCCGCGCCCGAGCTCCAGCATCCCCAGGACGCGATCGTGCGCGTCGAGGCGACCGGCATCTGCGGCTCGGACCTGCACATCTTCCACGGACGCGTGCCGGTCGAGCCCGGCTTCACCGTCGGGCACGAGTTCGTCGGCACCGTGCTGGCGGTGGGCGATGACGTGGAGCGCGTGGCCGTCGGCGATCGCGTGCTCGGGTGCTTTCACTCGGCGTGCGGCACGTGCGTGGCCTGTCTGCGCGGGGACTATCACCGCTGCGTGAATGGGCGCACCTTCGGGCACGGCAGCAAGCTCGGCGACCTGCAGGGCGCGCAGGCCGAGCAGCTGCTGGTTCCGCGCGCCAACCTCACCCTGCGCCGTGTGCCCGAGGGCATGTCGGCGGACGTCGCGCTGTTCGCCGGGGATGTCATGGGCACCGGCTACCACGCGATCACCCACGCCGGCACGCGTGCCGGGGACACCGTCGCCGTGCTCGGCCTCGGGCCGGTCGGGCTGTGCGCCGTCCAGGCGGCACGGGCGAGCGGCGCGACGCACGTGTTCGCGATCGACACCGTCGCCGCGCGGCTCGAGCTCGCGGGGAGCTTCGGCGCCACCCCCGTGCACCTGACCGAGGAGGATCCCAAGGGCACCGTGCGCACGGCGACCGAAGGACTCGGCGTGGACGTCGTCGTGGACGCCGTGGGCGACCCTGGACCGCTCGCGCTCGCAGTCAGCCTCGCCCGCGACGCCGGGACGATCTCCGGCATCGGCGCCTACGCCGGACGGGGAGAGGTACCGCTCGGGCTCGCCTGGCTGAAGGGCCTGACGATCCGGACCGGCCTCGCGAACGTGATCGCCCACGTCGACCGCGTGCTGGCGATGATGGCCGTCGGGCTGCTTGACCCCACGCCGATGGTGAGCCACCACATGACGCTCGAGCAGGCACCCGAGGCCTACGCCCTGTATGACCAGCGCGAGGCCCTGAAGATCGTGCTCTCTCCCTAGCGGCGAACGTGCGCTGCGCGGGGAGATAGGCTCCCGCCATGACCAGCTTCGCGGCTTCGTGAGCGCCGCCACGGTGAGCGAGCGCGGCCGCGCACGGTCGCGCTCGGAGCGCTGGGTGCCCGCGCTCGGCGGTCTGCTCGCCCTGCTGATGGTGGCGGCCGTGGCCGAGATCGTGCTCGACGGCGCGCTCGGGCACTCGGCGCTGATACCCAAATCGCCGGAGATCGCGGGCTGGCTGCAGGGCATCGGCGAGCGCCTGGGCTACCGCGTCTTTCTGATCGCGCTGCTCGTGATGACGGGTGCCTACGCCGGGCTGCTCGTGCTCGCCGGTCATACGCAGGCCGCGATCTCCAAACGCGGGGCGGTGATCTTGATCGCGGCGCTGCAGCTGATCGTGTTCGCCGGGCCGATCCTGATCTCGACCGACGTCTTCAGCTACATCGCCTACGCCCGCATGGGCGTCGAGCACGGGCTGAACCCCTATCTGCACGGGCCGGTCGCGATCCAGGGCGACCCCGTCTTCCAGTACGTCGGACACGACTGGCTGCACGTCGCCACCGCCTACGGCCCGCTCTACACGCTGCTCTCCTACCCGCTGGCGCCGCTCGGCGTCGTCGGGGCGCTGTGGGCGATGAAGCTCGAGGCGCTGCTCGCCAGCGGCGGCACGCTCGCGCTCGTCTGGCGCTGCGCCCGAGCGCGCGAGCTCGACCCCGTGCTGGCGATCCTCATCGTGGGCGCCAATCCCCTGTATGTCATCTACGGGCTGGGCGGCGCGCACAACGACCTGATCATGATGTTCGCGATGATGGTCGCGGTGAGCCTGACGCTCGTCGGTAAGGTCACGCCGCGACGCGAAGCGGCGGCGGGCGCGGTGATCGTCGCGGGGGCGCTGGTCAAGGCCACGGTGGCGGTCCTGCTGCCCTTCATGGTCCTCTCGCGCCGGCGAGGAGCGGCGATCGTGGGCGCGCTGGCAGCGATGCTCGTGGCCGCGATCATCGGCTACGGCGCCTTCGGCCTGCAGGGGATCAACGTCGTCGCCGCGCTCAATCGCGACGCCGCGTTTGTATCCAGCGACAGCTTCGCAACGGAGATCGCGCACCTGCTCGGCAAGCCCGGGGTCTTCCCGGTCGACCACGACCTCCTGAAGGCCGCGCTCGTGCTGATCGGCCTGTACCTCGCGTGGCGCACGTGGCGCGGCTATGACTGGGTCGCCGCGTCGGGGTGGCTGCTGCTGGCGATCTCGGTCACGAGCACCTGGCTGCTCGCGTGGTACATCCTGTGGCCGCTTCCGCTCGCGGTCGTGAGCCGCGACCGGCGCCTGCTCGCGGCCACGCTCCTCGTGCAGGCCCTGTTCATCGTCCACCAGCTCGCGCCGCTGTTCGCGCCCGTCCAATGAGCCCGCCGCAGGCCTCTCCGCCACCGACCTCCGCCGGGCGCGAGCCCTCCTCGCGCCTGCCCGACTGGCTGCAGCCGCGCGACCGTGAGTCGGCCGGCAGCGGCCGCAGGCGCCTGGTCGAGACGACGCTGCTCGTGCTGGTGGGCCTGGTGCTCACGGTGGCCACCGTCTATGACCTCTCCCGCGAGGTCAAGGTCAACCATCGCCTGATCGCCGATGAGCACACCTGGCGTCTGTACACCGGCCACGACTACCACGACCTGTCGATCGATCAGGAACTGCTCGGCGCGGGCACTGATCACGAGGTGGTGTGCGGAAACACGCGCCCCGCGGCGCCGAAAGCGACGACCCAGCTGTGTCTGGTGATCTGGGGGCCGGTCATCGACGGACGGCGCACCGTGCACGGCGGCTGGTATCTGGCGCCGCATGTCGAAGACGTGCGTGCAGATCGCTACGGCTGCTTCGGCGAAGCGCCGGCGGGAGCATGTCCGTCGTGAGCACAGCCGCCGCCGCCCATCGCCGCCCGGCGTCGGATCGCAGCGCCGCACGGGCCCTGCCCGTGTGGTGGCCGCTCGCGGCCCTGACGCTTCTGGCCGCCGTTCTGCGCCTGTCGACGCTCGACCTCCAGAGCTTCTGGTACGACGAGGCGTTCACGCCCGTTCACGTGCTGCACCCCAGCCTGTCAGCGACGCTCACAGCGATGGTCCACAGCGAGAACACGCCGCCGCTGTGGTACGTGCTCGTGTGGGCCGACTCGCGGATCCTGGGGACGGGCGAGGTCGCGCTGCGCCTGCCCTCCGCGCTCGCCGGGATCGCGACCGTCCCCGTCGCCTGGGGGATCGGCCGCGAACTGTCCGGGCGCGGCGCGGCGATCGCGTGCGCGGCGCTCGTCGCCGTCAACCCGCTGTTCGTGTGGTACTCGCAGGAGGCGCGCGCGTACGGCCTGTTCGTGCTCTGCGCCGCGCTGGCCATGCTGTGCTTCCTGCGCGCCGAGCACGAGCCCACGCGAGGGCGCATGGCGCTGTTCGCGCTCACCGGCGCGCTCGCGCTGCTGAGCCACTACTTCGCCGTCTTCCTGCTCATCCCGATGGTCCTGTGGCTGCTGTTCGGGCCCGGTGAGCGCCGTCCGCAGACGCGCCGCGCGGCACTCGGCGCGGTCGGCGTGCTCGTGCTCGTCGGTCTCGCGCTGCTGCCGCTGATCTCCGCGCAGGGCGGGCACGGGACGCAATGGATCGGGCGCTGGCCGCTGTCCGAGCGCCTGCAGGCGATTCCCCAGTACTACCTGACCGGCTACTCGGGCGCACCGCTCGGGCACGGCGTCGAGCTGCTCGTGGCGCTCGTGATCCTCGCCGCCCTCGCCGTGGGGCTCAGAGCCATGCTCGCCACGCCGCGGCCGGCGGCACGGCCGGGCACGCGCGCGCCCGCGCCACCCTCGCACGGGCAGGGCGAGCAGCGCGGCGAGGAACGCGGCGAGGAGCGCGGCGAGGCTGACCGCGCGCGCGCCCGGCGGGGCGCGCTGATCGCGTTGTCGATCACCGCGGCCGGCGTGCTGCTCCCGATCGTGCTCGTGGCCTTCGGCGCGGACTACCTCGCGCCGCGCAACCTGGTCGGGGCGATGATCCCGCTGAGCGCCCTGATCGCGGTCGTGGCGACCGCGCCGGGCAGCGGTCGCGCGGGCGCGGCGCTCGTGGCGAGCACGGCGCTGCTGTTCCTGCTGATCACCATCGACGTCGACCTCAGCCCGCGCCTGCAGCGTGGAAACTGGCGTGGTGTCGCCCATGCCCTGCGCGGCGGGGCGGCGGCCCGGGCGATCACCACGGTCGAGCTCGGCTCGGCGCCGCTGGAGTACTACATCCCCGGTCTGCACGGGCTCGAGCCGGGCGGCAGGGTTACGGTGAGCGAGATCGACGAGACCGGATATGCGCCGCTGATCGCCACGGCGGGGAGCTCGCCCGCTCCCGGCTTTCACCTGCTCGCGCGCCTGGACATCGACGGGTTGATCGTGTATCGCTTCGTCTCGCCCGTCCCGCGCGCGGTCGGCGAGGCGGCGCTGCGCGGTCACGTGATCACGGCCGCACAGCCCTCCGTGCTGATCGCGCCCGGCGCGCGCGTCTCTGCGACGGGCGTAGCGACTGGGTCGTCGCTTGCGCGGCTGCCGTCGGAGAGGAAAAAGATCTAGCTTTCCAGCCATGGCGTCGACCGTTGAGGCTCGCTGCGAGGCCGAGGTTGCACTGAAGCTGGCCTGCGAGCACCTGCTCTCCCTGCAGCACGAGGGGGGCTGGTGGCAGGGCGAGCTGCAGACGAACGTCACGATGGACGCCGAGGACATGCTCCTGCGCGAGTTCCTCGGCGTGCGCAAAGTGCGGGAGACCGAACGATCGGCGGCGTGGATCCGCTCCCAGCAGCGCTCCGACGGGACATGGTCGAACTTCCACGGCGGCCCCGCGGAGCTCTCGACGACGATCGAGGCCTACTGGGCGCTGCGGCTCGCCGGCGATCCGCCGCAGGCCGAGCACATGCGCGCGGCCGCCCACTACATCCGCCGGCAGGGCGGGCTCGAGCGCGCGCGCGTGTTCACGCACGTGTGGCTCGCGCTGTTCGGCCTGTGGTCGTGGGAGCGCGTGCCGGCGCTGCCCCCCGAGATGATCCTGCTGCCCTCGTGGGTGCCGCTCAACATCTACGACTTCGCCTGCTGGGCGCGGCAGACGATCGTCGCGCTCTCGCTCGTCAAAGCCCAGCGCCCGGTGCGCCGGCTGTCGTTCGAGCTCGCCGAGCTGCACACGGGAAGCGCCGAGCGCGGGCTGCGCACGGGGGATC
>Ga0209040_10002559_pt1 | contig 14193 bp, 17 predicted proteins | sample BogFormECP12_OM3_FD_188240 | JGI IMG/M metagenome (GOLD analysis project Ga0209040, IMG submission 188240) | Bog forest soil microbial communities from Calvert Island, British Columbia, Canada - ECP12_OM3 (SPAdes) (version 2) | ecosystem: Environmental > Aquatic > Freshwater > Wetlands > Bog ...
TTCGCAACACTCAGACTTCAGAAGGCCAAGGGCCTCCTACTTCAACGACACGCCCATGAGAGCGAAATCACAACTGCCCGTTTAAATTTCAAGAGCCGTCATTCTCGGCGCTGCTGGCGGCGGTTGCCTTCATTGCCGTGTACCTGGTGCCGTTCTTGAAGTATCCGGCCAATCCGCCGGCCGTCGGTCAGGCGGACACGATCGGGGCTCGGACCGGTTGGTATCTGGTGGCGGTGCTGGCGTCGGTGATGTTGACGGTCGCTGTGGTGTGGCTGGCCCGGACGCTCGCGAACCGACTGGGTGGGTGGAATGCCGGCCTGCTCGCGGCCGGGCTCTAAGTGGTGGTGATCGCCATGGTGATGGTTTCATTGCCGACAGTCGACGAGACACCCGAGCCGATGCGGGCCGCGTTCGGCGCGATCATTTATCCGGGTTTCCCCGCCGACGTTCTGTACCAATTCAGGCTGCTTTCGCTAGGCACCCAGCTGGTGCTCTGGGCGGTCATTGGCCTGGTATTCGCGACGCTGGCAGGGCGACTGCTGGGTGAGCGAGCCTACAGCGGACGGACATCGAGCTCAACGGCGTGACCGGGGTCGTTCGGCTCACCCTGATGTCGCACGCGATGACTGATGCGATGGCAGCCGGCCGTTTTCCCGCCGACGAACCGCTCAATGCCACCGGTCGTCGGCAGACCGAAGCCGTCGGCGGCCGCGACATCAATCGCGCAACCCGTCAACTTACCGGGCCCGAGTTGCGTACCCGTCAGACCGCGGAGCTGTTGGGCTTGCACGCTGTGGTCGAGCAGCGGTTGGCCGACCTCGACCACGGGCGGTGGCGCGGCAAAGAGCTCGGAGAAGTCGGTGTCGAGCAGTTGGAAGCATGGCGGACCGATCCCGCCCGGGCGCCGCACGGGGGTGAATCGATTGTCGCTCTAGTCGATCGGGCAGCCCAATGGCTGGATTCGTTGACTTTCAACGCAGAACGGACGGTGGCCGTGACTCATCCCGCGGTGATCCGGGCCGCGATCGTGGCGGTCCTCGATGCCCCACCAGAATCGTTCTGGCGCATTGACATTGCGCCGGTCAGCCACACGGTCATGCATTTCCGCGGACACGCCTGGAAGATCCGGTCGACCTCAACGTTGCGCGGGTAACAGCGCGAAGACCTGTTTAGCGATCTGCAGCATCCAACTGGTCGGGCTCGGCCCGTGATCGCGCGACCAGTTCAGCTGGAAACTCACCGCCCACGGCTGTCCGGTCCGGTCGACGGCATACCAGCTGAACGTCAGGTCACCAGGTAGGCCGCCGGCCTTGGCGCCGATGTACGGCCATTCACGCCGATCCAGGTCGATACCCGGAGCGGCCGCCAGGATCTGCTTGACGGGCGCGGCTTTTCCTACCGCGGCGGCTTGTAGCGCCGCATGCGCTCGGCAGATGTCCTCGGCGCTGCCATACCATTCCGCGCCGTAGCCCGAGGCGGGTACGTGGGCACGCCACGGATCCGGTTGGTAGACACGGGAATTAGCCTGCTGCAGCATTTCTGCCCGGGTTTGCGGGTCCGCCTGCTTCCACTGCTCGCGCAGATCCGGCTGTCCCCAAGCGACCGAAAATAACTCGTACATCGTCGGGAAGGGTGTCATGGCGGCCGGGTCGTGATGGCCAGCCTCGGCGAGCGCGCTGTCGACGGCCTCGGTGCCGACCTTTTGGATCAGCATGTCGGTGGCCATGTTGTCGCTGGTGGCGATCATCTTCTCAGCGGCGGTTCGCACCGAAATATGCGCTCCCACCGGCAATTCCATTCCGGAACCGACCGCCTTGCCCTTCTCGGTGACGGTCAGCTGGTCGTCCCAGGACACCGTTCCGGCCTTGACCGCATCCGCCACGGCATAGAGCACATATAACTTGAAGATCGACGCCAACGGCAGTGACTGCGCGGTATTGGTACCGGCCACCCGATCGCATTGCCCGTCGTTGATCTTGGCGACCTGCCACGAGTAGCGGGCGCCGGTCTTGCCCAATGTGGTGTCGATGTCACGCCACGAGGAGATCGTCGGTGCTTGGGTGGTGACGTCGAACCCGTCCACCAAGGTGTCGTCGCCGGTGTGTATCCGGATATCCTGGCGCCCACCGTAAGACGTGATCAGCTGCAATGTCGCCGAGCCTGCCTTGATGTCGACGCCGCTCAGGGTGAATGGTCGGTCCCACCAGAGCTTTTCCATGCTGGACTCGACCGGCTTGATTATGTCGGCCGTCGCGAGGGTGGCGACTCCGACCGGGCCGATCGGCCAGTCGGAGTTGAGCATGTCCAGGGTCTGCTGGGCGCGCAAACCGGCCGGAGTCCTCATGTCGATCGGCCGGCCGGCGCCCGCTGCGTTGGCAGACGGCGTCGGAGGCGGAGCGCAACCCGGGGCCAGGGCGCCGACCAACGCGGCGGCGGCCGTCATTGCCGCGACGCGGTGCCGGACCCGGCGCGGGTTACGCCTTCTGGCCGGAGCCGGCAACGTCCAACACAACCTCGAATTCCAGCAGCGACGCGCCGGTCGCTACCGGGTTGGCCCGGTGGCCGGCGTGGGCCTCGATCGCCGGCCCGGTCGCCCACGCCTGGAATGCCTCTTCGGACTCCCATTGGGTCACCACGAAGTAGCGGTCTTCGCCCTTGATGGGGCGGAGCAGCTGAAAGCCGAGGAAGCCCGGCGAGTTCTCGACCGCGTGCGCGCGATGAGCGAACCGCTTCTCCAGTTCGGGGCCCGCGTCCGCAGGCACCTCGATTGCGTTGATCTTCACCACTGGCATGCCCGTTAGGCTACCGTGCCGCCTGACGGCCACCGGAGGCAACGCAAGATAGCTCCATGACGGCCGATCTGCTCACCCATCGTGGTGGACGAGGTGACCCCCTGATCCTGGTGCACGGCCTGATGGGCCGTGGCAGCACTTGGTCGCGTCAGGTGCCATGGCTGACCCGCCTCGGCGCCGTCTACACCTACGACGCTCCTTGGCACCGCGGTCGTGACGTGGACGATCCCTACCCGATCAGCACCGAACGCTTTGTGGCCGACCTCGGTGATGCGGTGGCGGCGCTGGGCGCGCCGGCGCGGCTGGTCGGGCATTCCATGGGCGGGCTGCACTCCTGGTGCTTGGCCGCCGAACGTCCCGAACTCGCCTCGGCGCTGGTGGTCGAAGACATGGCACCGGATTTCCGGGGCCGCACCACCCGGCCGTGGGAGCCGTGGTTGCATAATCTGCCAGTCGAATTCGACTCTGCTGAAAAGGTATTCGCCGAATTCGGGCCAGTCGCTGGCCAGTACTTCCTGGAGGCGTTCGACCGTACTGCAACCGGTTGGCGGTTGCACGGCCACACCTCGCGGTGGATCGAGATCGCAGCAGAGTGGGGCACCCGCGACTACTGGGCGCAGTGGCGGGCGGTGCGATCACCCGTGCTGCTGATCGAGGCCGGCAGTTCGGTCACTCCCGCGGGACAGATGCGCTCGATGAGCGAAACAGGTTACCGGGCAGGGTATTTACATGTGCCCGACGCAGGCCACCTGATTCATGACGAGGCGCCGCAGGTTTATCGGCAGGCGGTGGAATCTTTTTTGGCAGCGACTTAGCCCACTTCAGCCCGCTTCGCCGACCAACGCGAAGCGCCCATCGGTCATCTGTATCACCAGGCCATCGGCGAGCAGCGAATTCAGCGCGCGCTCCCGCTGTTCGTTATCCGTCAGCCAGGCGATGTCGAGTTCGGCACGGGTGACCGGGAACTCATTGTCGCGCAGAACATCCAGCAACCGGCCGCGAACCTGGCGGTCTGTTCCGGCGTAGGCCTGCGGGCGACGCGCCGGACCCTGCGCGGGAGGATAGCCGGCCTGCCGCCATCGGCACCCACTCAGTGGGCACAGCCCACATTGCGGCGCCCGAGCGGTACACACGATGGCGCCGAGTTCCATGAGCGCCGCTGAAAATCGGTGCGCTGACGAATCTTTGGGCAGCAGTGCGGAGACGTCGGCGTGGTCGCGGACTGTCGACGTCGCCGCAGCGTCGGCGCGGCCATGCACAACACGGGCCACCACCCGGCGCACATTGGTGTCCACCACCGGCGCCGGCTGATGGTAGGCGAAGCATGCCACCGCGCGGGCGGTGTAGCTGCCGACGCCGGGCAGCGTCAGCAGGATGTCGACGTCGTCGGGAACAACGTCACCGTGGTCGCGGGCGATCACGGTCGCGCACTCGTGCAGGCGTTTGGCCCGCCGTGGATAGCCCAGCTTCCCCCAGGCGCGCACCACATCTGCCGCACTCGCCGCCGCCGTCGCCGATGCCGTCGGCCACCGCTCCACCCAGTCGCGCCAGATCGGTAGCACCCGCGACACCGGTGTCTGCTGCAACATGAACTCACTGACCAGAATCTGCCAAGGGGTGACGCGGGGATCGCGCCAAGGCAGGTCGCGTCGACACCGGTCGTACCAGTCAAGAAGTTCACTTGGCGTTGGTGAGAGCTTCATGGCTGGCTGCGGCAGAATGTTCGCCATGCCCAATACCAATCCGGTAACCGCGTGGAAAGCACTCAAAGAGGGTAACGAGCGGTTCGTCGCCGGCCAGCCTGAGCATCCGAGCCAGAGCGTCGAGCACCGGGCCAGCCTGGCTAAAGGTCAGAATCCCACAGTGGCGCTCTTCGGCTGTGGCGACAGCCGGGTGGCCGCCGAGCTCATCTTCGATCAGGGCCTGGGCGATATGTTCGTGGTCCGGACGGCCGGGCACGTGCTCGACTCCGCGGTATTGGGCTCGATCGAATTTGCGGTCGCGGTACTCGGCGTGCCGCTGATCGTGGTACTCGGCCACGACAGCTGCGGTGCGGTGAAGGCGACGCTGGCTGCGCTCGACGACGGTGTGCTGCCCGGCGGTTATGTACGCGACGTCATCGAGCGAGTGACCCCCTCGATCCTGCTGGGCCGCCGCGAAGGTTTGAACCGGGCAGACGAATTCGAGGCGCGCCATGTCGTCGAGACGGCCACTCAGCTGCTGGCCCGCTCGACGGTGATCGCCGAGAAGGTGGCCGCCGGGGAGCTCGCGATCGTCGGCGCCACCTATCACCTCGCCGACGGGGAGGTTGTGCTGCGCAAGGTGATTGGCGACGTCGGAGAAGAACCCTAGGTCGAATACCGCGGTGTGACGAGACCGTGGTCGTAGGCATAGCCGATGGCCGCGGCGCGGTCGCGCAGATCCAGCTTGACGAAAATGCGGCCGATATGGCTTTTACGGTCAGCTCGGAAATGCATAACTCCTCCGCGATTTCGGCGTTGGAGTGGCCCTGGCCGATCAGTCTGAGCACGTCGCGTTCGCGTGCGGTCACTTCGGCCACGGTGTCGGATCGCTGGTCGCTCGCCACAAGGCGATAAGTGGTCAGCACCCGGGAGGTGACCGCCGGGTCGAGGTAGCTGTCGCCCTGTGCGACGGCGCCAACTGCGCGAATCAGCTCCTCGGCCGAGGAATCCTTGAGCACGCCCCGCCGGCGGTTCAGCACGTCGCCTGCACAAGACACCTCAGCTAACTGGGCGACACGCCGAGTCCGGTCGGGCCTGTCGAACTGACCTGGGCTTACGGTGTGAATGTGCTGGATCTGGAACCGCGGGGCCCGCTACCGCCGGAGATCTACTGGCGACGCCGGGGATTGGCGTTGGGCATTGCGGTCGTCGTGGTCGGCATTGTCGTCGCGATTATCGTCGCTATTCTGAGCAGCAGTGCCGGCGCCAACACCACCGGCGGCAAGCCTGCCGCTCAAGCTGGGCAGAAACCCGGCGCCGTACCCGGAGCGGCCCCGGAGGAGGTCAAGACCCCGGTGGTCCCGCCGGCGGGGCAGAATCCGGACCAGCCGGGCGAGACACCGACGGCAGCCGTACAGCCGCCACCGGTGCTCAAGGAAGGTGATGACTGCCCCGACTCCACGCTGGCCGTCCTGGGCCTGACCAACGCACCACAGTACGTGATCGGTGACCAGCCGAAGTTCACCATGGTCGTGACCAACATCGGGCTAGTGGCCTGCAAGCGCGACGTGGGCGCGGCCGTGCTGGCGGCCTACGTTTATTCGCTGGACAACAAACGGTTGTGGTCCAACCTGGACTGTGCGCCTTCCAACGAGACACTGGTCAAGACGTTTGCGCCAGGGGAGCAGGTGACCACCGCCGTGACCTGGACCGGCATGGGGTCGGCCCCGCACTGTCCGTTGCCGCGGCAGCCAATCGGACCCGGTACCTACAACCTCGTCGTGCAGCTGGGAAACCTGCGCTCGGCCGCGGTCCCGTTCATCTTGGCGCCGCCGCCGCCACCGGGCGCCGCGCCGCCTCCGCCGGCACCCGGCATGCCCGGCCCGGCTCCGGTCGGGCCACCGCCTGGGCCGCCGCCCGGCCCCGGCGGCTAACGCTTCATCCGAGCGGATCGGTGATGGTCGACTCGGCCAGATGCGACAGCCCTTCGCGTACCTGTCGCGCCCAGATCGCGCCGATCCCCTCGACCGCTTCCAGATCGCTGGCACTGGCCGCCAGCAGACCCTGCAGTGACCCGAACTCCCGGACCAGCCTGTCGGCGTGGGCGAACTGCAGCCGGGGGATACCGGCCATCGCGCGATAGCCGCGTGAGCTCATCGCCGAGTCCTGGGCCTCCGTCGTCGACGGATACCCGAAAACCTTTGCCACTGGAGTGAAGTCGAGTAACTCGGTGTCGGACAGGTCATCCAGCTCGTCGAGGATTGCCCCGACCTCCTCCTTGGACAACGGCTCGGGGTTGGCGTGGTAGTCGCGCACGATCAGCTCCCGCGCGATGTCGTTGCCGCCGAGCAATTCCTCCAGCTGAAGCCGCAGCTGACGTCCATCGGTGCCGAGCTCGACCGCGTCGTAGTCGATCACCAGACCGATCCTGCGTGCCAGCTCGAGTCGTTGCACGACCGTCATCACATCGCGCAGCGTGACGAAGTCCTCGATCTCGGCCCGCGACAGTTGTGCGCTGACCTCATCGAGCCGGGTCTTGTACCGTTCCAGCGTCGCGATGGCCTGGTTGGCTCGCGACAAGATGGTCGCCGAGTCGGCCAGCACGTGGCGTTCGCCGCCGAGGTAGACGGTCACGATGCTCATCGAATGGCTGACCGAGATCACCGGGTAGCCGGTCTGGATGGCGGCCCGCTCGGCCGAGCGGTGCCGGGTCCCGGACTCGTCGGTGGGTATCGACGGGTCCGGCACCAGCTGCACGTTGGCCCGCAGGATCCGGCTGCCGTCGGTGGACAGCACCACCGCACCGTCCATCTTGCACAGCTCCCGCAACCTGGTCGGCGCATATCGCACGTCGAGCGAGAAGCCGCCGTCGCAGATCGCCTCCACGCTGTCGTCGCATCCGAGGACTATCAGGGCACCGGTTCGGCCGCGCAGGATGCGTTCCAGGCCGTCGCGCAGCGCGGTTCCCGGCGCCAGCCGTGCGACGGCCTCACGCAGCGTGGGGCGCGGCGGCGGCACGGCGCCGATTGTCGTTACTTTGCCAACAGTCATTGCCAGTCATTCTGCGCTACATCCAGTCGATGTGGGGGTGTCGGTGCGTTGGCGCGGTGTTCGGCGATGTCGAGCATGTGCTCTAGCGCCGCGACGATGGTGGCTGCCTCCAGCACCTGCAAACCCGTCGGCACCGCATCACAGCCCGGCGGGATCAGCGCGGTGGTGAACCCTTGCCGGGCGGCTTCGGCCAGCCGGCGCTCCATGCCGCTGACCCGCCGCAGATCGCCGGCCAAACCGACTTCACCGATCATCACCGCGGTCGCCGGCAACGGCAGGTTCACGTACGCCGAAGCCAGCGCGATCGCGACCGCCAGGTCCGACGACGGATCGGTCAGCCGCATACCGGCCACAGTGGACAGGTAGACGTCGTTGACCGCGATCTTGAGGCGGGCGTGTTTTTCCAGCACCGCGGCGATCATCGCCGCCCGGGCATGGTCGATTCCGCTGACCGCGCGTCGCGGTGAGCTGCCCGAGGGGGTCGCCAGCAACGCCTGGACTTCGCCGATCAGCGGACGCTTGCCGTCGAGAGTCGCCGTGATGGCTGTACCCGCGACGGGCTGCGGCCGCTGATCCAGGAAAAGCCCGGACGGGTCAGCGACGCCCTCAATCCCATTGTCCTGCAACAGAAAACAGCCGACTTCATCGGCGGCGCCGAATCGATTCTTGACGCCGCGGACCATGCGTAGCAGCGAGTTGCGGTCGCCTTCGAAATGCAGCACGACGTCGACCAGGTGTTCCAGCGACCGGGGCCCGGCGATGGCTCCGTCCTTGGTGACATGGCCGACGAGGATGAGCGGCACACCGATGGTTTTCGCTGCGGCGGTCAGCGCCGTGGTCACCGCGCGCACCTGGGTGACACCGCCGGTGACGCCGTCGGCGTCAGTGCTGGACATGGTCTGCACCGAGTCGACGACGACGAGCGTGGGCTGCACCACGTCGATATGGCTGAGCACTGCCTGCAGGTCGGACTCGGCGGTCAGGTACAGCTCGTGATGGCTGCAGCCGGTTCGGTCGGCGCGCATCCGGATCTGTCCCCGGGACTCCTCGCCGGAGACATACAGCGCGCGCCGCCCCGACGTTGCCCATTGATGCGCGACCTTGAGCAGCAGCGTCGACTTGCCCACCCCCGGATCGCCCGCAAGCAGGCTGACCGAGCCCGGTACCACACCGCCGCCCAGCACACGGTCGAGTTCGTCGATACCGGTAGGGCAATGGCGGGTGCCGTGCGGCTCGATGGAACTGATCGGAACCGCAGCCGAGGACGCGGCTACCGAGTGGCGGGTAGCGCTTCGGACCGCGCTCAGCACTGCCATTTCGTCAACAGAGCCCCAGGTGCCGCACTCCAGGCAGCGTCCCACCCACTTGGCGGTGACGTGGCGGCATTGCGAACAGCGGTAATGCGAACGCGCCTTGGCCACGCGATGACGGTATCCGCCGGGTCCGACAGATTTACGGGTGTTCGGCCGACAACGGGGGGCGTTCGGGCGCCGAAATCGGCACCGCCAGGCTGACGCTTCCAGCCTTCTCGAAATCGAAGGTGAAGTTGTAGTTCGGGCCGTTGGTGATCTGCCTGTCCAGCGCCACCGTCGCCTTGACCGTGTCGGCGGCCTCGACGGCGTCCACGGCCTTGCGGTTCTGGCCAGTGGGAGTGCCGACGAACAGCGTGCCGCCGGCAGGCAAAGTGGGGTCGCCGGTCACGGTCACCTTGCCGATATCGGTGGAGATGCCGACCAGCTTGTCGGTGACGTCCGGCGACTGGTTGATGACAACCAGCACCAGGTCCACCGTTGCGCCCGGGCGCAGGAAGTCGGTGTTCTGCTGCGCCTGAATGCGGACATTGCGCAGCGCGACGTTATTGATCACCGCATGGTTGCCGTCGACGGCGGACTCCTGGCTGGCGGTCTGCGAGAGCTGACCGGCGCTGCAGCCGGCGAGCGCGACGGCGCCGATGAGGCCACCCGCTGCGAGGGCGGCGACCCTGGTTGCGCGGCGGTTCGAGCGGGGTTTCGAGTCGCGGTAGTCGAAGCGATTCACTCAAGCCTCCTGCTCGGCTTACGCATGGCACTGCGGTTCAACTATGCACAGTAGTAGGTCGGCCACGCGGGCGGTAGCTGAGGGCGCTGGAGGGGGATTAGCGCAGCGCAGTATGATCTTGACGTGCCGAACAGCGCAAACCTGGAGCCCTCCGGGAGGCGCCCATCGGGGTTCCCGATAGGTCGGTGCCTTGCATGAATTTCCTTGTCTGTCAACCCCCTCTGTTCACGTGCGGTGCCCCTGACCTGCACCGTTGTTCCACACGTGTCGGAGTCGCGTGTTAGTATGGAGTAACGAAAGGGGCTCGAATCTGATGATTTTCAAGGTCGGAGACACCGTTGTCTATCCACACCACGGTGCTGCGTTGATCGAGGCGATCGAAACCCGAACCATTAAAGGGGAACAAAAGGAATATCTCGTCTTGAAAGTGGCGCAGGGAGACCTGACAGTTCGAGTACCCGCTGATAATGCCGAGTACGTCGGCGTCCGCGATGTGGTCGGCCAGGAAGGTCTCGACAAGGTGTTCCAGGTGCTTCGCGCCCCGCACACCGAAGAGCCGACCAATTGGTCCCGCCGCTACAAGGCCAACCTGGAAAAGCTGGCCTCCGGTGACGTCAACAAGGTCGCCGAGGTCGTCCGCGATCTGTGGCGTCGCGACCAGGAACGCGGGCTGTCCGCCGGCGAGAAGCGCATGCTGGCCAAGGCCCGTCAGATCCTGGTCGGGGAGCTGGCACTCGCCGAAAGCACCGACGACGCCAAGGCGGAGACCATCCTCGACGAGGTTCTGGCCGCCGCGTCCTGAATCCCTGACGCGCAGGGGCCAGAGTGACGAGCACGGTCGCGGTGGTCCCTGCCGCCGGGTCGGGCGAACGGCTGGCCGCCGGTGTGCCCAAGGCGTTCTTTCACCTGGACGGACGCACTCTGGTTGAACGCGCCGTCAGCGGCCTGCTGGAGTCCGGTGTCGTCGACCACGTCGTGGTGGCGGTACCCGCTGACCGCACCGACCAGGCCAAATTGATTCTCGGCCGCGCGGCGACCGTCGTCGCCGGAGGCGCGAATCGCGGCGAGTCGGTGGGCCGGGCGTTGGCGGCGTTGGCCGACGCAGAAGAACCCAACTTTGTGCTGGTCCACGACGCGGCGCGGGCCCTGACCCCACCGGGGCTGGTCGTGCGCGTGGTTGAGGCGCTGCGGGCCGGACATTCGGCCGTGGTGCCCGCGCTGGCGCTTTCCGACACCGTCAAGGCGGTCGATGCCAACGGGGTGGTGTTGGGGACGCCGGAGCGGGCCGGCCTGCGAGCCGTACAAACGCCCCAGGGATTCACCACCGAGTTGCTACTGCGTGCATATCAGCAGGCCGGAGTCGCGGATTTCACCGACGACGCGTCCCTGGTCGAGCACATCGGCGGTCAAGTACAGGTGGTCGACGGCGACCCGCTGGCCTTCAAGATCACCACCCGGTTGGACATATTGCTGGCCCAAGCGATTGTGAAGCAGTCATGAGCCCGTCCCGGAAGGAACAGGCTTGCGCCCTGTCCTTCGCGGTTGGGGGTGCCATTAGGCTCGCTGCTGCCGCCCTAACTGGCTGTCAGGGTGGGCGCTGCGTGTGGACGCATGACTTCGCCCCAGCGTTCGACACCGCGGACTGCGATGTTGACCGCTGCGTTGTGGTCGGCGTGCCCAACGAAGCCACACTGGCCACATTCAAATTTGCTTTGCGAGCGTCGGTTTCGTTTGTCGACATGCCCGCACCTGCTACAGGTTTGCGAGGTGTGGGCCGGGTCGACCTGGACGAGCGCTACTCCGGCGACCCTGGCCTTATAAGTCAAGAATCTGCCGAATTGGGCGAAGGCCCAGGTATGCAGCATGGCCCGTTGGGGCTTAAGAAGCCGTACCCGGTCGCGAATGCCGCCCAACTGTTCGACGGCGATGCCGCGCCCGGTGCGTTCAGCCTCGGCCACGATGCGTTTGCTGATCTGGTGATTGACGTCCGCGGCGAACCGGGTTTCCTTACTGCGCCGCTTGCACAACAGGCGTCGCGCGGACCTAGTTCTCTTTGCCTGCAACCGTTTCCGGAAGCGTGCCTGTCGTTTCCGGTAGCGGTTCAGCCGGGCTCCGGCCGTGCGATCGCCATCGCTCGTCGTTGCGATGTTGACGATCCCCAAATCGACGCCAACAAATCCATTGACCGGGTCGGTCACTGGCGCTTCGGTCACCTCGATGGTGGCGTACAGGAACCATTTCCCGTCGCGGCAGACCAGGTCGGTCTCGCCGATCACGCGAGTGCGCAACGACGCCAAATCCCGAGGGGCAGCCATAACTCGCACCCGGCGCAGCCGGCCATGCACTGTCCAGATCGACACCGTCGCTTCCCGGCCCCCGATAATGTTGGGGATCCGCCACGACAGGCACCGAGCGTCAAATGGCTGCGCCGCGTCGGTGCGGAAGATGACCGGCGTCGCCCGCAACCTTTCGCGCTGCCGCGATCCGGGTGGGCCGTAGTTGCCAGCGGCGATGTTCGCACGCAGTGTTGTGTAGGCATCGGCGACCTTGCCAATCACCCGGATCGCCGGTTGCGCCGAGAGCCCGAACCGCGCCCTCAGCTCGGTATAGAAACGTTTCTGCGCATCATTCTTGCGGTGGACCCGCTCGGCGTGCATCTTTGCCGACAGCCAAGATGCCGCCCTGTTGCAGGCCAGCAACGTGCCTGCCAGGGCGGTCGACTCGACGTCGGTTGGCAGCATGCGCACCTTCACCACCTGCTTCACGCCCGCACCGTAACCGCAGGCTCCGACACTCCGATCCATGCCGACGTCAGCGCGTCCGTACCGATCTATATCCATGGCGCATGCCGTCGTGGGAACCGGAACCGACTGTGCGGCGGGCCACTCATAACCGGGAAGAGCATTCCTCAGGATCGTCGCGAAATACGGGGTAGACATCGACTAACAGAATCAACCCGATTGGCGCGCCGCTGCGCGGGTCGCGAGAATTGAGCAGATTTCCCATGACTGTTTACGGCCAGCCTTCTGTCCAAGGAAAGCAGTGAACCTTCGGATAGGTCTGGGCACCGACGTGCACGCGATAGAGGCCGGTAGGCCGTGCTGGCTGCTGGGTCTGCTGTTTCCCGACGTCGACGGTTGCGCCGGACATTCCGACGGCGACGTGGCCGTCCACGCGTTGTGCGACGCGCTGCTGTCGGCGGCTGGACTGGAGGATATCGGCGACGTGTTCGGCGTCGACGACCCACGGTGGGCCGGTGGCAGCGGGGTCGACATGCTGCGCCACGTCGCCGACCTGATCGCCCGGCACGGCTTCCGGGTCGGCAACGCGGCGGTGCAGGTCATCGGCAACCGGCCCAGGATCGGCCCGCGCCGCGCCGAGGCGCAACGGCTGTTGTCGGACCTGCTGAATGCGCCGGTGTCGGTGTCGGCCACCACCACTGACGGGCTGGGACTGACCGGGCGCGGTGAGGGTCGGGCCGCGATCGCGACGACTTTGCTGGTCGCGGTCGAAGGCACCGCCGGCTAGCCGCTGCGACGGCACGATCCTTCGGCTCCCGGTGATCGTTTCTCTTGCTCGTGGGACCGCATGCCGTATCCGCTGAGCTTTGTGGTTGGAAACGACTTCGCGGCGCCGCGTTGGTAATCGGCAAAGCTATAGCCCGGTAAGCTGGCACGTCGTGATCGATCGCGCCCACCTGCGGCTACACGACACGGCAACCGGTGCCGTGCGTGAGTTCGTTCCGCTGCGGCCGGGGCACGTCTCCATCTACCTGTGTGGCGCCACCGTGCAAGGTCTGCCCCACATCGGCCACGTGCGCAGCGGCGTGGCCTTCGACATCCTGCGCCGCTGGCTGACGGCGCGGGGTTGTGACGTCGCATTCATCCGCAACGTCACCGATATCGACGACAAGATCCTCAACAAGGCCGCGGCGGCGGGCCGGCCGTGGTGGGAGTGGGCGGCCACCTACGAGCGGGCGTTCACTGCCGCCTACGACGCACTCGGCGTCTTGCCGCCGTCGGCGGAGCCGCGGGCCACCGGCCACATCACCCAGATGGTGGAGCTGATCGAGCGGCTGATCGAGTCCGGTAACGCCTATACCGGCTGTGGCGACGTCTACTTCGACGTACTGAGCTACCCCGAATACGGCCAGCTGTCCGGTCACAAGATCGACGACGTGCATCAAGGCGAGGGAGTGGCCACCGGCAAGCGCGATCAGCGCGACTTCACGTTGTGGAAGGGCGCCAAGCCCGGCGAGCCGTCGTGGCCCACGCCGTGGGGGCGCGGACGCCCCGGCTGGCACACCGAATGCGTGGCAATGGCACACGAGTATTTGGGCCCGGAGTTCGATATCCATTGCGGCGGAATGGATTTGGTTTTTCCGCATCACGAGAACGAGATTGCCCAAAGCCGCGCTGCCGGCGACGGGTTCGCCCGGTACTGGTTGCACAACGGCTGGGTCACCATGGGTGGCGAGAAGATGAGCAAGTCGCTGGGCAACGTGTTGTCGATCCCGGCCATGTTGCACCGTGTCCGGCCCGCCGAGCTGCGCTACTACCTGGGCAGCGCGCATTACCGCTCGATGCTGGAGTTCTCCGAGACAGCGTTGCGGGACGCGGTCAACGCCTACG
>Ga0209040_10002561_pt1 | contig 14191 bp, 11 predicted proteins | sample BogFormECP12_OM3_FD_188240 | JGI IMG/M metagenome (GOLD analysis project Ga0209040, IMG submission 188240) | Bog forest soil microbial communities from Calvert Island, British Columbia, Canada - ECP12_OM3 (SPAdes) (version 2) | ecosystem: Environmental > Aquatic > Freshwater > Wetlands > Bog ...
CTGCAGGAAGTAAATGCGCAGCATCCGCTCCACCCCTACCGGAGGTCGTCCGTTGCCCGACTTCGGATAGTAGGGCGCGATCAGGCAACACAGCTTGCCCCAGGGAACCACCTGCTCCATCTCTTCCAAAAACAATGCCCTACGCGTCTTCTTGCCAAAACGCTCAAAGCCACTCATCATCGCCAGTGTCCTCTGCTTCATCTGCCGACACTCTACCTGCCTTCGCCGTGGAAAAGGAGAGCTTAATCAGAGTCTCCCTAGATGATCTGTGGTTGGTTCTTATGCCGTCAGCCATGACCTTAATCGCCCGCCACGAGTGCAGGCCGGTCTGCCGAAACGTGATCTTCCTCTTCCGGTACCGGCAATTGGTAGCTCTGATCTTCAATCGCCAGGGCGAACAATACACTTGAATACAGGATCCATATGAACTGATTGGGGCTGACGATCGAAGCTTCGTTTAGCTGATACAGGAACACAACACAGAGGAACGCAAGCGGCCAAGTGAGCTCTCTTTCGGTGCTTCTCCTCACCAGAAGCATGGCGCGCTTCATTGCGATGAGATATGCGGCAAAGTAGAGTGCAAGGCCTGCCCCACCCAGTTGCAGCATGAGGTCGATATATCCGTTGTGGGCATGCGGCAGGGTGTCCCAGTGAGTTGCTTCCCGAATCAACCGTCCGGGTCTGGAGTTCTGGCTCCAAAATGCAGCATATCCATAGCCCAGGATCGGATTCTTTCCAACGAATCGGAGTGACTCCCGCCAGATTGGCACCCGGCCGGTCATAGAGGTATCTTTGCCCAGCACGCGTGCGGCTTCGTCGGCATGTTGCAGGACATAGGAAACAGTCGCGATAGAGGCCACCGCCAGCACTGCGGTGAGCAGAACAAGACGCGGTCGAGGCCAACGAAGCGCCGGAAGGACGAAAGACAAGAGCAGCGCCACAATCATAATCAGCAAGCCGCCTGCTGAGCGCGAAGCCACTAGCAGCGCCATTACCATAACCATCAGGAGCGCGACAACCAGCCTGCTTCGCCGGGTTGGGCGCGGCCTGCTTAGGATCACGACGCCTGTCAGGACGATGAGGCGCGCCCAGGTGTTCTTGGTTGTAACGATCCCATTCCATGCCCCGTCCGCATCCAGGTCCAGATCCGGCACGAAGCCGGGGAAACAGACCTGCGCTATCACGCCAAGCACAATAACAAGCGCCAGGACCTTCCAGACCAGGCCTATCTGCTCTCCAATGGTGTAACGCCGAGCGAAATCAAGGCCGATCAGCGCTGATAACAGCAGAGGGATGCTCCTTTGAAGAGTTGCATGCGTGTCTACCGACCAGCGGATCGAAATGATGGTAAGGAGTAAAAACAGAACAAAACACTTATTGTTCGCTAGAAGGCCGCCGAGCTGACGAAGCCGAGGAATGAGCCCACAAAGAACGACCAGATAGACACCGGCCCAGAGCACCTTCATCAAGGGCGACCCCTGGGGGTCGGCTCCGCCTTTGCCAAGCGTAAATGCTTCCATGGCGCCGCTCGAAAGAAACAGCACACAAAAGAAGAAAACGTCAGCGAGGAGTTTGCGGGAGATTCTCATGCAGGATGACTGTCGAAAGCGTGTTAGTACCCGAAACGCCCCAAGGTACTCCAGACCGTAGCTCTGAGGAACACTTCGGACCGTTGCGGCAGTGTCAGATTCCGAACGAAAGCTTGAACGCGCTGTTTGTGTCCTGAGTCGAGGCCGCCCGAGGCCCAATGGGCTCCGAGGCCCCGCGAGAAGACCTTTAAAGCCAGACGCTGAAGTATGGGCCACCGATCGTAAAGCCAGATTCCGGTGATGAGCTCGAGTTGCCCGCTCAGACGCTTTTTGTCTCCGGCTCTCCTAGTAAAGGCATTGGCGTCGTGCACGCGCATCAGGGTGAGCTCGTCGTTTGCCATCCATCCTTCGTCCAGGGCGAGCGCAACCCATTTGATGTAGGCGTCGCTGGAGCAACCTGTCTTGAGACGTATGGGTTCGGGCATCGGAAAGATCTTTTGCAACGCCCTTCTCCGAAACGACAGGCCGGAGAGTGCCGTTGGAACAAAGGGTGGTTTGCCGGCCGCCGTGATCGCGCGGACATCCCACCTTCCGCGCTCATGTGTTGTCGACCAGGGATAACGCTCGCCGGTTTCGTGATTGAACTGGCGCACAATGTCGAAGCACCAGCCCAGATTCGGGTTTTCCGTAAGAATTGCGACAATTCGTTCGACTTTTTTCGGTTTGAAAAGATCGTCCGCGTCGAGCAGGCAGACGATCTCTCCCCTGCAGACGTCAAATCCGGCGTTCAGCGCGGACGCTTGCCCGCCATTGGTTTTCATCAGGGAAAGAATGCGCGCGCCGTAACTGGCGATGACCTTGCGCGAATTGTCGGTTGAACCGTCATCGACGACGATGATTTCAGTATTCGGGTAAGTCTGCGCAAGAGCACTGTCGATTGCCTCTCCGAGGAAGCGGCCGTAGTTATAGTTGTTAATCAGGATACTGACCCTTGGTCGATCATTCATCGGGCAACTTCCTCCATCATCGTCAACTGGTGCCTGGTTCGCGACAGGGCTGCTATAGCGACTCCCAGCAGGAAAAGCAGCGCAGCATCACTGGCGATGCTGGACCAAGCGGCGCCAAGCCACGAATACGCCGGGATGATCCAAAGGTTGATGAGAACATTGAAAAGAGCGACCCCAATCTGGATCATTGTTCGCAAACGCTGATGCCCCGCTCCAGTAAGAGCGTCCGCAAAAAAGGAATGGACGGTCTTGATCATGGGCAGAACGGCGAGCCAGCGGAGAGCACTTACCGAGCGCGCGTATTGGTTGCCGAGGATGTGAGGAACAACTGGCGCGAATACCAGCAGCCCCACCGTCGCGAGCATTGCATACGCGAGCGTTTTCAGCAGCAGCGGCCTCATGAAACGACGAGTTTCCCGGATTCCGCCGAGGTGCCCAGCGCGAAAAAAACCGGGATTGGCGGCGGCAAGGATGGAGCGCAGCGGGACAAGGCTGACATCGATAATCCGGTACGCGGCGCCATAGATGCCGGTAGCAGACAGATCGCCAAGCTTAGCAAGCATGGTCTTGTCGATGTCGTTGTAGATGGTCTGTGCAGACAACCCGACGGAGAAGAAGACACCTTCTTTCAGTTCAAGCCAGATCAGGTTCGTCTGCAGAGTGGGCTTCTTGAGGACTATCAACCCCCAGCCCAAGGCAGCCGCCGCAGTTGCGAAGGTGGCCACCATGTAGACGGCGGCCCAGGCTTCAACATTCGGATGCTTCATGAACGCAATGAGAATGCCCAGTCCGAGGAGGCGGCTGAGGCTGGACCACATGTTGAGCTGGGCCGTCGCGGCAAAGCGGTTGCCGGCCGCAAAGGCGAACCCGCAGAAAGCCACAATACTGCCAAAAACCAGGTCTGCTGCCGAGACCAGAAACAGGACGCTCCAATGAAGGCCGGCGGGCAGCAGAAAGCCGCAGGAGAGAACCAGGATGAGCGCGGCTGCTCCACTGACGAATGTAATGAGGAGGCCATTGCCCCAGGACCGGGAAAAGGATTCCGGATCATGGGAGGTATTGCGGATCATGAGGTTGCTGGTGCCGAGTCCGACGAATGGGGACACGATCGCAGCAATGGCGACGACGGCGACAAATGCGCCGTACTGGGCAGGTTCCAGGCTGCGCGCAATGAGAATGAAATAGACAGCCTGAATCACGAGCTTAAGCCCGTTCCCACCCAGCATCCACAGCGTATTTTTTGCGATCGAGCTGCGTTGCAGTCTTTGCCAATAACGTGTCATTAGAGACTCTTTTGACTGTCCTGTGGAACTTAAGGGTGTGACGGCGGAAGAGTCGCCGGCCCTCTCGGAAAGAGGCGGTCGCGAAGCCGCAACATCGGGAACTCTACAGCCTTTGTCGTTAGAATTCCCAATATGATCGCGGCGAAGTACTGGCCGAAGAGCAAGGCTCCCCACCGAGTAGAGGCAGGCAAATGAGAGCAGATACTTGAAAGCGGATCTCTTACTGAGAGATGCCACAGATAAATTCCGTAAGAATAAACGCCGACGGCTGCCACCAGCCGATACGGGAACGAACCCGTAGCGTTACCTTCATAGCCGTATCCGAAAAGAAGCAGCGCGCCCATGGCGAGATAGACAAACGTGTATCCGAAGGACCACATTAATGGTGTGTGGTGTCCTTCACAGAGCGCAAATAGAAGCCCAGAGAGCACTATCACTGCCATTGGGATGCGGTACCTGATCCATCGGTCGAATCGTGCCCGGTCCGTGTAGAAGATCCAGCTCAGCAGCACCCCAAAGAGCAGGCTGTCGATGCGCGCGTGGGTCAACCATTGAGTATCTCCTCCATGAGCTACGTAGACGGACACGACGCGTCCGCACAGAACAAGAAAGCAAATACCGAGGAGGATTGGAACTATTCGATCGCGCAACCAGCGGGTCCTGTAAAGAACAAGCAGGAGGGGAGGCAGAGCCAGATAGAAATGTTCCTCTACGGCCAAACTCCATGTGTGGTCGAGAGATGTACCGGCATAGTTCTGGACATTCAGGATATTCTGCCAGGCAAAGGAGCCGAGCGGGTGCCTCCGTGCAATGATCTGGAAAAGCAGATAAGCATAGTAGGCGGGCCAGATTTTCATCATCCGCCGCAGAAGAAAGCGCCCGATGCGCAGCCCATCGGTCTTGAGAAGCTCCTGAACAAGGAGACCGCCTACAAGAAATCCACTCAACACAAAGAAAAGATCGACGCCGATCCACCCAGTGCGCTTGGCGACGAAGTCGAATCCGCGTGCAAGCGGATTGTGAACCGGCACAGTGTGAAAGTGAAACGCCATGACAGCCAGAATCGCGATGCCTCGAAGGAAATCGAGCTGAATCACCCTGCCCGATGTTTCCTGGGACGTCGCCTTTCGCTCAGTGGGCGCAGGGCTCGCCACCTCCACTTCAGAGACAGCTTCCTCTTCAATCACCGCTACCTGGTTTTCAAGCTCCATTATCCGGTCACCTGGCTGGCTCGGTTCGGCCAGTTCGATACGATAAGATCGTGCCAAGATTGCCCTTGAAGGGGTGACTTTCCGTCTTGACGCCGGCTGTAACATCATTGATTCCCAGCGTCGTGCTTGCCGTCTCGAAGGCAGAAACCTCCAGCGCCAATCCGTGATTCTCAAAGACCGTCTTTGTGCTCCTCAGCTGTCCCTGTTCGGTGTTAGCGAACCCGCCGAAGAAGTGGATGGGACCGACGGTTGAAGCGATAAAAACCATGGACGTTTTATCGTCGATGCCTCCGTTCCCTTCCATATATAGATCGAAGAAATTGACTGCCATGACACCGCCGCCCCTGATCAGGATGTCGGGGGAGCCACTGCCAGGCTGATTGATACTTACGTCGTAAAACGATACGGAGCGAACTTTTCCGGGCCCGATTGTTAAAGGAACGCCACCTTTGCTTCCGTTCCTGACTATGGATCCATTGCTTGTAGCGTGGATATTCTCGAAGCGCACCCCGCAGCATGCGCTTTCGATGTGCCAGACATCACCGTAATAGTTTTCTCCGAAGATACGTGTAAAGCTGCTCTGGTCCACCGCGTCACGAATATGGATCACGCCGTTCTCAAACGTGCTGCCGGGCTGGTTGTTCCACACCGAGAAGCCTTCGGCGCGAACATAGTTGCCTATTGGTGAAGCGTCGGTGCAGTAAATGGCATCCATGTTCGAGCCCGCGTCCGCCGTGAGCACCATGCGATTGCCGCCGCCGCCGGGCTGATTGCCGATGATCGAGGTACTGCTGAATTGCCGGACTCCGCAACTGGCGGGATCGGTGAGATGCCACTTCCAGACACCGGTGTCCGGCAGGAGCAGTGTAATGCCGATGCGATTCTTTACGGTTTCGTCGCTGCCAAGGCGGATTTCCTCCGACATTTTCTGCATGCCGCCCAGCTTGGTGGCGTCGCACACGCCACCGCCGGAAGAGATAACTGCCGCAAGGCACGCGTTAATCTTCAGGCTCGCGTCGGCCCCGGAGTAAGACGCTGCATTGAAATTGTTTTGTGCAAACGCTGAGAGTGAGAAAAGCGTCGCAAATGCCAACAACTTAATTGCCAGTCTCATAGATTTAATTGCCAGTCTCATAGATCTCATCGTGAACGTTTTGACAGAACGATATTTGCTGCTGAGCAGCGCAGCGGGTTCTCAAGCTGGCCTGTTCACTACCACGCGATCATCCGCCTCTCCAAGATCGGCCTGTTCAGTCACGCAGAGCGCGTGAGCATAGATTTCCATGAGCCGCTCGTAATTCTTTTCCGGAGTATGCGTGGCCAAGTAGTAGTTCCGGGCCCTCTGCCTCATCAGCCTCGTAGCCTCTGGATGATCAGCCAACCTTTGCAGAGCGGCTGCCATCTCCATGTGATCGCCAGGCGCGTAGAGCATGCCGGCCCCCTCGCTAAGAACGGTTTCTGCCGTACTGCCGATATTGCCCGCAATCACCGGCACACCCAAGGAGAAGGCCTCGATCGCAACTATCGGGACACCGCCCTCATACCAGAGCGAGGTCATGAGGAGTGCCTTTGCACCTTTCATCCAGGTGAGCATCTCGTCCTGCAACACGAACCCCTTCATCTTCAATCGGCTTCCTGGCCTGGCGGCTGCCCGTTCCAGCGCGGGACGCATCGGCCCGTCGCCGAGCACGACCACATCCATGCAAAAAGCACCCGCCGCGTCCGCGTCGATGATTGTCTGGACTCCCTTCTCAGGCGTCAGGCGCGCCGCGAAGAGCGCGTAGTTGCCATCGCCGGCACCCATGCCGCGGTCGATTGCAAAGTTTGGCTTGACGAAAATCCTATCCGGCGGAATGCGAAAGCGGCCAAGCTTTTCTGCGGCAAATTTTGCCAGCGCGATATAGGCCGAGATTCGCGACGACCACGTGCCTAGCTGAGCATGAAGAGCCATCGTAAATCCAACGACCGCACTGCCGGCGCGGCTAGAGCGATAACAGGCGTGGCGAATCCCGGGGAAGAAAGATCGGGATATAACGCACTCCTCGCACACCTGGCCCTCCCGGTAAAGTGAGTTTCTAGCGCACTGAATTCGATAGTTGTGCAGAGTGTGGACCACAGGGATCTCTGCTTCAGAACACGCGGCAAATATGGACGGAGAAAGCGTCGGGAAGAAGTTATGTATATGCACGAGGTCTGGTTGATGGTTCCGCAGCGCCTCTTGCATCTTTCGTTTCCCGCTGAACGAGTAGATGGACCCCACGGCGGCGAGTCCGCTGGAGATGCCGCTCTGGATATGATCATTGTCGGCCGGCAGCGTTTCGACCTGATGGCCATGCGACCGGAGCAGCCATTCTTCAGCAGCGACTACGGTGTCTTCACCGCCCTTCTGCTGATATCGGTTATGGACAATCAGAATTTTCACTGTTGTCCCAATATGTGAATTGCCGACAACCGGGTACGGGCCGAACGCAACGCAGCGGATTCTGCCTCGGCGAGTCGCTTGAGCCGTTTCTTATTACGGGTTACGAGCCGGTCCGGAGAAGAGAGCCTCGACACGATCGAGGCGATCGTGCCGGCATCAATCACAAGCATCAGCCAGTCCATTGGCAGACGAAACCTGATTCTCGTGAAGAAAACGGCCGCAAAGAGTGCGTTGACCAGATAGAGCCCAATCAGACAGATTTCTTCCTGCGAGGGCGGAATTTTCATCGAGAGAGCAAGTCTGGCAAGGAACAGCGACAGCAGCGGACCGTAGGAGAGCATCATGATGATTTCCCGCCACGACTGGCCTTCATCCGAGAGCGGTGTGCTTCGATCATTGGCTTCGGTCCGATTTGCAAAGGAGAAATAGTGCAGCAGCTTGGCTCCATACAGGCGAGCCGCCTGGGCCGGATGGTTTCTTACCCACATCTTCGCGGACTCTGTGTAATATCTGTTTTGTTGCGGCTCAAGCAGTTGGTGCCCAATCGTCGTGTATCTCGAGATATTCGCAGAAGAACCCGTATCAGGAGTTACATTTTCCGAGTTCCCGAGCAAGAGGTTCACTCCGCCATTTGTCGCAATGAAGACGGGAGAGCGAAAGGCCATGTAATTTCGGACCGACCATGCTCCGAGCAGAATGACAACTGGTGCCACAAACGGAACCGCCAAACGCCTGAAGTCCCGGCGTTGCCAAAAAAGCCAAATGGAGAGAGCGGCAACGGGGATGAGAAACGTTGGGATTGTCAGGATGAGAGCTGCCCAAGCTCCGCCAGCGGCAACGGCCCTTGAAATCGTCAAAGGACTGTCGAACAAGAGCCACAGGCCGCATAACATTAAAGCCGCTCCCAGCGTTTGGGGAAACAGAACAGTGGCCGAATAGAACAGTACGGGATAACCAAGGCTGAGCAGGACGGCAATCGCCGCTGTGGCAGCCGAGCTGATCCTGCGAGCCAGCAGAAAGAGAAATAACTGGCTAACGACCAGGGCAGTTACGTTGAAGATGCGGAGCGCCGTATTGGATGCTCCGAACATCTGCGGCACGGCAAGAAACCAGATGTAACCGGGTGGCCGTGAGGCGGTTGGCTTTACGCCATCGAGCGTGAACCGATGGAGCTGTACGAGATGCTTCGAAAGAGCGGCATAGTGTCTTTCGTCCTGATAAACAAGTCTCGGCCCCGCATGAATGGCAAGGGTTACTGCCGCTGAAGCGGAGACAACCATTACGATAACTGCAATTTTCCAGCTATGCGTCGCTAACCATCGCATGGCTCTTTTTCCTCTCAACAGGATGTAGGTTGGCAGTCAGGCAGAAGATGCGATATAGATGGCAGGCTGCACACGCAGGAATGATGTGGCCGCCTCTTCACCAAACCGATGCTGTGGGTCACCCGAACAGAGACTCCGTGGCCGGGACCTTTCCTTCTGTGGGAAAGCGGGATACTCCAATCGCCTGAAGCGCTACCAGGAAGAGATAGGCTGGATTGAGATAGAGGTAACGCTTCCAGAGCCTCTTGGGTTCCGAAGCGAGGCGAAAGAGCCACTCGAGGCCTACGCGGCCCATCCAGTCCGGAGCCTCCTGAATAAGGCCGGCCAGAAACGGAAAGGCTGCACCCACTGTCAGAATCGGCATGGGAAGCATGTTTTGAAACTCAAAGGCAAAGGTCTCCTGGCGCGGACATCCGAGGCCGACCAACGTAATCGCCGCTCCCGATGCACCAATCTTTTCGGCGAGTTCAAGCTTCTCATCGGGCGTGAGCCGCCGGAATTTGGACGGCTCTGCGCCCGCAATTATCAGCTCCGGACAGTCGATCCCCAGGCGCCGCTGCATCTGGCTCAGGATCTCAGGAGTGCTGCCGTACAAAAAGATCGGCACTCCTTCCTCAGCGGCACGATTACAGAGCCGCCGGGTAAGGCTCGGACCCCGGACCCGATCGGTCAGCCGCGTCGAATGAAGCCAGTTCAAAACCCAGCGGACAGGCTGGCCGTCGGGGACCAGGACATCAAAATGATTGAGACGAAATTTGTGCTCGCTATCGAGCACACCGGTCATGACTCCATGAACGGCCAGCGCCGAAACAATGATGTTTCGCTTTTCACGTGCCGCTCGGAAGATGTACTCAAGTGTAGCGTCGTAGTCAATGGCGTTGATCATTACTCCGAGAATGTTCTTTTTTCCTAGATCGAGCATGCTGCCTCCCATCTCTCGGAATTAAGTTCGTAAATCTCCTGAAGTATCTGAGGTACGCCATATTTTGGCGCCCAGTCGGAGTAATCCTTCTGAAAGCCAGTCAGGTCGCTGATCCACCAAATGTGGTCGCCCCGCCGATTGCCGTCGACATACTTCCAATTCACCGTGTTGCCAGTTATCTGTTCGCACAGAGCAATTGCTTCGAGCATCGAGCAGTTGCTGTAGCGGCCGCCGCCCATGTTGTAAACGACGCCGGAGCGCGGATTCTTAAAGAATTCGTGGAAGGCGCGTACCAGGTCAGCGCTATGTATGTTGTCGCGAACCTGCTTTCCCTTGTAACCAAAGACTGTATAGGGTGTTTCCGTTGCCGCGCACTTCATCAAGTAGGCGAGAAAACCATGCAGTTGCGTTCCGGAGTGGTTTGGCCCGGTGAGGCAGCCGCCCCGGAAGCACACAGTCTTCATTCCGAAGTACCTTCCGTATTCCTGAACAAGAACATCGGCGGCGACCTTGGAGGCTCCAAACAGACTGTGCGTCGTTTGGTCGATGGACATTGTTTCCGGAATGCCGCAGGCGAAGTAGGAATGCGAAGCATCTATTTCCCAACGCGTTTCCAACTCCTGAAGTGGCAGATAGTTGGGCGTATCTCCATAGACCTTGTTTGTAGACATGAAAATAAATGCCGCATCCGGCGCATAGCGCCGTGTCGACTCGAGCATGACGGAGGTCCCGTTCGCGTTTACCGACAAGTCCGTGAATGGTTCTCTCGCAGCCCAGTCATGGGACGGTTGCGCCGCCGCATGAATGACAAGTTCAATAGAGCCTTCGTAAGTCTCGAAGACACGTGAGATTTCGGCCGCATCGCGAATATCGGCGTCGTAGTGCCGATAGTCGTCAATCTCATTTGTTAACCGCTCCCGAACCCATTGAGTGGAAGCCTCGGGACCGAAAAATTGCGCCCTCATTCCGTTGTCAATTCCGACAACGGTCATGCCCAATGAGGCGAAGTAAGCTACGGATTCGGAGCCAACCAGGCCCGCGGATCCTGTGACAATAACAACACTCATGTCAGGCCTCCAATCAGCGCGTTAGTCGCGCATGTGTTATGAAGCGTGCTGGTGAAGTTGGTGTTGAGCGTCGCGAAGATTTCGCTATCGAATGAACTCTGCGTCTGACACTGCTTTACTCCTTTGTTTTGAGATTGGTAATGAAACCCCGCTTCAGAACGCAATTCGCAAGGGACACCGGCCGGCCCGTGTTCCAGTCGCGCCGCGAGGCACAGAGGAAAACGGACGCAATTCGTAACGCAAGATGATGCGGGAGGTGCAGTCGGGAGAAACCGACGCAGAATCAGGCTGGTCGCCTGTCGATCGCAACTACAACAGGGATTCCGAGCGTCTCCCGGACCTGGCCGGGAGAGTGGAAGGACGGATCAAGGAAGTCGACGGCGTAAGTTATAGCTATGCTGAGCACGAATGAGGCAATGAAGGCCAGGGCCACTGAAAACATCGGACCGTGGACTGGCAGCACCGGCATCGAAGCCGGTACGGCGATGGCGACGTTTTCAATCCGAATCCGGTCGAATGCGTCTGAAGTGCGCTCCTGCTCGCTCTTCGACAAATACAGTAAATAATTCTGCTCGCTGGCCTTTGCCTCGCGCTGAAGATCAGCGACATCCAGCGACTGGTTTCCCAACTGCACCATCTGTGCCTGGAGTTCGGCAGCACTGCGCCGGGTGGCTGCGAGTCCGGCCTGGTGGGCGGCCAGATCGCTCCTCGTCTTAACAAAATCCTCTCTCAACAACTCGTAGGTTGGATCCCGGTCTGTTTCCTTATTGACGTAAGAAGTATTTGTGGCTTCGGCAATTGCTGCCTGAACAGCTGCGACTTCCTGATCCGCCTCTTTAACCATGGGGTAGCTTGGGTCATACTTCATCGCCAACTGTGCGCGCTTCGTTCGTGCCGCCAGAAGAGCGCTCCCTAATTGCTGCAGAAGGATATCCGATGCATTTACTTCTTCTTTGGTGGCGGAACGCTGCGGTATCTCGGCCATCTGCTCCTGATCGCTGCGCAGACGCTCCTGATCTGCCGCAATTGCCTGTTCTGTGCTGTGCAACAATCCGATGTTGTTTGCCAGCTGTTGCGCGAGATACGTGCGTTCCTCGTCAGGATCGGCAACGTTTTCCTCTTGACCGAGTTGGCGCAGGCGGGCCTCGGATCGAAGCAGCGCATCCTTGTAGGTTTGAGCCTCCTGCGAAAAGATCTGGTAGGACCCCTGCGGGCGATGCACAGCGGCGTGCTTATCCAGATAAAGCGCGGCCAGAGTCGTCATGACGCCATATGCGGCGGCTGCATCGGACGAGCTGTAGGTTACATTGATGAGATTTGTTTTGGTTGGCGTCTCCACTTTGATTTTGTTCGCGAGTCCCCTTACTGCGCGCGCCGTGCGCTGCTCTTTGGTTTCCCCCTGGTGGAGAAGAGAGAAAATGGACTTGGACTTTGGAGAATCAAGTCCGTTGGCGAGAACTACCTTCTCCAGGATGTCCTGACTTTTTAGCAGTTCAACCTCGGAGTTGATCTCTTCATCAGTTAGCGGGGGCGTGACGCTAACCATCTGCTGAGTGGCTTCGGACGTAACCAGCGGATCGATGCGTTCGCGGCTGACGAGAATGGACGTGTGAGCTTCATACGTAGTTCCCTTCAGAAGACTGATAATTACCAGAAGCGCGAAGAGAGCCGCGAAGCTCACGATCAATAAACGCTTCCGTCGGCGCAACGGTGCGAATATGGCGCGCAAAGAGATGTAGGCATCATCTTCGTCGGCTGGCGTTCTGAAGATGGTCTGAGGGGCGTGTGCCATGTATTTTTTCCTCCCTGATAACTCGGGCTTGCCGGGGTTGCGGGCGAACGCGCTAAGGGATGGTTGTGTAGCCGCCAATGTTGAAGGAGTAAGGAACGTACTTACGGAAGTTGGTGATGAACTTCTCTGGCACAAAAACCATGTCGCCGGGCTTCACGATCGCATCCTCGTTGGGATTCTTGCCGTTCAAGACTTCTTTCAGGTTCAGCTTCTTGACCTCGAACCAATCCGCAGAAGTACGATGAAAGAGCAGGACCTGTGTTTTTGCCGTGGGCACAAGCCCTCCAGCGACGGCAATTGCTTCCGCCACTGTGGTTTCCGTCCTCAGTTCGTACTGTCCTGGCTTACCGACCTGACCTGAAACGGTGAAGGATGGTTTCTGATAATCCTCAAGATCGACGTTCACGATGGGATTGTTGAGGATTCCGTTGTAGGCTTTTTTGACTGCGTCCGCCACCTCGGGGACAGTCATTCCCTGGATATGAAGGCTTCCCGCAGTCTGCAGGTTTACGTAGCCATCGGGCTGAACGGTCACGGTCTGATTGAGTTCGGGAGAAAGCGGAAAAGAAAGCAGGAGCGTGTCCTGGTTCTGGACTTTGTACCGCGGGTAGCGCTGTTCGAGCTTCGGTTCAGTGCTACCCGGCAGGGCAGATGCAACGGCAGCCGGGGGGGGTTGCGCCTGGAGCGTTGTCACCGAAATGCATGAAACAGCAGCCAGAAACAGAAAGAGTCTCTTGAGGAAGCTGGACATAATTACCTCACCACTAGATGGGGAATTTTTCTTTTGTCGGAGCGCAAGGTGAACTGCGAGTGTCTATCGTCCGCGCACAATGGTCCGAATAGCACGGACACCCAGATATCTGAGCTTGTGCCAATCTCTGAGGTCACCGCGGCGCATTCGCCGCCACGCTGTGATGAATACGCCTCCGTTGCGCATCCACTTGCGCCTGCGCTCCTGCATGGCTGTGACCGTGTCCTGCCAGTGATAGGCCATTTCTGACTCGGCGGGAGTCGGCGCCGTGCCGAACGTCATGCTGTACACGATCCGGGGCGCACCAGAGGAGTTCGCGGTGGAACTATGCAAAGTCTTCGGGAAATGAAGTGTGCATCCACCCATGAGTATCTTAGATGCGACCGCCGAACATTTGTCGAATGGCGCACAACACTCCAGGGCGACGGACTCTCCATTCTTATTCGTTCGTCGATGTTCGAGGATTTGGCCGTGGTGAGACCGTGGCAGGAACTTGAGGCAGCCCGAATTTTCGTCCACATCCCGCAGGGCAAGCCAAAAAGTCACCTCGTGATAGTCAAACTTTGGATCCCGAAACGCCTGGTCCTGATGCCAGGGCGTTGCTTCTCCACTACTGGCGCACTTGAAGATCGCAAGATCGAGAATAAAGTCAGCCTTTTCGCCCAGAATTTGTTTTGCGATTCGGCGTGCGTTTGCGAAGCATTCCGTTTTGTGCAGTTCCGGCGCGTAATTCACGGGAAGAAGAATCTGCGGAGAGTTCGGTTTCCCCTCGTTGTCACTGTAGGCGGCCAGTTCCCCGTACGCGCCCTCATTCCATCCGGCCCTGCACACGAATAGCCTTTCAAGAGAGGCCTTGATCTTCAGAGCCTCTTCGTCCGACGT
>Ga0209040_10002562_pt1 | contig 14184 bp, 8 predicted proteins | sample BogFormECP12_OM3_FD_188240 | JGI IMG/M metagenome (GOLD analysis project Ga0209040, IMG submission 188240) | Bog forest soil microbial communities from Calvert Island, British Columbia, Canada - ECP12_OM3 (SPAdes) (version 2) | ecosystem: Environmental > Aquatic > Freshwater > Wetlands > Bog ...
GTGATTGTTTCGCGCGTTCGCCGGGCTTGGGCAGCTCTCCCTGCACGCCGCCGCTCCGACGGATGACGAGGCCTGGGAACTAAAGCCGGCTCATCTCCGCTTCAGTGAGGGTAAAATCGCTTATGAAGCTCACGGCAACGTGGGGACTGCGTGCGTGATGCCTGCACACGTGTTTTGCGCAGGCGGCGTGCGTGTGCACAACATCCCGCAAAACGGCAATGGAATGTTCAAATTTCCCGACGACGCTCGCCTGTCTGCAGATATCAAGAATTTAGACCTCTGGTGTGCCTGGTCGGATCGCTATTAAGTTCGCAACGTTGGGCACGAAGTCAGCGAATTCGATCGTGATCCGGACTACTATCGCCAGAACTACGATTCCAAACCCTGGCTGGGAGTCGAGGGCTGGAGGCGGCGGCTCGATGCGGTTCGCAGCCGTCCACGTTTTCTTCGACGGTCGATTCTCTTTCCAACCAAGACGCTACAACCGGAGAAAACACCGGGCGAGATCGCCGGTAAGTCTGCTCGACTTTGGTCGATGTTCGACGACAACACGGCGGAGACCGAGGTACTTGATTTCCTGTACGCGCTGGTCCGGCTCATTAAGCCCGGAGCACGCCGTCGAGACCGGGACCTGGCTCGGGCGATCTGCAGTTGCGATCGCCTCAGCGCTGCGTGAGAATGGATTTGGACATCTGATCAGCCTGGAGTCTGATTCGGAGGTCGCTCACTGTGCCATGAGCCAGATCAGAGCCGCCGGACTGAGCGAATGGGTAGAAATCATCGCAGAGCGAAGCCTGAATTTCCAACCGCGGAATGAGCTACAATTCGCGCTGCTTGATTCCGAAGGTCGGTTTCGCGCCGAAGGATTTCGCCACTTTTATGAAAAGTTAGCCGCCGGAGCCACCGTCGTATTACACTACACAGGCTCACAGCACGAAGGATTGGCGGATGCAATCAGGGAACTGATCGCGCAAGGTCAATTGGCCGGCTCCTTCTTTCCGACTCCGCGCGGCATTTTTGCCGGCAGCGCGCGACGGCCACCGGAATCGCCGGCAACCACTCGACCCGAATTATCGCTGAAGATTCAGGATCTCTCCACACGGTCATCGCCTTGCAAGCGCGCCGCCATCCTAGTGCTTGGAGTTCACCGGAGCGGCACGTCGTCACTGGCGCACCTGCTGAACGTGCTCGGCGCTAAACTGCCGGAGAAGGTGATGGGACCGGCACACAGCAATCCATTGGGTCAATGGGGGCCGATGCGGCTGATGGAGATCAACGAAGAGATTCTCGCTGCAATGGGCCCTAGCTAGCACGATCCGCGGCCGATTCCGCCCAACTGGTTTCGTTCAAAGGAGGCCTACTACCGCTTTCATGAACGCCTTGCAGACGCAGTTGCTTCGGGGTTACGGGATTGCACCCCCGATCCCTATTAAGTTAAGTCTAATTGGGCCGCGGTCCCTCAAGACGTGACCCGTCCGACAGACGCCTTGTCCGATCGATCTACGCCGCAGAATCGTGTTCTGCGAATAGCAACTCGGAACGATCACGGTTTTCTGAGCATCGCGACAGATTGTCCAAGCGGTTTCCCGTTCCACCGAACTTCTGTATCGGATATATACCCCTCCATTTCATAGCCGAGTTTCTGACACCAAATGTCTATCACTGAGCGTTCGATAAATGTGATGAGCAGCGGACTGGAACGACGTCTGTGAGCCTCAACGATTCCTTCAAAAACACTCCAATGGCTATCGGAGCGAAATTCGAGAAATGAGAAGACTAGCTTTCCACCTGGCTTCAGCGTGCGCTTTATGTCTTGAAGATAAATGTAGGTCTCGGCATGAAGCAGGTGGGTAAAAACGCTGAAGGCGCACAGGAAGTCGCAGATATTGTCTGCCGTTGGAATGCTGAGGGCTCGATGCACCAAGAATTTGTAATCGCTTGGAGATTTTGTTCTGGCGTAATCGAGCAGAGATTGGACGATATCAATGCCAGTATATTCGATCTTCATGGATCGACCGACTACGGATGCAAGTCGGCCGCTGCCGCATCCAAGGTCAATCAGGGACATTCCATCTTTCAGGCCAGAGTATCGCAAGATGTCCGCCTCGATCACTCCAATCTCATGATAAGCGCCGCCGACTGCGAGACTCATAGCCTCGTCAATCGGATACTTTTCGATCAAATTCGCGACTTCCTTTTCGTGGTCTTCGACGAACTGCGCCATGATTCTTTCCGACTCGGTTTCCTATCCACCGCGGTCCCAGAACAACGTCTTACAATACTCGATCTACTTGTCAAGGCCGAGCTTTCCCGGATGCTTAAAAGGCAATTAAAGCCCTTGCTCATATCGGCGATCCTCGCTTCGTGGCAACCTTGCCACCGCTTTAGCGTCTTGGATACCGGCGATTTCTGATTCGTAATCCCCGCGCACGTGTTTCGCGCAGGTGGCGGTGCGCCTGCACAACATCGCGAAAGACGGCTTGCCACGACAGATCGATTCGAGCATGGAAGCACCTGCTGGCGTGTAACCTGGCCAGTTCGCTGGTTTCACAAACAGTTCAATCTGGCAGAAAGCGCGTTATCGAAAACACACCTTTTTCAAGAGTCTCGACGTGCATCCATCCATAGATTAGCATGTCGACGCGCGACTCTTCGATGACGCTTTCAAGCTAGGTCGAAAGGCTGACCTTCCTTGAATCACGCAGGATTTCGTAGAGCCACGAGATTGCAATAGGCAAATTCCTTTGCTGGATCAGGCAACGCACTCTCTTGCAGCGAGACTAGTTGACTCCGCCTCAAACTATAAATGCTGAAACCGAGCTCAGTCAGATAGGATAAAAATTCTTTGGGATCGGCTCCAGCCCGGCGGAGGCCAAACGGCCAGAATTCAAAAAGCAGAACGATGCCTTGGTTTTTTTCCAGCACGCTACGTCCCCCTGCCAGAGCGGCGGCTTCCCATCCTTGGACGTCTATTTTCAGAAAGTCTATTCTTGTTCCCTCAAACAGTTCGTCTAAGGTAGCCGCCGGCACTTCTACGCTGGCGGTCACATTCCCTCCGGCTTTGACTATGTAATTGTCTCCTAAATTGAGTTGGCCGAGATGCAGGGTAAGGACGCCAGAGGAATTCGACAGTGCTGTCTGATAGCATTCGACGTTCTCGATCCGATTCTCGCGCAAATTCGATACGAGTTGCTGGTAAAGCATCGGGTGCGGCTCAAAAGCAAAAATCTTTCCTGGCCGAGCCAGATCCGCCAGAAAAATCGTATATAGACCCTGATTAGCACCTATATCAACCACCGTCATCCTGTTGCTGACCAGTCGGCGAAGAATTTCGGTTTCTTCCCGGCCGAGAATCCCGACTTTGTGCAGGAATAGACTTGCCAACCGATCGAGAGTAGAGGTCCTAAAAACATGACCGAAAACCTTAACTCTTCGCTGCCATAATCCAAGCTCATTTAGTCTTTGCGAGAACATCGGAGAAAGCATTAATTGCGTTTTCGACAGACTAATTGCCCTACAGGATTGTTGACGCAACAAAAGTTTTTCCTCATTGTTCGGTAAAGCCGCGAACGAAAGTTTTCGTTGACACGCCTTCCGAGGAATTGTTGAAGGGAATGTCGAACATGTTTTGACATGGAGTCATCGAAACTAAAGCCCGCAGAGCAGCATTTGATTGAGATGCGTTCCAACCAAGAGGCTTGGCGGCGATCTCGTCTCCTCAGAGTTGTATATGCTCGCTTCTACGAGTTGATCAGGGAGAGTCTTGCACCTGTCCCTGGGGCAATCGTAGAGCTCGGTTCGGGGATCGGAGCCGTCAAAGAGTTCATCCCCGAATGTGTCACAACCGATATCTTTCCCAATCCGTGGCTCGACAGGTGCGAAAACGCATATGCTTTGAATTTCCCGGATGAAAGCGTGTCCAGTTTGATTCTTCTCGACGTGTTCCACCATCTCAAATATCCGGGAACAGCTCTGAACGAGTTCCGAAGAGTCCTGAGTAACAAAGGGCGCGTCATCATTTTAGACCCGGCCATGGGGCTTTTGGGCAGATTTGTTTACGGACTTTTCCATCATGAACCGCTTGGACTTAACGAACCGATCGCGTGGTTCGCTCCAGATGGATTTGATCCGGAAAACGCTTATTATTTCGCGGCTCAGGCCAATGCCTCCAGGGTGTTTCTTGGGAACGATTTCAGAGAAGAATTGAAGCCTTGGAACCTGCTGAAGCGCGAACAACTTCCAGAAATCGCCTACGTCGCGTCTGGGGGATTCAGCAAACCGCAACTGTATCCTTCAGCGGCGCTTCCTGTTATCCGAGGGGTCGAGAAATTCCTGACGGCCTGGCCAAGACTATTTGCAACCCGCTTACTAATCGTCCTGGCAAAGGAATCAGCTGAGCAACGATCATGAAAAACTCGCGGGTGTCCGACCATGCCAAAACGCACCTCGCAAGGGTTAGAGAATATTACGAGAGTTGCGGGGAGCTTACAAAGCAAGCTCGCTCTTACCGTGACATACTAGCTGGATACTACAATTTGTTGATTCCCGCCTCTGCATCCGTTCTTGAAGTGGGCTGCGGCGCCGGTGACTTACTGTCTCGACTCCGAGTGGCAAAACGATGCGGCGTCGATCTGTCTCCAAGACAGATCCTATTAGCGAAGGAAAAAATTCCTGATGGAAAATTTTATGTACAAGCCGGTGAAGACTTGGATCTGCCAGGCGAAAGCTTTGATTACATTGTCGTTTCCGAAACGGTTAACCTGGCCGCGGACGTACAAACATTATTCGAAAGCCTGAAATCGGTGTCGAACGAAAACACCCGACTTATTGTCAACATCTATAGCTCGCTGTGGTGGCCGATGATTTGGTTGGCCACGGCGCTTGGTCTTCGAAATCGCCAGCCCGAGAGTAACTGGCTCTCAAAAGAAGACATTGCGGGTTTACTCCACCTGAGCGGATGGGAACTGATTCGCCAGGGGGCCCGTACGTTGTGTCCGGTGGAGATTTTTGGAATCGAGCAGTCGCTCAATCGCTTTGTGGCTCCACTGCTGCCTCCGCTCTGTTTCTCTGTCGTTTCGATAGCACGATTGCCGGCGAATCGCGCAGAGAAAACGGTCTCGGTTGTTGTTCCAGCGAGGAATGAAGCTGGGAACATCGAAGCCGCCGTCATACGTACGCCAGATATGGGCGTCTGGACCGAACTCATTTTCGTCGAAGGTAACTCGAAAGACAACACCTGGGATGAAATCCGGCGGGTCAAAGAGATCTATCCGCAGAAGCGGATCAAGATTCTGCAACAGACTGGCAAAGGCAAAGGAAACGCAGTGCGGGAGGGATTTGCGGTCGCCGAGGGAGATTTGTTGATGATTCTGGACGCCGACCTAACCATGCCACCAGAGGAACTCCCGAAGTTCTATGATGCGGTGGTTTCCGGTCGCTGTGATTTCGCGAATGGTTCCCGGTTGGTTTATCCAATGGACGAAAAGGCGATGCGTTTTCTTAACTTATGTGCCAATAAGATGTTCAGTATCCTGTTCAGTTGGCTGCTGGGTCAACCGGTGAAGGACACTCTCTGCGGTACAAAAGTCCTCACCAAAGAAAGCTACGAAGGCATCGTGGCAAACCGTTCTTACTTCGGCGATTTCGATCCATTCGGCGACTTTGACCTGCTCTTCGGAGCAAGCAAGCTGAACCTGAAAATCTTGGATATTCCGATCCGCTACAAAGAGCGCGTCTATGGAGAAACGAACATCCAGCGTTGGAAACATGGCTTGTTGCTTCTCCAGATGGTCGTTTTCGCGGCGCTCAAGTTGAAGTTTCTGTGAGCTTTGGGCGGAATTTGGCGTTCCACGTTGCGCGTTTGGAATCTCGTTCTTAGAAGCTAATGACCTTCACTTCAATGAATCCTTGATCGCCCCGGGTTCCCTAGGTGCGAGTTCGCCTTTGCCGCGCAAGATGAATGAAGCCTAGCCTGAATTTCTCAACTCGCGGCGTTCGCGGACCGGGAAGCGGCTATCTTCCGATCGCGTGTTAGACTGCGTATCGCATCTAGGGCGACCCAAAAAACTCCAACCAGAAATAGCGCCAGCGTCACAAACCAGTTCGTTGGAGTGTAAGCAAAAGTGATCTCATATTTTCCAGGAGGAATATCTATCGATTGGAAGATTTCATTGTAAGGTTTAATTTTGACAATTCGTCCGCCTGCGGAAGCCGTCCACCCTGGATAATATAATTCACGCCGAACCAGTTGCGTCTCTGAGGTGCAGTTTACTGCGACCATGGATCGGTTTGATGGGCGCAGATCACAGTTCCCTTGAATGACGTCGAAGTAGGATTTTGTTCCTGAGAGTTCGTAAATATCCATCACGCTGGATTCAAAAACGCGCTGCGGATGTTTATCGTTTTGTTTGCCAGGATCTATGGAAGTGTACCGAAATGGATTTTCCTCGTGCGGTGTGACGATAAAACGTACGCCGATATCTGCGTAATTCGAAAGGTTCTCTCGTAGTACTTCGCTCTGAGACGGAGCATTCGCATCCGCCCGGGGAAAATTTCCAGTGAAACAAACGGGATCTGAATAAGGATCAATATGTTTTCTAAAATAGTCCACCCAGTTTTCTGCTATGGGGAGGTAGTTGTGATTGATAGCTGCAACGCGAAAGTAAGCACCGTAATTTGGAACGATTGGACCGTAACCGTTGAAATTCGGTGGATAATGGCCCAGAGTGTAAAATCGGTCGAGACCGATGTGACTCTTTAGGTAGTTGACGCCGGTGATCGCCACGTGGCTACTCGTTACTCCAGAGAAACACGCAACCGAGAACAGGGCGATAGCGTCTATTGCGAGGAGGATTGAAACAGCGCGTGCAGCGATTTGATAGCGGTCTTGGAATAGCTTAAACAGGACGGCGAGCATCACCATAGAGCCGAATCCCCACACCAGTGAAGCCCAGAGGAATACGGGATACCCGTCCTGCACGTAAATATCCTTTACGAGTTTGTATGCCGGAAAGAGGCTGCTTCCCGCGATAAGAAAAGCGACCAGGAGTCCGCCTATGAATCCTTTGCGAGTATGGAAGCGTCCTAAGCTGATGTCGTTGATTACAATCGCACACAATACCGCGCTGCAGAACTCCCAGGTTGGTGGGGAGTAACGGAAAAAAGCTGCCTGCTTAAGAAGTGGAACAAGGTCAACAAGCGCGGACACGAATGGCAGACCAAAGGTTCTTCCCAGGCAGGTCAGGATCCATAATACCAGAACAATGTATAGGCTGGATCTGCTTGTTGTAAACAGTCCCAAAGCGATAATGGTGAGTTGCGCCGCGCTAAAATAACCACCGACATTGGCCCAGACTGCGTATGAAATATTCGAGCTGTCGAAATAGCAGAAAATGCTGCCGTACATCCATGGAAAGAAGAATTGAGGTAACGCTTCTGTGCGCAGGGCACCATACCCGACGCCATTTGCTGCGTGGCCTCCCAAGTAGGAACGGCTGCAAAATTCAACAAATGGAATAATGGCGGGCATTGACAATAACAGGCCGACGATGACGCCTATAGCCAGTCTCTTAATGAATCGGTAACGGAATTCCGATGGCATGGTGAATATACGCCATAGCGACCACACGCCGACCAGCAGGCCATCTATATAGGCCGTCTCAGGAAACCCGGAGTATATCGAGAAAGCAAGCGGGATGGCAATCATAACACATCCGCTTGCACAACCAGCAAGCGTTTTTTCTCTGGCAGACTCCACACCAAAAATCAGCCATGGGAGGAATGGGATCGGATTAACGACTGGAGCAGTATGCCAGGCGAATACGCCGCTGAATTCATAAAGCAGAGCGCCGGTTACTGCCGAGAGCCGTGTAAGTCCTATCTTCCTTAAAAGAAAATAAGTACCAATGCCTGACAATATTTGAAGGATGACCTTAATATAGAGTATTCCGCCAGAAAAGTGATTCAACAACACGAAAGGCAGGAATAATGCGGCAGGCGACATCTCCGCTGCTAGGGGTAAACCGACTCCAGAATAATAGTTCCACCACGGAATTCTGCCGCTTAACCATTCGTCAGCAGCTAGTTTGCCAAGCGCTTGCGAGTAATGGCCTACGCTCGGATCGATCCAAGGGTATCCGGGCAACATTTGGTTCCCATGGACGGACGTTAGACCAGAAACAAAGCGAATGGGGTCAACACTCCACCAGTCCAACAAACCGGGCAGATTGAAGAGAAGTGGGAGCAGAAAAATGATCAGAACAGCGTAAGTATCATATTTGCGATCATCCGATACGGCGCTTGTCCGGTTTCCTAGAAGCATTCTCAATGAAGTCATTGGTGTATCTTGAGCGGCTCGTATCACCAAAAAATAGTCATTTGCACAGCATTTGGATAGAATCTAATGACTTTAAACGCATCTTCTTTTCTGGTTTGAGGCGAGAAGCGCATCAGTACTCGATTGTCGTGATTCATTTCTGGTTTAAAACCAGCCAAGCAACGTCTTTGTTAAGCGTGTGCCGACAAAACGTGGTTTCAGAGTTTTAGGCCCGCACTCATATGTCCGGGATTGAAAGCTTTCTGCAAACGAGCACCTCTAGGAATCGCGCCCTTAATCCAAGATGCAAATTATCGATAAAAATAATAGTCGTGCTTAATCCAGAAAGGCGACTCAGGTAGTTGGCGATATCAAAACCCCAATCGATCGTAACCAGAGAACCGTCTGCACTCATCGGATTGCCGTGATAATCCGGTGGGAGTTCATTGATGATTTTACCCTCCGACAATCGCGCTCTTCTCCGGGACGGCTGCTCCCTCATCACCATCGGGACCGTACAGATATGAGCACCGCCAGGCCGGAGCGTTCGCGCAATTTCGCAGATTGCCAAATCCGGCCTCAATAAATGCTCGAATACGTCCTGGGTAATTACCAAATCAAAAGATTCGTTATCGAATGTCTGGTTCTCCAGGTCTTCGCTTCTATAATTTCCACTGGGATGAAGCGCGCCGAACGGAGTGCTCTTGTCAAAATGGCTAGCGACGTATCCGGGACAGTCGTGCCGGATTTTCAGGCTCGCTCCCCGGTCTGCCGGCGAGGATTCGTGAATTTTAAGGGTTCGCCATTCTGGAAACAGCAGATTCAAAACATACAGCACGCTTCGCTCTCGTGGAATCGAGAGACACCTCTCGCAAAAGAAATGATCCCGCAGCCAGTCATCCTTTGAGCGGAAAATCGTAGCGTCTTCACAGATCTCGCAATATCCATTGATGGTTAAATGGTAGTCGGCGTTAAGTACCTTCTTCATCTGGAATCCGAAAATCCTTGGTTTTAATGCCAATCGGACGAGGTGAATTGTGATTTATCCATGATCTGGCTGCCGGGCACGGGGCTGGCTCTCGCGCCTTGACTCCGGCCCCACGTTAATTCCCAAGGCTGAGGCCACGGCCTCCAGCCAGCCGTGACCGTATTCCTGGTCTGGTTCGAGATAAGTGCCCTCTGCCCATTCGTTCCATGCGTTGATAAAGATCACTCGTCCTGTGGTGTCTATCATTTGCGCTTCATGCTGTATCACCTGACGCAGCCAACGCCGGAATTTTGCGGGCGTTGAGCCATGAACAATATGGCTGTCTTTCATCCGTCGCGCGGTATTATCCCAGCCCATCATCACACCGCGATAACGTTGTGGTGTCGTAGACTCATTCAGTTTTGCTAAAGCGGATTCCATAGCAGTGTCATAGCTGTAGATCCGCCCAGCGAAATCGGGTGCCCTTTCATGGATGGCTTCAGTAATTTCGGTGATTTCCAGACCGTGTGGCGGAAACTCGAAGTAACTATCGATACCCAGCTCGCGAGGATCCGCCGGCGCCGCTTGGTCGCCTTGGATATCGAACCAACCGGCGACGAGGTAGACGTCTTCGATATTTTCCTCCCGGAGCATGGCTCTGAGTTGGGAAAATGCGGCCGCACAATCCGGGATATTCATGATGCGGTAAACGAGCACCATCGGTTTTCCATCGATTCGGAAGTAGCGCCTGTCTTTCAGAATGGGAGCAATATCCTGTGCAAAATTTCTGACCCAACCTTCCTCGTAAGTTTGCGGAACCAGCACTTCGCGATTTCCACCATCCCAATTGCGGCTCCATGGTTCGTTTGCCCAGCAAATCATAAAAGGAAAGTCAGGAGAACCGCTCTGACATACCTCTTCCAGCGGTCGGTGCAAAAGGCGCCGTCCATTAAACCAATAGTAATAGTAACAAAACGCCGACAATCCATAACGCCTCGCCAATTTCGCCTGAGCTTCACGCACCTCTGGCAGACGAAGATCATAGAATCCTAAATCTGCCGGGAGTCGCGGCTGGCGGTGATGCCGAAACATCGGTACTGCTCGGGTCACATTGGTCCATTCGGTGAACCCGGTTCCCCACCACGCGTCATTCTCAGGAATCGGATGAAACTGAGGCAAATAGAACGCAATTAATTGAGGGTATTGCCTTATTGGAATCACGGCCGTCATCTGCGTATTTGACAATTCACCGCTCTCGATGATTCGCATTCCCGCGTCATGACAGATCAGACCGAGTAATCGCTCTACTCCATGAGCGGTTGTTCCATCAGGTGGTAAGGGTTCAAGCTCAAAATCTTCGCTCCTTAAGTTTAGTGCCGCAATCTGTCTCAAAAGGAACGGCCGGATCCAGTACATTGAACCTGCTGGGAAGGGTGAACAATCTGGGATATCTTCAATGCCAATTTTCGGCCCGAGGGAACGCAAACGTTTTAAATTGCCGTCCCAATGCGACTGATCCGATCCAAAGATTTGACCATCCGCCACGACGATACCGAGGTCAGGATCGCGGTCAAAAGCTCCTACGATGCGATGCACCAGATTCTGTCCTCCCAGGATTCCATCTACCAAGACCTGTCTCCAATGATCTCCATCGACACGGTGCAAACTCCGTTTTGTATGTACTTTACAGACAAGTTCGTAGCGAAACAAAACTCCCGAATTCATTAAGACGACAAACGGTAGAACGTCACGTCCCCGATTCTCAAAATGCAGGACTTGCGCCTGTGGAAAGGCCTTTTGAACTCCTTCCTCAACTTCAACGTCTCTTGACGTAACGGTGACAAACAAGTCAAAAGGTTCACTGATCGAGGAGATAGCTTTCTCAAACTCGGGCCACAGATCGGCATAATGGAGATGCAGAACCACCGCGATGCGGCCATTCTGTTTCATTGTCTGGCAGGCCCACAAATCGGGAACTTTGATGGATGATCTCACCGCCTTGCGAGTTCTCGTTTTACTCGTGGCCGTTCGTACCATTGCGTTTTCCGCCTCCTCTCGCGCCTGTTTGGCACGCTGAGCCGCTCGTGCCCTCAACTGCTCTTCCGAAGCACCGCGGCAGGCCGCTTCCGCCTTTACTTTGGTCACTTCAGCTTCCAATGACCGGATACGTGAATCACGCGCTGAGACCTCTACTGCTCTCAGTTGCTCAAGTTGGTGCGACACAATCCAGCGTTCACCCAGTAGAGAAAATCGTTGGCGTATTGCGTTCACACATGCTGGGTCATGCAGCGAACAAAGCACTTTGAGGTGCGGTGAGATGGAACTCCCCACTGCCAGCACACCAAGGCCATGACCATGCAGGAATTCGAAAGAAGGGAACCGAGTACGCAACTCTTGCCACAATCGCCAAACGCCAAAATCGCGCTCGCGCACATTTGTATCATGAAACAAAACGACTGCGGTTTCGGACAATTTTGGTCGCCAACTCTGGAAGTCATGCCGTACAGCCTCATACGTGTGAAGGCCGTCAATGTGCAGGAGATCGACCGAGGCGTCTGACATATACTGCAGCGCGTCGTCGAAGGTGCAACAAAGGAGTTCGGAGAAGGCACCGTAGCGGTCGTCATTAAAACGACGCAAATCCAGGTAGACTTCCTCGCTGTAGTATCCCGCTTGATCGTCGCCCTTCCAAGTATCCACGGCATAGCAACGAGTATCGAATCCGTTCCGCACCACCGCCTCGCAGAAGGCAGAATAGGACACCCCGTTATGAGTGCCAAGCTCGACTAGAGTACGCGGCTTGGCGGCACCGACCACCCAGTGAGCAAAGGGAATATGGCCGTACCAAGCGCTCGCTACGCCGACACGGCCTTCACGCCAGAATAGAGGGTCCAAGTCCGGTGTCCAAAGGTAGCGCAATGTTTCTGTATCGATCGAATCGTTGACGACCGTATTCATCGAGCATTCTTCTCTGTCATGCTGTCGTTCATCAGGCAACATCCCGCGCTAGGGCAAAACGTTGTTTCGAGTTAAAAACTTGCTCAAAGACGGAACGCCATGGCTTTTCGCGGCGTGGCGAGGAAGGGATTTCGAAGTAATACCCGGCAAAAAGCAAGTTGGGATTATGGAACGGATCGGCGGATCCCACTAGAGATCCCCAGGCTGTTCGCATGTGCTGCTGGTCGCGCAGAAATCGCTCGCTCTTAGCGGGGTCCATGTCCAGCCCGCGCGAGGCGCACTCCAAGTGAAATAGCTTGGCAGCAGGTGTCCAGACCACGCGATAACCGTAATCTCCAAGCCTTAAGCAGAGATCGACGTCATTGAAGGTCACCGGAAGGTTAACTTCATCGAACCCGCCGACTTCGAAGAACACCGCGCGGCGAATCGCGGCGCAGGCACCAGTCACCGCCGAAAGCGTGCGAGAAAGCGCTAACTGCCCGAAATATCCGGGATCATTCCTACTTGCCAAACGGTACAAGTGGGTCGCATGCCCCTCTGGCCCTAGCACTATGCCCGCGTGCTGCACCTGCTCGTTTGCATAAAGCAGCATTGCACCGGCGAGGCCGACGTCAGGCCGAATAGCATGCGAAACCAATTCACGCAGCCAGCCGGATTCGATTACATCGGTGTCATTGTTCAACAGCAGCAAGACCTCTCCTTTGGCCTCTCTCGCGGCAGCATTATTCAGAGCTGAGTAGTTGAATGGGCCGGGATAGTGCAGAATCCGGACGCGGCTGTCGCTGTGGGTGAGGCGATCGAGTAGCATAAACGTGTCAGTCTCGACGCTCTCATTATCGACGACAAGCAGCTCCAGATTGGAATATTCGGTCCGGTGCAAGACCCCGTCGATGCACTGCGAGAGAAGATCTGCCCGGTCACGAGTGGGAATGATTACGGACACCAACGGCTCGGGCGTTGGAATCGGCCAAATGACACGAATTGCGCTAGGCATGAGCGGCGCCGGCTCCAGAATTGTTTCCTTGTCCCCCCGAGAGTCGAGATGATCGCGTACGGCACGACGAGTGGCGTTAATAGACCGAAGACTGGTTAATGCATTTTCTGAATGAATTGTCTTATTCCCGTCGAGTCGATGATACAGGATTGCAGGGATATGCCAAACACGATCCGGAGTCGTCGCGGCAGTGGCGCGCAACGCCAAATCGTGAAACTCAGCTCCTTCAAAATCCGGCCGCAGGAGCCCGACCGTTTCAACAAGCGTGCGGCGATAGACGGCAAGGTGGCTGACATAGTCTTGGGCGAGCAGTAGGTCTGGATCCCAACCCGGTTTGAACCACGGACGAGACCGACTCCCGTCAGGACCTATCTGATCGTTGTCGGTGTAGACGATGTCGGTTCGCTCGTTTTTACCGAGTTCAAGCGCCACCTCATAAAGCGCGTGTTCGGGGAGAATATCGCCGCTCCGAAGAACTGTCACAAATTCAGCCGTCGCCAAGCTTAATGATGCATTGGTCGCAGCCGCCGCACCTTTGGCGTCATTTAATTCGGTCAGTTTAATCCGCGGGTCCTCTGAGATACCGAGAACTCTGCTCAAGATTGGCTCCGTAACCTCATCGATTGTGATGCAAAGCTCCCAGTAGGGATAGAGTTGCGTGGTCACAGAGTTCAGTGATTTGCTGAATGCAAACTCAGCCGTCCTTTCGAGGGGCAGAATAACTGAAATCAGAGGGCAATAGGGCAACCCGGCAATGTGCGTGCGGATCATTGTGCGGTCCACGTCGCCGATAGTGTCGTAATCCGCAACCCAGCGATGGTAAACCGCATCCGAGTCTGGCGCGATTACGCGGAGTTTCTCGAGAGCTTCGTCTGAGCCAGCCACTGCGGCCAATACCTTCGCCCGCGTCACACCGCTGTCTCCTGGTGCCAACCAAAATGCCAGATTCTC
>Ga0209040_10002563_pt1 | contig 14182 bp, 7 predicted proteins | sample BogFormECP12_OM3_FD_188240 | JGI IMG/M metagenome (GOLD analysis project Ga0209040, IMG submission 188240) | Bog forest soil microbial communities from Calvert Island, British Columbia, Canada - ECP12_OM3 (SPAdes) (version 2) | ecosystem: Environmental > Aquatic > Freshwater > Wetlands > Bog ...
CAATCGCATCATCAACAAGGAAATCTATGTCGTATGCTCTGATATAGATTTATTGCAATTCAATGATGCCAACCTGGCGTTCCTGACTGCTGCCGGAATTACAAATGGAACTACCGTCAATGGTTCTGGCGGATTGACACCAGCAGAGCACGAGACGCTTCGCCAGCTAATTCACTTTATAGACAATGGCCCAGGAGACGGATTCGCAAGCGGTGCCGAGAGAACCACAGTTCCATCAGGAAGCCCGTTCCCAACAGAAATTTGCTGGTATTTGGATGCAACCTTGACCACGAAACTTGTGGATAAAGTTATCACATACAATTCCAATAAAACTCCATCGACAATTCAATGGACAATATACCAGCCAGATGGTACAACTCCGGCTCACTCCCTAATTGATTCAATTCAATATACAAATGGTGTATTTGAAAGCTCACGAACGCGCACAATACTATTTTGATATATTAATATGGACGTAGTGTATGTCGAATGATACAGTCTTTCAAAAGCTAACCAGCATTAATTTCACGGTAAAGAACTTATCATCAAGCAGAGCGATACATATCTTCAACTATCCAATTTATCCTGGACAGACGCGCGACTTGCTTGCCATACCAGAAATTTCTGAATCTGATATTAGACATTCACTCATTAAAGGTGAGCTCGCAAACTTCATTCGCATGGAAGTTATCTCCATTGTTTCTAGCAGTATCGATCTAAATCAAAATGACGCAAGCCAAGAACAGTTTTTAAAGAATGCTGGGCTATCCGCACCATCCATAAACTATGTTCAGTATATTAACACTCAGTCCATGCCTGCTGCTGCTTCGCTCACAATCGCCGCTCCCTCCATTGCGCCTTCGGGGACAGGAAGCGGAATTTTCAACATTACAGCTCAAGCGTGTCCGTATGCTGCTAATGGCGAAGCTTCCCAAATCGTGTTCAAGATATACCGTGATGGCATGGTGCTACCGCCTATCCGTAAGAACGAATCTGCTGGCGCAGTCACCATCAACTTCTTTGGCTCACAGGGTAACTCTGGCAATGTATTTTATGATACAATAGCCATAGTTGGATCTCCTGGTCTTGGGCAGCCTGGTCCGCCACTTCCGCCACCGAATGACGCTTTTACCAATGGGTACGCCTATGTCGCACCCAGTAATGGTGCACTATCTAGTCTATCGGTCAACATATCTGTCAACACGCTGGATGCCGCAGCGACATGCACGCTGTATATTGATGGCTATACCACGGCTATTACAGTTTCCTTTAACGCAGGACAAGTTGGACAACAAGTCGCTACCGGATTCTCGGTTCCCATAAGCGCCGGAAATCTTATTTGGATAATAGCAGATACTACTGCGGCAACCTCGGGCAATATTCAAGGCATAGTGGCAACATTCGTTGAAATATCAACCATACCAACGCCGCAACATTCTCCTGGATTTATTCAATGGTTCGATGTGCCAGGCGATGGGCTTCCGCATGTCTATTCGCTGCTCATGGAACCGAATATTGGACAGATTGCAGAGTCTGCTTATCATATGTGGATTCAGGTGACCGAGCAGTGATGCGGTCGATAATAATATAGCATTATAATGCTAGCATATTATAAGCGCCTTGTTTATACCTGCTTCGGGGGGAGCATTCTTACGTGCCATACTACGCACAAAGAGTTTCAGTTATTGGTTTCGATGGTTATTCGGTAGCTGTCGAAAACGATGTTGCGATACCAAACAATACTGATGCAATTCTAACTGCTGGTACTGATGGATATAGTTCGCACTTCATATCAACTGATGGGTATGGACATTTAATAGTTGTTGGTGATGGTGTGGCTGGTGCTCCATCTGGTGGAATTGTTACTGTGCAGGGTGTTCCGGGAGGAGAGCCAATAAACGTAACTGGTATGGTTATGGTGGGTAATCCTTCCGTATCTTTGGTGGATACTACGGCCCCCAGCTACGCTACATATGTAGGAGGAATGTCATCACCATCGCCACCGTCGTATGCGTCCGGAGATTTGAACCCACTATCTCTGAACACAGCAGGAGGATTGAGGGTCGATGGATCGGGAGTAGCACAGCCAGTAACTGCTTCTTTATACACGGCTGACGCATTTCATAGGTTTCGTGTCAGCCTTCCGGTCCGGCAGTGGTCTTCGATGGCAGAATACCCATCGTTCGAATATTTATGGGAATCAGCATCTACAGGTGCTGGCAGTGTGACGTGGCAACAATATTTAAGCGACCACAGACTCTCAACGGGCGGGACTTCGATAGGCGATACAGCAACGCGCCAGACGCGCAGGTACATGCGATATCAGCCAGGTAGATCTTTGCTAATATATCAGACGTTCGTGATGAGCGCACCGCAAACGAACGCTGTCGCTGAAATTGGGTACTACGATGGATATAATGGAATCTTTCTCCAAAGGAGCGGATCCGCACTAAATATAATCAGACGCACCAACGTGACTGGAACTCCAGTTGATAATATTGTTCCACAATCAAGTTGGAATATGGATCGACTAAATGGTACAGGACCGTCCGGGATCACATATAATCCACTAACCACAAATATGATCGTGATCGATCTCCAGTGGCTTGGGGTTGGAACTGTTCGAGTGGGATTTGATTTTGGTGATTCAGTTGGTATCGTTTGGGCGCATGTGTTCACAAATCAAAACACTATTACTACTGTTTATATGAGTACTGGATGTCTTCCTTTGCGTACAGCCGTATATAATACAGCAACAGCTAGTGGGATAGTGACTTTAGATTCCATCTGCTCTTCTGTCATGACTGAGGGAACTACATCGAGTCAAGCAGATACTGATGCCATTAGTGAGCTGTCAGCAAGTAATGGTGCAAATCTGGTTAGTGTAGCACAAACTCTAGTACCTATAATGTCCGTTCGAGCTGCCACCCAATATGGCGGAACCGGTTCTGGTGGTCAAACGAATAGAGGATGGGTTGTGCCAATAAAAGCCAACATATATTGCACTCAAGTGGACATATACTATGAAGTGTGGGCTAATGCAACTTTAACTGGTGCCTCATTCGCTCCGCAAGCATCGTACTCGATAGCCGATTTTGATACCTCAGCAACTGCTATAAATACATCGCAAGCTGTTCTTGTCACGAATGGATATGTGTCGAGCAGCCATAGTTCGTCGTCCGGTGGACAGCTAATTGCCTCCTATGACTTTCCACTTGTATATTCTGGATTGAATATGACGCAAGACATGATTACTATTGCTGCTGTGAGTCTAACCTCAGGATCAAACGGGGTTGGTGCCACCATAACTTGGGAGGAGCGTTACTAAATGTTTAATCCAAGTTATACACAGTACGTTTTATCAGATGCTACAATCACTGCGGATGGTTACTCGCCGGTCTATGTCAATTATAGCACGCACGAATTATCCCTCATCATAAATATCATTGGGCCAGTCACGGGCACATTGCCAACCCTGAATTTTACAATTCAAGAAATAGATCCTGGCAATGAAATAACACAGCTTGGAATGATAAAGACTGGTCCTTCTATAGTTGGTGTATCGCAACAAGTAATAGAATTGCCGATAACTGTTACCGGCGCTGTCCAAATAACTTGGACCATATCTGGTGCAGGAGCTTCATTCAGCGGCGTCTATGCCACACTGATAGATAAGATAACAACACCAGCCATTTATGATGGCTATGGCAACGGCCCAGTATCTGTAAAAGAACCATTTATCAGTGCCATCGCGGCGGATGCGGCTCTCGTAATGGCATTTTCTCCAAATTCTCCACTACCGGCCGGATCAAATCAAATCGGCTCCGTTAGTATAGACGGTTATGTGTATCTTGGTAGCGATGTATCAATAACAATAGGAGAAGTTGCTCAAGGAGCTGCCGCTCCACTATCAGGAGCTTGGCCGGTTGAGATAACAGATGGTTCCAATGTTCTTGGAACAGTATCTCATCCATTGCAAGTTAATGTTGATGGATATGTGCAGACAAATCCTGATGTCATTGTCACAAATTTTCCAGCAGTACAACCGGTAAGTGGGACTGTCACTGCGAACCAAGGCACAAGTCCTTGGGTAGACAACATAACTCAATTCGGTGGGACGACTATCTCAACTGGAACAGGTGCAAGTGGCGCAGGAATACCTCGTGTCACTGTCTCTAACGATTCTAATATACTGAGTACTCAATCAGGAACTTGGACAGTACAGCCTGGAAACACTGCGAATACCACCCCTTGGCTCTCTACAATAAATCAGGGCGGTAACTCTGCTGTCGTTACAGCTAGCAATGCATTGAAAGTAGATGGTTCCGCGGTAACGCAACCAGTATCAGGAACAGTCACTGCCAATGCAGGGACCGGAAGTTTCACGGTTGTTCAAGCAACTGCTGCAAATCTAAATGCAACTGTAGTTGGTACTGTGACAGCAAACCAAGGTGGAGCACCCTGGTCGCAAAACGTAACCCAATTCGGTGGCAATAATGTTGTGACTGGAACCGGAGCAAGCGGTTCCGGAATTCCAAGAGTTACAGTATCTAACGACTCAAATATTTTAGCCACTCAATCGGGCTCATGGTCAGTAACAGCAAACGCTGGGACCGGCAACTTTAATGTTGTTGGAATAGGTAGTGATAATACGGCCAACTCTACCGCTAAGCTTCCTGTTCTCGCTGCGGTAGCCAATTCTTCTACACCCAGCTATTCAAGCGGCAATATGGTGCCGCTATCTACCGATACTTCAGGCAATCTTCGTGTTACAGGAACAGTAACAGAACTCAATGCATCAGTTTCTCCAACTGGCGCCACACCGCCTGCAGATGCAACATATATAGGTGGTTCAGTCACCACTTCGGCGCCAACGTACTCAACCGCACAAATGAACGCATTGTCTCTCAATACCGCAGGCGGCTTGCGGGTTGATGGTTCAGGAGTAACTCAACCAGTCTCCGGTACAGTCACAGCCAACGCAGGCACTGGTAGTTTTACAGTTGCACAAGCAACTGCTGCAAATCTAAATGCAACGGTGGTAGGCTCAGGAAACTTTGCAGTCGTCCAGGCCACCGCCTCTAATCTCAACGCAACGGTCGTTGCATCTGGTAACTTTAACAACGCATCAGTATCAGCCACAGCTTCTGCTCCGCCAGCCGATGCCACTTACGTTGGTGGTCTCGTAACAACAGCAGTCGAATCAGGATTAACAAGCGGAGATATGTACGCATTGTCCTTGACGACAGCAGGGCTTCTACGTACTGATGGTTCTAATGTAACTCAGCCTGTGAGCGGTACAGTAACCGCAAATCAAGGTGGTACCTGGACTGTTCAACCAGGCAATACCGCTAACACAACTCCTTGGCTTGCCACAATCAATCAAGGAGGCAACTCAGCCACGGTAACAGCAGGTAATGCACTAAAAGTAGACGGATCCGCTGTTACTCAGCCAGTGTCCGGTACAGTAACCGCCAATGCTGGTACTGGAACTTTTACAGTATCAGGAACTGTCACAGCAAATGCTGGAACAGGAAGCTTCAATAATGCATCGGTAGGCGCCACAGCCGCAGCTCCTCCAGCAGATGCGACTTACGTTGGTGGGTTAGTAACAACAGCAGTAGAATCTGGCTTAACTAATAATGATATGTATCCGCTGTCCATGACAACAGCTGGACTGCTCCGTACTGATGGTTCTAATGTTACTCAGCCGGTATCAGGAACAGTCACAGCTAATGCAGGAACAGGATCATTCACAGTAGCTCAGGCAACAGCGGCAAATCTCAATGCTACCGTAGTTGGCTCGGGAAACTTCACAGTCGTACAGACAACGGCCTCCAATTTGAATACTGCAGCAGCCCAAGCAGGCACTTGGACGGTGCAGCCAGGAAATACAGCGAATACTACTCCCTGGCTATCAACAATCAATCAAGGAGGCAATTCTGCAACTGTTACCGCGGGTAACGCGCTAAAGGTAGATGGTTCTGCTGTAACCCAGCCAGTATCAGGAACAGTTACATCAAATGCTGGCACGGGAAACTTTACCGTTGTTCAGGCTACCGCCTCAAATCTTAATGCCAATGTTAGCGGGACGGTCACCTCAAATCAGGGCACAGCTAATACCCTTGCCAATGCATGGTCAACAAAAATTACGGACGCTACGAATGGTCCAGTCGCTGTAAAACCCGCATCCACTGCGGCTGTTGCAACGGATGCTGCTCTTGTAGTTGCTATCTCGCCAAACAACTCGATCATGATAGCTGGGTCAGCTGATTCCACGGCGTCTGGAACATTGGGAGCAGCAAATGCCACAGTCCAGTTAGCAGTCAATGGAACTGATAATGCTGGTATGCAGCTTGTTGCCGGAACTCTTGTGGGGACAATAGTTCCTGAAATATCAATGGATGGTGGAACTACATGGGTATCTACATTCTTTGATGACCCATCGACAAATAACATAGTGTCCAGCATCGTATTCGGTTCATCAAATACTGCAACTACTCGTACTATAGTTGGTGTTGGTGGAACTTCACACGTTCGCGTCCGCGTGTCTGCCTACACCTCTGGCACCACGACTTGTAGCTTGCGCTCAAGCGTTATGCAGGATACCTCTCTCATATCAGGAGGAGCAGCGGGAGCCGCCCTACCTCCGGTCATCGAGCAAGTCGGAGGATCTGTCACCACATCCTCACCAACATACTCAAACGGCACATTTAATACGCTATCACTTAACACGGCAGGTGGGCTCAGGGTTGATGGCTCCGCTGTAACGCAGCCAGTATCAGGAACCGTCACAGCTAATGCTGGTACCGGAAACTTCACTGTCGTCCAGGCAACAGCCGCAAATCTTAATGCCACCGTAACTGGTACCGTTGCTGCAACTCAATCCGGTACTTGGACTGTTCAACCAGGCAATACCGCGAATACTACCCCTTGGCTTGCTACGATTAGCCAGGGTGGAAATTCAGCTACTGTAACAGCTGGTAATGCTCTAAAGGTGGATGGTAGTGCAGTTACCCAGCCAGTGAGCGGAACAGTCACCGCTAATATTGGTACTACTAATGGTCTGGCTCTGGACACTTCTGTCAATGGCATACTGGTTTCACAGGGCTCTACGACTTCAGGAGAAAAAGGCCCTCTCGTCCAAGGAGCAGTAACCACTGGCTCTCCAACATATTCGACAGCTCAAACCTCACCCCTCAGTCTGACAACCGCTGGGGCACTAAGAGTAGATGGCAGTGCAACTACTCAGCCAGTAAGTGGAACGGTAACAGCTAATCAAGGAACCAGTCCTTGGGTGAATAACATTACTCAGTTCGGCGGAACAAATATCTCCACCGGAACAGGTGCCAGCGGAGCTGGTATTCCAAGAGTTACAGTATCTAACGATTCAAATATTCTCTCTACTCAGAGCGGCACCTGGACAGTACAGCCCGGCAACACTGCTAACACCACGCCCTGGTTGACCACCATTAATGCGGACGGATATTCTGCTTATGTGACCCCTCCATCTACCGCAGCTATTGCAGCTAATTCGGCTATGGTGATCACCATGAGTCCAAACAGCGCAGCACTATCAGTTGTTGTCACGCCATCGGGCTCAAGTCCGGCCATTATATATGGCGATGTAACTCTCAATACCGTTACAACTGCCGCTGTAGAGCGCACTACCTACACGGAACAATCTACAAATTTTACTGGTTCCATTATTTCTAGCAGTGCAAATGACTCATCAGCTGGAACGGGCGCCAGACAGGTAATAATAACATACGTGGATCAAACTTGCGCAACCAAATCCACAGAAACCGTTACGCTCAATGGAACTACCGCTGTCAATCTTGTTGCTACGAATAAATGTTTTATCGAAAGTATAGATGTGAGTTCTGTTGGGAGCACCGGAAGTAATGTAGGAACAATTAGTTTATACACCGGATCAGGTGCTACTGGTACCGTGGTTGGTACTATTGGTGCTACAGACAATCAAACTTTTTGGGCACATCACTATGTTATTACCGGCAAGACCTTCAATCTCACCTCTACAATTGCTGGCAGTACTCAATCAACCGCCAATAATGGTAGTAGTTGGACGCTAAAGTCTAAAAAAATTGGAGTGGCAACAGCTGTTGAGACGCAAATAAATGACACCATTACATTATATGGGCAGTCCAGTCAGGTGACCAGAAATTATACTACGGCTATTCCGGTATCTGTTGGACCAGCTAGAGTTAGAATGTATGTCACAACACTAGCGGGCGCTTCGGCAATCTATCGCGGATCATTTGACTTTTACGAATAAATATAATTAGATTGCGACACTTCAACATATGGGAATGAACAATGGCATTGGTACTGGCTTCGCAATTTACACAACGGACCTACACCTGGTCTCAATGGAAAGCTGCCTATGCTGTTAAAGGGGGTCCATATCAATATGACGCTGATGATGGTATAATAGCAACGATTTATTTTTATGATACGCCAGAGGTCCATGTCACACAAATATGGGTTGCATCAGTGCCTGATGGCGTTGTCAATGGTGGCTATAGTCAATCACAAAATGATGCCGATTTGCTTGATTTTCAGACTAATTGGTTGCCTGGAGCCAATGCCACCATCACTCCGCGTAATACCGATGGTAGCGTTACCGTTGCACCAAATGCTTTCCCTCAAGGTGCCCGTAATACTTTTGCTGGCGCTGGCGACAGCGGCGTGGTTGTGGGAGGCGGTCCATCTTTTCAGTTCTCTACCGTTGCTGATGGATATGATGGATACCTAGAGTGGCAGTTCAGAGATATGGTGTACATAGATGGTGGGTACATTTTTTATCAGAATGCTCAGCTAGGAGATACTATAGATTACTATGCGTATGCGCCCGCAACAGCATTGAACACCACTTATGCCACACAGAGCTGTACCATTGATGGCTACGGTGGGGCAGCTGGTGTGTTAATTTATCCCGTAGTTTCTGGTGGCCCATATAACATTGATTTATCGTTGGCAACACCCATTCCGAACCTCGCAGGGACTGGACAATGGAATTGGTCAGCCCCTAATAATCTGGGCAAGGGAACTATAACACCAAATTACAATGGATCAGGCAATTTTGATCTGTATACGGTTCAAATTACCATAACAAGGTTTATGGTGACGGTCCCACTACTTGGAAGTGGGCTGTGGAGCTCACTAGCACCTGCCATTATTCCGAAACAGGCACTGCCACAATGGGTGCATAGAATGACAATAAATAGCCCAACAGAATCTACCAATTTACAAGTATCTTGGGCACTTTTTATGGCAAGATACAAAACATATTGATCCTAGAATGATTTTTAACATCCCGCCAGTGTCACCACAAGAATAGCCCGATATCTCGATGTAAAGGATTAAATCCGCATTTATGAGTGGTATTAAACGATCCAGTAATCATTGAGATAGTTGTATATACGATTAATAAATCTATGGATGATGACAAATGAGCAGTGATAGTCCGGCGGCAATTCTATTTGATGAGCTTGGAAATCCCGTAGGTGTAATCTTTGATGGATACACATATCGTCTTCAAGTCCAGGCAACCATATCAGATGGATATTCTCAACTGGGAACGGCAACCAACCCGCTCCGCATAGATCCGGTCGGGCAAACTGTACAGCCAGTGATGGGTGTAGTTGTGGTTCAAGGCAACGCGCCCATTGGAAATCAATTCAAGGGTTATCCGCTCGTAATCGCCGGGATAGACGAGAATAACAACATAAGAGCCCCCCAAGTGGATGGATATGGATCTCTCTTTGTCAAATCAGAGAATTCAACGGCAACTGATACTATCGTGATTGATTCATCGCTGTCGAATACTACCTTGCTCTTTTCAAATATAGATAGAAAAGGTGCTACCATTTACAACTCCTCCACATCGAATTTATTTGTCAAGCTAGGGCTGGTAGCCTCGAATATGAGCTACACCATACTGATGGCATCAAATTCATACTATGAAATACCATTCAGCTACATTGGCAATATAGATGGCATTTGGTCTCCATCTGCCGATGGCTACGCTATCGTTAATGAGTTTTACTAAATTCTCAGCATAATTATCTGGCATTTAAGTGATGGGTGATTCTACATTTTTACTGCTAACAATACCGACGATACCACCAACAGATGGCCAAGCTCTCACTTGGAATGCTGCTACATCTGATTGGTTGCCACAAACTATAATTTCATTTACAGCAGGTGGGGATTTATCGGGAACTTCGAGTAGTCAGACAGTGATAGCTATCCATGGAGCTTCGGTACCGGCAGCGGGCTCCCTCACAATGGGAAATGTCTTACAAGTCTCTGGTTCTTCTGCCGTTACATATGGGGCAGTTAATCTTGCAGGCGGAAGCAATTATGTAACTGGATTATTGCCAGTAGGAAATCAAGCAGCGCAGAGCTTGTCAGGAGATGTTACTGGAACAACGGCTGGAGCAACGGTAGTAAAGATACAAGGCAATACTTTCGCGTCCGGTTCTCCAACAAAAGGCCAGTTTGTCGTTGCCACCTCTGCCTCCAGCTACGGTCCAGTCACTTTATCTGGCGATATCAGTGAGTCATCTTCAACTGCTGGTTTATTGGAAGTAACTGGGCTTCTATCACATCCCCTACCATCACTATCCGATGGATATTTAAATTGGACAGGATCTGCTTGGCAATTATCTACGGTTTCAGGTGGAGCAGCACCACCCGTACCTGCTGGTGAAATCGTGGTTGGAACAGGCAGTTCGATCGGTAGCTATGCTTCTTCGTTGCTAGCAAATGCTTTGACGGATTATATCGAGATGGGTGATACGGAGGCCAACCTATCCCTGGCAACTTCGAAAGGTTATCTAAGGACAGCTGTTCCTCTGGGCGGTACACCTCACGATTTCTGGACATTCAACTACACGGGAGGTCCAGCCGGTGGGTACAGTCTCATCGGTTTTGATGGTTCCAGTTTCATCATCGGCCCACAGGCTAATGGTTATTGGCCGGGCAGTTTTCAAGGAGAGACTGTGTACTTTGAGTCGGGGTCCAATAACTTCTACTTTGTACCTTTCGCTGGGGCCTCCTCTGTAGCCATTATTAACAACACGAGTGGGTCAGATATTCGATTCCCCGCGGCAGGTGGTGGTGGTGCCACTCGTATATCCATTCTTTCAGGCGATCCGACAACGAATAGTCCTTTGCAGACAGGCGTATCCACAGCAGTATCAGTCGCTGGCTCCTATCCACTCACAGTTACACCTACAGCTACTCAGTTTTCTAATCAGGTCATTCAGTTTACAGGAGCCGCCACAGCATCTGGGGCGCTTACTGTCGTACTTCCAGCAATCGTCGGTGGCGCAACAGGCTGGTCCATCTTCTGTGATTTTACACAAGCCACTGGTATGAGTGGACTCTCGAGTATTACGTTCAAGGTGGGTTTGGTCACTAGCTCATCTACACCGTCGTCCTCGATCTACATGGTTGTTTGGGATGGAACTACTTTGAGAGCATCTGCTCTGGGTGGTTCAGGTGGCGGATCACCGGCTGTATCTGCTGGTGAAATCGTGGTTGGAACAGGCAGCTCAATTGCTGGTTATGTGAATTCATCACTTACGAACACTACCAGCGATTATATTGCAATAGGCGATGTTATTGGAAATTTACCAACTACCGGCATTCTTCGTATGCCAGTGACAGCTGGCACCAAGTACATAACAGCAGGAACTTCTAATCAACCCGTTGTTTCAAATGTTAGCGGCTCACCGGTATTCGGTGATGCTTCGTTCTCATATGCAACGCTATCCGCTGGTTATGAAGCGGAGCTCAGCGTAGGAGGATACACTTTTGGCCTTGTAAGCGGTGGAGCTCTATCGTTCAATGGTACTAACATAGGCTACTATACATCCACATTCACATCGACGAACCCTGTCGGGGGGTTCGCTTTTCAGCCTAATGGTGCGACATCGTTCCAGATTAATAGTACTACGACTGACTTTCTTGCATTAGGCGGACCCATCAGTGGCACGAACCCAGTCGCAGGCTCTGGACTGATTAGAGTAAATGCGCCGGATTATCCCGGTACAACGGAAGTTATTACTGCATACTCGTCTTTAGTGGCAGGAGATATGCCATTCATCAGTTTTCAGCGCGGGTCATGGAATATAGGGTCTAAAGTTGGGGCAAACTCCACATGGAACACTGGAACCATAGTAAGCCCAGACATCATGTTAACCGATGGGTCTGGACACGTGGTCAATCTATTTCCTGGTGGCTCAAGTCAGATAAGCATAAGTGGATATACCGGTATTTCGGTTGCTAGCTCAAATTTTACGCACACAAATACCGGCGGGGGATTTATATTTCAGACTAATAGTGCAACGCAATTCCAAATCAATAATGCATCGACTGACTTTCTTGCGCTAGGAGATGTGCCAGCAAATTTGCCAACATCTGGATTTTTACGAATGCCTTATAATTCAGGCTCCGCTCATTTCCTAACTATTGACTTCGGTGGCAATATGGATCTCCTAAGTCTTAATGGATCCGTCTTCACTGTAGGCAATAGCGGTTATTATCAAAGTCGATTCGTTTCTAATTCAGGAACATTTGTTCAATGTGGTAGCACATACATTCTCGTGCAGGCTGGCTCAATAGACATTGAAGGCGTAACGACTTCTACTACCGCTCCCTCCGCTGGAGGTGCCGATCCACTACCACTCACACCGGCCGGATATATGGCAGTCACTATCGATGGTGTGTCACGCAACATCGCGTACTACTGATAATTTTCGGAACGGTATGGGAAGAATGTCCAATATAAAAGCCCGCATTCTTTGATATGATCTTATGATCACAATAGCATTTTTCCACAATACTTCCAACGACATTACCAGCAAAATAATCGAATGGATGGAGGGTGGAAGTCAGATAAGTCATTCGGCTATAGGGCTTGATATCGGCGGAGTTCCATATCTTCTGCAATCAGCATGGGGAGGAGTGGCACTCATTCCAAGAGCTGAAATAATGGGCAACCATAGCCTGGTGGCTGAGTATCAGATACTACCAGATACGACTGGCGAAGTCGAAGCGGCTGAAAAAAGAATTGGCCAGCCGTATGATGTGCTGACTTTGGTGGGATACATTTTTGTCTTCCTTGGGAGAGATCTTGGCATCGGAATAAACAATCCGTTTTACTCGAAGTCAGGGACTGTATGTTCAGAATTTATTATCGAAGTGGATACACAACATTTGATCCATGAATTTGATGGACTTGATCCGGCCAACATAGATCCACAAAAATTGGATACTATTTGTGCGAATGGTAGCAGCTTTAAGCGAATAGCATGATATATAATAGATAAGGAAGCACATGCGTAGTCTCGTAATTTCGGGAGGAGCCTCGAAAGGAGCGTTTGGCTCGGGGGCAATCCTATTCTTACTGGGAGAACTAGAGACGGATTATTCAGCCTATTGCGGAGTGTCGTCCGGAGCGCTGTGTGCGGCCTTCCTTGCAATGTTTCCTTCTGGCGAAGAGAAAAGAGCCGCAGAGACATTAGCTGATTTGTGGAGTAAGATAAGATCAAGCGATATCTATAAGGAATGGTATCTGTTTGGCAAGTTTCAATCAATTTGGCGGAACGCATTTTACAATTCTGCTCCTATGAGAAAACTAATTCGTTCTCATATATCATTAGATAGGATAAGGGCATCCGGAAAACATGTCTCCGTGGGAGCTGTGTCATTGACGAGTGGGAAGTACAGATTATTCACTGAGGCTGATGATGATTTTGTGGAGGCTGTTATTGCTTCCGCATCGTTTCCATCACTTTTTGAGCCAATTCCATTGAGAAATGAGCTCTTCGTAGATGGTGGGCTCAAATCTATAAGCCCTATCAGTGCCGCTATCGATGGTGGTTCTGAATTTATTGATGTGATAATTACTTCTCCTGAATTTAGAGACAAGAAATTCATTAGCAACCCGACAATATTGGATGTCATAGCTCGTAGTTTTGATCTGTTTACTGAGAAAATTATGTCGAGTGATATTGAAAAAGCAATACTATACAATAGGTTAGCAGAGGTTGGGGCGACGGATAAAAAAGCCATTGCTATGAATATAATCAGGCCGGATCACAATTTGATTGAGGATTTGTTGGATTTTGACCCGGTGAAGATACAGAAT
>Ga0209040_10002564_pt1 | contig 14177 bp, 17 predicted proteins | sample BogFormECP12_OM3_FD_188240 | JGI IMG/M metagenome (GOLD analysis project Ga0209040, IMG submission 188240) | Bog forest soil microbial communities from Calvert Island, British Columbia, Canada - ECP12_OM3 (SPAdes) (version 2) | ecosystem: Environmental > Aquatic > Freshwater > Wetlands > Bog ...
TGAGGAGGTGGCCAAGCTCAACGCCGCCTGAGCTACCAACGTCACCGACGAGCGACGTTACACCACATCACACGACTTGACTACCCGTGACTCGACAGCCCCGACGTCCGGACTTAGCGCTGGCGGGTTTGGCCACCTAGCCCTCCGGCAAGCGTTCGACAGCGGCCCGGCGCACCGTCTGAGGAGCCCCGAGCCGGGGTTCGCCCCGGCTGGCCGAGCAATACCCACGCTACGCCCAGGGCTGGCAGGGCCAGTACGGCGCCCTTGATCGTCTAGCCAATGCCGCGGGATACTTGGCGGAAGGATGTCGCCGAACATCGAGCTTGTCCGTCGCTGGTATGCGTTGCTCCCGAGTCTGGGGGGTACTGACCCGAACGACGACTCCGCGTTCTTCGATCGGATGTTTCGCGACTACCTCGACAAGGAGTACGAGCTTCGGCTTCCCGGCGGCTACCCGGAGGGCGAACCGGTCTTCAGGGGAAGAGAGGGATTCGCGCAACTGCTCGCGATGCTGCGGGACGCGTGGGCTGAATGGCGTTTTGAGCCCGAGCGCTTTATCGACGCGGGCGACCAGGTAGTGGTGTTCGTGCGCGTCGTGGCCGAGGGCAGCGCGAGCGGAGTGCCGATCGAGCTGCCAGACGCGCATGTGGTGACCCTCCGCGACGGTCGCTTGACCTCGACTTGCGTGTACCGAGATCGCTCGGAGGCCCTCGAAGCCGCCGGTCTCCAGGCCTAATCAGGCGCCTTAGTGCTCGATCGCCCAGCAGAGGATGGGCAGCGGATCGACCCACTCCAGGTCGTCCAGGACATCGCGCAAGCGGTCGGCACGGTCGTCGCGGCGCGCGCGGACGTGCGCTGCCTTTATCTGAACTCTGCCGGTCTGGATCGCGTGGATCTTCATCGAGCTGCGCCCTGAGCACAGTATCGCGTGGGTCAGCCCCGGAAGGCTTAGCGAAACCGCCTGAGACGCCCAGAGATGCCAGGGCCTCGAAAGCGGCCTGACGTAGCCTCGGGGCATGCCCGCGGCGAACCTGGAGCTCGGGCGCTCGATCTACGCGGCCTTCTCGTCCTCGCCCTGCCTCGTGGCCTGCCGGACACGCGGAGTGCGAGGCCGCGGGTCTAGAGCGTGGGCGTGGTGTAGTTGTGGACTGGGAACTCCTTGATGTCGGGTGGCTCAGGGAACGCGCGGCTGGCGCCAAGCTCTGCGATGGCTGGCATGAGCTTGCTCTGAGCGAACTGGTCGAAGGCGTTGCGGCTGTGCCAGAAGTCGAGGACGCCCCAGCCCCCGTCGATCGGGCCGGACGCGTGGAAGATCAGCCCCTCTGGTGGCCTGTTCTCAATGTCGAGGTGGTCGTGGACCGCGAGATATTGCGCCTGGGTTCCCCCGGGGAACTTCATTCTGAGTCCGATGGCCATTGCGGGTCCTTTCGTTGAGGTGTCGGGCGAGCCTATTACTCCTGGGCCTGGCTTCGGAGGCCGGTGCGAGTGGTCCGCGCCGAGCAGCTTCAGCGCCGGATTCTGAGCAGCGGGAACAGATGATCGCCAAGCAGCCCGACCAGACAAGGATCCGGCGCGAGCAGGCCGCCTTCTAATATCCTCCGCCAGATCGCGAGGAGCTGGCCGCCGCTGCCTTAATGATCTTGCCACTCGGCGAGATCACGTACCACAGCCCGCCGCTACTATTCAGCGCTTGGCCCGTGGCCACACCGCCTTCGCTGTCGCCGACGTAGGTGTAAAGCGGCCAGCCGTCATAAGTGATGACGCGATAACCGTTCGGGCCGGGATCACTGCTGATGAGAGCCGCTTGTGCGCGTCCTGAGGCGGTAGCCATCGACCAGCTTCCCTTCGTATAGTCTGGGCGCCAGACGGTTGTGCAGCTGGGGGTGGTGCAAGTGACCTTGCTCGCTCCGTCGCGAGTAAACGCGTAAAGCGTTCTTCCATGTCCGTTGACGATGACAGTCCCCAAGCTGCCGATGCTGCGCGTGTACAACGTTGAGGCCGCGACTTGAGCTGGTGTCGCCGTGCTCGGTTTACTCGTCTGCGAGTTCGTGGAGCTACCGCAGGAAGCGACGAGCAACGAGGCGCCGATCATTAGCGCGCCGGCGGCTGCGCCCTTCACTGTAGATCTCCTTTTCAGGACTGTCACGGCCCCGCGCTCTTCGCTTCTCCTCATATGGCGCTTCAACCACGACGATAGCTGGTCTGTCTCCAGTAAGGCAACGCTGGAAGCGCAGCCAGCTCAACCGACGACGCGCGACGGGAGCGCCGTTCCCGTGGAGGTGCTCACTTCGGTAGCGGTGCCCCCTTGCGTTCCCGGCCACCAGGCGAGGAACCACCCGTTGGCGAGACTGGCTCTGACGCGCGTGCTGTCGCGGAGGCGCAGGGTCACGCCGGTGACGCCTGGCCCCGTGCGGCCCACGAGCTGTGAGAAGTGCTGGGAGCCTTCGTCGGGGGGGGTCGTGTTGCTGCCGGAGGAGACAACGGCTATGTGTCCGGCTGGCACCGGCGGGGGTGGCTGGGTGCCGAAGCTCCCACCGAGTGAGTCTGGCCTCGGCTGGCGTCCGGAGAAGCACGACAACTCCGCGGAGCCGTGGGCTGCTACGAACAGGACCATGGTGTATGGCCCGCGTGTGTCGGTGAGGACTACGTGCCAACTGCCGGCCGTGATCGGTGGGATCGGCCATCGCTGATGCGGACGCGGACCGGACGCCGTTTCCTGGCCGTATTCGATGTCGGCGGAGGTGGGCAGCCGCGACACGCACGCTTCCTCGGCCCTTCGGGTCTGATCGCCGCTGCGGGCGGTGGGCGTCGCAGACCATCCCGCGAACGCGCCGGGTGTGTTCGTGCCGAGGCCGATCAGCGAGCTTGCCAGGGCGGCTCCCGCTGCAGCGCTGGTTGCGGTCAGCGTGAGCGCTGGACGCGCGAGCGGGGCGCGTGGCCGGTAGTCGGCGGCGAGCAAGGGGACGCTCGCGTCGGCTGGCAGCTCGGCGGCCCGCGCGGCGAGCGCGCGCCGAAGGTCCTGCTCTAGCTCTGTGTTCATGGGATGGTCCTCCTCACCTTCTCGGTCCTCTCCTCGGCCGTTGGCTGTAGTGCGTCCAGGTCGAGCGTTTGGCGTAGTCGTTGCAGTGCGCGTGATGCGCTGCTCTTGACGGTGCCGGGCGAGCAGCCGAGGATGACGGCAATCTCGGCCTCTGGCAGGTCGCCGAAGTAGCGCAGCACGAGCACAGCACGCTGGCGCACCGGCAGTCCGGCGAGCGCCTGCACCAGGTCGGCGCGCGCCTCCAGCGCCGCCGCGGGCGGACCCACGTCGCCACGCCCGAGCGGCGAGTCGGCGTCCTGCAGCTCGACCCGTCTCCGCGATCGTCGAGGCCCGCCGTCGAGCACCAGGCTGAAGAGAACCCGGCGGGCATACGCGCCCGGGTGGTCCATCGAACGTACCCGGGGCCATTTCCGAGCAAGCCGCAGCAGGCATTCCTGCACGAGGTCTTCGGCTTCGCCGCGATCGCCGGCCATGAGGTATGCGCTGCGCAGGAGCCCATCAATGTGGGCCGCCGCGAAGCGCTCGAACTCGATGCGTGTCCTGCCTTTCCTCAGCAGGTCCATGCCCGCCCGCAGCCCCTTCCTCGGATGCTCATCATCCCCTTAAACCCGGATCGGTGCCTAACGGGTTCCATCGCGAATGCCGAAAGGACACTCGGTCTTGTGAAACGCGGAAGTGTCGGGTTCTGCCCGCGAGACGCCCACTCAGGTCGGTACGCGACAGCGATCGGCGCAGAGCGTCAATTCGATCTCGGTGAACGCCGCGGACTTTCAGTTGCGGACAAGCCATCATCCGGCGCGTTGCGCGTCATCAGCCGCGTGCGAAGCTCCCGGCGGGGGTCGGCCTCGCGCTCGGCGAGCAGAAACGCAATCCCCTCCACGACTGCCCCTTTCACCTCGTCACGGATCGCGTGTGCCGCTCGGTCATCCCCGTTGCGCCCCTTCAGGCACGTTGTCTCGATCGGCTCGCCAAACCAGAAGTACAGCCGCTCAGGGTGGGGCAGCAGCGTGGGCCCGACCCCATGCACGAGGGGCTGCATCGGCCAGCCAGTAAGTCTTTTTACGAGGTCGGTGAAGTGCGCGTATGCCGGGTTGTTCTCATCGATGACGATGTCGAGCATCTCCTCTGCGCCAACTGCCGCGAAGGGCACGATCGGGTAGCCGTGCTCGATCGCCAGGCGCGCGAAACCGAGGCGCTCCTTCCACATGAGCTGGTACTTCTCGCCGCGTCGCTTGTTGACTTCGCGCGCGCCGCCGGGAAACACAAGGACCGTTGCCCGCTCGTCCATCAGCGCCCTGACGTTCTCGCGGGTGCCACGCACCATCCCGCATGCCGTGAGCACCTCGCGCCACAGCGGGATCGCGTAGTGGGCGTTCTCGCCGAGCGAGCGCACCGCGATCGCGCGCCGCCTCCATATCTCCGCGAGCATGAAGGGCAGGTCGAGAAACGCGTACAAGGTGTGGTTTCCCGCGAGCAGCGACCCGTCGGTGGGGATGTGCTCCATACCGAAGAACCTCGGCTGGGCGATCCGGCTCAGCGGTAAGAGGATCGATGCCAGGTGGTCGAGTTGCCCCCCGCCGGCGAGCGGGGGTATCACGACTGGGGCACTCTCCTCCCTGGCCATCGGCTTAGCTTGCCACACGCATCGACCCGCACGCAGGGTGGGCGAAATGTGCGAGCGCGCTGGACCGCTAGGAGCTACCCTCGCGAGAACACCTCGGCGAGCGCCACCCCGGCGACCACCCGTCAGCTCGGTGGGGTCGTCGTCCCGGGGGTCGAGGTCGGCGGCGTCGTCGTCGGAGGGAGCGACGTCGGCGGAGTGCTGACGGGCAGACCGAGTTCGTCCGAGCCGAAGCCGAGGTCCCTGTCCAGGTCGTCCAAGACCGAGTCCAGCCCGCCGATCCCGGGGCGGCAGTCGCGCGCGGAGTCCTCGAGCGCCTTTTCGAGCTCAGTGATGAAATCGGTGGGCGCGTGACCGTCGTCGTAGAGGCTGGTGTCGAACAGCCCGTCTGGCGGGGCGGCCTCCTTGAGCGCCGCACACGCCCTCGGATCGATCGATCCGAGGTTCGCGTCCGGCTGCGCACCGACGCTCATGTCAAAGTACGCCGCCCATTCTTCAGCTGTTCTCCGTTCCCGATCGGCCTGTTCCTGTTTTTCTCTTCCCGTTCTTGCGCGTTCCAATTCGTCCCAGTTCTCGAGCTCGGGTGGCAGGATCCCGGTGAAGAGAAACACGATCTCGGCGTGAAGGGAATGGATCACCTGGGCTTTGCCCCCCTCGATCAGGGAGTTCGGTTTGTCTGTGATCAAGTTGTCAGACGCCGCCCGCGCACGTGCGGCCGCAGAGGTGCGGCGGTTGATTGCGAGCACGACCGTGTGGTAGATCGTCGAGTGCCTGCCGAGTTGCACGCGCGTCGCTGTGAGCACGAGCACGCTCGGCGGCAGCGCGTCCTCGTTAGGGGCAGCGAACTCGAGCTTCGGCGCCTTGCCTCCGTGAGAGGCGACCGTCCTGGTGATGCCCTCGATCGTGACATCACCCGGCGACGGTGTCGGCACCTCCCGTGCGGGTCCTAAGCCCAGAGTGCTGGTCCTCGTCCGACGCGCACGCCGCGGATCGCGGGGGCACTACGCCAGCCGGTAGCCGTGCTCGTTGAGCAGGCTCTTCGCCTCCGCGGTACGCTGCCAGGCGCTCGCGTGCTTGTGCTGGCGCTTCCGGGTGGCCAGGGAGCTGGTGCAACGGGCGCTCGTCCAGCCGTTGCCGACCGCGCTGGCGGGCGAGCGGGGATTGAAGGCGGTGACGAAGGGACTGCCGCCCACGGCGATGCAGAGCGAAGTGGACGGACAGACCGGCTCGACGTCCGCCAGCAAAATGGATGTTGGCTTCGCGTGAGAGTCCGGGTCGAAGGTGAACTCGGCCGTGGTGAGGGGCAGCGCGAAGATCGAGGAGGGCTGAAGACGCCCGAGCGGATGCGCCCACCGCCCAGCCTGGCGTGCCACGACGAGCCGAGAGGGTCTTCAGTGCCCCGAGCCTTATACGACGAGACGAACCTCAGCTGAGACGGCCCGTCGCATTGCTCTTGCACGGCGATTGCCGCCCGGCGTGAATCGATGAGACGGGAGGAGAATCAGATCAAAAGCATGCTCCTGAGCCCACGCCGCGAGCGGCGGGTTGGGACGGCCGACGAGCACAGTAAAGCTGGCGCGCCTGGCGGTAGCTCCCAGGATGTCCCTCGCCTGGCGCAACTCGATCTCAGCTTCCTCGCACACCGCGATGTTGTACGGACCGGTTCCGCCCTTCCCGCAGCATCGGGAAGGAGGTGCCTGCGGCGCCAGGGTCACAACCGACAGCTCGCAACCTGCTTCGGCCAGTTCAGCGGCCTCTCGCAGCGTCGCTTCGCCCGAATGGCCGGGCTCGAAGACGGCCAGGACGCGTCGCGTTGCCCCCGGCCGCCGCGCGCCGGCCGGGCCCCCGCCGGACTCCTCCTTAGCGACCTTGGACGCGGCCTCTCCCACGTCGAGCAACGTTAGCGCGAACTGCGGAGTGCGGGCTGATGCGCGGGCACGCGGTGGGCCTGCCTCCGCGTCAGGTTCGGGTCCCAAGCCGGCCGGCAGGGCACCGCCGCCTTTGTCAGGCGTTCAGGGCACGGTCGAGCGTGTGCGCCGTGTCGTAGGCGCCGGGTTCGAGGTGCTGGGTCCTGCGTCGGTAGGTGCTCCACGTCCATGGCCACTGGTTGGGGTCGTTGCCGTTCTCGTCTAGATACCAGCTCGTGCAACCTGTGTGCCAAACGGTGCCCGCGAGAGCCGTTCGGAGCTCGCGGTTGAAGGCGTCTGTGCGCTCGCGCCGCACCTCGATGCGGTTTGCGTTCGTGAGCCGGAGCGCATCGAGCGCCGCGACCACGTGCGCGATACCCGCCTCGGTGACGTAGATGACCGAACCGGTACCGCCGTTCGTGTTCGGTCCGTAGAGCAGGAACATGTTCGGGAAGCCAGGCACACTCAGGCCGAGGTAGGCGCGCGCGACAGGTTCCCACTCCTCGGCGAGGGTGCGACCGCCGGCGCCGATGACCTCCATCGGCGCTACGAATGCGTGACTCTCAAAGCCGGTGGCGAGCACGATCACGTCAGTGGGCCGCTCGGTGCCGTCCTCGGATCTAATGCCCGTGGGTGTGATCTGTTCGATTCGCTCGGTGATCAGCTCGACGTTGGGCTGTTCGAGGGTCGGATACCACGCGTCGGTGAGCATGATCCGCTTGCAGCCGATCTCGTCGGTCGGCGTGACCTTGGCTCGCAGATCGCGGTCTTTGATCGCTGTCTCAATCTGCCGGCGGCCCGCGGCACGGAATGGAGCCAGCAGCCACCGTTGGCTTGTCATCGCCGCCGCACCGATGTCCATGAACAGGAACGTCGCCAGCCGGTCCAGGCGCCGTAAGACGGGGAGTCGCTCGAACAGGCGCTTGGCGCGCTCTGAGTATTCGAAGTCCATCTTGGGCATCGTCCAGCCGGGCGAACGCTGGTAGACATCTATCTGGCCGGCTAGCGGCTGGATCGCCGGGACCGCCTGAATCGCGCTGCATCCGGTGCCGATAACAGCGACGCGCCTCCCTGCGAGGTCGACGTCGTGGTTCCACTCGGCGGTGTGAAACACGGGGCCAGCAAAGCCGTCAAGGCCTTCGATTGCGGGCGCCTTTGGGATCGACAGCTGCCCGCACGCCGTGAGCAGGATGTCGGCCTCGAACGGCCCAGCGCTGGTCTGCAGCTGCCACTTCGCCGGCTCCTCGTCCCACTCCGCCCGTGTTACCTCGGTGCCGGTTCTTGCGTGCTCGAGCACCCCGTGACGACGGGCGACTGCTTCGATGTACTGCTGGATCTCGGCCTGCGGCGCGTACCGCCGCGACCAGCGCGGGTTCGGTTCAAAGGAGAACTCATAGAGGTGGGACGGCACGTCGCACGCCGCGCCCGGGTAGGTGTTGTGGGCCCACACACCGCCGAGCCGCTCGCCGCGCTCGAAGATGGTGACGTCGGGGTAACCCGCGCGGACGAGCAGCACCGCCGCACCCACCCCGCTGAAGCCACCGCCGATAATCGCGACCGAAGGCCTCTTGCTGCTGTCGCCCACACGTTGGGCTCCACCGCCATTCCCGCTCGCGTTCGCGTCAGCGCTCATGCCCGCGAGACTACTCCACAACGGAGCTCAAACGGCCCTCGTTCAATCATCGGAACTCGGCACCGCAGGCGCCCGTCGTCGGGCTCGCCTCGATGCGGACGCGCCGGAGGATGCCGCTCGCGCTGATGCCAAGGCAGGAGCGCGCGCGTTGCCGGCCGAGACGCTCGCCTGCTCGCACCACGCACACGTGCGGTGGCTTCCAAGGCACAGAATGCTGGCGCACAACGACGTCCTGTTCCTCGCCAAGCTCTCCTGCGCGCTGGTCCAGAGCGCGAGCCGTGCCGCTCGCGGCGTAGCCCCCTATGGGATACTGAGTAGGCGATGTCGCAGGAGAACGTGGAGGTTGTAGAGCAGGCCCTCGACGCCTACACCCGAAGAGATGTCGAAGCCTTGCGAGCGCTCGCCGACCCCAACATGGAGTTGGACTGGTCCGCATCTCGGGGGTGGCTCGCAGACGTGTACCGCGGGATCGACGAGGCGCTGCGCTTCTACGCCGGGTATTTCGAGGCTTTCGACGAGATTGTGATCGTGCCAGACCGGCTTATTGAGACCGGCGACTCGGTCGTCGTTCCGAACGCAGCTCATCAGCGAGGCCGAGACGGCGTCGAGGTTTCGGCTCGAAGCACCCTGGTGTTTACGGTTCGCAACCGTAAGATCACTCGCATTTGCCTCTATCAGGAGACCGAGGCGGCCCTCGAAGCCGTGGGGCTGGCGGAGTAGCCGTGCCGAGTTTCGCTAGTCGTTTCGCTCGACCCTCCTAGTAGGCCAACTCCGTAGTCCGAGCCTATCCCTCGACGCCGCCCCCGCCCCGGCGTGCGGAATACTCCCCGACATGGCTCAGGAGTCCACGACCCCCGACCGGGTCGAGCTGATAGGAGCGCTCTTTGACGCCGGCAATCGCCGAGATCTCGACGCCGCCATGAGCATCTTCGCACCCGATGTCGTGTGGGAGTCCTTGGACGGGCTCGGCGTGTTCGCGGGGGCGGCAGCGGTTCGCGGCTTCCTTGAAGACTGGCTCAGTACCTACGAGGTGCTCAACATCGAGCGGGAGGAGGTCATCGACCTAGGCAGCGGAGTCGCTTTCGTCGTGGGTCGCGAAAGCGGTCGTCTGCTCGGATCCGGTCGCGTCGAGCAACGTCTTGCGTGGGCCATAGCCTCGGAGCACGGCCGCGTTGTGCACATGATCGCCAGCCTGGACATCGACGAGGCCCGTGCTGCCGCCGAGCGCCTCGCTGAGGAAAGGTGTCGGAACTCCGAGGTCTGAGGCTATCTCTCGACCCCGCCCGCGAGCGGCCGAACTGCAGGACTATGTGGCGGGGTCGGTCATCCCCGGTCGGCGAGAGCGACCGGCGGAAGGTCCCTGACGTCGTCGGTTCTCAGATCAAGGTGCACGCCTTCGGCATCGACGGACTTGACTGACCCCATGGGGATCGCGACCTCCTTCTTACCCCAGAGGTGCCCCTCCTGCAGGAGCACATGCGTGACGTGGTGGTCACTCGGGTCGATGACTAGGCCCTGAACGCGCCCGATGCCGCCGTCGGTGGCGTGCACCTGTTCACCTCGGCGCACCTCGACCTCGCCGGCGGGCACGCGGCTGGTCAAGTACGTCCAAGGGCCTTCCGGCATACCGCCGCCAATCGCAGGGCCGAGGCCGTAGTAGGGCCAGACGGACACCTCTCCGTCGCCGTAGCCGAGATCCCCGCCGCCCGCGGAGAAGAAGTGGGTCTCCTCGGCCAATTCCAGTTCGTCGAATTCGCCGAGGCTGCAGCGCAGACGTATCCCCGGCACGCTCTCCTCGACGAGGTCGACGGGCACCAGGCGCTCTTGACCCCGGCCGTGCTCGGGCGCGACGATGATGTGGGTGACCGCGCGAGCGACAGGGTCCAGAACCACACGCACCAGCTCACCACAGGCTCCGTCGCTGCAGCTGACGGGTGCACCGATGTCGTACTCGATGGCTTCGCTCATGTCCTATCGCCCCCGGAGTTCCGCAAGTAGCCAAGCCTACCGGACTACACTTACCAGCGGAGCGCTGAGCTCTGCAGCGCGCAGCTGCCGCCCGCCGGCGCGAAGCCTGACCCCCCGCGTCGCCGGCAGAATCGTCGCGAGCTAAGCGGGCGTCTGAGCAGTGACCACGCTCGCTAGCGCAAAGGACGAGGGCCGGTTGTTTGGTAACTAATCCGCGCCGTCAACGAGCCCCCGTGAGGTGCGAGTGACCCGATGCGACGTTTACGGGAGCGCGACCGACGGCGTACGCGTGCGATCACGGTCCACGGCGCGGGGGGTCACGCGCGACGTCCTGCTGCCACGGCAGGCGCTCACAGTTGGCGAAGCGAGCGTTTCGCGCGCGGACGTTTCGGGCGCGCCCGCTACTCGTCCACTGCCTTTGCGCCGGCGAACGGCGTCCGCGCGGCTGCATTGGCCACGGCACGGGCGCGGCTCCGCGTCCCGGGAGCCGGTCTCCGACGCGTTCGCGGTGCCAGTAGTTGACAAGAACAGTGACGTTGCGGTCGAGCATGCTGGCAAGAGGTGACGGCCTCGATCGAGCGTCTGTCTCCGTTATCAACGGCCGTGCTCACGGCGGCCTATCGGCTGTCGTTGAGCAAAGAGATCGAGCGGGCGCTCGGACGGGGACTGACCCGCCTCACGATGCGCGCAGGGCGTCGAGGCCCGCCGGCAGACCGCTCTTGCCAAGCGCGCTCCGGCCGGGCTGCGCTGTGGCGCGGATAGCATGCACGTCCACGCAATCGATAGGCCGGAGGCGAGCCATGAAGCTAGGTATCCACTTCGTCAACTTCACGCTCCCGGGCGGACCGGAGGCGCTCGGCCCGACCCTCGGAGCGACCGCCCAAGTGGCCGAGGAAGGCGGCTGCGCGAAGCTCACGCTGATGGACCACTGGTTTCAAATGGAGCGCGTCGCCACCGCCCAGGACCCGATGTTGGAGGGCTACACGGGGCTCGGCTTTGTCGCCGGCCGGACGGAGCGGATCACGCTCAGCACGCTTGTCACAGGCGTGACCTACCGGCATCCGGGACTGCTCGCCAAGATCGTGACGACGCTTGACGTCGTGAGCGGTGGTCGCGCCCAGCTGGGCATCGGGGCGGCATGGTACGAGCGCGAGCACAAGGGTCTCGGTGTCCCGTTTCCGCCATTGGGAGAGCGGTTCGAGCGCCTGGAGGAGGCCCTGCAGATCTGCCAGCAGATGTGGAGCGACGACGACGGCCCGTATGAGGGTCGGCACTACCGCCTGGCCGAGACGATCTGCCAGCCACGCCCCGTCCAGCAGCCACGGCCACGGATCCTCGTGGGCGGAAGCGGCGAGAAAAAGACGCTGCGGCTGGTGGCTCAGTACGCCGACGCGTGCAACCTGTTCGCCCCTGAGCCGTCCGTGGTCGAGCACAAGCTCAACGTCCTGTCCCAGCACTGTGCGGACATCGGGCGCGACCCGGCCGAGATTGAAAACACGATCCTGGCCGTGTCCAGCGATCCACTGACTGATGTGGACGGCTTTCTCGCAAGCATGGAGCAATACGCCCGGCTAGGGGTCGACCTAGTGGAGGTCGTGCCGAGGAGCTCCGATCCGGTGGCTGAGGTGACGAGGCTTGGAGAAAAGGTGGTGCCGCGGTTGGGGGAGCTCGGCGCGCCCTAACCTGCTTCGCCCAGACGAACCACCAACACGCCTGCTCACAGAGCAAAGCAGTCGTTGCCAGACACGCCCGCTTGTCGTCCCAAGCGGGCGCCTGATCGCGGGCAGTCGGGACGACTCGTTTGCGGTCAGTGCACCACTCACGGCGGCTTGCGGAGGCGGTCGTGCGCTAGGGCGGTCCGACGGTCGCCGGGTTCGGCGAGTTTCGGAGGTATAGATCCGCAGTTCGTGAGCGGTACCGCGGGCTCCACGTCGACGGTCACCGGTGGAGCGTCGAAAGGTTCGACTCGCGCGAGGTCAAACGTTGTTAGAAACGGCTCACTCGACGGACCGTAGCTGCCGCTCCAGCAGCGCACTTCACTTGGAAGTAGCGGCTTGCTCGTGGTCTCGGATGCGACGAGATCGGGCCAGCGGAAGGCGAACGCCTCGAGTGCCCGCGCCGGGGCGTTGAAGCCAACGACTGGTCGTGGAGGGCCGCCTGCGACGCTCCTGATGGAGAGTGTGCCATTTTCGTAGGCGACGATGTGCATGGCTGAGATCAGCGGTTCGGTCAGGTTCCCAAGGTTGGCGAGGTACTTGCCACGGGTGGAATACAGACGCAGACTCACGGGCTGCTTCCGCCGTTCGGTGGAGGCGACGCGATCGGGGATCTCCAGCAGGAGACGCTGCGGCGACGCGAACGCCAGCTGCCCCGCGGGAGTCTTGAAGCTCGCCTGTGTGGCGCCGCTGGAGAGGTCGAGGATGGAGACCGTCATCCGTCGGTCGAAGCGCCGAGCACCGAGGGCCAGCAGGGGACCTTCCGCGGCGAACTCGAGCGTGGGCACGCCGGCGAGCCAGCGCAGAACTTTCCATCGGCCACCGCGAAGGTCGCGTATGAACAGCGGCTCTCGCTCGGGGTGTTCGGTGTCTTCCTGGCATTGCCCGCCCGCGACGAGCTCGTCCTCCACGACAATGAAGTCTTCGGACGGCTCCCACCATGTGCAGCCGTTGCCGCTGAGTCGCTGCGGCTGAGCGATCGCGGATAGCCGTTGGGGGAGCACGCTCGCGACGAAATGCGGTTCTTCGGACAGCAGGTTTTCGACGCGAGCTGCGGTCGCGCTGGCTGACGAGGAGAAGTCGGGTTCAGCCAAGCTGCTTGCCCAGAGTCGTCTGGTCCCCGAGTGCGGGCGCTTCAAGAGCAGCGATCCTTCATCGAACCACAGCGCGCCGCCGTCGACGATCGCCAAGCCCCGATTCATGAACGGCCTAGGCAGGGCCACAGCCAGGCCTTCCGAGGCCGGCATCAAGCCGACAGCGAGCAACGCGGTCAGAGAGCAGCTCACACTCGCTATGCGTCGGAGGCAACGACTTCCCAGGTGAGGTGGCACCGCCACGTCGTCAGTGTCTCACCATTGAGGCTATCGTTCCCGCGCGATAGCGAGCGTCTGCGCAACGCCGTGCAGACGACCGGATCGGACGAAGAGCGGAAGTTACGGCGGGTCCGATCGCTCAGGCAGCGAGTGGTCGGGACCTCCTGCTGCAAGCCTGCTCGCGCGGGGGTGGCCCCTGAGCGTCGACGTGGTGGCACCGACCAGCGCCTACCGATGGCCGACTCCCACTGGACCGCCGTCCCCATCGTGGCCAGCTTCAGCACGGTCCCTTCAGCGTGAATGTCGGGAGGGAATGCGCTTCGAAGTTGAGGGTCGGCGTGATCTGCAGTACGAGGTGTGCGTGAGGGTGGCAGAGCGGCTCGCTCACCGACGCAACACCGGATCCTTCGGGCCCGGCACCCGAGTGAATGTCCTCGCAGTCGAACGATCGAGACGTGCTGCGGTCGCAGCCAAACGCAAAGCTCGGGTCATCAACCAAGTGGATGGTTCGGTTGGCTCGCACAACAAACGCGGTGACATCTTCGGTTTCGCCGCAGTCGAAGGAAAAGCCAAGCTGCCCCAGCCGCAGGCGCCTAGCTTGACCGTGGCAGATCGGCACGGTGGCTTCGCCGGCGTGTGCAGCCCCGCGCGGGAGGGCTGTGCTGTCCGGGACAGGGAAGCCGAGCAGCAACACGCCGAGCAACGCAACGACCCAAACGCTCGCGGGCGCGTGCTCGCGTGAAGGCTGTCCGCCGACATGTGCGACTCGCAACGACATACTCTCCTGGCTTCGCGTGCGACAGACGCGCACAGGCCGCATGCCCTGGCTGCAAGAGCGAGGACGATAACAGCTGGCCGCGGTCGTTATCACCGGTCCGAGCACTCCTGACGCTCTGCTGCCTAAAGAAGGGGTCGCCAGCTGGCCCGCTTCCCCCGGCCCGCGCGGGACCGTCGCGTCCCGCCTGTGATAACCGCCGCCT
>Ga0209040_10002565_pt1 | contig 14174 bp, 20 predicted proteins | sample BogFormECP12_OM3_FD_188240 | JGI IMG/M metagenome (GOLD analysis project Ga0209040, IMG submission 188240) | Bog forest soil microbial communities from Calvert Island, British Columbia, Canada - ECP12_OM3 (SPAdes) (version 2) | ecosystem: Environmental > Aquatic > Freshwater > Wetlands > Bog ...
GCCTGAACAGGCGTCCGTCCCAACGTCACCCGCTCATTCAAATCGAGCCGCGGCCATCAGCGCGGGACCGCCACGCGAAAAACACCAGCCACCTAGAACAATTCGCCACCGACAAGCTAACTCGAGGTCGCCCGGCGCAGCGGTTGTTCGAGCAGGTATCGGGCGAGCGGCGACGGCAGCGTGAGTCCGCTGCCGTACCCTACCGGCAAGAATTCTTAGATGCCGACCGCGCCTTTCAAGGCAGCATCAATCCTCTAGTCGGTAGAAAACCCACTGGTGCGCCGCTCTCTTGACGAGGTGCGTGGGCGGCTCCGCCAGCTCCGGTGCGCCTCCCGCCGCGCGCGCGATGACGCATACGCGATCGTCGTCGGATACGTAGGTCTCTGCTGTGAAGGTCCGGTCTTTTTCCCGTTCGGCGGGCAGCATAGTGGTCCGAACCCAGGTAACGAGGTCATCGAAGGCGCCGACAGCCGCGACGACCTCCCACATGCGCGTGGGCCGGCGCGCCATGGCGCTCACCGGGCCGGCACCTGAATTTCGGGCTCGATGATGGCGTTGTCGATATCGGCCTGAGTTATCCGGGATTCGACGGGATACCCCTCGCGGGTGGAGCGATCGGCCGGTTCGGTGCTGCGCCACATGTAGAAGCAGCGCCCGCATCCATACACTTCCCACAACCCGGGGACGGGGCTGGTTGCCACCGTGTCGATGGCATTGTGATCGCAGCGCGGACAGTTCATGATTTCCTCCAGAGTTGTTGTCAGAGTTCAGTTTTTGGACCACAGCGCAATGAGTGTGGCGGTCCAGTCCTTGGCCTCCGCCGGATCGGTGACCTGAGTCAAAGTGGCCCCGCCGGCGAAACCGGCGTGGTGGCGTCGATGATGATCTTGTCGGTGATGCCGGCCGGCTGTGACGCGGGATCGAGATCCCGCACATAGGGGTTAGGGATCTGAACGAGGTCTCCCGCCGGATTAAACTTGGTTGACACCGCCCACATCACCTGCTGCAAATCAGACGGATCCAAACCCTCGTCGACCACGATCACAATCTTGCCCATGCCGAGCCCGTGCGGTGTCGTCAGTGCGCGAAGGCCGATGTCCTTGGCGAAGCCACCGTAGCGCCGCTTGGTGGAGATGATGATGATCAATCCGTTGCTGTACATGGCGTTGACCGCCTGCACCTCGGGAAACTCGGCCTTCATTTGCTTGTAGATCGGGATGCAGGTGGTCAGTCCGGCGACGTAATCGAGTTCGGTCCACGGCATGCCGATGTAGAGGTGCTCGAAGATCGGGTTGGTGCGGTAGGAGACCTTGTCGATGCGCATCACCGGCAGCTTCCGACCGCCCGAGATGATCTCCCAGATCACGACTACGTCAGCCGTTGGTCGACCTCACCCTCGACGGCGCCCGTCCTCGCTAGGCAGCAGATGCTCCTGTGTTGCGGCAATAGCTGTCCGGTTCTGGCTGGCCCCGTACCCTTATCAGTCGATGGTCGGTCCTATTCCACCGGAAGGCACGCGATGGGGCACAAGGCAACTGTGGAACTCGTGCTCGACTGTGAAGAGCCAAAGAGGCTTGCCAAGTTCTGGCGCGAGGCGCTCGACTATCGCGACTACTACACGGATGCAAATCTGGCTGTGCTTGTTCCTAAAGAAGGGATCGCTTCACCGCTTCTCCTTCAAGCGGTACCCGAACCCAAAGCAGGCAAAAACCGCATGCATCTCGACATTGTGGTCGACGACATCGAGGCCGAGGTCCACCGGCTGCAGGCACTCGGTGCTCGCCGCATCGACGAAGGCGTACAGAGCTTCGGGGGAACCCGATGGGTGCGAATGTCAGACCCCGAGCGGAATGAGTTCTGCGTCTCCACCGGGATCGAGTGGTAAACCTTTGATACCACATCCTGTCTAGCGGTAATGGCGTGTGCAGCAACGGGTTTGGCGCATGCCTGACACGGTTTGGTCTGCTATGTGGGAGTAGGGGTGGGCGCTGGGGGGCGGGTTGCGGCCCCGAGTAGGGCAACCCCGGTCCGCAGCGCATGCGCCGGTACATCGTCCACGACGTGGTGCATCACGATCAGTCCTTGCATGATCGAAAGCAAAGTGGCCGCAACGGCTTTGGTGTCAGCATCGGGTGGCAGATATCCCTTGTCGCACCACCGTTGCGCCAATTCGGCGATGTGTTCGAGGGTGTCGACGAATAGCTGGCGGATGCGGTGGTGCAGGACGGGATCCCGCAATGTCTCCGCCCACGTCTGCAGGGCGATTCGGGTCATGTCGTAATCAGGGTTGTCGCTCCTGTGGTGCAGCTCGGCCACCACGAGCGTCAGGGTCTCGGCGGGATCCGGACAGGGGTCGCGGTCGAGCAAGGCAACGAAGATCTCCCGCACCCTTGCGACTCCTTCTTCGGCAGACGCGCGGATGATCTGCTCCTTGCCGCGGAAGTACCGGTAAACCGCGCTCGACGACATTCCTGTGGCGGCGATGATGTCGTCCATCGAGGTGGCGTGGAAGCCGTCACGCGAGAAGCACGTCCAGGCACTTGTGAGGATGTGCTGTCGGCGCTGGGCGCGGGTCGTGTCACTGAGTCGTGGCATAGCTCACAGCTTAAACAAAAACGATCGTTTGCGCTATCGCTGACCAGATGCTACATTGACTATCAAATAGAAATGATCGTTCTTGTTTGGAGGCGGATATGCCTGCCCACGGCATCGACTTTCCCTCAATGACCGCCGCGGGACTGCGCGGCGACGCCGGAACGGTTGATCCGACCTGATCCAGCCATCCCTACTAACCCATTAGGAGGTATCTCATGGCCCCATCCACGATGGACACGGACCAAGCCCAGGCCACCTTCGGGCGGTACACCGAGACCCCATATGACCAGATGACTCCGGAGCAGCAGGAGGGCTATCGGATCCTCGCAACGGCAGAGGGGGGCGAGCTACAAGGGCCCGCGAAGATCTGGGTCGACAATACGAACCTCGCCAAGGCGGTGGCGCCGCTGGCGGACCATTTTCATCCACCGAATCACTCGCTCACCCAGCGCGAGCGGGAGATCGCCGTCTGCGTCATTCTCGGCGAGTGGCACGCGCCGTTTCCGATTAACGCGCACAACCGAGTCGCGATCGAGCTGGCCATCTCGCCCGAGGTCGTAGATGCCTTGCTCTGCGGCCAGCCGGCACTTCTGGAGGATCAGCGGGAGCAGACCGTCTATGAGCTAGCCACGGCCCTGGCCGCCGGCCGCTACATCCCCCAGAGCCTGTACAACCGCGCGATCGAGGTCCTCGGTCATGACCGCATCACCGACATCACCGTCCTGATGGGCATGTACACCGCAGTCTCGTTCACGCTGAAGTTCTATGACGTCCCGGCCGACGCACCCGGAATGAAGCGCTGATTTTGTAAGGCGCGCAAGCTGCTCTGCGTCACGGTCCAAGTTAGAGCTAAACGACAGGAAGTGTCTGGAGCCGTCAAAAATTCCACGCCGTAACCGTCCCCACACGCTCCTGAAAACCCAAGAGCAGCAACGAGATGAAAGGAAGTACCGCCATGACCACGCCTGCCAACCGATTCGTCGTCGGCCCCGACTCCCAGGGCCGGTCGGCTGTCCTACAGCGCGGACTGACCAATGTGCAGTCCCGCGAGGGGTTCTTCTGGAGCGCCACGCTGTGGGCGACCGAGGAAACTCCGGTCGACAACACGATCGCCGGCGACCGATCGCAGACAGCGGACCCGGGCGAAAGCCTCCAGCCCTTGCCCAACGGATTGATCTGTCGTGCATTGGAAATCGAGTCAGGGGCGGAATTTCCAATGCACCACACCGACACGCTGGACGGTCTTACATGCGTGCGCGGCGAGATCTACCTCGTCACCGAAACCGATGAGGTGCTCATGCAGCCCGGCGACACGGTGATCATCCGCGGCGTCAATCACGCATGGAGCAACCGGTCGAGCGCGCCATGCCTGCTCGTCGGCACCAATACAGATGCAACCCCACTCGCCCAGCGCTGACAAAGAAAGGATCATCCGATGAACCCCAAGCAAGAATTTCCCACGTCGACCGACGTTCTGATCGTCGGGGCCGGGCCCGCCGGTATGACGTTGGCTACCAGTCTTAAGCAGCTGGGGGTGGATTGCGTCGTCATCGACCAGCTACCCGACGCTCCGGACGACACCCGCGCGGCCTTCGTACAGCCGCGCACCCTCGAATACCTGCGCCGGATAGGCGTTGCCGGTCCGATGATCGACGACGGGCTAAAGGGCCACGGAGCCGCATTTGCCGATGTCGACCGCGCCCTGATTCGAGTGTCTTATGACACCCTCGACAGCCCGTATCCGTTCCTGCTGATGATTCCTCAATCGCAGACCCAGCGTCGCCTGGACCAGCGATTCGCAGACCTCGGCGGCTCGGTTCTGCGTGGGGTGCGCCTATTGGATCTCGTGCCGGAATTTCCCGGAAGCGCTGCCACCGTAGTGGATTCGGATGGCGCGCTGCGCGTCATCAATGCCCGCTTTGTTGCCGGCTGCGACGGGCTGCACTCGCGCGTGCGCACTCAACTGGGCATCGGGTTCCCCGGCACCTCACCGGCGCAGATGTTCGCGGTGTCGGATGTGATGTTGGAGGGTTGGCCTTCCGATCGGGTCGAGACCGCGTTCTGCCTCTCGCCGGACGGGATGCTCATCGCCTCGCCCCTGCCAAAAAACATGGTGCGGATGGTGGCCTCGGTGGCACCGGGAACAGCTGCCCCCACCGTTCAAGACATCGATGATCTGATCCAGACCCGCGGCCCCGGCTGGATGCGCGAAAGCAAGGTCAAAGAACTGCTGTCCAGTTCGACATGGCATGTCCACGAGCGCCTCGCTGCCCAGTTCCGGCACGGCAACACCTTCCTGTTGGGCGACGCCGCCCATACCCACAGCCCGGCCGGCGGACAGGGAATGAACACCGGAATCCAAGACGCGGGCAACCTCGCGTGGAAACTGCATCACGTGCTGTCCTTGGGTGCGTCTGAGTCGCTCCTTGACTCCTATGAAGCCGAGCGCCTTCCCAACGCACAAAAGCTCGTCGAGTTCACCCATCAGATCGTCACCGTGGCCACGCTTGCCGGACACAAGGAGCAACAGATGCGCGATGACATTCTCGCGGCGGTCAGTGCGGTGCCCGGTCTCAGTGAGGCTTTGTCTCTTCGCTTGTCACAGATCGCGATTGGCTACGGCGACAGCAATGAACCCTTTACGCCAGGCACGCGGATCAATCCCGATACCGTCAATGCCCACGACCTCGGGTGGTCGCTGCTCACACCTCATGCAGCGCCGCCGGATCTGCCCTCGTGGTTCAAAGTTACTGTCTCCAAAGATGTTTTACAACCTGTCGCGGTGCGACCCGACGGCATCGTGGCCAGCACAGAACTAGTTCACGAGCTGTTCGGAGTCGACCTTGCCCCCGTAGGAGCCTGCGACTGATGAACAGGCCAGCACTTAGCGGACTTCACCACCTAGCGCAGCGCCTTTAGCTTAAAGGGGGCCTTCAATGAGCAACAGCGAGCAGACAATCCGTGCCGACGGACGCACCGTCGACCTGGTATACGAGACGGACGCCGCGCTAGCCGAGCGGTTCCAACAAGACGCGATCCCGTTGATGGATCAGCTCTTCGGCGGCGCATTGCGCCTGACGCGAAACCGTGCCGATGCCGAAGATCTGGTTCAGGAAACGATGCTGCGCGCCTACATCGGCTTCCGTTCATTTCGGGTCGCCAGCAATCTCAACGCGTGGCTGTATCGGATTTTGCACAACACCTGGATCAATGCTTACCGCAAACAGCATCGCCGGCCCGTGGAGGTTGCGGTCGAATACATTCCTGAGCCTCGCTCAGCCTGTTACGCGGCCAACGCTACGAGTGGACTACGCTCGGCCGAAGTCGAAGTGCTTGAAGCCTTGCCCGACTTGGACATCCAGGCAGCACTGCTGTCGCTACCCGAAGAATTCCGGATGGCGATCTATTACGCCGACGTCGAGGGCTTCTCCTACGCGGAGATCGCCGACATCATGGGCATTCCAAAAGGCACGGTGATGTCGCGGCTGCACCGAGGACGCACACGCCTGCGCGAATTGCTTTTGGGACTCGCAACCGAACGCGGAGTTCGTCGCCCAACAAGTCTGTGTCGACGGTCGAGGGCCAGTTCAAGCAGACTCAGTACCCGCAAGAATCCGCTGAATCCCGGCCGCGATGAGCAGAAAGTAGGCGAAAAGTGATGGAAGAGTGGGCCACCGGTCATGTTATCGAACCACTGGGGGCTCGGCGCGAGCTCAATACCGCCAACGGCATGTTGGGGACGCTCCGCGGCGGTAGTCCCGACTCGGTCGGCCAGCTAGCCGACTTTTCCGCCGCACTCTTCCGGCAACGGCCTAACCCGTCCGCGCACATTCACACCAATCACCAGAGGACAACTCATGCCCATCTACCACTGCTATAGCCCGCAACGATTGCTCAGCCAGTCCGCCAAGGGGAAAATCGCCGGCGAGATCACGCGCATTCACTGTGAAGCCACCGGCGAACGCCCGTCGTTCGTCAACGTTCTGTTCTTGGGCATACCCGAAGGCACAAGCTTCAATGCGGGGCGACCATCGACCCGCTCATTCGTGTTCGGCGAAATCCGCCACGGCCACCACGTTCAGGCACGACACAGGCTACTACGGGATTTGTCACAAATGTGGACACGCCTCACCAGCCAGTCAGAGGCCGAACTCATTGTCGCCCTGAGAGAAACCCCTGCTGAAAACGCCACGCAAGCAGGACTGATCTTTGCCGAGCCCAGCCATGAACAACAGTGGTTCGACGAAAACCGAGCCAAGCTCTCCGAATTCGGTTTGTTATGAGGAGAGCAGGCGGCGTGGATTGGTGTGACCGACTGATGAAAGGAATACTGCTGTGGCTACACACGTGAACAGGTTCGTGGTCGGACCCGACGCGCAAAACCGCTCGGCCGTCTTGCAGCGTGGACTGACCAACGTGCAATCCCGCGACGGGTTTTATTGGCGCGCCACGCTGTGGGCGACGGAGGAAACCCCGGTCGACAACACGATCGATGGCGACCGGTCGCAGACGCCGGGTCTGGGCGCACGCCGCGAACCTTTCCAGAACGGATTGATCTGCCGCGCATTGGAAATCCCGCCCGATGATCCCGACGCTGCTGAGCACCGCCGCGTTCTGGCCGAACTGAACCAAGAGGTGCACCAAAAGCACCTGCCCAGTCAGGCCGATCTGGCCCGTCATCCGAGCATGCACCGGACCGACACGCTGGACTGCCTCACCTGCGTGCGCGGCGAGATCTACCTCATCACCGACACCGATGAGGTGCTCCTGCAGCCCGGTGACACGGTGATCATCCGCGGGGCCAATCACGCATGGAGCAACCGGTCGGGCGCGCCGTGCCTGCTCGTCGGCACCATGACCGACGCAACCCCGCTCGCCGAGCACTGACGAGATGCTGCTTTTCACGCGTCACGTGACCCATCCGGAGTCAGAGGTGTCCAATACCCAGCTTCGTGTGGTCCAACCGATCCGCTGTGCCGTCACTGTCCCCTTCAAACGTGAAGATGACTAGTGAGGGCGCCGACTCAAGGGCCCCGATACGAAATAGACTGTGCGAGAGCGCATCGCCGCGCTGGCACACGGCACCGTGGCACCCCCAGTCACGGCTATAAGCCCAACCTATTGGTGCTATCGCAAATTTGATCCGCCAGCGGCACCGTTTGCGAGTAGTTGTTTGGAGTGAGCGCAAAGTCGCCGTCAACCAACGAGCAAGTACTAGCCAGCAACGGGGGGCGCCCGACTAACCGAGGAGGGTTGCCAGATGCACGGCAAGATTGCTTTTGAAGAGCACTGCGCCGCCGGTCCAGTGCGCTTGGCAACCCGCGAGGAACGCATTTCAATGGGGGTCATGCCCGTACCCGGGGTCTCCGATCCCCTGGATTGGGATGAAGCCTCGCGCGCCATTGCGGATGCGTACTTCGCGAACGAGCTGCATCCGCTCACCCGCTCGACCGCAGCCAACGTGGTATTCGAGGGCGCGGAGATCGGGCCGGTGCGGATCGTGCACCTCGGTTGGGGTGCTGAGATGAGGGTGGATACTGCGCATCCCGGTGGCTACGCCGTGAACATCCCGGTCTCGGGTCGCCTGGAGTCGGTGATCGGACACAAGGAACTCGTGGCGACGCCGGACTGTGCGGTGATCTATCCGCCGGATACCCCCGCCTGCCTTAGGCGGTGGACCGAGTCGCTCAGCGTCGTCGGCGTCCGCTTTGACCGCGACTACCTACACCGCGAGATGTCGCGGCTGCTCGCCGAACCCTCAGGCCGGCTTCCCGACCGCCTGGACCTGACCGAACGACCTGGCGCGAACTGGCTGCAGCTCGTGCGGTCGTTGTCCACTCAGCCGTTGACCGACCAACATCCGCTTGTCCGCGAGCAGCTCACTAGTGCGATCACCACAGCGTTCGTTCTCGCGGCGGTACCGGACGCCGAGACCGGGCGCACACAGTCGAGGCCGCGCATCGTCAAACGGGTGCTCGATGAGATGAGCGACGACCCGGGCCGACCGTGGACGGCGAGCGATATGGCCGAGGTTGCCGGGGTGAGCATACGACGGTTGCAGGAGGGCTTTCGGGAGTACGTCGGGGCCAGCCCGCGCGAGTGCCTGACCGATATCCGTCTGGTTCGGGTACGCGAGGATCTGCTGCGCGGAGCCGACGGGTTCACGGTCGCCGACGCTGCGATGCGTTGGGGACTCATGCACACCGGCAGATTCGCTGCGGCCTACCGACGCAAGTACGGCGAGTCGCCGTCGGAGACCCTGCGCGGCCACGATTTGTGATCCCAAAATGATCCCGGCCCCTGGCTACACCAACCGCCAATTGGCTATTGGGTCTGCATGTCGAGGACCACACGAAATCTGGCCTGGCCGGACATCATTCGCTCATAGGCTGCGGGTGCCTCTTCGAAGGGCAGCACCTCGGTCATGGGTGCGACCCCGTGTGCGGTGCTGAACTGCAGGTTCGCCTCGTTGTCGAACGCCGTGCGGGTGAGGCTGCCGATGATCGAGCGGCCACCCAAGACGAGATCGGCCCCGCCCTCACCAACATTGGGTCAGACAATCTTTTCGAGCAGGTTCTTGAGGTCCTTCTGCTGCGCGACGGTAAGGCGTCGAAGGCGCTCATCGAACGCTTCTGCAAGCAGCGAAAGGCCGTCCGTGGCGGCTTGCCGGCCGGCCAGGGTGAGCAGGAGGCGATGGCGCCGCAGATCGGCAGGTTCGATCTTGCGGCGCACGAATCCCGCGGCCTCAAGCCGTTTCAGGTAAACCGTGACCGTCGCCTTGGGCATGCTCAGCGTCGTCGCGAGTTCGGCGGGGTAGGGATGCTCGTCGATCTCCGCAAGCAGGAACAACTCCTTGGAGTCGAGCCCCAGCGTGGTGATGTCGGCTTCGACGCTGGAGATCACCGACAGCAGTAACCGGTAGTTCAGCGACCAGATCTTGGCCGCGTCGACCGCGGACATCGAGTTGCCATCCAGATAGTTCAGAGATAAACTAGTTCAAAAATAGACAAACGCATAAGTAAACAATCTAGCAGAAGGGCGGCCACCGTGCCTTTGGATCACTACGTGACACTCGGACGGTCCGGCTTACGAGTCAGCCCGTTGTGCCTGGGAGCGATGACCTTCGGAGACGACCTCGGCTGGGGCACCAGTGTGGAAGAGTCCCAACAGATCACCGACCGATACATCGAACTCGGCGGCAACTTCATCGACACCGCCAACTTCTACACCAGGAGCCACTCCGAGAAGATCATCGGTGACCACGTGGCGCGCCACCCTGCCCGACGCGATCGCTTGGTGATCGCGACGAAATTCAGCGGCAACCTGTACCCGGGTGATCCCAACGGTGGTGGTTCGGGCCGCAAATCACTGATCAATGCCTGCGAAAACTCGCTGCGTCGCCTGCAAACCGACTACATCGACCTGTACTGGCTGCACATGTGGGACGCGAATACCCCCATCGAGGAGACAATGGCCGCACTCGACGACCTCGTCCGGGCGGGCAAGGTGCGCTACATCGGCGTTTCGGACACCCCGGCGTGGAAGATCGTTGAAGCAAACCTCATCGCCCGCTTCCGCGGCTGGTCACAATTCGTCGGCCTGCAGATCGAGTATTCGTTGCTCCTGCGCAGCGTTGAGCAAGAACTGGTCCCCATGGCCAGCGAATTCGGCCTTGGGATCACACCGTGGTCACCGCTGAAAGGCGGCGTGCTCAGCGGCAAGTACACCCGGCGCAATGACGGCCAGCACAAGGCCGATCGCGGCGCGCTCATCGATTCCTCGCTCAACGAGGAGACCTACGCGCTCATAGACGAACTCGAGCTGATCGCGAAGGCGCACGAGACCACGGTCGCCAGCGTGGCCCTGGCCTGGGTCCGCGCACAGCCTGCCGTGTCGTCGGTCATCATCGGGGCGCGCCGGCTCTCGCAGCTGGACGACAACCTCCGGGCCGTCGATGTGGAACTCGCCGCCGAGGAACTGGCCCGGCTCGACGCCCTCACCAAGCCAACCTTCGGGTTCCCCCACGACATGCTGGCAATGGCCGCAAGCATCATCAACGGCGGAACGACGGTCAACGGTGCCTCCGCGCCGATCTCGGAGTATGTGATGCCCGAAGGCGTTCGGCCCTACTGAAACCAACCGGTAAGTGGCGCCGGCACTGGTCGCCAGATCCCAAGTGTCGTCATCTGATCGAGGGCCTGTCGTCGCGTCTGCGCTGCGCCGCCAGCGACGCGTCCGCGGGAGGAGACGTAACCTCGCGCAGTAGGGGGAAGGCTCAGAACCGACGGAAGGCGCGGCATTGGAAGAGGCAATGTCATCTCGAGGCGACCACCGATACGTGATCATTGGTGCCGGTGCTATCGGCGGCACCGTTGGCGCGATGCTGGCGCGGGTCGGTATTTCCACGGTGTTGGTTGCACGGGGTAGACACGCCGAGGTTTTGGCAGCCTCGGGCATAACGCTGAGAACGCCGGACGGAACATTCCGCACCGCGGTCACCGCGGTGTCCCGGGCCGAAGATGTGCGGTTGACCGATCGCGACGTGCTCGTCTTTGCGACCAAGACCCAACAACTCGACGCTGCACTGCAGGAATGGGTGGATCAGCCCGTCGATGGCCCGCATGGGGTCGTCGGAACCGCAGGCGAGCGACTGCCTGCGATGACCGCACTCAACGGCGTTGCGGCCGAGGAGAAAGCGCTGCGCTATTTCCGCCGAGTATTCGGTATCTGTGTGTGGTTGCCCGCCGTGCACCTCGAACCTGGGGAGGTGATCGTGCGATCGTGGCCGGTGGCCGGCCAGTTCCATATCGCACGGTGGCCCGCGTCGATCAGCACGCAGGCCGACGCCGACTTGTTGAAGAGGCTCGCCGAGGCGTGGAGCGCTGCGGGCATCCGGGTGAATTCTCCCGATGACGTCGCCCCCTGGAAGTACAACAAGCTGCTGAGCAATCTCGGGAATGCCGTGGGCGCCCTGACCGCTGAATCGGCCGACGCAGGTGAAGTGGTGGCCGCGGTGCGCAGGGAAGGCGAAAACGTACTGCGGCATACGGGAATCGAATTCGTCTCATTCGAGATTTCCACGGCGGCGCGGGCGAACGGACCGACAATACGCCCGGTACCCGGATGGAACGCAGGACCGAGCAACTCCACCTGGCAGTCGTTGAGCCGCAACACTGGCAACGTGGAGACCGACTTCCTCAACGGGGAGATCGTCCGGCTCGCTCACCGGCATGGCATCACGGCGCCGCTCAACGCCGCGTTGGCACGCGCAGCGCGCGCAGCGGTCTGGAACGGCCTCGGGCCGAGCCATTACTCCGCGGAGCAACTGGCAGAACTGCTCGAGATCAACTCGATTACCACCCCGCGGGACTGAGCTTCCCTCCACACGCTGGTGGCCGCGGACTCCGGGCGTACACTGTTCCGACTCTGCGCCGAAAATCCATGTCCACCAACGCAAGTGGCTATATCCCCTTGGGCGCGTCACGAACCGCCTGTACCGCCGCCGCATCGCCGTCGAAGTCGACTCGGGCCTGTCGCCCGACGGAGAACAGCAGTAGCTCCTCGGGTGCACCAGTCACCGTGACGGTGGGACCGCGGCCGGCGGTCAGCACTGTCTTGCCGTCCGGGGTGCGCAACACCACGCGCCCGGGGACCTTCGCGAGCGTCATCCGGCCCATCAGCGGCAGGGTGCGGCGCAGCATGGTGCTCAGGGCGGGTTCGAGCGCGCGCGGCTGCCAGCCCGGCTGCGCGCGGCGCACATCCTCATGGTGGATGAACATCTCGGCGACATTGGCCACCGGGTCGAGCAATTTAAGCGGTGAGTAGATGGGCGGGCCGGATGCGACTTTGTCGACCAGCTCGTTCCAGTCGGTGTGCTGGGCCACGTTGTTTTGCACCTGGGCGGTATGGCCGGCGAAGAAGGGGATGACGATGCCGGGTGCGGCGTCGAGGCGGTACTCCCGGATCATCAGGTGGGCGGCCAGGTCGCGGGTGTTCCAGCCTTCGCACAGGGTGGGCGCTTCCGGCCCGATGCCGCGCAGGGTTTCGACGAGGGCGGCGCGTTCGCGTTGAGCAATAGACACCTGATCTCCCTTCAGATCACCGCGCTTTGTATTGATTGCACATCTGCCGACTGGATTCTGTTCCGCCGCACAATGACCGCCGGACGATCCGCGAGAAGTGTACGGTGTGACGGATATCACACATGGACCCGCCGGGGTGGTGGGCGGAACCGACCGGACTGGAGAGCCTCATGCTCGAGCATGGCGCGCACTACATCGGCGGACAATGGCAACCTTCGAATGGCCGGGATCGGCTCGAAGTAGTCAACGCGGCCACCGAGGAGGTGCTGGGGTCGATCCCGGCTGGGAACGCCGAGGACGCCAACAACGCCGTACGCGCCGCCCGCGAGGCGTTTGCCTCATGGTCGACGACATCGGTGCCCGAACGCGCCGGTTATTTGAAGAAGGCGGCGGAGGGGCTGCAGCTTCGGCAGAGCGAAATCGCGATGCTCGTCAGTCAAGAGGTCGGGATGCCGTTTGCGTACAGCAACGTGATTCAGGTGGGCTTGCCGGTGCAGTCGTTTGTGTCGATCGCTGATGTTGCGCTGGCGTTCCCGTTCGAACAGCAGGTCTACAACTCCTTGGTGGTGCGCGAACCGATCGGGGTTGTCGTCGCGATCACACCGTGGAACTACCCGCTACACCAGATCGCGGCGAAGGTTGCGCCGGCCCTGGCCGCCGGGTGCACCGTGGTTCTCAAGCCGAGCGAGGTCGCGCCGCTGAATGCCTACGCGCTGGCCGAGGTGCTCGATTCGATCGGCCTGCCGCCGGGCGTGTTCAACCTGGTCACCGGGACCGGTGCCGGGGTCGGGGAGACGCTCGTCGCCCACCCCGAAGTCGACATGGTTTCACTGACCGGGTCGACGGTTGCGGGTCGCCGCATCGGGCGCGGTCGCCGCGGAAACCGTCAAACGGGTCGCTCTGGAGCTTGGCGGAAAATCGCCGTTGATCGTGCTGGATGATGCCGATATCACCGAGGCGGTCTCGGCTGGGTTGTTGGCCGGCTTCCTCAACTCGGGACAGACCTGCATCGCCCTGTCGCGAATGATCGTCCCTCGGTCCAAGCTGGCGGAGGTCGAAGCGGTGGCCAAGGCGGGTGCCGAGTCGCTGGTCGTCGGTGATCCGTTCGACCCCGCGACGGTGATGGGCCCGTTGGTGTCGGCTGTGCAGCGCGACCGGGTGGTCGGCTACATCGAGAAGGGCATCGCCGAGGGCGCTCGACTCGTCACCGGAGGCCCCACCCCGCCGGACGGGCTGGACAAGGGTTTCTTCGTCCGACCGACCATCTTCTCCGACGCCACGCCGGACATGGCGATCGTGCGCGAGGAGATTTTCGGTCCCGTTTTGGTGATCCAGGCCTATGACGACGAGGACGAGGCCATTCGACTGGCCAACGACACGATCTTCGGTCTGAACTCCGGGGTCTTCTCGGGCGACGAGGAGCACGCGATCAGGGTCGCCCGTCGGATTCGGGCGGGCCAGGTCCAGATCAACGACGGGGCCTTCAACATCCACGCG
>Ga0209040_10002566_pt1 | contig 14169 bp, 9 predicted proteins | sample BogFormECP12_OM3_FD_188240 | JGI IMG/M metagenome (GOLD analysis project Ga0209040, IMG submission 188240) | Bog forest soil microbial communities from Calvert Island, British Columbia, Canada - ECP12_OM3 (SPAdes) (version 2) | ecosystem: Environmental > Aquatic > Freshwater > Wetlands > Bog ...
CCTGGCTGAGGTTGGTGACCTCGGTGGTGAGGGTCGCGATCGTGATCCGATCGTTGCTGGTGGTCGCCGCGGCGCCAAACTTGACCGAGCCGCACCCGGTCACCAGGAGCCCCACGCCGAGCACGACGGCGGACACCTTGACAAGCCTGCGTAGCACCGCCATGTCCCTTCTCAGCTATAGCCAGCTTCCCGGTACATTACCAGCGCACAGTCCAAGGTCTCTCAAGGGGCGAGCCGTAAGATGTCGTATTAGTAAGCCTCCATCGTGGCGACCGGAGGGCGAGCTTGCCAGGATCAACATCGCTGTGAGCCGACCGCACCGCACGGCATGGTTCATCGTGATTACGCTCGTGATCTTGCTCGGCGGCTTCTCTATGTATTGGGCGTTCCTTTCCCGCACCACCACCTCCCAGCGTGCGGTCGCGAAGCCTTCCTCCCAGGTCGCTTCTCAGCCGCCCGCTGCCCGGCTGTGCGGTCAGGCGGGATGGCCCGAAGCAAATGTCGACGGCGGCGCCTACATCGTGCAGAACGATGAATGGAATTCCACCGCCCCCGAGTGCATCACCACCGATGGCCGTGAGCCTCAGTTCACCGTGGCCAACTCGTCGATCTATGAGCCGGCCAGCGGCGACCCCGGCGGGTACCCGTCGATCTTCAGCGGGTGCAGCGCCGGCGTCTGCACCGTCGGCAACAAGATGCCGATCCGGGTCAGCGGCCTGAGGCCCGGCATGGTCACCAGCAGCTGGACCACCACCCAGCCGCCCAGCGGCGCCTACGACGTCGCCTACGACATCTGGTTCAACCGCACGCCGGTCACATCCGGACCGCCTGACGGCGGAGAACTCATGATCTGGCTTGCGCATCGCGGCGGCAGCCAGATCGCTCCGGCTGGCGCACCCGTGGCTCACGTCACCATCGGCGGCTACGCCTATACCGTCTGGCTGTACTCAGGCCAGCCGGGCGGCGGGCCGTCCTACGACCGGATCGCCTACGTGATGGACCGCGGCACCCAGTCAGTTCAGGACCTCGACATCAGCGCCATCGCCGCCGACGCGGCCCGCCGCGGATATCTGGCCGGGCCGTCCTACCTTCTGAACGTCCAGGCCGGCTTCGAGATATGGCAAGGCGGTGGCGGGCTGGAGACTAAATCGTTCGCTATCAACGTCAGGAGATAGAGGGGATCACGGGGTGCCGGCTGTGGCCGAAGGCGGTGCGGAGCACCGGCGGGGCGGTCACAAGTGCCTCGGCGTACCGCACCGCCAGCAGCGCCAGCGACAGCCCGTACAGCCCGCCTGCCATCCCGCCTGCCGCGGCGGCGGCGATCTCCAGGCTTGAGCAGGCAGTAAGGACAACCGCCGCACGGGTTATCTGGCCGGCCGCCCGGCACACCGCGATATAGAGAGACTTCGGGACCGCCGCTGGGTAACCGAGGGTTATCAGCCACATCGGTACCGTGGCCACCGTGTAGCCTTTCCCGAACAAGCCGAGCGCCAGATGTGCCCCCAGGATGAGGACAGCCATTCCTGGAATTCCGATGATGAACGACACTCGCAAGGCAAAACGCAGCTTCTTGGCGACCACGCCGGGGTCGGCTGCCACTACCGCGAAGAGCACCGTCGACAGATGCGCCGGCACGATGAACAGGAAGGTCGTCAGCATCGCGGCGATGTAGAACGCGGCGTTCGCCGACGGCGACACGATCACCGTGACCAGGACAGGCAAAAGGTAGAACGGCATCGTCATGGCGAGGTTCAGCCAGTTGTGGGCCATCGCGGTCTTGCCCAGGCCCCGCAGCACACCCCAGTCGGGCCGGGGCAGAACGGGCTCGCCGGCCAAGCGCAGCCGGATGGCGACCAGCACCAGCGACAGCGCCATGCCCGCCACCCAGGACAGGGTGATCCCGGCCCCGAACTGATCGTGCATGACGATCGCGGCAGCCGGCAGGACCAGCACCTTGGCGACGGCGAACGCTATGTTGCGGCCCAGTTGGAGTCCCCCGCGCATCAGGCCGATGGTGGCCTGATCGAACACCAAGGTCACCCCCGTTACCGCCACTCCGGCCACGAACAGCGCTCCCCGGCCCGGAGTGCCGATCATGTTCGCGAAGTTGCTGCTGACATGCGGGGCCGTGACAGCGAAGCCCAGTCCGAGCACGAGCGAGCCCAGGCCGCACGTGACCAGCGCGGCTGACACCAGGCCAGCCCGGCTGCTTCGCCGGGGCAACTCGCCGATCAGCAGGGTGCCGAGGCCCAGCATGCCGATCGTGCCGAGCAGCGTCATGGCCGACACCGCAGCTGAGCCGTAGCCGACCGCCCGCTGACTGAACAACCTGGTGGCGAACATCCAGTAGACGACCCCGAGCAGCGACGCCACCCCGGTGGACATGACCAGAGTGCCCGCGTTGCTCAACAGGTCGCGATGCAGGTGCCAGGCCGCCAGGACAGCAGCCCGCGGCGATCGCGGCAGCACTCTGCGCAGGAACGGCCCGTCCGGTGGGCGGGCGCCGACGCCGACCCGCGCGCCGGTCATGATCCGGCGGCCTTGGTACTGCCGGTGGAGACGTACCGGTACGGGTGGGTAAGGTCGGGTAGCCGGTACAGGTTGGCGGTGAGGGCGTATTTGCCGGTGAACGACACCCACCGCTGCCATGTCTGGCCGTTGACGAGGGTGAGATTCCAGGTTGCGCTCGTCTGGCCGTTGAGCAGCAACACGAGCCGGTAGCTTGTCGTGCCGCCTTGGTCGTTAGTGACACCGAAGCTCAAGATGTGCGCCTTCTGCTGCTGCGGGGACAGCCATAGCTGGGTGAAACCGGGCTGCGGCTGGATAGCCGCGCCGATCCGGGCCAGCCCCACCGCGCCAGCCGCGACCAGGACAGCGGCAGCGAAGGCCGCCGCCTGCCAGCGCGGCACGCGCCACGCCGGTTGCCAGCTGAAGGGGGCCGCTCGGCCGGCCCGGCGACGCAGGAAAAGCACGACGTCTCCGGCCAGGGTCACTCCGGCGAGCAGGCCAAGCCAGCCCGGCCGATGCAGCGGCACCCCGACGGCATACAGCAACAGCCCGCCGAGGACGGGCACGGCCAGCGCGAGCCCGGCCATCACGGCCACGCGTTCCAGGCCAGCGGTCCGGGAGCCGACAAGCAGTTGGCCCAGCAGGTAACCCGGCGCGGCAAACAGCATGATCCCGAGCACGGTCATGGCCGCAGTGGGGGCCCCGCTCGCGGCCGCTCCGCAGGCCAGAGCCGCCACCAGTGCGGTGGCTGCAACGTCCGCCTGGCTACGGTCCATAGTAAGCAGAGCCCTTCAGGTCATAGATGACGATGTTCCCGGAGTCATAGATACGGGCGACACCAGGCACGTGGTTGAACTTGGTGAGATCGGCCAGCGGCAGCGGACGGGTGTATTCGCCGGCGTTCGGATCGACCGGGAAGTACTGGCCGGAGGCGGGCAGCATCTCGCTGAGCCGCTGGTCGACCAGGACATACCCGATGGACTGAGCCTGGACCTGCTGGGTGGCGGCCTGCGTGAAAGCGGGCGAGGTGTATAGATAGCCGTCGTCACCAACCGTGTTCTGGTCGCCGTAGCTGCCCAGGACCGGCATGTCGCCTTCGTCGGTCGCGAACCGGTTACCCGGCCCGAGCACCGCGAGCGCCCAGTCAGCCGAGGCGACCTGCTCGGGACCCACCGATCGTTCGGCCCCGGCGACCTGGTATGGCCCCGGCAGCCGCTCCCAGTACGGCGGCCAGCCGTTGACCAGCCCGTTGAGAACGAGCACCAGCGCGGCCACCACCGCGACGGCGACCACGACAGGCGCCCGCCGCCGTACGTCGGCGCGGATAACCGGCCAGCGCAGGCTGTTGTCGGTCAAGCGGATCACGGCGAGGGCGGCGATAAACCCGGCCGGCACGAACACGAACGTCGACGCTCGCCCCGCCAGCTCGCTGCCGTTCGCGACGAACAGGCGGACAGCGACGATGACATACCAGCTCACGGCCCCGATCGCCAGCGCCGCGGTCCACGCCTGATGGCGGTACCGGCGCCAGACCTGCCACCAGCCCACGGGCACCAGCACCGACATGATCAGGACGGCCGCCGCGGACAGCGCCTGGTTCTCCAGCGGCCCGTTCGCGGCCGAGGCCGGAGGCGGTGCGCCGGGGTGCCCGCCCGTCAGCAGGGCCCGGAAGCCCTGCAGCGCCCCTTCGATCACAGGCTGCAGATAGCCCACGGTCCAAGGGGCGACGAACACTATCCAGGCGGCGAACGCCGCTGCCGATACCAGAGCCAGGATGGAGGCCCAGGCGACCAGCCGGCGGTCACGTGCGACCAGGGCCCCCAGGGTGACGACCTCCAGGGTGGCCACCAGCAGGTAGCTGGTCACGTGGTGCGTCACCACGGTGGCGAAAGCGGACAGCGCCGCGAGCGTGAACCAGCCGGCGCGGCCGCCGGCCGCCCGGGGTGCGGCGAGCCGGTAAACAGCCAGCACGGTGAGCCCGAGGAACGGCAGGGCAAGCGTCTGATAGACGAACATCGAGTCGAACGACTGGAAGAGCGACTCGCTCGAGTACAGCAGCAGCGCGACGCCTGCGATCCGGTGCGAACCGCTGACGTAGCGGAAGAGCACGAACAGCACGCAGACGAACAGCAGATGAGCGGCGCCGGCCACGATCAGCCCCGAGGTGAAGATCGAAAGCCCGGTGATGGAGGCCAGGGCGGAGGTGACCTCCTCCAGACCGGGGTAGTACGGACTGATCGGCAGCAGGTTGTTCGGGGTGAAAAGCTTCCCGGTTTGCACGATATCCGTCGCCGTGCGCCAGTGCATGAGTTCGTCGGCGTAGGTGAACGCCGCGGGACTGTAACAGACCTTGACCAGGTACTCCGCCACCGTCAGAACTACGACTATGGTCACGGTCTCGCTCGCGACCAGGGCCCGCCGGCTCAGCAGCCGGGCCGCCACCGGGATCAGGATGAGCAGCTGACCGAGCCAGTACATGTGGTCTGCCCACGATGCCCCGGCATGCCCCAGGTGCCCGGCCGTGTAGGCTGCGGCCACGACCAGGACGCCGGTCGCGGCGCTGAGAGCCACGACGCTGACCGGCAGGCGGGACCGCGCCGCCGAGGTGTCGGCTGGTCGGCCGGGTTCTCGGTACGCTGCTGGCCGCCTGCCGATCGACTCTCCGGCCGCCGTCACGTGACAGGCCGCCCTTCCCGAGGATCCCTGCCCACTGGAGGCACCATCTGGCGTACCGTCCGCCAGGCGACCCGCTTGACCGCCGCGGCCCGTCGGCCCGCCGGCGTCGGACGGCCGCCGAGCAAGCGGGCGAGGCCAGCGACGCCGATGCCAGCGTTGACGGTAAGCCGGGGCAGCGTGAGCACGTCATCTCGGGGCGCCGTCATCAGCTCGGCAACCGCGCAGGCGTAGCGATACCCGGCGGCGGCCACGGCGGCGCGCGCCGCGCGGTTCCAGAAACCGAACGGGTAGGCGAACCCGTCGACCGCCAGCCCGAGCTTGTCCTCCAGCAGGCGCCGAGAGCGACGGACCTCGTCGCTGATGACCGTGGCGGGCACGCGATCCAGCTGAGGATGCGTATGGCTGTGCGCCGCCACCTCGATACCCTCGGCGGCGATGTCGGCCAGCGCCTGCCACGACAGCACGGCACGGTTCTCCTCGCCGAGGCTTACGTTGAAGCGCGTGGTGGCACCGACATACGCGGTGGGGACATAGAGCGTCGCGCGGAAGCCATGCTCTCGCAGCACGGGCAGCGCCGCGCTGTAGAAGTCGGTGTATGCGTCGTCGAACGTCAGCACCACGGGCCGCGGCGGCAGCGGGCCGCCGGACCGCCTGCCGGCGAGCTCCGCCGCGGTCACCGGACGGTAGCCGGCGGCGTCCAGGTACTCCACCTGGGCCGCGAACTCGACGGGATTGACGGCAAAGCGCCTGAACTTGCGGGTGGCGCCGGTGGCGATGCTGTGATACATGAGCACAGGCACTGGCACTTCACTCGCGACGGGTTCGGAGTTTTCCGCCGGACGCGCGCTCATCGCCGTGCCTCCGACGCGGCCACCCGGGCCTGCCTGCGCACGCTCCTGATGTAGGCGGCCGGCCCGGTGAGCATGCCCCATCGCTGCGCGCGTTGGAACTCTGCCGGAAGTTCCTGCGGCACCGCTATGTCCGTCACGCTCGCGCCCCGCAGGTAGCCAGCCGCCACGGGCAGCAGTCTCAGCAGCGCGGGCAACACTCCGGGCCGGTGCCGCAGCAGGGCGGCGTAATAGGCCGTCAAGCCGACCCCGTACCCGCGCAGCTGCCGCCGGAGACCTTCCGGGTCCGCATAGTGGTCATGGCGCACCAGCGCGGCGGGCTCGTAGGCGATGCGATAACCGGCGAGCAGCACCAGCGTGAGGGCGAGCGTGTCCTCTGAAGCGCAGGCAGGCGTGCCCGCTCCCATAGCGACGTCGAAGCCGCCGATGTGCGCCAGCGCCTCCCGCCGGAAGGCCATGTTGCCGCCAGCACCGAACGGCGGCAACGGGAACAGAGGGCTCTGCGGGTCTTGCCGGGAGAAGACAGCCGGCGAGAAACCACGGCCCTTGCTGTGCCCACCGGAGCACTCGAACCACTCCTGAATCTGGGTGTCCAGCCGGGCAGGCAGGATCATGCCCGTGACACAGCCGATGTCGTCGCCGCGGGCGAACCCGCCCGCGATCCCGGCCAGCCAATGGCCGTCGGGTTCCTCGTCATCGTCGAGGAAGGCGATGACGTCGCCGGATGCGGCGGCTATCCCGGCGTTGCGGGCCCAGGAAAGGCCACCCCGTCGTTTCACGACATAACGGTACTTCGCTCGGCCCTGCTGAGCCTCAACCAGATCCCGGACGGCGTCGCTGGTAGGAGCGTTGTCCACCACTACGACCTCGAAGCCGGGATACTCCTGCCGGTCGAGGTGGCGCAAGCACGCCTCCAGCCGGTCCGCCCGGTCGCGGGTGCATACGACGACGCTGATAAAAGGGGCGGCGGCCAGCACGTCACGGCGGCGGCGCAGGAACGGCCACGCCGCTGGATCTGGCGCCAGTCCCTGGCTGGTCAGCATGCCGGGCTGGGCCAGGCCAGCCGCGGCGAACCGGTCAGCTACCGGTTCGCGGAGTTCCGGCCAGAGCAGCGCGGCGAGCTGTCCGGGAGCCAGCCCCGCCGCATCCAGCCGGATGACGCACGAGCCGACCGGCTCGCCGTGCAACCGGCCGAGCACCCACGCGCGGTTGTACTGGCCGTCGTACCTCACCGCCGGCAGCGGTTCGGTGAGTTCTACCTCCATCATCAAGGCCCGGGAGAACCCGTCGCTCACGTTCGGCACGGGCCCGTCGTGGGGCGACACGGCCGGTGGCGCGCTCATGTGACCAATTCCCGGCTGTCAGCGGTGAAAATCACCGGTCTCTTCTCCACCGCGTCCCGGAACCGGGCGTAGGCCTGGCGCCCGGCCTGCCGCTGCCTGGCTGCTGCATTGCTCGCGTCGGCGCGCGCCTGGGCGGGCAAGTGCCACGCCTGGTCGATGGCCTGGCGCAGCCGACCTGCGAGATCCGGCTGGTCGAGCGAGACGACGAAGCAGGCACCGGGGAACAGCGCCCGCAGCCCGGCGAACTTGGCGTCGTAGTACGACGACCTGGTCAGGCATACGGCTGGCACGCCCCGCGCGAGGCCGAACACCGCCGCGTGATAGCTGCCCGTCACGATCACCCGGCAGCCGGCGGCGGCAGTGATCAGGGCCTCGGGGGTCGCGAGGTCATGCAGCACGATGTCGGCACGGGACCGCTCCGGACGGAGCAGCGCGCGGAGGGCATCCAGGTCGCTGTCCACTGGATAACGGGACACGGGCAGGGCGACGACAGGCGCCAGGAAAGCTTCCGCTGCCTGTACCATCAGGTCGCCGACCGCCTCCGCCGCCGCCGGGTCAACGTGGGCGTAGTGCGAGACCCGCATGCTGACGCCTAGCGCGTGGCCGCCGGGAGCGCTGTCCTCGGCGATCAGTTCCAGCGCGTCATCTCCGGTGACGGCAACCGCACCAGACGGGATTCCCAGGGATATCGCCAGGTCCTTGCCGGTCTGGTCTTCCCGCAAGCCGAGAACGGCCAGCTTTGGCAACACAGCACGAGCCTGCACGCGCAAGGCACCCCACCCGCCTCCCCGGCCCCCTTCCCTGATCGGTCCGATGCCCTGGCCGAACATGGCAGTCGGCTTGCCGAGGCGCTGAGCGAGGCACAGCAGGCTCAGCACGCCGGCCGCATGCCACCACCACGTATCGGTCACGTATCCGCCGCCGCTGGCCACCACAAGATCAGCGGCGCGCACGGCCTGGACCGCCGTCCGCGGCCGGTCCGGCCGGACACGCCCGGAGCGGAAGCGGCCGGAGAAGTAAGGTGCCGCCATCTTCCACGCCTGCTCCGCAGCCAGCCGGGGGCGTCGCGGGAGTACCCGGAAGACCGGTAGGTAGGCGAAGGTCCGTCCGACGGCTATCGTGCCGGGGCAATAGGCAGCCAAGCGCTCAGGTGCGTGGCAGATCACCATGATCTCGGCGTCCGGCCATAGCCGCCGCAGCCGGATCACGCACGACTGCAGCATCGCGATATCTCCGACGTTCAGCAGGTCGTACCCGGACTGATCAATGAGAATCCGCAGCGCCCGCGCCCTCGCTTGCGGCTTTACCTGCCCGTTCCCGGCCGGCAGTTGCGGAAGATCCGCACCACGAACCATCCCCGCCATCCGGCTTGCCGCGAAACCGGCCATCGCGGAAGAGAGCCCGGCCGTTATTGCGATGCTTCGCAATCCTCCCGACACATCGCCCCGGACGGTGTCCCGCAGGCCCCGGGCCACGCCCCGGGGGAGCACGCGACGGGTATACAGCCGCTCGACCGACGTGCTCTGGCCGCCGCCGTTGAGGGCGGTCAGCTCGGCCTTCCCCGAACCCTCATAGAAACACCGGCGCAGGAAGTAGCCAAAGGTGGTGCGCTCAAGCGGCAAGTGGTGGCTCACGACGGCGGCCGGGTCATAAATCCACGTTCCCCCGGGCCGCGCCGCGGCGGCACGCAAACTCAGGTCGGTATCTTCCGGGCGGGACCGGCCGCCGACCTTGCCGAAATCGTCGCGGAAACCCCCGATCGCGTCGAACACCGGCCGGGAAACCGCCATCCCGCAGCTCCACACATTACGCACCGGCGCGGCTGTTTCCGGCATGCCGCGGTATGACGCGCCCACGGCCCAGTCGAACTCCTGCGGAAGCCATCGCGGCCGGGAACCCGCCCAGACGGGAACCATCCGGCAGCCCACCCCCACGACGTCAGGGTCTGCGAAGTGGGGCAGCATGACCTCCAGCCAGGAGGGGGAGGCGACGGCGTCATCGTCGAGAAAGGCCACCACTTCCCCGTGGGATGCGGTGACGCCGCTATTGCGGGCCCCCGACGCGCCCCTGTTACGCAGGTTAGGGACCACGACAACGCCCGGAAGTTCCCGCCGCGCCCGGTCAAGAAGAACCGGGTTATGGTCGATCACCACGATTGTTTCCAGTGCGGTGACCGTTTGAGCCAGGATCGACGCCACAGCCTGGCGCAAGCCGTCCCAGCGTTCCATGGCGAACGCCGCCGTGATCACGGAGATCGTGGGAAAGCCCACCCCATCCGCTTGATCCTTGCTCAACTTGCGCTCCCGTATGCAGCTTTGTCGTCTGATTAGTTCGGGGTCCCCCCGGTCGCGGAGGATGAGGATGTGGCGGGCGCCGACGAAGATGGCGCCGTCGTGGACGGCGGGGGGGTGGACGCCGACGCCCTCGTAGACGGTGCGGGAGTGGACGCCGGGGGCGCCGTCGTGAGCACCGACCTGGACGGCGACACAGACGGCGACGTCGTGGGCGACGGCGTGGACGCCGGCGGCGACGATGGCGCCGAAGTGGACGGCGACGGTGAAGAGGACGGGTTGGGCGACCCGGCAGGCGAAGGCGAGTCAGCCGGCGAAGCCGACCCGGCAGGCGAAGCCGACCCGGCAGGCGAAAGCGAGTGCGACATCGCCATCAGCGGCCCAGCCGATGTCGACGCCCCGAATGTCGGCGGCCCGGTTGACGCCGCTCCCACGAGCTTGTGTAGGGCCGAGGGCACGGATACGCCCAGCCGGGGCGCGGACTGATCGAATCCGGGCGCGGACGCCGGTGCACGTGCCACTGCGGAGGGGACGCCCGCGGGCGCTCGCGCGGAGCCACTGGGTCCCGCCGACCTGGCCAGCGGAGCGCGCCGGCCTGCGGCGGCGGGAGCCGGATCATGGCCGGATGCCTGAGCGGCGTAATACATGGCACCGCCCAGCAGGGCCAGGGCCGCGGCCGCGCCGGCTACGGCCGCCACGAAGGTGACTCGCCGTCCGGGCGCCGACGGCTTCGTGAGCTGTACCGGGAAGCCGCTGGTGCCGAACCGCGCCGCCCGGTCGAGCACGCGGGCGCGATCGGCCACCGCGGTCGGTGACTGATCCGCGATCAGGCCTAGTGTCTTTCGCCGCAGGTCGGCCGGCAGCGGGATCACCGGCAGCAGGCCGAGCAGGATCGCGGGGTTGAGTCCGCTGCGCTTGCGCACACCGCATACCTCGCAGCGCCCGATATGCTGCCTGACTCGCCAGCGCAGCGCCGGGGTGGGCTTACCGCCCTGGTTATCGAGGATGGCGGCGAGTTCCGGGCAGTGTTCCCGCTCCGATCTGGCCAGCAGCAGCGCGCCCAGTGACCTCTCGAACCGCAACCGGGCCCGCGCGGCCAGCGCGTGCGCCTGGCTGGGCGGCGCGCCGAGTATGTCCGCGAGGTCGGCGCCGTAGAATCCGTGGCGCAGGTTCAGCTCGCTGATCTCCCGGTCGACCGAGTTGAGCACGGCGAGCGCGGCGCGTACCTGGGCGCGGAATTCCGCCTGCCGGGTGACGGCGGCGAAGGTCCCCGTGTCATCCATCGCATGGGCCGCCTCATACAGGCGCGCTGACGGGACCGCGGTCTGCCGGCGCCACTGGCACTCGTTGCGGGCCAGCGCGAACAGCCACGCCGCCAGCCGCTCCGGCTGGCTTAGCCACGAGATCCGCGCTGAGGCGATGACGAAGGTGTCCCGCACGGCGTCGGCCGCGTCGGCGGGCTCGGCGAGCTGCGACCGGCAGTAGGTATACAGCCGCGGCGCGTAACGACCGAATGCCGCGGCGACTCCCGTGCCATCGCCTTCCATGATCGCGGCCATGATGTCGTGGTCATGCACGGAAGGTTCGCGGTCATGCCCGGGCAAACGGTACGGTCCGACGGCGGCTTGCGCTGTCACGCCGGATGCGATCGGGGTGGTCGCCGTATCGGCGAGATGGTCCGAGCTTCGCCTCCGGAAGCCACCCAGCCACTCCCGCATGATGATCTTGAGGATCCGCCATCCGTCCGAGATTGCGTGCAGGTTACTGGCCCCGAAAATGCGGGGGCACTCGTGGCTTGGCACCTCGTAGATTTTCAGGCCGGCCTTGGCCGCCCGGATGTTCATCAGCGTCTCGACCTCGAAGCCAGGACAGCTGCTGACTTCTATGGCGGCCAGATGACGAGCCCAGAAGGCGTTGTAGCCGTAGCACAGGTCGGTGAAATGAGTTCCGAACATCCGGTTGACCAGGACGCTCAGCAGTCGGTTCCCGTAGCGGCGCACGCCGGTGATGTCGTCGCTGCCGCCACTGCTCGAGAAGCGCGAGCCTTTGGCGTAGTCAGCGCCGACCACGAGTGCGCCGACGAACCTGATGATCTCTGTCCCGTTGGTGGATCCGTCCGCGTCGATCGTCACGAGGATGTCGCCGGTCGCGGCCGCAAAGCCCGCCCGCAACGCATCCCCCTTGCCGCGGCCGCGCTGGGTGATCACCTTGACCTTGGGGCACAGCGCGCGGGCGACGGCCGCGGTGTCGTCGACGGAATGCCCATCTACCAGGACGACTTCATCTATCCAGGGCGGCAGTGTGCCGAAGACATGCGGGAGGTTAGCGGCCTCATTCCTGGCCGGGATGATGACACTGACGGTCGGCGCTATGGCAAGAGCGGCGGAAACGGGGCGGTACGGCGGCGACCCGTGGACTCCGGCCGGATACTCTGCGCGCACCCTTGCTGTAACCTGAAACCTCTCCTGGTAATTCGGGAAATTCGAAAATGCCACCTGAATCATGACCTAACTAGGGGCGCCACGCCCCGATCGATATGTCCTGATTTAGGCCTTGGCGCATCCCCGCTCTCCGCACGAAGCCGCTATTAACGTGTGCTGCCAGCCACGCCGACCGCCAAGGCCCCCCGGAACGGCGTGGCGTCAGGTTCTACTACTTAGCTGACGCATGGGCTCCGCGAGTGGTTCACCCACTTGCGGGGGTTTCGTGTCTGTTACAGCTGTTTTCCACAACTACAGTCATGTGTGTCTGGTTCACTCTACCAGGGAACCGATAGTTACGATATGTGCTCTTATGCTCACGTAATGAACATAAGACGTGTCGCCGGGGTGAGTCATGCGTGTCTCCCGGCTCACCGGCTGCACGCAGGACAGCGCCCGGGCCGGGGGCCTGCGCCGCGCGCCAACGAGTGGCGCGCGCAAGCACTGCCGCCGCGGGGCCGTGGTACCTTGGTACCTTGGTATTCAGATAAGCCAATACGGGTCAGTTTAAATTGCCCTACTAAATTGATCGGCTGAGCAGCGGGCACTGGGACAGCAATTCTCCGGATCGACAATGATCATCAAAGACACGCAACTTCATCATGACGACCAGACTACGGCACTGTCCGCCAGGTGCAAGATACGCAAAATTGGCTGGGATATAGTACATTTCAGCATCGGTAACACCTTCCCTGGCGATTACATTCACCCCGACGCCAGCCCTTTCGCCGCAGCACTCCTACTACCATCCATGAAGCAGGGCGAGGACCTGATCATCGAGGGAAGCATTTCCGCGCAGCTCTACCAGGGCATGCATGCAATCATGCAGGAGGTGCAAAAGTGGGATATCGACTTGCAGCCGATTAAAATAGTCGCCGACGCCCTGGTTGCCGATCCGCCGCGGCCGCAGCGATCGGCATCGTTCTTCTCCGGTGGCGTCGACTCTTTCTACACCTACCTCAAGCACAAGACCGATCCTATCGAAAAGGACCGGATCGGCAGCTTTATCCTGGTGAACGGGTTCGATATAAAGCGGCGTAACACCCAGCTGTGGGACCGCACCCTGGAGAATATCAAGTCAATCGCCGAAGCGGACAAGGTAGAGCTGATAGTGGTCCGCAGCAACATCCAGGGCCTGGTCGAGCCGATACTACTGTGGGATTACACCCATGGTGGCTGCCTAGCGGCCGTCGGACTGTTCCTGCGGGGGGCGTTCCACCAGATCTACATACCCTCGACCCATTCCGTCGCCGAACAAATTCCGTGGGGCTCGAATCTCGCCCTCGACGGCCACTGGAGCACCGAGGGAACAACTTTCATTCATGACGGGACGGAAGCGACCAGGATCGAGAAAGCTATCTCACAGATCGCCCGGTCCCCCCTTGCACTTGAGCATCTGCGGGTATGTTTCGCGAACGAAAGAGGAGCCTATAACTGCGGCAAATGCGATAAATGCCTGCGGACGATGATAAACCTCTATGTTGCGGGCGCGCTCGAGAAGTCAAGCACCTTCCCTCACCACATCGACCCCGATCTGGTCGCCGCGATGCCTACTATCCCTGGGGAACACGGCGGGATCTTCCACACTGAAAACCTGCGCGCCCTACAGGAAAAGAACCTCGCGCCCGAGCTACAGCGGGCCATTTTGACCAGCATGAGCAACGCCGTCGTCATGAAGCCCAATCGTAAAGAGATATTCGAAGACCGGCTCAAGTACCTGGACCATGTTTACACTCGGGGAAATGTTTACTCCGTCTGGGACCGCTTGCTCGGCCGGAAGTTCTCGTAGCGCTCGCGCCTGATTCCGGATAACGCTCCTACGGGCAGGTCAGCGAGTACCGAGCGGATGACTTCGCCGCACCAGGCCAGCAGTTCATTGTCCCGCAACGGCTGCCCGCCAGCAGTATCCCTTGGCGGCGTGCCCCCGTGCTGCTCGTGCACCACGTAGTCGCCGGGCTTGAGCTGCAGCGGGTCGACGCCGCCGCGCCGCCTGCTCGGCATCCGCCGCATGTCCCTGGTCGTC
>Ga0209040_10002567_pt1 | contig 14165 bp, 9 predicted proteins | sample BogFormECP12_OM3_FD_188240 | JGI IMG/M metagenome (GOLD analysis project Ga0209040, IMG submission 188240) | Bog forest soil microbial communities from Calvert Island, British Columbia, Canada - ECP12_OM3 (SPAdes) (version 2) | ecosystem: Environmental > Aquatic > Freshwater > Wetlands > Bog ...
ACCACGAGATCTCCTTCGAGAAGAACGATATGCGCAGCATTCCGGAAAAAAGGGGAAGGGTAGACGGCGGTCCACATGCTTCCCGTAGACTGGGAGCGGCGAACCTGTTCAATTCGAGCTTGCTCGATGATGGTGAAACATCAGGATTCGCCCGGGGAGTAAGTGAAGAGAAGTGCGCTGGGCCAAGAGGAGGAACTGCGCCAAAATTTGCCTCTTCTCACGAGAAAGAGATTGTGCAACAATATGCTGTAGTGGCTCCGCATGGCAGTGTTCGACCACTTTCCCCATCTGCAGTAAATTTGCGAACCTTATCGTCGCCTTCTCTCTCGGGCTAGGTCCAAGCGGCGGATTAGTGTCGCGTTAACGTTAAAGGGGCATCCGTTAGATGTGTTGTTCCTAATATTACTGATTCACAGCAAATTGGTACCCCCTATGGCCAATACTGCTCAGGTCCTAAAGTCTTATATAGTGCAAATGCCCGGTGTCCGCATTGCCTTTGTTCATGACAACTACATGCAGCATGGTGGGGCGGAAAGGGTAGCGGAAACCATTGCCAAGCTTCTTCCCGGGGCAGATTTGTTCTCAACCGTAGTCTTCCCGGAAAAGCTTTCTCCGTATATGCGAACACGGCGCATCGCAGATACAGCTGTCCGCCACATTCCTGGATTGCGCAAGTATTATCGACATCTGTTTTTTCTGTACCCGCTGGCGGCACGCAGCCTCGATTTATCCGAATACGACGTCGTTATCTCTAGCTGCTGCGGCTTTGCGAAGATGGTGAAGTCTCGGAAGGATGCAGTGCATATCTGCTACTGCCATACGCCGACACGCTGGATCTGGCGATTTGACGACTATGCGGCACGCGAGGGTTTTTCTCCCCTCGTGAAGGGCGTTTTGCGAATAGTGATGAAGCTGCTCAAGCGTCTGGACCGCCGTGCGTCGAGCAACCCCGATTTTTTTCTGGCAAACTCGACCATTGTGGCGGAAAGAATTCGGCGATTTTACGATCGGGAGTCATTGGTAATTTTTCCGCCTGTTGATTGTGACCGGTTCACTGTCAGCTACCATAGTGACGCCTACTATCTTATTGTCTCCAGGCTCCTGTCTTATAAAAGGATTGATCTGGCAATTCAAGCGTGCGAGCAGCTGGGAAGGCGACTAATTATCATTGGAGATGGCCCAGATCGTAAGCGGTTGGAATCTTTGTGTGGTACAAATACAAAGCTGCTGGGCAGATTATCGGACGCGGAGGTCGCGCGTTATATGTCTCGTTGCAAAGCCTTTCTCTTCCCGGGAGAAGAAGACTTTGGACTTACCCCGTTGGAGGCGAATGCCGCCGGCAAGCCGTGTATCGCGTATGCAAGAGGAGGAACACTTGATACCGTCGTAGACGGAGTGACGGGCGTTCTTTTTGAGCAATCATCACCGCTGTCGATCGTGCACGCTATCCTCAGGTCTGAAAATACCAAGTGGGATCCTGCCCTCCTTCGTCGCCACGCGGAGCGATTTGATACCCATGTTTTTGCGGAGAAGTTTGTTCAGTCCGTATACAGGCTGACAGCATGTAAGCCCACAACATCACTGGTCTGTGTGTAATTACGAAGTACTGCCGTGCCGACTAAAAATCAGGTGGGGTAAGAAATGTTCAAAGCACTGCTATTGTTTTTTGTAGGCGCTCTGGCAGCGAGTACTGCCAAATGTCAAGTCGCTCCTGCCGTAACCTATCCGAAGTATTCGTTTCAGCTTGGCGGCGAGTTCTCTGTCTACAAGCCTGATTACGGCCCTCAGAACCTACTGGGGTTTGGAGCGTACGCCGACCTGGACTTCCGTCGCTGGATCGGCATCGAGGCTGAAGGCCGGTCCCTTTTTCTTAACAAGTATGGAGACAAACTGGAAATGAACACGGGTGGTGGCGGGGCCCGCTTCTTTCATCGCTATCATCAGTTTGTTCCGTACGCAAAGGTTGTGGTCGAGTTTGGCAGTATCACTTTTCCAAGTCACACCTTTGATCACCAGACTCTGGTCCTCTACGGAGTGGGAGGAGGAACGGATTATAATCTTTCCCATCGTGTTTCCCTCCGCGGCGAGTTTCAATATCAATTTTGGCCGGATTTTCTTGGCAGGGGGCTCAATCCATATGGTGTTAACATTGGCGCCGCTTACAGATTTTTTTAGCGTTACTGATAGCAGCACGCTACCAGAGTCTATCCGAAGACCGCCAGCTTCATAAGGCTGCTCAGTTTTTGATAATGTGCAATCAAACAGCAAGTACTTCCGAAAGGGTGGTAGCGTTTGGTAGCAAATCTCCGAAAAACTGCTGCAATTCGCCTCCTTTTGTCAGCATCCTGTAAACCGATCCCACATCTTTTTCACACTTTCCATCTGTCAAGGACATTCAGGCGCACCTGCGGCATGCGAAGGTCGACACCAGGACCACCGAGTACATGCAGGAGCTACCCAATAATGGCATGGAAGAGGTCGTCGGTTCGATCCCGGCCAGGTCCACTACATTGTCGGTGTAACCTTGGCGGGAATAGATTCGCAGTGCGGCGACCAATCGCAGGCGCTTGATCGAATCGCTTAACGCTTACGCTTTTCCTTCGCTAGCGTGATCACGATCGGCCAAGGCTCTCGGCGCATTTCATTCTCGCATTCGCAGAATGCTTGGCTGACCGTGAAACCAGTCCATCAAGGAATCAGGAAGCGTCCAAGCGAACCCGTGAAACTCGATCCGCCTCAAGGCTGGGCCCCTATCTCGTAATTCAGGGTGGCCAGCGACAGGCGGTACTGGTAGGCGGCGTTGGTGTTGGATATCTGCGCTTCGGTCTGCTGGAGCTGCGCCTGACTGAGCTCCACGATTGAACTTAAACCAAGCTTGTAGCGGGTCTGGGCGAGCCGCATCGCCAGGTCCGCCTGCTTCACCAGCTCGCCGGTCACACTCACGCGCTGATACGCGGTGTTGGCCGCCAGCCACGCGGTGCGTACGGCGCGCACGATCTCGTCCCGCAGCTCCCGGGTCTGCTCCGAAGCCGCTTCCGCCCGAATCCCCGCCTCCTTCGCCTGCGCGCTGTACAAAAAGCCACTGAAAATAGGCACATTCATGTTCACGCCGACCCCTCCCCACCAGTTGTTCGTGTAGTAAGCCGCCGGACGAATCGGCACCGAACCCGCCACCCCCAGCGCACTGATCGTCGGCAACATCTGGTCTCGCTGTGCATGCGCGAACTTCTGCGCCGATTGCTGCCCATAGCCCAGAGATTGAAGGTCGGGTCGCTGTTCCAGCGCTGTCTGCACCAACTGACTCGCATCCGCCGGCGGAGCCGTCAGCGGCGACGTATCCTCCACCAGTTCATACCGAACAGCATGATCCAGCCCGAGAATTGCATCGAGCGAGGCCATCGTAGCGTTCGCATTGTTCCGGGCGTCAAGCTGAAGGAGCCTGGCCTGCGACAGGTCCACCTCTGCGAAGCTCAGGTCGAGTGTAGATTTGAGCTTGTTTTGAGTCATCTGGTTCACCAACGTTTCCGTGGTCTGACGCGTTTCCACGGTTTGCGCGGCAACTTTCAACAGAGCTTGGGCCTGCAGAACGTTGTAGAAAGCCTGGTCCGTGGCCAGGACAATATCCTCAGTCACCGCCAGCGCGTTGGTGTTTTGTGCCTTCTCTTCGAGCTTCTGCGAAGCGACCAGATTGCGCGTGCGCCCGAAGTCGGTAATGAGCTGAGAGACACTCCCGCCCGCCCCTGCGTGCGTGAACAGCCGCGGCGCGGTGAGTGATCCGGCAGAAACCCGGCTTCCGTCTTCTGCCTGCTCCGCCGTAATACTGCCCACAACCGAGGGAAGATACGCCGAGCGTGCCTCCCGAACAACCTGATGTTGCGCGAGCGCCAGCAGTCGTCCCACACTGATCCGCGGATTGTGCAAAATGGCGAGCCTTTCTGCTTCGGCGCGTGTCAGTGGCTGCGCCTGCGCAATGTCTGCCGCCTGGGAAACCAGACCGGGCACCGGCGCACTGGGCAGCGTAAGCGTGGCCAATGCATTTTGTGCGACAGCGGCCGCCGGAACGGCAAGCGTGGCGAGAAGGATAGTTTCAAGAAGACGAGTCATATGGCTGGCTCCTGCTCCACGGCTTCGCGCTCGCCGCGGCCATGAATGATGAGATAAACGGCCGGCACGAGGAAAACCGTGACAATCACGGACACGCCCAGTCCGCCGATGATGGCGCGGGCCAGCGGGGCGTACTGCTGGCTTCCGGCCTCGATCCCGAGCGCCAGGGGCATCATGCCGAGCAGCGTAGCGAGTGAGGTCATCAGGATGGGACGCAGCCGAACCTTGCAGGCTTCGACAGCCGCTTCGAGCAGCGGCAGTCCCTGCTTGTGCAGCGTGCCCGTGAACTCGACGATCAGGATGCTGTTCGACACCACAATGCCGGTCATCATGATGACTCCCATGAGCGACATGATGTTGAGCGTGCTCCCGGTGACGAAGAGGATCAGCAGCACACCAGCCAGGCCGGGCGGGATGGCCATGAGAATGATGAACGGATCGACGAACGAAGCGAACTGCGCCATCAGGATCAGATAGACGAGCGCGATGGCCAACACCAGCCCAATGGCAAAGCGTTTGAAGGATTCATTCATCCCGACCACCGCTCCGCGGACGTTGATGCGAACATTCTTCGGTGTTTGAATGCCGGCGAGCACTTTGTCTATTTCGCGGTTGATCCTGCCGAGCGCTTCGCCACTGGGCATCAAGTACACGTCGAAAGCTCGGCGAAGCTGGTAGTGATCAACTTCAGTCGGCGTGTTGATCTCCTTGATCGCCGCCACGGACTGGAGCGGGGTGTAGCTTTGGGCATTCTCGCCTCGCAGCGGAATCTGCTTGAAGTCCTCCATGGACATCGATTGGATCTGCTTGTCGTAATACTGGACAGTGAGCATGTAGTTATTGCCGGTCTTGGGATCGATCCAGTAGCTGGGCGCGATCATGCCATTCGAGGTCATCGCGGTAATCACGTTGTCCACGACTTCCTTGGGAGAAAGACCAATGAGGCTGGCGCGCTCGCGATCAATGTTGAGATCAAGCCCCGGAAAACGGAGGTCTTGCGGGATGAGAACGTCGGCCACACCGTGAAGGCCGCGCAATTTTCCTGCAATGGTCTGCGCAAGTTGGAAGGACTGCTCCATGTCATTGCCCGTAACCTGAATATCAATAGGCGCGGGCAGACCCCGATTGACTACGGAATCGACCAGACCGCCACTCTGGAAGTAGATCGCCAACTCCGGCATCTGATCGGCCAGCGCGCGGCGGACACGATTCATGTATGCATAGGTGCCGAGCCGGCTGTCCGCCTTGAGGCTGACTTGAACGAAGGCCGTGTCCATGGAGGAGTTACTGGTGTAAATCGCCGACAGATCGGGCGCGATGCCGATGTTGGACACGATCATGCCAAGATCGTGCTCAGGAATGACCTGGCGAATGATGGTTTCCACCTGGGCAATGTATTGGTTGGTCACTTCTATGCGCGAGCCGCTCGGGGCCTTCACATTGATGAGGAACTGACCGGGATCAGTACGCGGGAAGTAAGCGGTGCCGACGAAGGGAAAAACCAGTGCGATGACGAGCACAATTCCGGCGAGGATGACGGCGACTGTACGCCCCGGCCGCAGGAGGGCCCGCTTTACAGAGCGCTCGTAGAAATCGAGCATATTTCGGAAGCCTTCGTTGAAGCGGCGCTCGAAGCGCTTGAACCACGATCCCGGCTTCGGGTCGTTACATTCGTCACCATGATGGATACGAATAAAGTTGGCACAGTAGAGTGGGACCACAGTCATGGCGAAGATATACGAGGCGAAGATGGAGAGCACCACACCCAGGGCCAGATCGATGAAGAGATATTTGCTGACGCCGTAGAAAAAGGTCACCGGAAAGAAAACGATGGAGGTGGTTGAAGTCGCTGCGAGGACGGCCAGGGAGACCTCCATACCGCCCTTTTCGGCCGCGGTGCGCGGATCCTCGCCCATTTCCATGTAGCGGAAGATATTTTCCAGCACGACAACCGAATCGTCGATGAGGCGGGAAAAGGCGAGCGCCAGTCCGCCGAGCAGCATGGTGTTGATGGAGCTGCCCATGGCGTCGGCGATGATCAGGCACGTAAGCGCGGAGAGCGGGATGGAGAGCAGCACGGCAAAAGTAGCGCGCGGGCTGCCCAGGAAGACGAGGATCATGACGCCCGTGAGCACTAGGCCGATCGTTGCTTCCTTGAGGAGGTTTTTGATGGCGCGTTTGACGAAGACCGACTGATCGAAGACCACTGCCGTCTTCAGCGAGGCCGGAATATCGACGAGATCCTTGGTAGCGGCGCGGATGCCGTTGACGATGGAGATGGTGTTGCTGTTGCCGCCCTGCTTCAATATCGGAATGTAGACGGAGCGTTGTCCGTCGATGCGGACCACGTTCGTCTGGAGCGTTCCTGAATCTTCCGCCTTGCCGATATCGGCCACCATGACCGACGCATTGCCCACCGACTTGAGGGGCATCGAGTTGATCTCGTCGATGGGCGCTTGGCTGTTGGCGTAGATGTTGTAGTCCTTGGGACCGATGCGCACGTCGCCTGCGGGAAGGATAAGGTTGGAGTTATTGACGGCATGCACGACATCCGTGAGCGAAAGGTTGCGCGCCTCAAGCTTCAACGGATCGACATACACCATGATCTGACGGTAGCGTCCGCCGTAAGGCTGCGGGACAGAGGCTCCAGGAACGTTGGCGATCTGATTTCGTACCTGAAACTGCGCCAAATCCTTTAGCTGCGTCTCATTCAGGCCCTGGCCTTTCAGTGTCACCAGGCAAACCGGCTGGTTGGAGGCGTCCATGCCCAGAACAACCGGTGGCAGAGTGCCGGGCGGCAATCGTCGCAGGTCGGCCATGGCGAGGTTGGCGATGTTGCTGAGCGCGGCGTTGGCATCGGTGCCCGGCTTGAAGTAGATCTTGATAAGGCTGACGCCGGTGAGCGATCGCGACTCGATGTGATCGATGTTGCTTCCCAGAGTGAAGAAGCGCTCGAACGTGTCGGTGATGTCGGCCTCGATCTGCTCTGGCGGCATGCCGGAATAGAAGGTGGCCACGACGACGACCGGGATGTCGATCTGCGGGAAGAGGTCCACCGGCATCTGCATCACCGTCGTAACGCCGATAACAGCGACAACCAGGCAGACCATGATGATGAAAAAGGGGTATTTGAGAGCGAATTTAGGCATTACTGCTCATCTCCCTTCGCGCTGTCGGCTGCAAGGCGCGGTTTTACTTGCTCCCCCGGTTGATAGTTTGCTTGGCCTCCGGTGATGACTTGCTCGCCTTCCGAGAGTCCGCTGAGCACCTCGACGTGTGACGAGCTTTGGATTCCCAGCTGAACGGCGCGCGTCTGCACGCGATTCTGCCGATCGACGATGAGCACGCTGGCCTGATTGCCGTTTTGAACGACGGCCTGCACGGGAATGGTGAGGACGTTGCCGTGATGCGCGAGCTGGATCTGGGTGTTGGCGTACATGCCGGAGGTGAGGGAGAGGTCGTTATTTTCGACATCGACCTCGGTCTCCATGGTGCGGGTAGCGAGGCTCACATCGCGCGTGAAGCGAACCACCTTGCCGGTGAAGGTGCGGTTGACCGCATCCACATGCACCTGAACCTCATCGCCCTGGTGAATGTACTGCACGTCATCCTCGGGAACGGGCAGGCGGAGGCGCAACAGGTCGCTCTGGGCGACCTTGACGACGGGCAGGGACTGCACGTCGGACGTGGTGCCGGCCTGGATGAGCGCGCCCGTGTCGGCGTAGCGCCAGACGATGACGCCATTGAGCGGAGCGACGACGTTAGTGTATGCCTCCAGGTCGTGTACCCGCTCGTTGTCGGCGCCGGCGGATTCCGATTGCCTCTGCGCGGCGGCAAGCGCTGCCTTCGCCGCGTCGATCTGCGCCTGTGAGGCAAGGTCCTTCGACTGCGCGTCGTCCAGTTCCTGCTCCGCGATAAGGCCGGGCTGCGCGGCCGCAGCCTCTTTCAGGCGCATATAGTCGGCGTGGAGGGATTGATGCTCGGACTGGGAACGGACGACGTCGTGTTCCGCGCGCGTGATCTCATCCTTGCTGCGGGCAAACTCGGCAACCGTTCCTTTCACCTGGGCGTCCAACTCGGGGACTTCGAGAACGGCAAGCAACTGCCCCGCGCGAACCTTATCTCCGATGTCCACATAAATATGGCGGATGTAACCGGAAACCTTGGCATGTACATCGACCACCTGGTAGGGCTGAAACTGTCCGGCCAATGCGAGCACATGCTCGATCGATCCACGCTCCACGGGCGCCACGCGCGCCGATGACGGCTCAAGAGCAGCCTGGGCAGAATCGCCGTGACGGTAATGGAAGATTAGAATGGCAGCTACGCCAACGACTGCACACGCAGCAAGGAAAACCCACAAACGCATTCGCATACTTCGAAGACACCTATGTCTGAAGTTCAGCCGACTGGTTGCAAAAGTCCGGTGTTTGCGCCTAACGCGCAAAGGGGACCGGACGGCCCGAAGTTACATCTTAGGATGATGAATTACCGGAGGCTGGGTGGGGGACGGAAAAAATAATGGGGAATATTTACGAAGCCGGGGCGCTTGCGAGAGTTCGCCGCGCGGAGCAGGGTCCAGGAAGGCTGTGCTTTCCCTCCCAGCAGCATGGGCAGGCATAAAGGTAGGAGAGCGCAAAATGCGAGCATCGATGCTGTGTGCGATGCCGTGGTCGGGGCTTCCTGAAACTCAACCTTGGCAGACTTCGGCCGCTCACGATTGGACAGCAGCTTTGCCGCCACCATGCGATGCGATGACGCCTGCGGTGGATCGTAGAGAGACAATTTATAGGTAAGTCCCCAGACAATGACCGCTACAGCGAGAGCCACCAGGCACAAGCCTAGAATGCTCCAGTGATGCCGGGTTTTGGGGAGGTGTCTCATCATCGCGGTGACACAAGACCTGAGCTACAAAAGGGCAACACCGTAACCTGCGTGCGCCAATCCTCCTTAGATTGTACAGCCAGGGCGCATACACAAGCTTCGTCGGTCCTCACTCCCAAAGATGGTTTGAGCCATTCTTGCTTGTTACTTGACGACGTTGCTGGGATTCCAGGAGCCTTGCATCTTGCGGACGTAGAGGATCTGGCGGTGTGGTAGGCGTTGCGCGTGGCTGATGTGCGCGATAGTCGGGTCGATCTTTGCGAACGCAGCCGCCGAAGATCAAGATCGGCCATGGGGAACTCTGGGCAGAATTGCTTTCAATCTGCTTGCAGCTCTCAAATACTACCACGTAGCTTGTTGATTCTAATGTGGTGGCCAGAGACGGGATCGAACCGCCGACGCCGGCCTTTTCAGGGCCGCGCTCTACCACTGAGCTATCTGGCCTTGGCGTGAATCCAAGGGCGATCGGAAGGACCGCTCAAAGGTGTGTCTGAAGCTGCAGTGGACCGGGACAGCAGGACTGCCAGCAACTGCTTATCGTCAAACAACCTCGAGTAGTATAACAAACCGCAGCCTGCCCATGCGGTCTCCAATCGCATGCGGTTTCTCAAACGCATATGGCCCCTCAATAGATGGTGCCGCTTCTTCACTCGGTTGAGCAACCCCCGCGGCTCACCCGAAAATAACCTCGCCGTACGTCTGATGCCATACACTGGGGGACACGGTATTTCCTTGAGGACGCTTTTAGATGATTCGCACTCTACGTCACAGGCCCCTTGTTCTGTTCCTTATCGCTTTCCTTTCTTTCTCCGTCCCGCGTCTTGACGCGCAGAAGTCACTTGCCCAGAAACCCTCCGCGCAGAGGCCACCCGCCGCCTCACCGCCGTCGAGCGCCGAGGGGCGTACAGCTAGAGCCTTCGACGAGGCCCGCAAACAGGGGCCAGAGGCGCTGCGTGCATTTCTCTATCGCATGCCTAAAGGCGCCGATCTTCACAGTCATCTTTCCGGTGCGATTTACGCTGAATCATGGATCCGCGCCGCCGGCGAAGATCATCTGTGTGTGGACACAAAGACGCTGGCGTTCGCGAAGCCCACTGGCGTGAATAACGATCTCGCGGTCTGTAAAACCGGCGAAGTCCCCGCGAGCACCGTGCCGCAGAATCAGCATCTGTACGACGACCTCATCGACTCCTTCTCCATGCGCACGTTTGTGCCGGTGGCGGCCGATTCCGGCCACGATCACTTCTTCGCCACCTTCGACAAATTTGGCGGCACCGATAAACGGCACATGGGCGAGTGGCTGGATGAGGTAGCCACGCGCGCAGCGGCGCAGAACGAGCAGTATCTCGAACTGATGGATACTCCCGACTTCAGACCAGCGGCGGCGATCGCAGCCCGCATCGGCTACAACCCGAACTTCGCCGAATACCGCGAGAAGCTTCTGGCGTCGGGGATTAAAGACGGCATTCCGGCTATCAGCGCGGCCATCGACCGCGCGGAGGACGACCGCAAGACACGCGAGCACTGCGGTCAGCCCGACGCCCAGCCGGCCTGCAACTTCAAGATTCGTTTCATCTATCAGATCTTGCGCGGTCTGCCTCCAGAGGTCGTCTTCGCGCAGGTGGTGCTCGGCTTCGAGACCGCGGCTGCCGACACGCGCTTCGTCGGCTTGAATTTTGTGCAGCCCGAGGACGGCTATGTCGCCATGCGCGATTACCGTCTGCAGATGCAGATGCTCGACGCCGTGCATGGCTCGTATCCGCAGGTGCATATCAGCCTGCATGCCGGAGAGCTCGCGCCTGGCATGGTGCCACCCGACGGCCTCACCTTCCACATCCGTCTGGCAGTGGAACAGGGTGAAGCGGAACGAATCGGTCACGGCGTCGACGTCATGTACGAGGATCGTCCTTATGAGCTGCTGAAGGAAATGTCTGTCAAGCACGTGATGGTCGAGGTCAACCTCACCAGCAATGACGTGATCCTGAACGTCAAGGGCGATGAGCATCCCTTCGAGCTCTATCGCCGTTACGGTGTTCCGGTCGCGCTGTCCACCGACGACGAAGGCGTATCACGCATCGACCTCACCCACGAATATGTGCGCGCTACGGTTACATATCCGCTGAGTTATAGGGACTTGAAAAAATTGGTTCGGACGAGTCTCGAGCACAGCTTTCTGCCCGGCGGAAGCGTGTGGCAGCAGGCAACTCCCGAGGCACTGGACAAGCCGGTTCCGGCCTGCGCCGGGCAGTTGGGGCAGGACACTCCCGTCGGAGAATGCGCCGACCTGGTATCCGGAAGCGAAAAAGCGCAGCAACAGTGGGAACTTGAACGCAGGTTTCATGCGTTTGAGGCAAGCTATTGAAGCATGCGCATCGTCTTCTCTACCTTCGGAACCTTCGGTGATGTCAATCCGCTGATTGCGCTGGCTCTTGAGCTGAAGCGGCGCGGTCATACGCCGGTGCTGGCTGCCCCCGCGATGTTTCGAGAAAAAATCGAGCCCCTGAGCATCGAGTTCACCCCCGTGCGCCCTGACCAGGACCCCAACGACAAGCGCATGGTTGAAATGATCTGGGACATCAAGAAGGGCACCGAGCGCGGGCTACGCGAGTTCCTTTTCCCCGCGATCCGCGACAGCTACCAGGATCTGCTCGAAGCGGTCACGGCCAGGGGCGGCGCTGATTTGCTTGTGACCGGAGAGCTCGCCTACGCCGGCCCCATCGTTGCGGATAAGACAGGCATCCCCTGGGCGTCGTACGTGCTGGCGCCGCTGTCGTTCTTTTCCGGATATGACCCGCCCGTCCTGCCGCCGTATCCCACTTTGTCGAAGGTGCCATCGATCGTGCCCAGGATCGGCCGTCTGGTACCACGCTTCGCTCGTGTGGTCACGCGAAAGTGGTCTGAACCGCTCTACGCCTTGCGCCGCGAGCTCGGTCTGCCGGAAGGCGAGAATCCCATCTTTGACGCCAAACATTCCCCGCGCCTGGTGCTGGCTCTCTTCTCGCGTGTCCTCGGCGATCCGCAGCCCGACTGGCCGCGGAATACTCTCATCACAGGCTTCGCCTTCTATGATGGCGACGCCGGCAAGACCGATCTCGCACCCCAGTTGGAAAGGTTTCTTGCCGCCGGCCCTCCGCCACTGGTCTTTACACTGGGCTCGGCTGCTGTCATGGCCGCCGGCGATTTTTACGAGCAAAGCGCAGGGGCCGTCGAGCAGTTGGGCGAACGCGCGATTCTGCTGGTCGGCAATGAGCCGCATAACCGCCCCAGTCGCGCTCTTTCTGAAAAAATCTGCGTTGGACCGTACGCGCCATTTTCGAAAATATTTCCCCGGGCTTCGGCGATCGTTCATCAGGGTGGAGTGGGAACGACAGCACAGGCGCTCAAGGCCGGCCGGCCTATGCTGGTGATGCCCTACAGCCACGATCAGCCGGACAATGCGCGGCGCGTGCGGCATCTCGGCGTCGCGAAGGTCATCCAGCGCAAAAACTATATCGCGGAGAAGGCCGCTAACAAAATCAGGGATTTACTCGAAGACGCGACTTATGGCCGACGCGCCGCTGAGGTTGCACGCGTGATCGCGCTGGAGAACGGCGTAGCAACAGCCTGCGATGCTCTCGAACGCATGGCGAACGCGAGAACCTGATCCCGAGTCGGAGCCCGGACTCGGAGGCTCAGGTGCAGATGCAACAAGGACGAGCCTGGGCCCGCCCTCGCTGTTTATCTTGCTACCGTTTTTAAACTGTCTGCGTCAATTACAAAGGCTGGACGTCTGAGGCTTGCCAGCCTTTCGGCCCCTTAACAACGTTGAACTGGACGGCTTGACCTTCTTGCAGACTCTTGAAGCCATTTGAACTGATGGCCGAATAGTGCACGAAGACATCTTCCCCATTCTGGCGAGAAATGAAGCCGAAACCCTTCGCGTCGTTAAACCATTTCACAGTACCTTGTTCCATTTTGATGCTTTTTCCTGTATTGAATTGCGCTGAAGTGAATCGGACCCAAACTGGCAGATTCTTGCTGGACGGCAGGACTGCTATTACCCGGTTCGGTTCTAACGCCCCTTCAGTCTAGCAGACTTTCCCAGCCAGATCGGAAAATATCCTGAATTTCGGAACAGATTCGAAAAGGGCCGGATTGGGGCGCCGCCGTGTATCCTGTTGGCTTCATGAAGCCTGACATCGCCCCCGACGCCTCCCCCGACCACTTCATAGCCCTGCTCGCCAAGGCCCTGGACTGTCTAAAGGCCGAATTTGCGGCTCTTCCCGCGGCCCGCTTCGAAGGCGGAAGGCTCTCCGAAGACGCCCCTGCAATGGCCGCCGTACTCGAAGAAACCGCCCGCCGCATGGGAGATAACTATCCCTACTTTCATCCCCTGTATGCCGGACAGATGCTCAAGCCGCCGCACCCGATTGCGCGCGCGGCCTATGCCATGGCTTCGTGGCTCAACCCCAACAATCACGCCCTTGACGGCGGGCGCGCCAGCTCCCGCATGGAAACCGAGGCTGTCGCAGAAATCGCCTCGATGTTCGGCTGGAATGAGCATCTTGGGCACTTGACCAGCGGAGGTACCTTCGCCAATCTGGAAGCCTTGTGGGTGGCGGGCCAACTCTCACCCGGCAAGACGATTGTCGCCTCCGAGCAGGCGCACTACACGCATGCTCGCATCAGCGCGGTGCTTAAACAGCCCTTCAAGAGCATCGCCGCCGACGCCCTCGGCCGCATGAATCTCGACGCGCTTGAAGAGGCGCTCCGTCGCGGCGATGTGGGCACGGTCGTCGTCACCACCGGTACTACGGCATTAGGCGCCGTCGATCCTCTGGACAAGATTCTCGACCTGCGCAACCGATACGGCTTCCGCGTGCATGTGGACGCCGCTTACGGCGGCTACTTCAAACTTGCGTCGAATCTCGAAGCTGATGCCGCCCGCGCCTTCGCCCGCATCGCGGAAGCGGATTCGATTGTGGTCGATCCCCACAAGCACGGCCTGCAGCCCTATGGATGCGGCTGCGTTCTCTTCCGCGATCCGGAAATAGGACGCTTTTATAAGCACGACTCGCCCTACACCTACTTCACGTCCGCCGAGCTGCACCTCGGCGAAATCAGCCTGGAATGTTCCCGCGCCGGGGCCTCGGCGGTGGCGCTCTGGGCCACGCAGCGACTGCTGCCACTCATCCCCG
>Ga0209040_10002569_pt1 | contig 14159 bp, 9 predicted proteins | sample BogFormECP12_OM3_FD_188240 | JGI IMG/M metagenome (GOLD analysis project Ga0209040, IMG submission 188240) | Bog forest soil microbial communities from Calvert Island, British Columbia, Canada - ECP12_OM3 (SPAdes) (version 2) | ecosystem: Environmental > Aquatic > Freshwater > Wetlands > Bog ...
AAAGAGCGACAGCCGATTGCGCGGGATGCCACAGCGTTTGGAAAGTTCATGCTGCGACACTCCGGCAACTTCACGAAGTTGCTTCAACTCTTTGCCTGGATGTTCCATAGTCAGAAGCTCCTCAGTTCTGCGAGGTCAGCATCCTCGCTGACCGCCTTCAGCCTAAGGGGTTGCATGCAAGGTTGCATGCCAACTATGTTGTTCATTACAAATCGCATGCAGATTCTGGATGTCTGTTTGTCGATGCCAACCCGCAACCTTGCATGCAACGATGCGGGCTATTCATGTAATCCCTTGGCCGCGCGCTTCTGATTAGCCCGAGCTTCATTGATCTTCTTTTCCGCCGCCGCGATGCGCTTATCAACGGCTGTCCGACTTATGCCTAATCGTCGAGATACTTCGGCTACCGGAAGCACATATTCGCGGACTAAGGAGAAACACTCTCGCTGTTTCCCAGTGAGCTTGGCGTTATCCATCCAATCGCCGAAATCACACTGTTTAGGTGGAAGCTTGGCCTTTAACTTACCGTTGCCATCGCCGTTGCTGGCTTGCCGCGTGCGAGCCTTTCCCGATTCCGCCGTTTCCTCTGGCGTGGATGGCGGCCCACCCCCAGGATTCACTTCCGGTGGCGGAAGGACTTGCCCACTTGCTCTTGAAGCGTGCTTGCGCTCTTCGACCGCTACACCGATGAGACTCTCGAAGTAAGAGTCCTTCTTACATAACTCGTCGAGTTTCGCTTTTGCGTCCTTGTATTCGCTCTCAGCATGGCGCAGCTTCCCCAGCGCCTCCTCCCCAGGACCTTTGGTAACTGGCAATGGAACCCTGCGACGGGTAGCGTGCCCTCCCCCAAGTGCCGCCCCCTGCTGCCTCATTTCCTGTTGCCGGCGCCATTGCTTCTCGGCGCCGGGCGTCTTGCTTACCGTGTGCTCAAATCTTGCGTCCGCAACGTCCTCTTCCAGTTGCATAAGCTGAATGCTCAGAAGAGTTTTTTCCCGATGATGTTGAAGATATGCCCGATGAACTGTTTTCTGACCTGCGGTTAATGCAGCGTCCTTTTGCAGTTTCGCAAGTCGTTCTTCAAGCTCTGCTACTACGGCGTGGAGCTTAAGTCTCTGAATCTCCAATTCTCCGCGCCGGTCCCTTCTATTGGCGGCCTCCGCTAATCGCATAGAAATCTCAAGATTGAGATCTTCAGGGTCTTCAAGTATTGAACTGGGTTGTGGGTTTTCTAGATCGCCGTCCGCGGCCATTTGTAACCTTCCCTTGACCGTCCCGCTGTGAAGGATCTGGAAGGCGGGAGCGGGAAGGTTCCCGCCTTCTTTCTTTCGCTCTGTCTACGCTCAACCCTTCGCTTTAGGTTCTTCGAGGCGGAGGAAGTGGAGGTGGCCGCCGACGTCGCCGGCGACAATGATGTTGCTAGCATCGGCGAATGCACAGCCTCGCGCCGGGCTATCGCAGGTAAAAGTAGTAAGCACTTCTCCTGTGATCACCTCCCAGACCTTCACCGTATGGTCCCTAGACGTGGAAGCTGCCAGCCGCCCGTCCCCACTCAACGCCACGCCGCCGACAATATTGGTGTGGCCGACAAAGGTTCGCAGCTCACGCCCACTGTCCACTTCCCACACTTTCAGTGTCTGGTCGTGAGACGCGGAGATGGCCAGCCGCCCGTCCCTACTCAACGCCACGTCATAGACAATACCAGTATGGCCTTGGAGGGTGCGCAGCTCGCGCCCGCTTTCCACCTCCCACACCTTCAGCATCTTGTCCTGAGAGGCGGAGACCGCCAGCCGACCGTCTCCATTCAACGCCACGCCAAGGACGACGTTTGTGTGGCCGACGAGGGTGTGCCGATCACGCCCCCTTTCAACATCCCACACTTTCAGAGTCTTGTCAGCGGAAGTTGAGACCGCCAGCCGCCCGTCCCCACTCAACGCTACACGGAGAACAGGATCAGTGTGGCCGTGCAAAGTGCGGAGTTCGCGCCCGCTTTCCACCTCCCATACCTTCAGCGTCTCGTCTTCAGAGGCGGAGACCGCCAGCCGACCGTCCCTACTCAACGCCACGCCATAGACAGTACGAGTATGGCCCTGGAGGGTGCGCAGCTCGCGTCCGCTTTCCACCTCCCAGACCTTCACCGTATCGTCGTAAGATGCGGACGCCGCGAGCCGCCCGTCTCCACTCACTGCCACCCGAGTAACACCACTCTTGTGGCCTCGCAGGCTGCGCAGCTCGCGCCCCCTGTCCACTTCCCACACTTTCAGCGTATGGTCGCCGGACGCGGACACCACCAGCCGCCCGTCCCAGCTCAACGCTTCCCCAAGGATCCAGGAGGTATGGCCGGAAAGCGTGCGCAGCTCACGCCCACTGGCCAGCTCCCAGATTTTCAGCGTGTTGTCATCGGAGGCCGAGACCGCCTGCTGCCCGTCCCGGGTCACGGCCACCGCCCTGACACCATTGGTGTGGCCGGAAAGGGTGCGCAGCTCGCGCCCGCGGTCCAACTCCCACACCTTCAGCGTCTTGTCCCAAGACGCGGAGACCGCCAGCCGCCCGTCTCCACTCAACGCCACGCCGTTGACAGAATGAGTGTGGCCGGAGAGGGTGCGCAGCTCGCGCCCGCTCTCCACCTCCCACACTTTCAGCGTGTAGTCACCGGACGCGGAAACCGCCAGCCGCCCGTCTCCACTCAACGCCACGCTAGTGACATAGTCAGTGTGGCCTTGGAGGGTGCGCAGCTCACGCCCGCTTGCCACCTCCCACACCTTTAGCGTCTTGTCCTGAGAGGCGGAGACCGCCAGCCGTGCGTCGTCGCTCAACGCAACGCCATTGACCCAACCAGTGTGGCCTGCTAGGGTGTGCAGCTCGCGCCCGCTCTTCACCTCCCACACCTTCAACGTTTTGTCATAAGAAGCGGAGACTGCCAGACGCCCGTCTCCACTCACGGCCACCCCGAATACTCCATCAGCATGGCCTTTCAAAGTGTTCAGTTCTAACCCGCTGGGCACCTCCCAGACCTTTAGCGTCTTGTCCCTAGACGCGGAGACCGCCAGCCGCCCGTCCCTACTCAACGCCACGGCATTTACTTCGTTGGTGTGGCCCGCGAGCGTGCGCACCAATGCGGTTCCCGGAGGATGCAGGGCTGGGTGCAGCGGGCGCAGCCACGGCGGTTGCACACTCTCCGCCACTCTCTTCGTGAAGGCCTCGATTGCCGACTGGCCGCAATACGGCAACAACCGCCCCACCATCTGCGAAGCAAACTGCCCAGGATCGTCGGCAATCACATTCGACGACAGCCGGATGGCGCCGTCAATCAGACGTATCGGGTTTGTCTCAGCGCCCTCACCAGTGCTTGGAGACAGACTGGCCGTGTCGAGGTCATAGTCGGCCAGCAGAGGCACAACGCCTGTGGCGTGGAGCTTGGCCTCGATCCATTCGGGATCGAGCAATAATTGCTTGAGCTCGCTCGTCCGATGGCAGGCGGCAAGATGGGTCGGCCCATACTTGATGCAGTAGGGGCCCATCGCGTTGACGCCGTCCTTGTACTCCCGCCAGGCGAGGTCGGCCAGTCGCTGCTCCTGCGCGCTGACGTCAATCCAATAGGGGCCGGAGCGCTCCGGAGTCGTCAGCCAGTCGCGAACGGACTGGTGAAAGGGCCGAACCCGCCCATCAACAACGGGAAACAGAGAGCCCAGCCTCGCCGTGAGGGAACGCATGTCATACTCGGACCAGCCCAATATCAATGCCAGGTCGCGGCGCTCCAGAGGCTCGCGCGCGGCGCAGATCGCCTCCAGAGCCGGCCGACACTCCGTCTCGTAAAGTTTCGGGTCCGGGAAGTAACGCTTGAACCATTGCAGGTAAACGCCGCCAAGCCCTTGCGGGAACTCTTCCATTCGCGCCAGGGAGAGTCGGCCCCTTTCCAATTCCTCCCGCACCAGGCTCACATAGAGGAACAGGCCCTCGCTCTTATCCATGATCTTGTCGACGACCTCGTCTGAAGGCGCCCCGTCGCCTGTGAACGGCTGCATTTCCCGGTACAGGTACTTTCGAATGTCGTCTTTGTTCTCGTCGCGGCCGGCGTCCAGCTTCCATGGATCCAGTGCCTGAAGCTCGGAATTGATCTCCTGCTCGTAAGGACGACTGGTGACGATCACGCGCAGCCACGGGGGTAGCCGATCGAACTCGTTACCGATGAGCGACGCCAGTTCGTTACCCCCTTTGCTCGTCGCCTCATCGAGGGCATCAATCAGAAGGACGTGAGGTTTGTCCGTGAGCGGCACTACGTCAGTCAGAGGATTTACAAACAGCCGATCGAACACGGCGGGCACGTTCGTCTCGACAACTGTCTGGTCGAGTGGTGAAGCGTTCAGGCGGTCTTGATAGACGGGAAGCTGTGTGCTCAACTGATAGGCAAGTGAGAACAACGCCTTGCGGGCGTCTACTCGATCGCTGTTGCCGAAGCGGCAAAAGTGATAAGCGGCGATCTCAGGCCGCTTATTGCACAGCCATGCTGCAATCGCCGATTTGCCAACGCCGGCCTCGCCGGTGATCCAGAGCACGCGGCTCGAACTGGCGAGCCAGGCGTCAACCTCGGTCATCACCCACTCGCGACCAGTGAAGCGCAAGAGATGGCGCGTGAGGTCGTCGCTGTACGTGATTGGCTGAAGGTAGTGCAGCAGCCTCTGTTGAACCCCCTCGAAGGGCACCTGTTTTTCGACGAGGGCTTTCACCAGCGCATCGAGCTGCTTGCGGTATTGTTCCTCATGTTGCTCGGCGGGGAAGCAGTTGCGCATGTCGAGATATTGCATGCGGCAGATGGAGAGCGGCGGTTCTACGGCTGAGACCATCACCGGAAGGATAGGGAGGTTGCGACTGTAGGCGCGGGCCAGTTCGTTGAGGCAGTAGCCGACGGGACGGCGCACGGAATGCGGCGTCATTAAAAGGAGGAAGCGACCGCTTTCGACATCTTTTGCGGCGAACTCGAAACCTTCCTCGATGTACCGCTCCCAATCGCCACCAGGCTTCAGACGATCGACGTCGAACCAAACTTCGTGGCCCAGAGCTTCAAGGTCGTGTTTGATGCGCACAGCCAGAGAGGCGTAGTCGTCGTGTCCGTAGGAGATGAAGACGCGCAATGATTCAGACGGTGGCATTGGACGGAAGTGTCATTATCAATCCACGACCTCGCATCGCCAAGACATTTACGCAGTTGTCTCAGTGGCCCAGCCTTAAGCTTCTCGGCGTCCTAACCGCGAATCGCACGGGCCATCTGCGCCGCCCTGAGAACTTGAGCGTCCCTCGCGTTTTGGCGGCATTAGGCACGTAGATACGAATAGGTGGTCTCTCGGCTGATGCCGAACTCCCGTGCATGGCCGGCTTTCTTCGGTGTTTTGTTTGGAATGGCGGCTTCTTTGGGCAACGGCGAGTTGTAGGGGTGAAAGCTGACCGAAGTGCTGTAATCCGGCACCAGGTCTTCACCCCTGCACAAAAACCCTGCCGAAGAAGCGAGCCCGGCGACTCTCCAAACAAAGCAGTTACCCGATACGGGAAAGACTGCACAAAAACAACTGTTTATGTGCAGATTTACCTTGACACGTGCGCCAGTGTGTCGCACGGTGAGCGCATGACAAACGAAAAGCAGTTGCGCGTCGCACTTTACGCTAGGGTTTCCACGCAAAATGGCAGGCAGGACACTCAGAACCAGCTTCAGCAATTGCGAGAGTTCTGCGATAAGCAGGGCTGGCAGGTCGCCTGCGAGTACGTTGACCACGCCAGTGGCAAGCGCAGTGACCGCCTGAAGTTTCAGGAGATGTTTGACGCTGCGTCGCGGGGTGAGTTTGATTGCCTCCTGTTTTGGTCACTTGACCGCTTCTCGCGGGAAGGCGTGTTAGAGACGCTCCAGCACTTGCAGCGGCTGACGATTTACGGAGTCGCCTACCGCTCGTTCACAGAGAGCTACATTGACTCGCTAGGGCCGTTCCGTGACGTGGTGATAAGCCTACTGGCTGCGCTGGCACGGCAAGAGCGTATCCGGCTATCGGAGCGGGTTGTCGCTGGACTTGCGAGAGCACGGAAGGAAGGTCGTGTCGGTGGCCGTCCCAAAGTCGTGGTGAGCACCAGCAAGATTCGCAAGCTGGCAGATCAGGGACTCAGTACGGTACAAATCGGCGCGCAGCTTGGCTGCAGCCGCATGACGGTCGCACGCAGACTGGCGGAAGAGTAGGACCGGACGCGTCGGCAGATTTTGAGTCGATGCCCGCAACATCCTAAGCCCTTCTTTTCGTTGTATTTGCAGGGGCTTACTAAACACGGGCGTTACGTTCGGTAAGGTTCGGTGATGGTCCGTTTCTTCCCTGTTGGGAGCATTTTGGGCACAGCGGCTTCCACAAGTCGCTTCTGACCGTGGCCGGCGGCTGCGAACGTACTCCAATTTTGGAGTGTGGAGCTAAGGTCGGGTCGCACCTGCGTTTTGCACGCGATCAGTTGATTCAGGCTTTTCACCCTACTGTCCCCGGCTCTTTCGCCTATGTCCTAATCGTCGATCTTCGCTCTTCAAGAAAGCGCTCTCCGATGTGTGACTCAAGCACTCCTTCCCTGATTAGGGTTTTCACGATTCCGGGAAACGCTTCCTCAATTCTGCCCTTCGGGAAGGGGATGTAAGTCAAGCCAGCGATGTTTGAGAACTCAGCAGTACCCTTCTGCTTGACGATGATGGATTTCCTAAACCCGAGTCGCCCTTGGAAAAGGCCGATCTCGTGAACGACGTTTTCCCGGGCATGAGTCTCGCCATCATCGTGGACATCCTCGGCGGTCATGACGAGCAAGGCGAAACAAGCCTTGTTGAGCATTTCAGAAAGGCGCTCAGTCGTAGGTACACCCGCAGCGGGATCTCGGTTGAACTCCTCAATCCTCAGGCCGAACTGCTCGGTCAGAAACACTTCGAGCTTCCTCCATTCGTGTGATCGTCCATGTCCGACAAAGACGTGGGAAGGCGTAGAACGCGGCCGTCGGATGGCGAACTGTCGAACAAACGCAAGCATCTCAAAGATCGCCTCAATCGGTTGGTCCGCCACGCCCATTTCCGACAACCGCGCTTCACATTCGGCGCACAAATGAGCCGCAACCAAGTCCAATCGAAGCTGTTTCCTTCCTGAACTCTGATCGAAAACGCATCCCCGCAACTTCTTATGCCACATTGCCTCTATTTGTCCATCAGATAGGTTTCCCACGAAAGCTGCCAACGCACACGCGAACTCGTATATGAGGTAAACCTTGAGCGGGGGTGGCGCAAAATGCTCATCCCACTGTGCGGCTGAAACGACCCACACGTCTTTAGATGGCCACTCAAACCATCCGCCACGCACCGGATTCTGGATCACCGCCAGAACTGGTCTATTCGTATATTCCTTGCGTATGAGCTTCTTGGTTGCTCCTCCGGACACTCTCCGCTTCGTGTCGTTGGGCAGCCAATTGACTCGGCTGAGGTGCAACCGGAAGTAGGGTTGCGTTTGGTTCACGATGTTGATCGCCTCCATCACAGCGGCGAGGCTTTTGGAGTTTCGGTGGATCAACACGGGCACGTTCATACTAGGCGCCTTTTGACGTACTCTCTGATCTTACTCACCGCAATACTCATCTCCAATCCAGTCCCTAGCGCCCAGGAAGAGCGGAGGTCGCCGGAGTGCCTGATTGGATGAAGCCCGGGCGAACGATCAAAGCCTTTCCAGACGTGAGCATCACTAGCGGGTGCCACTGTGCAGAAGGCGAACTCCACTGCCACCGACATGTGCTGGAGGAGATCCTTCAGAACCAAGTCGGCTGAACTGGCCCGATTCGAGATCCTCAATACACGGGTTTCCACTCGTAAGCCCCTGGGTCGCGCTGCGGTTTGCAGACTCGCTCGGCTTTGCGCTGCTGGCGAACCGGGCGTTACGTTCAGTGACGTTCCGTGATCGTCTGTTTCGTCGCGTTGGGCACATTTTCGGCACAATGCGTATCGCCGGTCGGACGTTTGCGGTTGGCTCACCACCCCACATCTGAAAGTGATGATAGGAGGTGCGCGACGGATCGTTCACGCCCATAATTGACGTACCGCGGAAGGATAGCCGGACAAATCATGAAATGCACGCTTCGCAAAGAGGAGATCCCAAGTCTCGTCGCGCAGTACAACTCGGAGAATGGCGACACCAATGCTTTCGAAGCAGGGAGGCGCATCCGAGATGGCGCATACACATTGGACAACCTGATAGCAATTGCTGAATGGAAGCTGGAAAGAGCGCCGGGTAATTACTACCCCAGCATGGCGATAATCCGAAAGAGCGATCCGGTGCAGGTTGAGAGGGTCTTGCGCTTCATTACACGTACCAGCAACAAGAAGCTGGCCATCGAGATTCTCGACGAAATTGACGGCATCGGGGTGCGGGTCGCTTCGGCGATTATGACAGCAATCTATCCCGACAGATACACCATCATTGACGTACACGCCCTCCGGGAGTTGGGAGAAGAGAAACAAGCCTCAAGACCCGATACCACGGTGGATTTCTACCTCAAATATCTCGATTTCTGTCTAGCTACTGCCGCAGAGCTCGGGGTAAGCTTGCGCGATCTCGATAAGGCCCTTTGGCAGAAAGACGTTAATCGTGCCGACCGAAGCCCGTGCAGGTAATCCCTGCAATTCGACCTCGCACAAACTTCCCTTGACTACGGCAGCACGGGCGATTTCGCAATTGGAGCCTTGAGATTCAACTGGCTCTGGGTTTCAACGCGCTCTTAGGGACGTAACGAAATGGCGAACGGGGAAAATCGCGAGAGGCGGGCGGCGGTCTATCGAGCAGGTGTCACGCCCGACGTGTTTCCGTGGGAGCAGCACCCAATTCCCCCGTTACTCTACAAGTACTTCCCGCCTGAGCGGTTTCACGTCTTGACGGATTGCGAAGTTCGATTCAGTCAAAGACAAGTGTTCGAAGATAGGTACGAACTGTTGCCCGACGTCGCCCAGTTTGGCACCGCGGATGAAATGCTCGAGTTTTTCGAAACCGATGAGGTGCTGCGACGGCATCCGCCTGCTCTTAGAAGAGCGGTGGTTAACCACATCCTCAGCAGTTCCGAGCGACATGCGGCGTTGATTGCAGACACGCAATCATGGCTGACCGGCCCTAACGAATTTGTAGTCCTGTGCCTGAGCGAAACTCCCGCTTCGGATCGTATGTGGCACGAATACGCAGAGAACGAGCATGGTTTCGTGGTCGCTTTCAACACCCAGCACCCTGCGTTCCGTAGCCTTCACGTTCCAGGTCGCATTGGGAAGGTTGAATATTCAGACCAGCCGTTCCCGTCGTTCCTCAGTTCCTATGGCGCGAATGCGTTTTTCCGCAAGCGAACTAGATACAGCTACGAGGAGGAATGGCGAAGCATTCGACACACTGGGCGATTCGCGGCAGAGCAAGTACGGATGGTCGATGGCCTGCCAATCTATTTGGGCCGTTTTGACCCGGCTTGTGTATCGGCTATTCTCATCCGTCCAGGCTGTCGTGTCGAATGGGAACTTCGCCATCTGCTAGCGATTGATGCTCGCTATCGACATGTGCTGGTAGTTGATTCATCGAACATTGTCTAGCATCGACTTGCCTGCAATCGGTACTGATTGCGGTAAACTCGATGTTTCAGTTCAAGCAGTCCCGGAGCGGCAGATGTCGAACGCAGCGGCGCCACCTGCGACACCCGCACGCAAGCAGATCGTCATAGAGAACCCTATCCTGAACTCCCCGTTCGAGGAGCCGCAGGCGCATTTTCGCTTTGATGAGAACGGCATCACCGACCAGGTCATCGACGAGCGCCGTCTCAGTTCGTACTTTGTTCCCATTCCACAGGCCCGCAAGAGGAGCAAACAACAGCTCCAGCTCGACAGCGAGTGGACTGCCGACCGGATCGAAGAGAACGCCTGGATCAACAAGCTCCGCGCCCAGGTCAAACTCTGGCGGCAAGGCGGTTATAACCCCAGGCCCACTAGCGTTACCAAGTCACTGCTTGAGTACTGGCAACGGCCCGACCGCGACCGTCGGCTGTTTTTCTGCCAGCTTGAGGCTGTAGAGACGGCAATTTACATCGCCGAGATCGCCGACAAAGTCGGCCAGGGGTGGATTGAGAGCGACCTACGCGCTGCCAGCGCCGGAGCCAATTCCACCCTACATCGCATCGCCTTCAAGATGGCCACCGGTAGCGGCAAGACAGTCGTCATGGCCATGCTGATCGCTTGGCAGGTTCTCAACAAGCTCGCCAACGCACAGGACGCCCGCTTCTCCGACGCATTCCTCATCGTCTGCCCGGGAATCACCATCCGCGACCGCCTGCGCGTGCTTCTGCCCAATGACCCGCAGAACTACTACAAGGCACTCGACATCCTGCCACCGGAACGAATTACTCAGCTTGAACAGGCCAAGATCGTCATCACAAACTTCCACGCGTTCTTGCGGCGCCAGACCATTGAGGCCGGCAAGCTAACCAAGGCCATTCTGAGCAAAGGCCAAGACGACCCATTCACGGAGACGCCCGACCAGATGGTGCGCAGAGTGTGCCGGGAGCTTCGCGGCAAAAAGAACATCGTGGTCCTCAACGACGAAGCACACCACTGCTACCGCCGCAAACCCGATACAGCCGAGAACAATGGCGGCGAAAAGCTCACCGGGGAGGAGCGTAAGGAAGCCGAGAAACGGGACCGCGAGGCCCGCGTCTGGATCTCCGGCCTTGAGGCCGTCAAAGCGAAGCTCGGCATCAAAGCGGTTTACGACCTCTCCGCCACGCCGTTTTTTCTTCGTGGTTCCGGCTACTCCGAAGGCACGCTGTTCCCCTGGGTCGTAAGCGATTTCTCGCTGATCGACGCCATTGAATCGGGAATCGTGAAGGTTCCCCGCGTTCCCGTAGCCGACGACTCCATGACGGGTGAGCAACCCACGTATCGTGACCTGTGGCTGCGGATCAAAGACCATCTCCCACACAAGGGGCGTGGCACAGAGGCAGTCTCAGGCGAACCGAAGCTCCCCGCAGCTCTGCAAGGTGCGCTCCACAGCCTGTACAGCAACTACGAAAAGTCCTATCGCCAGTGGGAACAGAACACCGAAGCGCGTGCTCGTGGTTTGACCCCGCCCGTATTCATCGTCGTCTGCAACAACACAAATGTCTCCAAACTGGTCTTTGACTACGTGGCCGGCTGGGATAAGTCCCTCGAAGGCGATGTGACGATTCCGGTTCCGGGGGCGCTCCCTCTCTTCAGCAACGTCCAGGATGGCCGCTGGAGCGACCGACCTAGCACCATCCTGATCGACAGCGAGCAGTTGGAATCGGGTGATGCCATGAACGCCGATTTCAAGCGTGTCGCTGCCCGCGAGATCGACGAGTTTAAGGCCGACTACCGCCGTCGTTTCCCCGGCCGCAATCCCGACGAACTGACCGACGAAGACGTCCTGCGCGAGGTCATGAATACGGTCGGCAAGGCGGGCAAGCTCGGCGAGCAGATCAAGTGCGTCGTATCCGTTTCCATGCTGACAGAAGGCTGGGACGCAAACACCGTGACGCACATTCTTGGTGTCCGTGCATTTGGAACACAGCTTCTCTGCGAACAGGTGGTGGGCAGAGGGCTGCGCCGAATGTCGTATGCCGTCGAAAGTGAAAGGTTCGCCCCCGAATACGCAGAAATTTACGGCGTGCCCTTTTCCTTCATTCCGTGCGCCGGAACCGGAGGCCCTATTGCGCCAAAGGCTTCGACGCGCGTCCGTGCGCTTCCTGAACGCGTCGCCTGCGAGATCACCTTCCCGCGTGTAGTTGGTTATCGCTACGACATCCCGACAGAGCGGCTCTCTTTCAAGTTCGGGCCGGACTCTTGCCTGCAACTTTCGACAAATGACTTGCCGACCAAGGTTGAGAATGCGCCCATCGTTGGCGAAACTTCCATCCATACGCTAGAGGACCTAAAGCGTCGGCGTGAGCAGGAGGTCGCGTTCCTGCTGGCGAAGCTCACCTTGGAACGCTACTTTCGGCAGGATGGCAAGACCCGCAAGGACACTCCTGGCCAGCACGCCTTTGATTCCGAGGTGCAAGCGTGGCTCTTTCCTCAAGTGCTGGACATTGCTCGGCGCTGGATGACTGAGTGCGTCTCGTACAGCTACGGCACCTTTCCGCAATTGCTTCTCATGCTTGAGTTCGCTTATGACGCTGCCAATCGCATCTATCTTTCAATTGTCAGTGCCAGTGCTGGCGAAAAGCGGCTGATGCCGATACTCCGCTCTTACGAACCTGTTGGCTCGACCCGCTTCGTCGATTTCGACACAACTCGCCCTGTGTACGCCACGCGGGCGGACAGGTGCCACGTCTCACACGTGGTTGCGGATACCGAATCGTGGGAACAGAAGATGGCCCAGGCGCTCGAAGACATGGACGAGGTCGCCTGTTATGTCAAGAACCAAAACCTCGGCTTCACCATTCCCTACACTCTGGCCGGGGAAGACAAGCCGTATTACCCCGATTTCATCGCCCGCGTGATGCGCCCCGGCACGGAACCGCTAAACCTGCTTGTCGAGGTTTCCGGCGAGCGACGCAAGGATAAGGCCGCCAAGGTCGCCGCCGCCCGCGAGTTGTGGGTGCCCGCGATGAACAATCACGGCGAGTTCGGCAAATGGGCATTCGTCGAAATTACCGACCCGTGGGACGCGCCCAACACCATTCGAGCGATGCTCACCTCAGGGAAAGTCACGAAAGGTTAGCCACTATGCTTCAACCCGACAACCAAAACAAAAAGTATGAATACCTGTTTACCGACATCGACATGGGTCGCATTAAGGTGCCTATGTTTCAGCGCGACTTTGTCTGGACGACTCAGCAAACAGCCAAGCTCATCGACAGCATCATTAAGGGCTTTCCAATTGGCTCCTTCATTTTCTGGCAAACAAGAGAAGGGTTACGACACATCAAGAATATCGGCAACGTGAGGCTGCCCGACGTGCCGAACGGCGAGCCGGCGATGTACGTACTCGATGGCCAACAGCGAATCACATCCTTATACGCGGTTAAGAAGGGCGTCAGGATCAACCGCGAGGGCGAGGTGATCGACTACAAGCAGATCTTCATCGACTTGTCCTGCGAGCCGGATGCCGAGGAGTCTGTTGTTTCCGCCGACATCGTCCCGGCTGGACCACATATCAGCGTCTTCGATTTGCTCAACGCGAGTGCAGCCGGACTCGCGCAGAACTTCCCAGACCCACAATTATTGAACAGGGTTGACACCTACCAAAAGCGCCTGACCACATACGACTTTTCGACCATCGTGATTCGGGAGTATCCAATCGAAATTGCGTGCGAGGTCTTCACCCGAATCAACACTGGCGGCACGACCCTCACTTTGTTCGAGATCATGGTCGCCAAAACCTATGACGAATCCCGGAAGTTTGACCTGCTGAGGGAGTATGAACTGCTCCTGGACACCGATGGCGAGGAAAAGGCGCTCGATGATGTCGGTTACGACTCGATCTCAGACACGACAATGCTTCAGTGTATTGCCGCTCACCTCAACAAGCAGGTGCGGGCGAGAGACATATTGAAGTTGGAGCGCGGGGCAGTAATCGATAGCTGGCCGATCGTGAAGCAGGGCATTTTCGCGGCGGTGGATTACCTCCGCACCGAAATTCAGGTTCCCGTGTCCCGCCTGCTCCCCTATGACGCGCTGCTGGTGCCTTTTTCGTATTTCTTCATACGGAAGGACGGACGGGAGCCGTCTGCCCTGGAGAACGCATTGCTAAAGCAGTACTTCTGGTGGGCATCGCTCTCGAATCGGTTCTCGGGAGCCGTGGAATCGAACCTCGCACAAGACATCCTGCGAATGGATGAGATACTCGCCGGACGCGCTCCCAGCTATGTTGGTGAAGAATTGCGCCTCACTCTCGATGATCTCCGCTGGCATGGGTTTCGATCCAATGAGGCGTTCTGCAAGGCGGTCTTGTGCCTCTATGCGCAATACCAACCTCGCCGATTCAACACCGATGCTCCGGTAACGCTCGATAACCGCTGGTTGCGATTGGGGAATAGCGAGGTCGGATGAGGATGGTTTCCGTGTCCGTCTCGGCAACTGCGGCCGCTGTGAATGGCGAATGTTAAAGTAATGTGAGATCGTCAGCTTC
>Ga0209040_10002572_pt1 | contig 14147 bp, 13 predicted proteins | sample BogFormECP12_OM3_FD_188240 | JGI IMG/M metagenome (GOLD analysis project Ga0209040, IMG submission 188240) | Bog forest soil microbial communities from Calvert Island, British Columbia, Canada - ECP12_OM3 (SPAdes) (version 2) | ecosystem: Environmental > Aquatic > Freshwater > Wetlands > Bog ...
TTCCCGCGACGGTGCAGGCGCTGCTCGCAGCCCGCCTGGACTCGCTCGAGCCCTTCCAGCGCCGTCTGCTCGCGCACGCGGCAGTGATCGGCCGCACGTTCTGGGAGGGCGCCCTGAAGGACCTCGCGGAGGCTGAGGGCGGCGACCTCGCCGGGGCGCTGCGGGCGCTGCGCGACAAGGACATCGTCGTCGCCGGCGAGGGCGGCGCGCTCGCCGGCGAGCCCGAGCTCGCGTTCAAGCACGCACTGATCCGGGACGCCGCCTACGAGATGCTGCCGAAGGCGGTGCGCGCACAGAAGCACTTCGAGGTCGCGCGCTTCATCGAGGCCCGCGCCGGGGAGCGCGTCGAGGAGGTCGTGGCCCTGCTCGCCGAGCACTACGGCAAAGCAGCCGAGCTCGGCAGCGAGCTCGGCCTGGCGCCCGAGGAGCTCGCTCCCTACCGCGCCGAGGCGCTCATGTACCTGGAGGCCGCCGGCGATGCGGCGACCGCCTTCTACTCCAACGCGGAGGCCTTCTCCAGCTACGAGGCGGCACTCGAACAGGCCGGCGAGGAGCCCGAAGCAGTCGCCCGGCTGCTCGAGAAGCAGGGCGACGTCGCGCTGCGCCTCGGCCGCGTCGACACGGCGATCGACGTGTGGGAGCGGGCGCTGGATCATCACAGCGCCCACGACGACCTCGAGCATGTCGCCGAGCTTCACCGCAAGATCGGCGCCGGCCTCGCCCACAAGGGAGAGCGCAGGCAGGCAATCGAGCACCACCAGCGAGGCATCAACCTGATCAAGGACGGCGAGCCGTCGCTCGCGCTCGTGCGCCTGTATGAGGAGGCGGCCTGGCTGTACATGCAGACGGGCGACAACATGCTCGCGATCTACGCTTCGGAGAAGGCGCTGCGGCTCGCCGAGCGCCTCGGCGAGATTCGCGCGGCGAGCCGCGCACACGGCATCTTCGGCCGCGTCTTCGGGCGCATCGGCGACACCGTCAAGGCGCGCGAGAACCTCGAGCGCGCCGTCGAGCTCGCGCGCGGGTCCGACGCGCACGAGACGGTGCTCGCGCTGATGGCGCTCGGCCACCACCTCGAGGGCTCAGACGGGGACTACACGGGCGCCGCCGTGGCCTACCGTGAGGCGCTCGCACTCGCCCAGCAGATCGGCGACGTGCCGACCGAGATCGAATTGCACGCGGCCGTGGCCCAGCTCGCGATCTACGCCGCGGACTGGGAGGGGGCCGCGCGCTCCAGCGACGCCAGCGCCGAGCTCTCCGAGCGCGAGGGCATGATCGGAAAGCTTTGCCTTCCCTACGCCCTGCGAGGACGCTTGCACTGGCGCGCCGGACGGTGGCAGGACTCCGAGAGCTCCTACCGGCGCGCACACGAGCTGGCCGAGCAGATCGGCTGGTCGGAGGTCTGCTTCGAGGCGCTCTACGGGCTCTCCAGCACGTTCCGCGACCAGGGCGAGATCGCGGCCGCAGAGAGGGCGCTCGCGCAGGCGCTCGAGGTCTGCGAACGCGCCGGGCTGATCGTGCAGTCGATCCAGGCCAGCTCGGCGCAAGCCATCCTGTACCGACTCGCGGGCCAGCACGAGAAGGCCGCAGAGGCCGCACGGGAGGCGGTCGCGCTGTCCGAGCGCGTGCGCTACCCCGTGGGCGAAGCCGCCGCGATCGAAGCCGCAGGCATCGTCGGGCCGATGCCGGGCGCGCTCGCCGAGCTCACACACGCGCGCGGGGCCTGGCAGGCGCTGGGGCGCCCGCTGGAGGCCGCGCGCTGTGAGCTGCTGCTCGGACAGCGGCTGCTCGAGGACGACCGCGAGGCCGCCGTCGCGGCACTGCGGCGGGCCGCGAGCGAGTACGCCGAGCTCGGCGTCGCGCACCGGGCCGAGCGCGCCCTCGAGCTGGCCGGCTCACGCGCCGCAGGCCCGCGGTAGACGCCGCCTGCGCTCGCCGGCGGCGTGCTCGCGCCGGAGCTCAGCTCGCGCTGGCGGGCTTGCCGCCGGCCCCATGGGGGGCTGCCGGCTGCACGGCGGTGGGGGGGCCGTTGCTCGACGTGCCGGCGCCCACCGCGCGCGGCGTCACGCGCGCTTTGCGTGCCGGGCGCGAGATGCGCGTGCTCACGCCCGCCGCGCCGCAGAGCGTGCCGATCGCCCAGCGCAGGTCGTCGGCGATCTCCTCGAGCCCGGGGAGCGCATCGTAGTCGCCGAGCAGGCCGAACCCGAGATGTCCGTCGTAGCTCATCACGGCGATGCCAAGCGCCTGGCGCTGGGCGAGCGGCACGACGGGGTAGAGGACGCGCAGGCGCCGCCCGAGCATGTACAGCGGGATCTGCGGCCCGGGGACATTGGTGACGACGAGGTTGAAGAAGGGCTGGCGGGCCTGCAGGCGCGCGGCCTGGCTGAGGATCGTCGGCGGGGCGAAGCCGGCGAGGTTCGTGAGGACCTGCGCGCCGACGGCCTGACCGGACTGCTTGAGGTCATCCATCGCTCTGCTGACGCGCTGTAGGCAGTCGGCCGGGTTCTCGACGCCCACGGGCAGCGGCGCCCACATCGCGGCGACCTGGTTGCCGAGCGCGCCGCGCTGGGACTTGGTGCGCACGGACACGGGAACCATCGCCTTCAGGACCAGGCCCTCGGTGTCGTGGCCGTGGTCGCGCAGGTAGCGCCCCAGCGCGAGTGCGACCGCGCCGAGCACCACGTCGTTCAGGGTCCCGCCGAGCGAGTCCTTGATCGCCTTGAACTGGGACAGGTCGGCGTCGACGAAGGTGTAGCGGCGATGCGGGCCGATGTCGACGTTGAAGGGGCTCGCGGGTGCGGGCGCATTGATACCGGCAAGCGTCGTGGCGCCGATGCTGGCAAGGCTCTCCTTGACCTGGAAGAGCACCTTGCGCGGGGTGCGCAGCACGGCGCGCGCGCCGCGGGCCATCTCGGCGGGAACGGTCGAGCGCTCGATGAGCGCCTCGCCGAGCAGCTTGGCCGCTCCCGGCAGCGGCTTCGCGCTCCACGCCGTCGGCGGTGCGGGTGGCGTGACGGGCTCGCGTGCGGTGTCGAACAGGACCGTCGTGATGTCGACCCCCGAGATGCCGTCCACGAGCGCGTGATGGGTCTTGGCGATCAACGCGAACCTCCCGCCCGCGAGGCTCTGGACCAGCCAGATCTCCCACAGCGGCTTGGAGCGATCGAGTCGCTGCGAGAACAGGCGTCCGGCGAGCCGCTTGAGCGCGGCCTCGTCGGCCGGCGCGGGCAGCGCGGTGTGACGGATGTGGTAGTAGGGGTTGAAGTGCGGGTCATCGGTCCACACCGGGCGGCCCTGGCCGAGCGGCACGTAGGCCAGGCGCTGGCGGTAGCGAGGCACCAGATGCAGCCGGTTGACGAGGTGCTCGACCAGCTCGGACAGCGCGGGCGACTCGCCCTCGAAGACCATCACCGACGCGACATGCATGTGAGCTGTCGAGTGATCCTCGAGGTGCAGGAACGTCGAGTCAAGCGCCGTCAGGCGATCGGGATTGGCCATCGACTATCGATTGTCGCGGTTGCGGGCGCCCCCGTCAACGACCCCCGCGAAAACGGCTTCGCAGCGCGGAAATGCGCATGTCGACAGCGGCCCCGCACAGAGCGCTGGACAGCGCGGCGCGCGCACAGGCGCCCGTTGCAGGCCGCGTCGCGGCCAGCGCGTGCCGTCGCCGGGCGCCCCCGCGGTGCATCCGCCATCATGGCCTCGCCTGGATCCCTACGAGGAGGACGCCCCGGATGGCCCTTGATGCAACGAAGATCGGCACGGTCGTGGCAGAACAGATGGAGGCCCTCGAAGACCGCTTCGGCGACGACTGCGAGATCGGCGACGTCTGCACGATCGTCGAGGTGCTGGGGCCCCACGGCTCTCAGGTCGCGATGCGCCCCAGCGGGGACACGCGTCCGCACGCGCTGATCGGCCTGCTCAAGCTGGCCGAGACGATGGCGCTGGCGAGCATGGAGCCCGGGACAGCCGAGGACGAGTGAGCGCGCGCGCCGTGCGTCCCCCCGGACTCGCACCGCTGCGGGGCGTGCGCAGCAGCGTGCTCAGCTTCTAGCGCTAGGAGACGAGGCCGACGAAGCCGGGGACGACGAGCAGCGCCCCCAGAACCAGCACGGCTACGGCGATCAGGCTGTCGTCGCGCGCAGGCGAGGGCTCGGCGAGCTCCGCCGAGCCCGGCTCGAGGGCAGATGGCTTCGCCCGCTCGTTCATTCCTGCACGTATCGGCCGCGTGCGGGGCTACTTGAGCTATCGCGAGCGACACTGCACGGGCGGGCGATCACCGACGGACATCGAGAAGGTGAATGCGTTGGAGCCGAACGCGCAGGGGGGGCCGGTGTCCGGCTCCAACGCGACGCGCAAAGCTAGGGACCTCGCCGGGGCGCGTCAATCCCGCAAACGGGGGATAGGTGCGCTGGCCCGAGGGCACGCCGCCAGGTGGCGCCTAGTGGATCGGGGATCTGATGCTCTGCAGAGAGTCGCCATGTGTGACCAACTCCACACCCCGTGAGGGATTTCTCTGATTCCGACCGCGCAGACGATGCGCGTGCAGGCTAGGACGGTTCGTCGGAGGGCGGCTGGGGTTGGTTCTCGGCGCGACGTTGAGCGGCGCGTTTCTGACGACCCCGCATCGATGAGGCGACGATGAGCACGAGGAGCACGACCGCGATAGCAACCACGATCACCACTACCCCTGTGCTCACCGCCAATACCATCACGGCCAGAGACTACTCCGCCGCCTGGCCGGCCGTTAGACGCCAGCATATGTGTGACCAACCGCACACGACAGTGCCGCGGATCTTCTAGCATACGAACGATTGTTCGACTCGCCGAGTCGCTCCCGTGGATGGGAGCGAACGGGGGACCCACTGCCGGGACGCCGACGAGGCGGCCCGGATGGGGCGAATCGGCCGCTGATGCGGCCGTAACGCCCGGCTGACACGCGTCTGGTTCGCGTGCCCGCCGGCTGTGAGCCCGACAGCTAACCCCGCAGGCGCCTACAAGGAGGTTTCCGTTGCTTTACGCCCCTGCGCTGTTCGCGCAGCCTGCCACCACCCTGACCCCGCCCGGGATCGCCTCGAGTGCGGGGATGACCGCCGGCGCGCCGGTGCGGACCGCGCTGAAGGTCGACGGCGCTGAGCTGAACGTGCTCGAAGGCCATCGCGCGACCTACACCGGCGAGCTGCTCGAAGCAGCCCGCCCGGCTCTGCCGGGACGAATCGTGGCGCTGCAGGCGCTCGGTCGCCGCGGCTGGAGCACGCTGGCGCGGTCGCGCACAGGCGCCAAAGGCCGCTTCAGGTTGAGCTATGTGCCGCGCAACATCGGCAGCTCGTGGCTGCGCCTGCGCTTCGCGGGCGCCGGCGGCGAGCTCGCCGCCCACCGCCGCGTGGGGGAGCTGAACGTCTATCGCCTCGCGCTCGCTTCCTGGTACGGAGGCGGAGGGAGCCTCGCCTGCGGCGGGACGCTGACGAGCAGCACACTCGGCGTGGCCAACAAGACGCTCCCCTGCGGCACGCTCGTCACGCTGCGCTACGGCGGGCACTCGGTGAGGGTGCCCGTGGTCGACCGCGGGCCCTATGTCGCCGGTCGCGAATTCGATCTCACCGAAGCGACCAAGCAGGCGCTCGGGTTCGGTGGCGTGGGGGAGGTGTGGAGCACCAGCTGACCGGCGCCGCGGCCACAGCCGCGGCCGGCGCCCGGCGCCCGCGACGCGGTGCCGGGCGCTGAGCCCGCCACCGACACCCGGCGCTCCGCCTGGGCGGGTTCGTGCAGGGGTTGGTTTTCGCCTGCATGCCTCATTGAATCAGCGGAATGTCAGTCAGCGTCAAAGCGTCGCGCACGCAGGTGTGGCTCGAGAGCCTCGGGGACTGGAGCTGGCCCGGACAGCGTGCGGCCGCCACGGACTTCCTGCCGCCGTCGTGGGTGCCCACGTTTCCCCCGCGCCTGGAGCCGCTCGCCGAGACCGCCTCGGCGTCCGCGCCCTGGCGGGCGGAGCGGGCGCTGCCCCGACGGCTCGGCCTCGGCGCTGTGCTCAGCGCGATCGCCTCGATCGGCGTCGCGCTCGCCATGCACGGGCCGCTCGCGCTCGAGCGGACGCTCGGCATCGCGCCCGCGCAGCTACAGACGGCCGACGCGCTCGACACGATCAGCTCGCCGCCCGCCACACAGCTGCCCACGCTCACCGCGGTCAGCCAGGACGCCGCCGGGAGCATGATCGACAGAGCGAGCTACAGCTCGGCTGCGCTGCGCGGGAGCGGATCGTTCTACGTCTACCTGCCGGCCGGCTACGCCGGCACGACCAGCCACTACCCCGTGCTCTACCTGCTGCACGGCGACGAACAGTCCGCGACCGCGTTCCTGCAGATCGGCCTGCAGGGCAAGCTCGACCGGCTCATCGCGGGCCACGTCATCCCACCACTGATCGCCGTGATGGTCCAGGGCGGGCGCGGCCCCAACAACTGGCGCAACTTCGCCGGCCCGCACTACGAAAGCTACGTGCTGGAAGTGCAGCAGCTGATCGACCGGATGCTGCCCACTGTTCCCGCCCGTAGCGCCCGCGCGATCGCGGGGGACTCGATGGGCGGCTACGGCGCCATGAACCTCGCGCTCGGCAATCCCTACCGTTTCGGCGTCGTCGAGAGCTGGATCGGCTTCTTCAACGGCCTCGAAGGCGACCTGCACGCCGACCGCGCGATCTTCTCCCGGCTCGGCCTGCACGCCTTCGTGTACGGCGCCGAAGAGGACCACATCGCAAATCCCGCCGAGGATCCGCCCTTCGCCACTGCCCTGCGAGCGGCGGGGGCGAGCGCCGACAGCGCCGTCTACCCCGGCGAACACAGCCTTGAAACGGTCGAAGCGCACCTCACGAGCATGCTCGTGTTCGCCGGCCGCGCGCTCGCTCGCTGACGCTCGCGATAGCGTCCTCGGAATCCCGGCTGGCTGGCCAGCCAGTATGATTCGCAGCCCACGCGGAGAGCGAGAAGGGAGTTTCGATGGCGGCCGTCGACAGCGATCTCGAGGACGTACTCGTCGGGGACATCACCCTCTGGCGGGAGGGGCCGCCGCACGAGCTCTTCAAGCGATTGCGCCACGAGTGCCCCGTGCACTTCACCTCACGCATCATCGAGTACCCCGAGGAGGCCGGCTACTGGTCCGCGACGACGCCCGAGGACATCCACACGGTCAGCCGCGACTGGCGGACGTTCTCCTCGGAACTCGGAGGGGTGACCGCGGTCGCCGGCATCCCGCTCGAGCTCGCCAGGGCGATGTTCATCGGCATGGACCCGCCCAAGCACGATCGCCTCAAGGCCCTCTTCCAGGCGGGCTTCACACCGCGGCGCATCGCCGCTCACGAGGACGCGATCAGGGCGATCGCGATCGACGTCCTCGAGCGGCTGCGCGGATGCCGCAGCTGCGATCTCGTCAGCGACGTCGCGCAACCGGTCGTCTCGCGCGTGATCGGCAGCTTCATGGGCATCCCCGAGGAGGACGACGCCAGCTGGGCCGCGCTGATGAACTCGGCGCTCGCCACCGGCGATGCCGATCTCAACCCCGAGGGCATCGACGGGTTGCTGCAGCGCGACATCCCCGAGATCTTCGAGCGCTGCCGGCGGCTGATCGCCGAACGCCAGGAGCAGCCGACCGACGATCTGACCAGCGTGCTCGTACACGCCGAGGTCGACGGGCAGAAGCTCGAGGAGCACGAGATCGTGATGGGCTTCTTCCTGCTGATGGCCGCGGGCAATGACAGCACCAAGGCGACCTACTGCAGCGGCATGCGCGCGCTCATGGAGAATCCCCGCGAGCGCGAGCTGCTGCTGGGAGATCCCGCGCTGATCCCCGCCGCCGTCGAGGAGTCGCTGCGCATGTTCCCCGCGTTCGCGCACTTCCGCCGCACCGCCACGTGCGACACCGAGCTGCACGGGCAGGAGATCCGCGCGGGTGAAAAGGTGGTCATGTGGTATGTCTCCTCCAACCGCGACGAGACGCTCTACGAGGACCCCGACCGCTTCGACGTGCGCCGCAACCCCGAGCACCAGGCCTTCGGCGCGGGCGGCCGGCACTTCTGCCTCGGCACCGCCCTCGCGCGACTCGAGCTCAAGGTCCTCTTCGAGGAGACGCTCGCGCGCTACCCCGAAATGCGCATCGACGGCAAACCCCAGTTCGTCGAATCTCCGTTCATCAACCAGATGAAGACGCTGCCGGTCGTGCTCGCGCCGTAGCGCTGCCACCGGCCCTCGAGCGCGATCGCGTGCGGAGCGCGGGCTGAACGGGGCGGGGAGTGGGCGCCGAGCCACAGCTGCGCACCGAGCGCCTGCTGCTGCGGCGCTGGCGCCCGGCGGACCGCGCGCCCCTCGCCGCGTTGAACGCGGACCCTGTGGTCATGGAGCACTTCCCCGCAACCCTCTCCGCCACCGAGAGCGACGCGCTGATCGAGCGCATCGAGCAGTGCTTCGAGGCCCGTGGCTACGGCCTGTGGGCAGTGGAGGTACCCGGAGAGACCCCATGCGCCGGCTTCGTGGGACTGTGGCCGGTCGAGCCCGAGCTGCGCTTCGCACCCGCCGTCGAGCTCGGCTGGCGCCTCGCGCGCCCATACTGGGGACGCGGCCTGGCCTGCGAGGCCGCGAGCGCCGCGATCGCCTTCGCACGCCGGCAGCAGCTCTCGCCGCTGCTCGCCTACACCGCCGCGCGCAACATCCGCTCGCGCCGGCTGATGGAGCGGCTGGGCATGCGCCGCGACCCCACCGCGGACTTCGAGCACCCGGACATCCCGGCCGCACACCCGCTCGCGGCTCACGTGCTCTACCGCGTCGACGTGCCCTGCGCGCCCGCCGTGGGTCCAGCCGCGGTGCGCTGAGCGACGCCGCCCCGTCGGGTGCCACGCGCGCTCGCCTATGCTCGGCACGTGTGCGGGCGCTACACGAACACCGCCGGTCCACAGGAGCTCGACGAACGCTTCAAGGTGCCGATCACGAGCGACGCGGGGACCCGGCGCTTCAACATCGCGCCGACCGAAGAGGTGCTCGCGATCGTCTCGCCGAAGGGCCAGGCACAGGCGCGCCTGCTGCGCTGGGGGCTCGTGCCGCCGTGGGCCGAGGACCTCAAGGGCTCGGCCAAGATGATCAACGCGAGGATGGAGACGGTCGCCTCCCGGCCCGCCTACCGTGCGCTGATCCCGCACGCATCGAGGCGGGCGCTGCAGCTCGCCGACGGCTACTTCGAGTGGCTGAAGCCCGAGGCGGGCCGCCGGGGCGCTGCCGGCGGGCCGCGCCAGCCGTTCTACTTCCAGGTCGACGGCGGGATCCCGTTCGCCTTCGCCGCGCTGTGGACGCCCGCGAAGATCGCCGGCGAATGGATCCACAGCATCACGATGCTGACCTGCGACTCCGCGCCCAACCGGGTCGCGGCGACGATCCACGATCGGATGCCGGTGATCCTCGCCGATCGCGACGCCCAGCAGGCCTGGCTGGATCCCGCGCTCGGCGCGAATGAGGCGCTCGAGCTGTGCGGCGCGCTGGCAGCCGGGCGCCTCTCCGCGCAGGCCGCCAACCCCGCGGTCAACCGCACCGGCGACGTGGCCGAGGGACCCGAGCTGCTGCACGCCCCGGCCTAGGGCAGAGGACCGCGAGCGCCCTCAGGCGGTCAGCCAGCGCCTCGGGTTCTCGACGAAGACGGTGTCGAAGCTCGCGTCGTCCATCGCGCCGAGCTCGCGCAGGGCGGGGACGACCTCCTCGAAGACGAGCGTCATCGACCAGTTGCGGATCGCGCCGCTGCTTTCGAACATCGGCGCGGCCTCGGCCGGGAACCAGTCGATCGTCGCGCAGAAATCCTGGGAGATCATCAAGCGCTCGGCGTACCCGCGGCGCAGCAGCTCCGCGGCCGTCGCGTTGCGCTGGCCGATCGGCAGGTACATCTCCAGGCCGTAGCGATCCAGGCCCACGTACACGCCCTTCTCGATCAGTCCCTCGATGTAGTCCACATCCTCGGTGTCTCCGCAGTGCGCGATCTGCACGCGCGCGAGATCGACGCCCTCCTCCTGGAAGATCTCGACCTGCCGCGGGCCCGTCGCGACCGCGGGCATCGAGTGCGCCATGATCGGAGCGCCGGTGCGCACGCTCGCGCGCGCAACCGCCCGGTGGATCTTCTCGACGTTCTCGGTCACCCCGGCCGCATCGGCCGCGCACTTCAGGAAGGCGGCCCTGATCTCGGTCCCCTGGATGCCGACCTCGATATCCGCGACGAAGTGATCGGCCATCACGTCGACGTCGCGATTGGCGAAGTAGTGGGGGAGATAGTCGTAGCTGTAGATGCCCGTGCATGCCACGACCTGCACGCCTGTCGCATCGGCCACGCGCTTCATGAAGCGCACGTCGCGCCCGCCGAACATCGCGGTCGGATCGACGATCGTCGCCACGCCGTGCTGCCTGGCCGCGCCCACGGCCTCCAGCGCCGCGTCCAGTTCGCCCTGCTCGTCGTAGCGCACCGGCCACTCCGCCGCGACCGCCTCGTCGCGAAAGCGCACATGCTCATGGATCAGCGTCAAGCCGAGCTGCTCCGCGTCGATCGCTCCCTGCACGGTCTCTACCTGCGACATCTGCATCTCCTCCCGGGCGCGCTCAGCGCAGCGGCTTGCCCCATCGTGTCTCCTCGCGAAGCCTCGTCTTCAGCAGCTTGCCGCTCGGGTTGCGCGGCAGCGGCTCGTCGCGCCGGGCGAGGAACTGCGGAACCTTGAAGTCGGCCAGATGCTCGCGGCAGTAGCCCAAGAGCGCCTCGTCGTCCAGCGCGGCCCCGGCCGTGGGCACGATCACCGCGCCGACCTTCTCGCCCATCATCTCGTCGGGCACCGCCACGACGGCCGCCTCGGCGACCCCCGGCGCGCCCGCGAGGACGTTTTCGACCTCGATCGAGTAGACGTTCTCGCCACCGCGGTTGATCATGTCCTTCATGCGATCGACGATGTAGAGCAGCCCGTCCGCATCGATGCGCGCCACGTCGCCGGTGTGCAGCCATCCGTCCACGAAGGTCTCCGCGCTCTCCTGCGGCTTGTTCCAGTAGCCCTGCACCACGTTGGGCCCGCGCACGAGCAGCTCCCCGGCGCCGGTGACGGGGTCGAGCTCCGCCAGCGTCACGTCCACCACCGGCAGCGCGAAGCCGACCGAGTCCGCGTGCTCGGCGGCCTCCTCGTGCGGCAGGAACGAGGTCAGCGACGAGGTCTCCGTGAGGCCGAAGCCGTTGCCCACCCGGGCGTTGGGAAACGCCTCCTCGATGCGCCGCACGAGGCTCTCGGCGATCGGCGCACCCCCGTAGAAGACCCACGTGACGGTGCTCACGTCGAGGCTCGCGAACTCCGGACGGGCGATCACCGCGTGGTAGATCGCCGGCACCGAGACCAGCTGGTTGACCCCGTGCGCGCCGATCGCCGTGAAGAAGCCCTCGAAGTCCAGCGGCCCGGAGAGGATCTCGACGCGGCCGCCGAGCTCGAGGACGGGGATCAGCTGGCTGTTGCAGCCGGTCACGTGGAACAGCGGCACGGAGACCAGGGACGCGATCGCGGGCCCCTCGGAGCGCTCGGCGAACAGGCAGCGGAAGGCGTTCTCGCTGTTGGTAGTGAAGTTCGCGTGGGAGGTCATCGCCCCCTTGGGAAAGCCCGTCGTGCCGCTCGTGTAGAAGATCGCCGCCAGCTCCTCGGGCGCGAGGTCATCGACGACGGCGGGCTCGCCGTCGGGCAGCGCGCTGCCCGCGTCGAACGTGAACACCGCGCCGGCGTCCCCGACCACGTACGCCGCCTCCTCCTCGGTGAAGCGGGTGTTGACCGGCACGACCGCCGCGCCGAGCAGCTGCGCGCCGAAGAACGCGACCACCCAGTCGATGCCGTTGGGCAGGCGGATCGCGACGCGATCGCCGCGCCGCACGCCCAGGCCGCGCAGGCCACCGGCGACCCGTGCCGCGCGATCCCACAGCTCGCCGTAGCTCAGCGACGGACCGCCCACCTCGACGAGCGCCGTGGCGCTCGCGTCGCGCTCGACGCTCGCACGCAGCAGGTGCACGAGCGAGGCCGGGCGATCACGGTAGCGCGCGATGCCATCCGCGCCGCGCTCCACGCCGCTGGCGTCGAACGGGTCGCGTCCCCTCGGATAAGGCTCGAGCACCACACCACCTTCAGTCGATTGGCCCCGGCAGCCTATCCGCAGACTCGCCCGCGCGCGCGACCGCGCGGCTCACGGTGCGAAGTGCCGGCCGGCCAGCTGCTCGATCGTGCCCTTCGTGCGCATCGTCATCGAGCCGAGCAGCCGTTCGATGCCCTTCATGTCCAGCGCCGAGTCCAGCACGCCGCCGCTCGGCAGCCAGAACAGCTCGCGCTCGCCGAAGGCAAGCCCATCGCGTCCCGCCGCCAGCGCAAGCGCGCTCGCTCTCGCCTCCGGCGAGGGCGCCCGCGTGAGCAGCGCGACCTGCAGCTTGCCCGCCGAGGCGCGCAGGCGCTCGGCGTCGAACGGCGCGGCCGCCGCGATCGCGCGGACCTCCGCGGCCTCGCGGATGAACGTCGGCGCCGCATAGCCGAGTGACTCCGCGAGCCCAACCTCGATGCGCTCGCGCAGCGCCTCCGCGCGCTGCCCGTCGGCGGCGAACACCACATTGCCGCTCGCCCGGAAGCTCGCCACCGCGGAGAAACCCATCGCGGAGAAATGCGCGCACAGCTCCGCGTTGGTGAGCCGGTGCCCGCCGACGTTCATGCCGCGCAGGAATGCCGCATACAGGGGCACGTCGCGCTGCGCTGGCTCGCCCCGGCGCGCTCCGCGCTCTCAGGCCGGAGCGGAGGCGCTGCGCTGCTCGGCCAGGATCGCCGCCAGGCGCGCGCGGTGGTACCCGGCGCCCCCCAGCAGGACCGCGTCGATCTGCGCCCGCTTGTAGAGCCAGTGCACGTCCGCCTCCCACGTGAAGCCGATACCGCCGTGGGCCTGGATCGCGCTGGCCGTCACCTCGCGCCCCGCCTGCGAGGCCGCCGCCTTGGCCATCGCCGCGGCCTCCGCCAGGCGAGCCGGGTCCGCGTCGGCGCTCCACGCCGCGAACGCCGCCGTCGAGCGCGCCTGCTCGGTTTCCAGCAGCATCTGCGCGCAGCGGTGGGAGACCGCCTGGTAGGCGCCGACCGGCACGCCGAACTGCTTACGCTCCTTCACGTACTCGACCGTCATCTCGAGGGCTCGCTCGCAAACGCCCACCAGCTCCGAGCTGACCGCCACGAGTGCGCGTGCCAGTCCCGGGCAACCCTCCTCGAGCGCCTCGCCGGCGGGGTGGGCGGGATTGAATTCCACCCGCGCCGCCGAGCGGGTCGGGTCGATCGCCGCGACCGGGCTCACCTCGGCCTCCTCCGGCGTCAGCAGCCGCCCGCTGCCGTCGTCTTCGATCAGCACGATCACGCCGGCCTCCGCGCCACCCACGACGAGCTCCGCGGTCCCGTCCACCGCGCCCGCAAGCGCACCGATCGTCTCGCCCGACGCGAGACGCGGCAGCCAGCGCTCGCGCTGCTCGGGCGAACCCGCCTGCTCGATCACGCACGCCGCCATCGTGCTCGCCAGCAACGGCACCGGCGCCACCGTGTGCCCCAGCTCCTCGCAGAGGATCGACAGCTCGATCGTTCCGAGTCCCTGGCCGCCGTACTCCTCGGAGATCGCGATCCCCGGCCAGCCGAGCTCGCACAGCTCAAGCCAGAGGCGCTCGTCGGTCGTGCCCGCCTCGGCGTGCTCGCGCACCCGCTCGGGCTTCGCGCGCTCGGCCAGCAGATCGCGCGCGGTGCGCTGGATGTCACGCTGGTCGTCTGTCAGGCCGAAGTCCATCGAGCTACGCGATCCCGCGTGCGCAGGCCCGGCAGGGCCGGAGCCGATGACGATTCAGAGCGCTCATGCCGCCACCTTCAGCCGCGGCAGCCCGAGCACCCGCTCGGCCACGATGTTCTTGAGCACCTCGGTAGTGCCGCCCTCGATCGTGTTGCCGCGCGCGCGCAGCAGCTCGTAGCTCCAACTCGTGCCCGCGATCAGGGCCTCCGGCCCGATCACGTCCACGGCCAGCTGCGTGACGCGCTGGTTGGTGTCCGACCACAGCCACTTGACCAGCGAGCCCTCAGGGCCGGGCTGGCCGTAGCGCTCGGCGTCCGT
>Ga0209040_10002575_pt1 | contig 14132 bp, 10 predicted proteins | sample BogFormECP12_OM3_FD_188240 | JGI IMG/M metagenome (GOLD analysis project Ga0209040, IMG submission 188240) | Bog forest soil microbial communities from Calvert Island, British Columbia, Canada - ECP12_OM3 (SPAdes) (version 2) | ecosystem: Environmental > Aquatic > Freshwater > Wetlands > Bog ...
TAGCTCCAGCCGAGCCCGATACGCCGATATTGCCGGCGGTAAACGCGCCGGCCCCGAGCGCGGTTATCGCATACGAATTCCCCGAGACGTCCCCGACGGCGCCAGTAGCGCTGCCGTCGGTAGCATAGAGGCCCGCCACCGCGGCCGAAGATTGATTGGCGCCGAGTTGGGTAGCGATCGTACTGCCGATCGAGAGACCGATTATTTGGCCTTCGGACGGACCGACCTGGAACTGCACCCCGTTCAAAGAGCCATCGAGCAGGTTGAGCCCGTTGAACACCGATTGCTGTGCAATCGTCGATACCTGGGTCTGCAATTGTGAGACGACCTGCTGCAACGATTGCAGCTGCTGGGTGCTGTTGATGCCGTTGGCCGCCTGGTTGGCGATATTTCGAATCTGCTGAAGGATGTTGATCTGCTGGGTGACCCCGCCATTCGCCGTCTGAACCAGCGAAATCGCCTGGTTGACGTTGGAGAGGGCCTGTTCGGTACCGCCGATCTGAGTCGTGAATCCTTGCGCGGCAATGTAGCCGGCGGGGTTATCCGCAGGGCTGTTGATCGCCTGCCCGGAAGACAGCTGTTGTTCCAGCGTATTCGTCGTATTGCCGGTATTGTTAAGGGAGGCCAACGCGTAGAGTGCGTCGACGTTGGTGTTGATAGCTCCTGCCTGCATTCCGTGCTCCTGATACCGACGGCGCGACGAGGCCGCGCGGCGCGGGTTGAGTGGATCCTAGGCGCCTGCGGTACGCGTAGCAGGCGTCTCGCTACCTAAGACGGACGCTTGCAGATTTTGTTGCACGACGTTTTGGCTCGGGCTTAGGGCCTGTCACGGCAGCCACGCCTTCCGCCAATCATCGAGATGGTCTTCGAGCATCCAGTGCTCGAGCACCGCCGCGCGCAGATGCTCGCCGGCGCGCCGGCACGCCTCCCGTTCGGCAACCATGTCGCGAATCGCTTTCACCCAAGAAAGATGCCGATTGGCCACTCGGAAGACAGGCAGCCCGCACTGATAAGGCAGGATGTCGGTGCATAGCACCGGGTATCCGAGCACCCCGTACTCCAATAAGCGAAGGTTGCTCTTGGCCTCGTTGAACGGATTGTGTTCGAGTGGTGCGACCGCGAGGTCGAGGTCGAGCGAAGCAAGCTTTTTGCCGTAGTCGCGCAGCGGCATCCATTCGTGATATTCAGCGACAAAGCGCCTGAGTCGGTCGGGGCACATCCCGAAGAACACCCAATCGACTTCCTTGGCCGTCGCCTCAATGACGCTCTCGATCAACAGCAAATCGCCTAGATGTCCGAGCGCGCCTGCCCATCCGACGCGCGGCTTGCCGTCGAGCCGTCTCGTGGGGGGAGCGAGGCCCAACCAGCGCCGCTTCTCCAGACGATTGGGCAGCACAACGGTGCTGCCGCACAGCTTGCCGTATTGGCGTGCCAGCGGCTCCGTGCTGACCACCAGCCGATCGCAAAGCGATAGGGCCTTCTTAAGTCGCTCGCGCATATCGGGCGGCATTGATTTGCGATGAACGCTCTTGAGGGGCAGATTGGTGATCAGATCGTCGAGCTCAAAGACCCGTAAGGCCGTGCTGGTATTCTTTACTCGCTCGATGACGTCGATTTGCTGCCAGTCGAGCTGCCGTTGGAAAACGATGCTGTCGGGCGCAATTCGCGCCAGCTCTGGCGGCGTATAAAGCCGCATCGTTTCATGGCAGTGGACCAGCCCCGATTTCAATAGAGCCCGGCTCGGTGCAATCATGCGGTATTCGCCGCAACCCTCGCGGTCTGCGGGGTGAAGCAAAACACGCTTCCGCGGCCGGAACTCAGGGTCCCAGGTCGGCGGCCCCTCTGTCTCGACGGCGAAGCCAAAAGCGCAGGAAGAAAGGTTGCGGTTGTAGGCGGGATCAAAGGCGATGCGCGGCATCCACCGGCGGTACATGGCCAATCTCTCGCGAGCGAACCGCCCATTCTTTTCTCGAGCTGGCTTGCCTTCGACATCGGTACGCAGGCTCGCGCTCGCTTCGTGAAGAAGCCGCGCAAAGGGCGTCCAGGCGACAAGGTGTCCGGCTTCGCGGACCTTCAGACAGTAATCGACGTCATTGTAGGCGACCGCGAAGCTCTCCTCGTCGAGACCACCCACCTCGTCATAGAGCGAGCGCCGTGTCACCAGACAAGCCGCCGTGACGGCGGAGAAATCCTGGACCACTTGTAGGCGGCCCCAATAACCGAAGGCGCTTTCAGGCTCGCCAATATAGGGATGTTCGGCGGGTGAGCCCCAGCCGACCCCGAGGATCACGCCGCCGTGTTGAACTCGGCCATCGGGATATAGGAGCTTCGCCCCGACAGCCCCGACGTCCGGTCTACGGGCAAGCGACATCATCTCGCCGAGCCATGCGCCGTCGAGAGGCGCGGCATCGTTGTTGAGCAGACAGATATACTCGCCGAGCGCAGCCTCGCGGACCGCGCGGTTGTTCATTGCCGAGAAATTGAAGGCCCCCGGATGCCGCAACACTCGAATCCGGCTGCCGATCTCGACACGTTTATCCTCGATCGTCCGAAGATAATCACAGGCATCTGCCTCGGTGCTGCCGTTGTCGACGACGATCAGTTCGTAGTTCTGGTACGTCGTCTTGTGCAAGACACCTTCGACGCAGCGTTTCAGAAGGGTCAGCTGATTTTTTGTCGGGACGATGATTGAGACGAGCGGCTCCGGTCCCTCATGACCGTAGCGCACCCGGCAGAAATGCGGCTGCGCCCCCGGCTCTGCCGCCGCTGAGATCCCCAACCGATCGAGATGAGCTTGCACGACTGCCGGCATGTCGGCGCAAATCGCCTCGATCGGCCGTTTCGATCGGCCCGATATCGTCAAACGGTGGTAGAGGATATCCGCGATGTGCCCAAAGCCGTCGGCGCCCGGGCTCTCGGCAAGTCGAAGAGCGAGATCGTACTCCTCGATACCATCCCATCGGGGATCGAGCCCGCCCAGTTGCACGAAGGCTTCGCGCCGCACCACGAGCAACCCACCGACATAGGGTACGCTGCGCAGCAGATCGAGGTTGAAATCCGGCTTAAAGTGGGGTCCTGACTGCACATCCTGAAAATCGATGCGGTCCTCATCACTGTACACAGCCGACCACTCGGGATGGCGGAACAGCGCGTCCGCAACGCTGAAGAGCGCGTGGGGCGCGAGTTGGTCACCGGCGTCGATCAGAGCAACGCTGTGCGCGTTCGATCGGTCAAGGTAACGGTTCAGCGTCTCAGTCGCGCACCCTTCCGCCGGGTGCCAAAAAAGCCTCGAGTCGGTGGGGAAGGAGCCAGGCACGGCACCTTCCGCGACGACATGCAACTCCCAATCCCCGGCCATCTGGAGGAGCAGCGACCGCAACGTTAAGGCAACGCGCACCTCGGCGCCAGCTGGCAGGATCATGCCGAAGGCCAGCTTTGGCACGAACGGCCATTGGCCGACGCGCTCGGCAACCCAATCCGATCGAGCAAAAGCCGTCGATGCCCGACTCCCGACCCACTGAGGATAAGCTTCCGCTGCTGCGAGCGGTTGCGGCAAACCCGTCCCATCGAGCGTGATCGCGGAGATGGTTTGATCGAGTGCCCTCGCCTCACCGGCTGTCCGTGAGCCAAAGGTGCGGAGCTCGGCGATCCTATGCTCGGCCCGCGTTAGCCGGCGCGTCAGGTCGGTGCTCACCCGATCCTGCGAAATTGCTTCGGCGCGGCATTCCGCAAGACTCCGTGCAGCCTCGTCAACAATTGGTAAGAACAACTGATCGGCATGGTTCAGCTCGCTTGCCACCATACTGCATGTATCCTGGAGCCGGACCTGATCGGCGGAAATAACGGCCGAATAAACCGCTTCGAGCCACGGCGCCATGTTTTCCGCCCCGGGGTCACTTGGAACCAGAGCGCCCGCCTGATGGTGACGAAGCTCGGGCGAAAGGAGCGTGTCGATGGCCGCTTCCGCCGATGGCCCGGCGGCAGGCCAGACGAGGCCAAGCTCGCGCGAAATCTGCGATACCACGCTACGCCAGCCGCGATGCCCGACAAGATCCTCGTACTGCACAACGGTTCGCGGATGGCCGCGAGTCGCTAGCTCCGCCTCGAGAACATGACGCAGCCACAACAAGCCGGCGTGCGCCGTACTCACCCCATCTCTGGCCGCAAGCGACGCCGCCACGTCGCGAGGGTGTCGCAGCGTCAGGATGAAGCAGGGCTTCAATTTCAGCTGGTCGAGAAGTGCAGACCAAAGCGGCAGCAGCCGACACAGCCGCGGGTCCTTCACTCCGCAGAGCCGGACCCCAGCGAAATCGCGTAGCAAGATGGTCGAAAGCGTTTGGCCGGCACTGCGCGCGACCTCGCTTTTGTCCCATCCTGGCGGTAGCGGTCGGATATCGTCCCAAGACCAACCCAACCTCGCTATCAGCTTGTGATGGACTGCGACGATATCGCGGTGTTCCCAATACCCGCGCGGATTGTCCGGCGATGCAGCCATCAGATGGTCGCCGAGCTCAACCCCCAGACAATGAAGCACACCGGCGAGCGCCGACGTCCCACTTCGATGCATACCGAGCACGATGACCGCCGTCGAGCCTTCCAATCCCACCGAGCGCGTACCGGCAGAAAGGTCGATCCCGGTAACCGGCTCGGCCAGCGAAACGGCCGAGGCGTCGCGTAATTCTCTCACTACTGAATCAGCGAAAAGAGGGACAGATTCTGGATTTTTGCGAAGGCCGCTTCCGCCGCCTGCAGGGCCGTGACGCTCTCGCTGTAGTTTGCCAGGACCTGGGGAAGGTTTATGGACTGCAGGTTTGCTAGCTGCGCTTGGGCGTTCGTGCTCAGCACTCCGTCCTGGTTCTGTACGCCCTGAATTTCGGCGAGGCTTGAGCCGAGCGCTGCCTGGGTCGACAGGATGTTCGCTTGCGCACCATCAAAATTGGCGATGGCATTCTGGATTTGTTGCGGATCTGACGAGCCGTTCCCGATGGCCGAAATCAGGTCCTGGACGGTCTGAAAGAGGGTCGAAGTCGCGGCGGTCTGCACGACAAAATGGTCTCCCGCCGCCGGCTTCCCAGCGATCCTCACATCCACACCGCCGAACAGCAGATCCGAACCGGCTGTGAAGCCACCCGACGTCACGGTGCCGCTGCTTGCCGCATAGCTGGCACTACCCGGGCTTCCAGTGCCGCTGGCGACGGTGTAGTTGAGGGTGTTGCCGACGCCGGCGGAGAAGGAAATCTCGTATTGCGTGCCGGCCAGCTGCTCCGCGGTCAACTGGCTGATGCTCGATACGCCTTGCGGGACCGCATAAGCGCTTCCGGTGTTGGATGTTGCGGCCGTCACCGCGACACCGTTGTTGCCGGCCGGTATATCCGTGAAAATGCTCTGGCCGGAAATGGTGACCGGCACTGTGAGTGACGGAGCGACCTCGATGTTATTCGTTCCGGCGTCGCCGGTGAACACGACTTGCCCGCTCGGAAGCGTCTGGAAAGGGGCGGTATCTGCGCCGGATCCGGCGAAAATGTAGCGACCGTTCGGGTCCTGTGAATTGGCCAGCTGAACGAGTTGCTGCAGACCGTTTTGCGCTGTATCGACCAAAGCTTGGCGGGTCGCGGCCGCCTCGCCGGCATTGGCGCCCTGCAGGGCGGTCTGCCGGAGCTGATCGATCAAGGTGGCCACTTGTTGCAGGACGCTCAAGCCGCTCTGGATCTCCTGCGCCGCGCTCTGCGCGTTGCCGGCATCGTATGCCAGGCGGTGGATCTCGCCAGCCACCCCAACGGCCGCCCCGGCTCCGGCCGGGTCGGTGGTGGCATCGAGCATCGTCTGGCCCGTAGCGATTTGGCGATTGAGCTGACTGGCATTGCTCTGCTGGGCCAGCAGGTCGTCCAGCGAGCCGAGAAGGAACTCGTTCGTGCTTATTCGCATTTGTGGTGCCTCGGCTCTTTAGACAGCGTTCAGCAAGCTCTGGAACAGCGTCTGGGTCACGGCGATCACCTTTGCCGCCGCCTGATACGCCTGTTGATAACCGACTAAATCGGCCGCTTGCTCGTCGAGGTTGACCCCGGATGTCGATTGCTGGGTCTTTTGTGCCTGAGTGAGCACGGCTTGCGCCGCCTGGGCAGCGACATCCGCCTCCTGACCGCGGCTTCCGACCGTTGTGACGAGCGCGCCATAGAAATTGCCGAGGGTCTGCCCAGACAACACGTTCTGCGTTGCGAGGTTGGCGAGCCCGACGACATTACCGTTGCTGCCAACCCCTCCGGGCGTCAGGGTGAAGCTGTCGCCGGCCGCAGCGGTGCCCGGGGACAGAGAAATTGTCGCCACTTCGCCGGCCGGCCCTGGCGCCGGATAGGCGATCGCTATCTCCGCCCCTGAGGTCGGGTCGAGGCTCCCCGAGCCGATAACGGAATTGGTGCTCGACAGCACGTCGAAGTTGGAGCTGGAAGTGAATTTGATCGAAATCGGCTGCCCGAACTGACTTGCCGGAACCAGTACCGTTCCCGGCGGTAGCGCTGTGCTGGCGACCGGGCTGCCCGCCTTCGCGTGCACGTCGCCAACGTTATTGCCGGGGGTCACGACATAAGGCGAGGCCGCCGCAATCGCCGACGGATCGTTGATCGCGGTCGTGAGCGTTTGAGCTGCCGTCGTTGTCGGTTCGATTTTGAAGCTGTCACCGGTTTGAACAGTGCCGGAAACCGTGATGGTCAAACCATCCAGGCTGAGAGCAGGGCCGTTGCCGAGCGCGGTCACTTGCCCAGTGGCGGTGTCGGTCGCCTCGAACCCGGTAGCGGTCTTGGCAAGGATAAAATCGCCAGGGGTGAAGCCGGCGGGATCGGTAATCGCCGCGGTCAAAGTGCCGTTGCCCGCGTTGGATCGGGAAGGATTGACGTTCGGCCCGGCAAGCGAGAATAGCGGCTGGCCGAGATTACCGTTGAGATCCAATCCCAGAGACTGTTGCGTATTGACGGAAGCGGCAAAACCCGCCGCGAGAGCCCCGACGGAATCCCGCGCGCTGACCAGCTGCGCACGAGAGGCAAGCAAACCGCCCAGCTGCCCATCCGAGAGGTTCTTCGTCAAATCCTGCCCCGTCTGTCCGTAGGTGATCGCCACTTCCCCGTCGCCGTATTCGCTGGGGCTGACGGTCAGCTGGTAGGAGCTCGCGCCATCGACCAGTACGGCACCACCCGATGTATAAACGTTGAGCACCCCATTCGCGCCCGGCACGCTTGTGATGCCGAGCTGTTGCCCGAGTTGCTGCACGAGCTCGTCCCGCTTATCGAGCAGGCTGTTGGGGGCTCCTCCGGCTGATGTCGTCTGTCCCGGGATTGCTTGGTTCAGCTGAGCGATCTGCTGGGTCAAAGTATTGATCTGCTGCACGGCGGCTGTCGTTTGACCGTCCAGCGCAGTCAACCCCGCCGATATCTGGCCGCCAACGGAGCGGAAACCGGATGCCAACGATTGCGCTTGACCCAGGAAAGCCTGGCGATTGGCTGCGCTCGTCGGATCCTGGGCGACCTGGTTCGCTGCAGCGAAAAAACTGTCGAGAGCAGATCCGAGCCCGCCGGCTCCGCCGGAGGCGACGGGAAAAATCGACGCCAGATTCTGTGCATTAGTCTGCGCGACCTGCGCCGCTTGATCGACCGAGGAGGCCCGCACCACTTGCTGGTAAGCGAATTGATCAAACGCTCGCTGGACCGAGCTTACCTCCGTTCCGCGTCCCGGGCCGCTGTCGAGCCCCTGTAGCTCGGTCTGATTGATCGACTGGGCGTTGTAGCCGGGCGTGTTGACGTTCGCTGTGTTGTTGGATACGGCCTGCATGCCTTCGGCCGCGGCGGACAGGCCGCTCAAGCCGGTTTGCAGGAGCTGCGACAGACCGGTCATTTCAAGTTTTTCCCAAGAGGTGTCCGTTGCCGCTATTGCGAATGCCCGTCAGCAGGCCTTCGCCCCGTCGAACGCGTAAGTCTCCACCGATCTGCTCTACCCGTGTCCGCGCGGTGTATAGCGCTCGGTTCACCTCGCGCATCAATTCCGCCAATGCACGCTCGAGTTCTGGCCAATGGGGGACATCGAGCGAGCGTCGCATTTCGTCGAGGACCTGCAGGTCCTTGACGAGTGCGCCACGACGATCGATCAGCAGCTTGACGGTCGCGACCGGCAACCGATCGAACCTGCCGTCGCGTTCGATTTTGAACAGGCGAGCCAGGCGTCGGGCGGCGTCGCTCTCTCGGCGGATCAGGGCGGTCCCGGTTTCGGTCACTCCGCCCTACCCTTGCGTCCTGAAGAGCCTCAGCCCTCCGGCCTGGTTCGGAGCCGCGAACCCCGCGGTGACCGAGGGACCGGCGGCAATGGCTTCGAGTTTGCGCACATAATCGGTATCGGTGGCGTATCCGCCGGCAACCAGACCTCGTCCGTAGGCCGCCGCATCATCACCTAGCCCGATAAGCGCCTGGTATCGAGAGCTATTGCCGATCAGCGCGACATAATCCTGCACCGAGGCATCAAGGCTCGGATAGGCCCGGAAGGAGGCTTGGCGAGGCACCATCTGCTCCCCTTCCATTTCATGGGTGGTGGTCGTCACCTGCGCCCCCTGCCAGGATTGACCCGCTTTGATGCCAAACAAGTTGTTGCCGACCATCGAGCGCCCCCAGCCGGTCTCGAGCGCTGCGTGCGCCAGCAATATCCTCGGCGATACCCCAAGTTGCCGGCCCGCCTCCTCCAGCAGCGGGCGGAGCTGCTGGATGAATGGCTGCACCTGCGCCGGGGTCGTGCCGGAGGCGGCCGGGGCGTCACTCGCGAGCGAAGGCGATGCCGCCCATCCGTATGTCGGGGAAAGTGCGCCGTTTGAGGTAACGGATCCCGCCCTGCCTGTGGTGGGCGTCGCCGCCGGACTAAGGCCAACACGTGCCAAGGGCCGCAGGCCGTTGTACTGCCAATATGGTGCCAGCGCAAAGCCATCGGCCGAGGCGTATGCGGGGGAGGGTGAGGTCTGCGGCCTCGCAGCCTGTGGCACCGAAGCGGGCGTACGATCCTCCGCTCCGCCAGCCGCCGCCTGCTGTTTTGCCTCGATCGAGCGGAAAATCATATCCGCCAATCCGAGCTTGTCGCCGGACATCGCCGCCTGACTGATGGTGTTCGCAAACAACGCACTGACAATATTGCCGCCGACCCCGTCCCCCGCCATGGCAATCGCTGCCCCGTCGCTGCCCTGCATGACACCTTGCATCAGCAGAGCGCCGAACTGCCCGGCAACCGCTTTGGCGGCCGCCGGGTCATTGCTTTGTTTCTTGAGGGCAGACAAACCCTTGGGGTCGGCTATGGAAGTCAGCCGCTCTGCGGTGGCGAGGTCCACTCAGAGCACCTTGATCCGAGCGCGGAGCGCGCCTGCTTGCTGCAATGCCTGCAGGATCGCCATCAGGTCCGATGACGTCGCTCCGATCGCATTGAGATTTCGCACGATGTCGGAAACCCGGGGTGCGTTATGTAATTCGACGACCTTGGCTCGCTTCTCGTTGGCCTGGACTTGCGTTTGCGGGACCACCACCGTCCGGCCTCGGCTGTAGGGTGCAGGTTGGGAAACCTGCGGAAACTCGTTGACCGTCACTGATAGCGTGCCGTAGGCCACAGCGGCGGGTCCGATGTGGACATCCTGGCCCATGACCACGGTGCCGCTTTGCGCGTCTATCGCAACTTCAGCACTCGGTTCCTCGGGATTGATCGGAATGTCGAGAAGATCTGCGACGAATTTCACGCGCGTTGCGGCTGCGCCGGGTCCCTTGACCCCGACTTGGCCCGGTCCTAGCGCGGTTGCGAGGTGTCCCAGCCGTGCATTTATCGCGTCGGCGATGCGCGCTGCATTGGCGAATGATCGGCTGTCCAGATCGAGCAGGATCGTGTCCTCGGCGGCGAAGCTCGCCCTTGGTATTTTCTCGACGGTTGCCCCTCTCGGGATGTGCGCGACGGTGGGAATGTTGACGCTGGTCGATGCCGCCTGACCGCTGGCCTCGAAGCCGCTGACCAGCAGCGAGCCCTGAGCGACCGCATAAACCTGACCGTCGGCCCCCCTCAGCTCGGTCATCAGCAGCACGCCGCCACGCAGGCTCTTTGCATTGCCGAGTGCCGACACGGTAACGTCGAGCTTCTGACCGACCTGCATGAAAGTCGCGAGGTCGGCCGTGACCATGACCGCCGCCACCGCCGTCGGTTGAATGAAGGCAGCGGGATCGATTGTCGAACCGAGCTGCCGCAGCATGTTCCGGATCGACTGCACGGTGTACGGCACCTGGGTAGTCTGGTCGCCAGTCCCGGGGAGGCCGGCAACGAGGCCGTACCCGATCAGCTGATTGTCGCGGGCGCCCTCGACCTGGACGAGGTCCTTGAGCCGTTCGCAGTAGGCCGGCATCGTGGCGGCGGCCCAAACGACCGCGGCAAGCACTGCTATTTGAACCAATCGCCCGGCCATAGCTGACTTACGTTCAGGAACAAACGCTGCAGGAAGCCCATCTTCGGCGCAAGATAAGTCTCACCATCGCCGCTGAACTCTATATGCGCTTCGGCCATCTGCTGCGACAGCACCGTATTGTTGGATAGCACATCTTCCGGCCGCACAACCCCGGCGATCCGGATGTATTCCTTGCCCCCGACAAGCTGCACCTGCTCCTCTCCGGCGACGACCAGGTCGCCATTGGGTCGGATACGCCGGACTATCGTGGACATAGTAGCAATAAAACTGTCGCTCTGCGCAGTCGCGCCGCTCCCTTGCAAGCTATTGGCGCTATTGTAATTCAGATTGGCATTGAATTTCGTTGTCGAGCTCGAACGTCCGAAAGACTGAGGAAAGCCGAAAAAATTGTTGACATTGCTAACCACACTGTCGTTGCGGCCGAGGTTTTGACTCACATTTTTCGTAGCTGTCGCGGCTTGAGTGATTTGGACGGTTACAATGTCGCCGACCTCCCAAGGCCGGTGGTCGCGGAACAGGGCGAGACCTGCTCCTCCTTGAATATTGTTTTGATAGATGGCGCCGTTGGTTACCGGAAATCCTGTCCCTTCATCGCCCGGCAGATGCTGCAGACTCGCCAGCATGTCATCCTTCGTCGACGGCGCGTGTTGGCAGGCGGCAAGGCCGCTACCGAGTACCAGCAGGACGGTCGCGGGAGAAACTGGCGGGCGCGGGCTCACTGCGCTATCTGAGTCAAATAGCCTAGCATCTGATCGACATTCTTGGCGGCCTGCGTGTTCAGTTCGTAGGCGCGCTGCGTCGCAATCATGTCGATCATTTCATCGACCACGGATACGTTCGAACCCTCGAGATAACCCTGGGCAACGGTGCCGAGCCCGTTCTGGGAGGGTTGCCCGGTGGTCGGCGCCCCGGAGGCCTGGGTCTGCGTCGCCAAATTGTCGCCGGTGTATTGGAGCCCCGCGGGATTGATGAAATTGGCGAGTTGGATGAGCCCGATTTGCGACGGCTGCGCCTGGTTTTGGATCTGCACACTGACCGTGCCGTCGGTCCCGATCGTGATCTTCTGCGCGCTGCGCGGAACGGTGATTGGCGGCTGAAGTTGATAGCCCTTGGCGGTGACGACTTGTCCTTGGGCGCTGACCTGTAAACTGCCGTCGCGAGTATAAGCGATCTGTCCGGAGGGGAGCAGGATCTGAAAATAGCCTTGCCCATTGATTGCGAGATCAAGCGCGTTGCCGGTCTGCTCCAGGCTTCCCTGCGTCACGACCGGCTCGGTGGCCACCACGTTTGCCCCCGTGCCTTGCTGCAGACCCGAAGGATAATTCGTCGCTTGCGACGTGAAGCCGCCAGCCTGGGTCTGGTCCTCGTAAAGGAGATCGGCGAATACCGGCCGCATTCGTTTAAAACCAGTGGTATTGATGTTCGCCAGATTGTTCGAGATCACGTCCATCTTGGTTTGTTCGCCTTCTAGGCCGGTGCGAACGACGGCGAGCGACTGCATCAACTTGGAATCCTCCGCGGTAGCGTTATCGACCACTCACGATAATGTCAGAGGGCTGCTCTGGCCCTGTCCGGAAGCGAACACCAGCCGCATCATTTCGGTCTGCATCTGAAAGGTGCGGGTGTTCTCGATCATGTTCATCATCATCGCGACGGTATCGGCATTGCTGTCCTCCAGCGCGCCGACCTGCAAGCGGACTCCGGCATCTGCTTGCGGTTGGGCGGTTGGATCCTCAAACAAACCGTCGGACCGGCGCTGCAGCGAGGCATTCGGCGGATTTGCCAGCATGATCCGGTTGAGCGCGCTTACCTGATCGGGGCTCTGACCTACCAGCGCCCCGGAAATCGTTCCGTCTTCGCCAATCGTGACTGACTGCAACGGCGGCAGCACAATTGGGGAAAAGCCTCCACCGAGCACCATGTGACCCTCGCTGTTCTGGACGACGCCGGCGGACGAGATCGCCAGCGATCCGTTTCGCGACAGCGCGAGGCTGCCGTCGGAAGCTTGGACGACGATCCAGCCCGCTCCTTTCACGGCAACATCGAGGTCGCGGCCGGTCGGTTGGATCGATCCCGAGCGAAAGTCCGCGCCCTCCTCCGTCGCTGCGACCATTACGCGATTCGGGAGGCCTTGTCCGTATAATGGCAACGCCTGAAAGACCGGCTTCTGGGCCTTGAACGCGGTGGTGCCCCGATTGGCTAGATTGTTCGCCGCTGCGGTGACGCGGTCCATTGTCGCACCGAGACCGGCCATCGCAAGGTAAAAAAGTTGCTGGCTCATCGCTATAAGGGCTCAGTCACACAGCCGGCTTTATTGGATCGTCAGCAGGCGCTGGAAGTTCTGCTGCTCGATGTTGATGCTCTGAACATTGGCTTGATACGCCTGCTGGGCAACGATCAGGTTGACCAACTGGGTCGACAGGTCGACATTCGAGCCTTCGAGCGCGCCCGATTCGAGTTGACCGAGGGCTGCTGTGCCGGGTGCTCCGGTCGCCGCCGGGCCAGATGACGCGGAGGTGGCCCAGACATTCCCGGTCGTCGGGACCAATCCTTGAGGATTAGTGAAATTTGCCAAGGCGATTGTACCGAAAACCTGCGTTCCACCGTTGGAATATTGTCCTGTGACTACGCCGTTGGTTGCTATCTGGACGCCGGTAAGCTCACCGCCACCGCTGCCGTTGTTGGTTATCGAATTGACGCCGAACGCGAGGCCGGAAAGGCTGGTCCCGGTAAAGTTCTCGGCGATGTTGAGCGGGGCGGCGCCATTCGGCAGGTTGTTGATCGAAACCGTGCCGCTGCCTGAGACGAGTTGACCGCCGCTGTTGAAGCTGAGGGTGGGGCCTGCACCGGAGGCGACAAAGGCGCCGCTCGAATCCGTCAATTCCCAATGCGTCTGCCACTGATCCGGCGAGCCTGTACCACTTGCCTGCGTAAAGAACGTGGTCAACGACCGGCTCGCGCCAAGGCTGTCGAATACAGCCGTCGTCGTACTTTCGTTGTAGCTCTTGGGATTTGTAGTGCTGAAGGGGTTGGCAGTTGTGTCGATCGACCCGTCCGAGGCCGGCAGATTGACCCCTACGCTTAAACTGCTGGTGGCAACCGGCGTGACGTTCGCTTGGTCGATCTGGATCGGTTGCAGCGATCCGGAGCCGCTTCCGGCGGCTCCGTTGGCCGCTGGGGCGAAGCCCATCACCCCGTCGCCGCTGGTGCTTACCAGACGGCCGCTGTTGTCGATATGGAATGAGCCATCGCGGCTGTATACGATGCCGGCGCCGCTCTGAAGCTGAAAAAAGCCGTTGCCATCGATCGCGATGTCGAGAGGGTTGCCTGTCTGCGAGATGGTGCCTTCCCGAAAGGATTGGGCAAGGCTCGTCGTGTTTACGCCCTGGCCTGGTACCGTTGGCGCCGCGGCGCCGTAAAGAGCAGAAAACTGGGTGTCGGAAAGCTTGAAACCGGCAGTATTGACGTTAGCAATGTTGTTGCCGACGGTATCAATGTCGGTCTGTGCCGCATGTACCCCCGATAATTCTGTTGAAAGCGACATGGCTTGATCTCCTATACATTCGTCAGAAAACTTGCTGGACGGCGCTCAGCGGCAAGGGCGCGAGGCCGCCGCCCACGTCGAGCAGAGGCCCACCCTGGCCGCCAAGGCTCACCGCCGTGACCGGAACCA
>Ga0209040_10002576_pt1 | contig 14130 bp, 14 predicted proteins | sample BogFormECP12_OM3_FD_188240 | JGI IMG/M metagenome (GOLD analysis project Ga0209040, IMG submission 188240) | Bog forest soil microbial communities from Calvert Island, British Columbia, Canada - ECP12_OM3 (SPAdes) (version 2) | ecosystem: Environmental > Aquatic > Freshwater > Wetlands > Bog ...
CCACCCGGACCCGCTCGCCGCCCGGCGCGGTGGCCCGGTCGAGCTGCGCGCGGCCGAGCGCGGCGAGAAGCGCCGCATCCTGGAGCTGGCCGAGCGCAACGCGCGCCTCGCGCTCGACCAGGAGCGCCTGCGCTCGGAGCGTCGCCGCCAGGGTCGCGTGGACGCGCTGGAGGGCCTGCAGCGGGTGCTGGGCCTCGACGTGCCCCCGATCCGCATCGAGTGCTTCGACGTCTCCAACCTGGGCGGCACGCACACTGTGGCCTCGATGGTCGTCTTCGAGGGCGGCGCGCCGAAGCGCTCCGACTACCGCCGATTCAGGATCCGCACGCTCGATGGCTCCTCCGACGACTATGCGGCGATGGCCGAGGTGCTCGCGCGGCGCTTCGCCCAGTGGGAGCGCCAGGCCGACATCTCCCCTCACGACGCCGACTACGACGCGAGCTTCGCGGCGCTGCCCAACGTGGTGGTGATCGACGGGGGCAAGGGCCAGCTGGCAGCCGGGCTGGGGCCGCTGCGCGGCTTCCGCGAACGGGGTGTGGCGGTCGTCTCGCTGGCCAAGCGGATCGAGGAGGTGTTCCTGCCGGGCCGGCGCAGCCCGCTCGTGCTCGACCACGCCACGCCCGAGCTGCAGCTCCTTCAGCGCGTTCGCGACGAGGCCCATCGCTTCGCGATCACCCACCACCGCAGCCGTCGCGACCGCGCGATGACGAGCTCGCTCCTGGACGAGCTCCCGGGCGTCGGTCCGGCGCGCAAGCGCGCCCTGCTGAACCATTTCGGCTCGCCCGAGGCCGTCGTGGCGGCCTCCAGCGAGGAGCTGCAGGCGGTCAGCGGAGTGCCCGCGAAGGTCGCGCGCGAGCTCTACGGGTACCTCCACCGGGCCGGCTGAGCGCCCGCGTTCTCGCCGAGGTCACATCCGCGTCCGCTGCACGCGCCACAATGGCCCCGATGGCCGTGATCAGGCCCCTGCGCCCGCTGCGAGCGGCCGGCGGAAAATCCGGCGAGGCCGCGGTCGAGTCGCGCCTGCAGGACCTCGTCGTGATCACGGGCTTCTCGGGCGCGGGCAAGTCGACGGCGATGAACGTATTCGAGGACGCGGGCTACTTCTGCGTCGACAACCTCCCCCCCGAGATGATCCGCTCGCTGGTCGAGCTGTTCGTGCACAAGGGCTCGAAGGTCGAGCGCGCGGCGGTCGTATCGGACGTCCGCGGCGGTGTCTACTTCGAGGCGCTGCGCGCGGTCGTGGACGACCTCGACGCGCTCGGGCTCAACCATCACGTGGTGTTCCTGGAGGCGGCCGAGCAGACGCTCGTGACCCGCTACAAGGAGACCCGCCGCCGCCATCCGCTGGCGCCCGAGGGCAGCGTCGCGGCGGGCGTCGCCTCGGAGCGCGCGCTGCTGGAGCCGCTGCGCAGCCGCGCCGACCTCGTGATCGACACGACCGCCATGTCGGCCGCGATGCTCCGCGGCAGGATCGCCGACGAGTTCCTGCCCCGCAACACGGCGGCGCGGCTGGCCCTGACGTTCATGAGCTTCGGCTTCAAGTACGGCCCGCCGCGCGAGGAGGATCTGGCCTTCGACGTGCGCTTCCTGGCCAATCCCCACTACGAGCCCGCGCTGCGCGAGCTGACCGGCCTCGACGAGGCGGTCGTCGACTACATCGCGCGCGACGGCCGTCTGGAGGAGTTCTACGCCAGGCTGCACGAGCTGCTCGACTTCCTGCTGCCGCAGTACGTGGAGGAGGGCAAGGCCCACCTGGTGATCGCGATCGGCTGCACCGGCGGCCGGCATCGATCGGTGGCGATCGCCGAGCACCTCGCCGAGCGCTACCGCGACCACGACGGCCTCGACGTCGCGGTCGCCCACCGCGACATCGACAAGCTCTCGCGCGGCTCCTGAGCGCGGGCGGGCGGGGCCGCCACCGACTCGCGGCGTGCCGGGCGGGGGCCGGCACGGAGGCCGCATCAGTAGATCTACACATGTCCCGCGGATCGGCGCGCTGATAGCCTGCGCTCACGCCGGGGGAGGGAGTTGCGCGCTCCTGAGACCGGCATCGTTCCTTTTTCGTCGTCGCTTTCAGGAGGCAATGAATGCCGGTACGCGTGGGAATCAACGGTTTCGGGCGGATCGGTCGGAACCTGGTTCGCGCAGCTAAGGCTCGAGGTGAGGCTGAGGGTGCGGACATCGAGTGGGTGGCGGTCAACGACCTGACGGACTCGCTCACGCTGGGGCACCTTTTCAAGTACGACTCGATCCTCGGTCCCTACCCGGGGACGGTCGCCGTGCGCGGCGAGGGCGCCCTGGAGATCGACGGAGCGGAGCTGAAGGTGCTGGCCGAGCAGGATCCGGCGAAGCTGCCGTGGGGCGAGCTGGGGGTCGACGTGGTGGTCGAGTCGACGGGCCGCTTCACCGATCGCGACAGCGCGGCGATCCACCTGCAGCAGGGTGCCAAGAAGGTGATCATCTCGGCGCCCGGCACGAACGCGGATGCGACGGTGGTGCTGGGCGTGAACTTCGAGGAGGCCTACGACCGCGACGCCCATGACGTGATCTCGAACGCGTCGTGCACGACCAACTGCCTGGCGCCGGTGGCGAAGGTGCTCAACGACACGGTGGGCATCAGACACGGCCTGATGACGACCATCCACGCATACACCTCGGACCAGCGCCTGCAGGATATGCCGCACAAGGACCTGCGCCGTGCGCGTGCGGCGGCGATCAACCTGATCCCGGCCTCGACGGGCGCGGCGAAGGCGATCGGCCTGGTGATCCCTCCTCTGAAGGGCAAGCTGAACGGGTTCGCGGTGCGCGCGCCGGTGCCCACCGGGTCGGTCGTGGACCTGACGGTTGAGTGCGAGCGCGAGACGAGCGTGGAGGAGCTCAACGCGGCGCTGAAGGCCGCTACGGAGAGCGGGCCCCTGCTGGGGATCATGCAGTACACCGAGGACCCGATCGTCTCCACCGACATCGTCGGCTCGCCCTACTCCTCGATCGTGGACTCGAAACTGACCGCGGTGCTGGAGGGCACGATGGCCAAGGTGGTGGCCTGGTATGACAACGAGTGGGGCTACTCGAACCGCCTCGTGGACCTCGTGCAGAAGGTCCTGTGAGGGACTCGGGCGGTCTCGGCGCGGCGAGGCCTGCCAGACCCGGGGAGATATCGTGATGGAGCACGAGCGGAGCGGAGGCAGATGATGAGGACGCTTGATGACCTTGAGGTGCGCGGGCGCAGGGTGCTCGTGCGGGTCGATTTCAACGTGCCGCTCGGCCGCGACGCCGAGGGTGGCGTGGTCGTGGCGGATGACACCCGGATCGTGGCGGCGCTGACGACGATCGAGGAGCTGCGCTCGCGCGGAGCGAGGCTGGTGCTGGTGTCCCATCTCGGACGCCCCGACGGCAGGCGCGACGAGGAGCTCTCGATGGCGCCGGTCGTGGCCCGCCTGCGCGAGCTGACCGATGCGAAGATCGCGTTCGCGCCGGCGGTCGTGGGCGAGCAGGTGCGGGCGCTGACCGAGGGCCTCGCCGAGGGCGAGGTGCTGGTGCTGGAGAACGTGCGCTTCGAGCCGGGCGAGACGAGCAACGACCCGGAGTTCGCCCGCGCCCTGGCCGAGCTCGCCGACCTGTATGTCAACGACGCATTCGGAGCCGCCCACCGCGCGCACGCGAGCACCGAGGGCATCGCGCACGTGCTGCCGAGCGCGGCAGGCCGGCTGCTGGAGCGGGAGGTGAAGACGCTGACGGGGATCCTCGAGCACCCGGAGCACCCGCTCGCGGCGATCGTCGGCGGGTCCAAGGTGGCGGACAAGATCGCAGTGATCGACCGCTTCCTGCAGCTGGCGGACGTGGTGATGATCGGCGGCGCGATGTGCTTCCCCTTCCTGTGCGCGCAGGGCCACAAAGTGGGGGAGTCGCTGTGCTGCGACGAGGACGTCGAGCACGCGCGCAGCGCGCTCTCGATAGCGAGCGACACGCACTCGCCCCAGCCCGGCAGGGCGCGTCTGCTGGTGCCCAGCGACCTCGTGATCGGCGACCGTCTGGCGGCGGAGGCGGAGCATCGCGTGCTGCACGGCGTGGAGGTGCCCAAGGACTGGATGGGCTTGGACATCGGGCCGGAGACGGCGGTGCGCTACGGCGAGGAGATCGCACGCGCCGGAACCGTTTTCTGGAACGGCCCGATGGGTGCCTTCGAGCTCGAGCCGTTCGCGTCGGGAACGCGTGCGGTCGCGAAGGCGGTGGCGAGCACGAAGGCCCTGACGGTCGTCGGTGGCGGCGACTCGGCGGCGGCGCTCGCGCAGTTCGGCATGGAGGACACGGTCGATCATCTCTCGACCGGCGGCGGCGCGACGCTCGAGCTGATCGAGGGCAACGTCCTGCCCGGGGTGCAGGCGCTGGAAGGCGCTGGAGTGGCGAGTTGACGGGGTCGCGCACGCCGTTGGTGGCCGGCAACTGGAAGATGTACAAGACCGAAGAGCAGGCCGAGGAGTACATCCAGGCGCTGCTGCCGCGCGTGTCGGCGATCGACGGCGTGGAGGTGGCGATCTGCGTCCCCTTCACGGATCTGCGGGCGATGGTCGACAGCGCGCGCGGATCGCGCGTGGAGGTGTATGCGCAGAACATGCACCACGAGCCCGAGGGCGCCTTCACGGGGGAGATCTCGCCGGTGATGCTGAACGAGCTGGATGTGCGGGGCGTCGTGCTCGGGCACTCCGAGCGCCGCGAGCACTTCGGCGAGACCGACAAGGCGCTCGCGCTGAAGGTTCCGGCGGCACTCGCTGCGGGGCTGGTGCCGATCCTCTGCGTGGGCGAGACCGAGTCCGAGCGCGACAACGACGAAACCGACCGCAAGCTGCGCCAGCAGGTCAGGGAGGGTCTGGCAGGCGTCGCCAACGAGCGCCTCGCCGACGTCGTGATCGCCTACGAGCCGATCTGGGCGATCGGCACCGGCAGGGTGGCGAGCTCCGAGCAGGCCGAGGAGGCGATCGCGTTCGTGCGGGCGCTGGTGGGCGACCGCGACGAGCAGGCGGCGGCGCAGGTGAGGATCCTCTACGGCGGGTCGGTGAAGCCGGAGAACGCGGCCGAGCTGCTCGCGCTGGCGAACGTGGACGGGGCGCTCGTGGGCGGGGCGTCGCTGCTGGCGGAGTCCTTCGCCGAGATCGTCGCGGCGGCGCCCGCGGCCGCGCGATGACGGTTGCACCGGGCGCGGCGGGCCTCCCGGTCGAGCGCGCGTGCCTGATCGTGCTCGACGGCTGGGGCCTGGCGCCGGCGGGGCCGGGGAACGCGGTCTCGCTGGCGAGCACGCCGGTGTTCGACGAGCTGTGGAGCGCCTACCCGCACACCACGCTGACGGCGTGCGGGCGGGCGGTGGGCCTGCCCGAGGGGCAGATGGGAAACAGCGAGGTGGGGCACCTGAACCTCGGTGCGGGTGCGGTGGTGCGCCAGGACCTCGTGCGCATCGGCGACGCCGTGGCGGACGGCTCGCTCGCGCAGAGCGAGGCCCTGCGGGCGGCGTTCGCGGGCGCCGATCGGGTCCACCTGCTGGGGCTGGTGTCCGACGGCGGGGTGCACTCCTCGCTGGATCACGTGCGCGCCCTGATCGAGCTAGGGCGTGCGCTGGCGGTGAAGGACCTGGTCGTACACGCCTTCACGGACGGGCGCGACACGCTGCCGCACGCGGGCGCGGGCTTCGTGGCGGCGCTCGAGCAGCTCTCCGGCGTGCGCGTGGGCTCGGTGGTCGGACGCTACTGGGCGATGGACCGCGACCGGCGCTGGGAGCGCACGCAGCGCGCCTACGACCTGCTCGTGCGAGGACAGGCGCCGCACCGTGCGGGGAGCGGCGAGGAGGCGGTGGAGGCCGCGTACAGGCGCGGCGAGACCGACGAGTTCATCGAGCCGACGCTCGTCGACGGCGACGCGCGGATCCGCCCCGGTGACAGCGTGATCGCGTTCAACTTCCGCCCCGACCGCATGCGCGAGCTGACGCGGGCGCTGGCCGAGCCGGATTTCGGCAGCGGCACGGAGGAGCTGCCCGGCTGGGGCGGGCGCGGCGGCGCGCCCCCGGTGGCGCGCTACACGACGCTGACGCAGTACGAGGAGGACTGGGACTACCCGGTGGTGTTCTCGCCGGCGCATCCGGCGACGACGCTGTCGATCGTGCTGGCCGCTGCGGGGGCGACCCAGCTGCACGTGGCAGAGACGGAGAAGTACCCGCACGTGACGTACTTCTTCAACGGCGGCGAGGAGGCGGCGCTGGCGGGCGAGCGCCGCGAGCTGGTGGCATCGCCGCGCGACGTGCCGACGTATGACCACAAGCCGCAGATGAGCGCGCGCGAGGCGGCGCGCGCGTTCGTGGGCGCCTGGCGCGAGGATCGGCCGCGCTTCGGCATCATCAACTTCGCCAACGCGGACATGGTCGGGCACACCGGTGTGATCGAGGCGGCAGTCGAGGGGATCGAAACGGTCGACGAGTGCCTGGGCGAGGTCGTGACGGCCGTGCACGAGGCCGGCGGGGCGTGCGTGGTGACCGCCGACCACGGCAACGCCGACCACATGCTCGAGCCGGACGGCAGCCCGAACACGGCGCACTCGCTGAACCCGGTGCCGCTGATCGTGACCGTCGCCGCGGAGTCGCTGCGCGAGGGCGACGGGATCCTGGCGGACGTGGCGCCGACGGTGCTCGAGCTGCTGGGGATCGAGCAGCCCGCGGCGATGACGGGGCGCTCGCTGATCGGCGGCCGCTAGATTCTTGAAGGGACGGCCTTCCGGCCGTCGGGCGTGCGTTCGTGTTGGCAGACGGAGGAGGGAGCGGTGGCCTCAGAGGAGCAGCGGGTAGCGGGGCGGCGCATCTCCTCGCGCCTGCTGGCGAGCTTCTTCATCGGCGCCGGCGTCAACCACTTCGTGATGCCGCGCGCCTATGAGCAGATCGTGCCGCCGCGCCTGGCGGGCAGCAAGGCGCTGCTCGTGAAGCTCAGCGGCGTGGCCGAGATCGCGGGCGGTGTGGGCGTGCTGGTCCCGCGCACGCGCCGTGTCTCCGGCCTGTGGCTGATCGCGCTGCTGGCGGCCGTGTTTCCCGCGAACGTGCACATGGCCAGGACGCCCGAGCGCTTCCCGCGCGTTCCGCGCTGGGCGCTCCACGGGCGGCTGCCGCTGCAGCCGCTGATGATGTGGTGGGCCTGGCGGGCGACGCGGCGATGACGGGCGCCGTTGCAGGAGCGTCGCGGGACGCTGCTATGTTCGATTGAGAAGCGCCTTAGATCCGGACCGCCATGTCTACCGCGACCGCCGTCAAGATCGCCCCTTCGGGGCAGGAGACCCTCACAGAGGGGGAGTTGCGCGCCTGGCGCGGGCTGCTGCGGGCACATGCGTGTCTGGCCAAGCGCCTGGATGCTGAACTCGAGCGCGCCCACCACCTGCCGATGACCTCCTACGAGGTGCTCCACCATCTGCAGGAGGCCAGCGGCGGGCGCATGCGGATGTGCGAACTGGCCGAACAGGCGCAGCTCTCGCGCAGCGGGCTGACCCGTCTGGTCGACCGCCTCGAGCGCGAGGGCCTGCTGGGACGCTGCTCGTGCGATCACGACGCCCGCGGCTCCTACGCGTGCCTCACCGAGACCGGTCTCGAGCGCCTGCAAGCGGCGCGCGTGACCCACCTGGCGGTCGTCAGAGAGCACTTCCTCTCGCACTTCTCCGAGGGAGAGCTGAGCAGCCTGGCCGACATGTGGGAGCGCATCGCGCCCTGCAACGGCTCCTGAGGCCCCGCCCTCAGCTGCGCTCGCGCTGGCGGTGGCGGTGGCGCATGACGAGCACCGCGGCGATCGCCACGAGCACCGCCGCGAGACCGTAGAGGCCGAACGCTTCGACGGCGTTGCCGGCGGCGCTTCCGAGGTAGTAGGCGAGCAGGCCGATCGCGGTGGCCCAGCAGATCCCGCCGAGGGCGTTCCACAGTGCGAAGCTCTGCCAGCGCATGTGCGTGGCGCCGGCCAGCCACGACGCCCACACACGCAGGCCCAGGATGAAGCGCCCCAGGAACACCGCCTTGGGCCCGTGGCGCTCGAAGAATGGCTCGCCCCTGGCCAGCACCTCATGGCGCTGGCGCTCGAGACGCCCGGGCCGCTCGAGCACCCAGCGCCCTCCCTTGCGCCCGATCTGATAGCCGATGTTGTCGCCGACGATGGCGCCGGCGGCGGCCAGCGGGATCACGAGCGCGATCTCGAGCTTGCCCTGGCTGGCGATGGCGGCAGCGGCGATCAGGGCCGTCTCGCCCGGGATCGGCAGGCCGCTCGACTCGCCCATGACGATCAGGAAAAGCAGCGGGTAGCCGAACACCTCGACGAGGTGTTCGACGTCGAGGATCGCGGCGAGCAACCTACTGCGTGTTTTCGGAGATCAGCTGCTTGAGCGCCGAGGAGGCCTGGCCGACGTCGCGGTAGACGACGTTGCGCAGCACGACGCGCGTCGGCGAGGGTGCGCTGATGAGCACGACGGCGACGACGGCGAGCACGATCACGAGCACGGCCGCGAGGACGAGCGCGAGGCCTCGCCGCCGGCGAGGACGCTCGGCGCCGGCCGCGGCGCCTGCAGTGCGGCGGGGCTCCGCCGCGGTCCGGGGCGGGCCGGGACGCGGCTGGCGCGGAGCGACGGCGTGTGTGGGGGCCGTGGAGCGCCGTCCGCTGGCGAGCACGCTGGTCGCCTGGGTGGCCGGCGCGCCGCGGCCCCTGGCGCGTGTCTCGCCCGGGGGGATGCCGTTCGCCCCGTCGCGCAGCGCGCGTCCCATCTCGCGCGCGGTCTGGTAGCGATCGCGCGGGTCCAGGGCGAGCGCGACGGCGACCGCTTCGCCCAGCTCGGGGCAGACGGCAGCGACGATCGTGTCGAGCGTGGGCGGCTCCTCCTGCTGTTGCTTGAGTGCGAGCTCGGTCAGCGAGGTCGCCTCGTAGGGCAGTCGCCCGGAGATCAGCTGGTAGGTGACGACCCCGAGCGCATACAGGTCGGCCCGCGGCCCGGCCTCCTCGCCGCGCGCCTGCTCGGGGGCGAGGTAGGCGGCGGTCCCGAGTACGGAGCCGACCTGCGTGATGCTGGACTCCTCGGTGGCCTTGGCGATGCCGAAGTCGGCCAGCTTGACCTCGCCTTCGCGCGAGCGCAGCAGGTTGCCGGGCTTGACGTCGCGATGCACGACGCCGTGGAGGTGCGCATAGTGCAGCCCCTCGCAGGCCTGCTCGATGATCGACAGGCCCTCCTCCACCTCCACCCAGCCGTCGTCGCGCAGGATCTCGGCGCAGGAGGAGCCTTCGATGTACTCCATCACGATGAAGTACTGAGCGGTGCGCTCATCCTGACCGGAGTCGAAGACCTGCACGACGTTGGGATGGACCAGGCGCGCGGCGGCCTGGGCCTCGCGCTGGAAGCGCGACACGAACGTGGGATCGTCGGCGAGATGCTCGGCGAGCAGCTTGACCGCGACCTGGCGCTCGAGGCGCAGGTCGAAGGCGAGGTGGACCGTGGACATGCCCCCGAAGCCGAGGCGGCCCTCGAGGCGGTAGCGCCCGGCGATGTCCCCGACGCTCACTTCGCGCCTCCCTGGCCGCTCGCGCCGCCGCCGGGTGCGGCGCCGCCGCCGCTTTCACCGACGCCGGTGCCGCCCGGTTCGCTGCCCGCCCCGGGCGCCGCTTTGCCGCCTTCGGGAGCGGCCGTGCCGCCACCGGCACCGGGACTTGCCGGCGTCGTGGGGGTGGTGGGCGTCGTGGTCGTGGGCGTGGGCGCGGGCGTGGTGGGCGTCGTGGTCGTGGTCGTGGGCGTGGCCGTCGGTCGCGGCGTCGTGGTCTTCGGCGCGCTGGTGGTCACCGTCGTCGCTGCGAGCGGCTGGGCGCACAGCGCGAGGGCGCGCGTGCGCAGGTTGGCGAGGCCGAGGTGCAGCGTGTTGCGCAGGCCGGCGTCGACGCTGGCGGGCAGCGCGGCGTAGTCCTGTTCGGCTTTGGCGATCGCCAGTTCGGTCGCCGAGCAGTTGCCGTCGCCGCTCTTGGCAGCCTGTTCGATCGCTTCCACGTCGCTCGTCAGCGGCCCCGCGTTGGCAAGTGGGATGAGCTTGCTGCTGGAGCTGCCGCAGGCGGCGAGCGCGGCGCTCGTGAGGACGAGTGCGAGCGCGCACAGCAGCCGCAGCATCGGCGTCCGGGCGAACGCGGGGCTCGGGGCGCTGCGGGACGGCGGGCTGTCGTGCATCCTCATTGACCGTACTCCAGGCGCTCGGCGAGCGAGTCCGGCAGGCGGGCCGCGCGGATCGCGGCGGCGGCGCCCGCGATGTCGTACTCGGAGCGGTGGAAGGACGCGGCCATGTGGTCGAGGTCGAGCATCAGCCAGGCCGCCCGGGGGTCGCCGTCGCGCGGCTGCCCGACGCTGCCCGGGTTGAGCAGCCACTCGCCGTCGGCCACGTCGAGCTCGGCGCCGTCGCGCCGCGCCTCGCCGGTGGCCAGCTGACCCTCGTTGCGCACGAACGAGAGCGCGACGTGGGAGTGGCCGATCAGGCAGATGCGCTGGCGCTGCGCGTCGAGGCACAGCTCGGCGAGCAGCGTCGAGAGCACGTACTCCCAGACGGGATCGCGGGGGCTGGCGTGGAAGAGGCCGACCACGCCCTCCTCCCCCTTGGGGCTGAGGCCTTCCAGGAAGGCGAGGTTCTGCGGCTCGATCACCTCGCGCGTCCACTGCGCGGCGAGGCTGGCGCCGCGCGAGAACTCCTCGAGGGAGATCTCGCCGGTGACGGCGAGGTCGTGGTTACCGGCCAGGCACACGGCGGCGTGCTCGCGCGCGAGCTCGACGCAGGCGTCGGGCTCGGCCCCGTAGCCGACCAGGTCGCCGAGGCACCACAGCTCGGCTGCGTCGGTGTCGGCGATCGCCTCGAGCGTCGCCTCGAAGGCGTGACGGTTGCTGTGGATGTCGGAGATGACTGCGACCTTCATCATTGCAGCGTAGGAACACCGCTCCCCTGCTCACGTTCCACGGCGGCCCCGCGGTGCACGCGCTCGCCCGGCACGGGCGGGCCGGCGCCCGCGCCAGCAGGCCTGCTGCGGTCCCTACTCTCCCTCTGAGCTCGTCTGCGAGCCGCCGTACTCGGGAAGGTTCTTGATGCCCTCACGGGTGAGCCACTTCGAGTAGTTGTCCTCCATCGCGTCGATCAGCTCGCGAATGAAGCGCGGCGAGAGGTTGACGCGGGAGACGACGACACCGGGGACCTCCTCGGACTCGACCTCGTGGTCGACGCGCGCGAAGGTGACGGTGAACTCGTAGTCGGAATGGCTGACGTTCGCGAAGTTCGCGTATACGCCGCCCATGATCTCGGGGGAGAGGTGGATGTTTATGTGGCGCTCGGCGCCTGAGTCTTGATCGTTCACATAGCTAGTATCGCAAGCGCCGAGCCCAGAGCCATGACCGAGCGTGCAACCAGCGATGAACAGGCCTCCGCCGAGCATCCCCTGAGGGCGCGATCGGTTCCGCTCGAGCACCTCCGCGCGGAGGTGCTCCGCGCCGCCGAGGAGCTCGCCGGCGAGCTCGAGGGCACCGGGCGGGCGCCCGGCGACGCTGCGAGCGGGGGCGCGGGGCGCGCGGCGATCAGCCTGGAGCGTCCCCGGCGGGCTGAGTTCGGCGACTACTCGACGAACGCCGCGCTGCTGCTCGCGCCCGGTCTGGGCCAGTCGCCGCGTGATGTGGCCGAGCGCCTGGGAGCGGTCCTGCAGCGGCGCCTCGGCCCCGATTTGGAGCGCTTCGAGGTCGCGGGCCCGGGCTTCCTGAACCTGTTCGTCTCCGATGCGTGGCTGACGGGGGCCCTCGCCGCGGTGCTCGACGGCGGCGAGCACTTCGGCGCGGGCGGCGCGCGGGTGCGCGAGCGCATCCTCGTGGAGTTCGTCTCGGCCAACCCGACCGGGCCGATGCACGTCGGCCACGCGCGCAACGCGGCCTACGGCGACGCGCTGGCGCGCATGCTCACCTTCCACGGGCACGAGGTCCAGCGCGAGTTCTATGTCAACGACGCGGGCTCGCAGGTGCGCAAGCTGGGCGACTCGATCGGCGCGCTGGCGCGGGGCGAGCCGGTCCCCGACGACGGCTACAAGGGCGACTATGTAGCCGAGCTCGCCGCGACCCTGCCGGATGCCGCGAGCATGGAGCCGGCCGAGCTGGGTCGCGCGGCGGTCGCGATCGTGATCGGGCAGCTCGCGGAGTCGCTGAGCGAGTTCCGCGTGAGCTTCGACTCGTGGAGCTACGAGAGCGCCCTGCACGACGGTGATCCGAGCCCCGTGGAGCACACGCTGTCGCTGCTGGCCGAGCAGGGGCGCACGTACGTCAGCGACGGGGCGCTGTGGCTGCGCACGACGGAGTTCGGCGACGACAAGGACCGCGTGCTCGTGCGCTCGAGCGGCGAGCACACCTACTTCGCCTCGGACATCGCCTACCACCAGGACAAGCGCGAGCGCGGCTTCGAGCGCCAGATCGACGTGTGGGGCGCCGACCACCACGGCTATGTGCAGAGGATGAAGGCCGCCTATGAGGCCCTCGGCGGCGACCCCGCCCAGCTGGAGCTCCTGATCATGCAGCTCGTGCACCTGGTGCGGGCCGGTGAGCGGGCGCAGATGTCAAAGCGGGCGGGCGAGTTCGTGACGCTCGATGAGCTCAAGGCCGAGGTCGGCGTCGATGCGGCCCGCTGGTATCTGCTCGCACGCTCCCACGACACGACCGTGGACCTCGACCTCGACCTGGCGCGCGAGCAGTCGAACGAGAACCCGGTCTACTACGTGCAGTACGCGCACGCCCGGATCGCATCGATCCTGGCGAGGACCGGCGCCGAGCGCGTCCGCGAGGCGCTCGCGAGCGTGGCCGAGGCGAGCTTCGCGCGCGAGCCCCTGCACGCGACCGAGCGCGCCCTGCTCGAGCTGCTGCTCGCGTTCCCGGCGGAGCTGGGAGAGGCCGTCGAGCGGCGCGCGCCCCACCGGATCGCGGCCTACGCCCTCGAGCTCGCGCAGGGCTTCACGGCCTTCTACCGCGACTGCCGCGTCGTGGGCGCCGAGCCGGCCGAGCTCGAGTCCTCGCGCATCGCCCTGTGCGTGGCGTGCAGGCGCACGATCGCACGCAGCCTCGATCTGCTGGGGGTCAGCGCGCCCGAGGAGATGTAGTGCGCGCCTGTTGCGCGCAACCGCGTGGCGAGCGTGGCCGCGCCGTGCTCAGTCGAAGCGCGCGAGGTCGGACTCGAGGCGCGCGGCGTCGGTGGCGCTGAGCGGGCTCGCGGGGCGCCTGCGCTCGGCCTGCGCGCGGGCGTGGCGGCGCCAGCGCGGCAGCAACAGCGCGAGCGTGAGTGCCAGTGCGAGCACCACGGCGAGCGGGACGAGGTAGGCGGCCAGGTCGAAGCCGTGGGCGGCAGGCAGTCCGAGTACCGCGGGGCCGTACTGGGCGACGAGCGCGTTCTTGATCTGCGCTTCGTCCTGGCCCTCGTCGATCAGTTCCTGGATGAACGCCCGCTCGCGGTCGGCCTGGGGGGATTGGGCGACGTCGAGCGGGATTTTGCAGGTCACGCACATCACCTGGCGCTCGACCGTCGTCAGCGACGCACGGGGCGCGGCGGCGGCCGCGGCGGCGGCGGGCGCGGCGAGCGCGGCGGCCGCCGCCAGGGCCACAAGCAGGCCGCTCGGCGCGGGCAGGCGCAGGCGGCTCGTCGAGCGGCGCCTCATGCGCTCTCCGCGAGGGCGAGCGCTTTGTCGAGGAACGGCTGTTCGATCTCGCCGCGCGAGATCGCGACGATGTGCCCGTCGCGGTCGACGATGAAGCTCTCGGGCAGCTGGTCGGTGCCGTAGGAGTGCGCGAACGCGCCGTTGTCGTCGCGCAGGTTCGGGTACGTCAGGTGGTATTGGCGCACGAAGCGCTCCGAGTCGGGCGACGCGTCGAGGTAGGTCACGCCGAGGACCGTCGCGCCGTGGTGTTCGAGGCTGCGCTGGTTGCGCTCGAGCAGCGGCGCCTCGATCTGGCAGGGTTCGCACCAGGAGGCCCAGAAGTTGAGCACCACGACCTTCCCCCTGAGGGCCGCCAGCGAGCCCGTGCCGCTGGCGCCGAGGGTCGGCAGCGAGCGCCCCGCCTGCGGGGCGGTCGGGCGCTCGCCGCGTGCGA